>Ga0157372_10002058_pt1 | contig 21864 bp, 20 predicted proteins | sample C55metaG_FD_115307 | JGI IMG/M metagenome (GOLD analysis project Ga0157372, IMG submission 115307) | Corn rhizosphere microbial communities from Kellogg Biological Station, Michigan, USA - C5-5 metaG | ecosystem: Host-associated > Plants > Roots > Rhizosphere > Soil | place: USA: Michigan... | reverse complement strand
GGTAGACGTTGGAGAGGGGGGCTGGGAGCCGCCAACCAACCTTGGCTGCACCATCAATAGCGCAGTGCCCGAAGATGGCCCTTTCCTCTTCACCGATCCCGACACCGGCAAGATCACTCTGTATTTCACTGCGCAGAACCGCCCCGGCGGGCTCGGCGACTGGGACGTCTGGATGAGCGGACTGAACCCAAACGGCGACTGGTCGGAGCCAGTGGATGTCGCGGAGCTCAACTCTGCCGGGCGCGACACACGGACCGCGTTTCGCTACGACGGGCTCGAGATGTACATCACCACAATGCGTCCGGGCAGCGTTCCAGATTCGAATGGCGCGCCTTCCCTTGACCTGTGGGTGGCGACGCGCAACAAGCGACAGAGCGCATGGGGCGCGCCAGTCAATGTTGAAGGGGGCATCAACACATCATTTGGCGATGGAGCTCCGGTGCTCTCCGCCGATGGGACGGAGATGTTCTTCTACTCGAATAAGCCGGGGGGCTTGGGCGGCAATGACCTCTACGTTTCGCAGCGGACGAGGACGCGAGTTTTTCCGCCGGCAGAAAACCAGTGACACAACAAAGAAAGATGCCTCTGAAAACAACCCATGGCGGGTGCGTAAATAGCGGCGTGTGACTACCTCGCCTTTTCGTTTCAGGGGCAGCAGCAGGACCTTTGGGGGCTAGTCCTGCATACGGATGCGTTTACCCTTTCGACCTTGCCGGCCGCGATGGGGAACCTGCCTAGCGAGAGCACAAGTGTAACTGAGATCGCGAGTGAGCAAGCCCAGACAAAAACCATAAACAGATCATCGGTCTCATTGATCTCCGACCCGTTGTCGAGCGAGATTCACTGAGATCCAAACCGAGCGATACAAGGAGAGCTTCCATGACATACAACTTCCCAGTGCTCAAGGATCACACACGGAGAGCCACTTCAGGCTCTGTACATCGATCTCTGTCTCTGCTTCCATTCGTATTGTTGGCTTGCATGCACGCTGCTGGACAGAGCGTGGTCACCGATTGGAACGCAATCGGAATCACGCAGGCACGCGCCAGCACCGCTCCCGGAGCGTCTTCGGCAGGCGGAGGGAACGTCTACATAGCCTACGAAGCCCTGGCTGTCTATAACGCAGTGGTCGCGATCGAAGGCAAGTATCAGCCATACAAATACACGGTGACCGCTCCCGCTGGAGCGTCCTCGGAGGCGGCGGCCGTGGAGGCAGCTTATCGGGTTCTCGCATATTTGCTGCCGGACCGGGCGGTTCAGCTCGCCACCTCGTACACAGCTTCCATGGCAGCGATCCCGGACGGTCAGCCAAAGCTCGATGGGCAAGCTGTGGGGCTGGCGTCCGCCGAGAATCTGATCGCACTCCGTTCCGGCGATGGCCGCGGCGTTCCCTGGCCATATAGTTACCCTTCGTCTCCCGTTCCGGGTGTGTGGATGCTGACCCCGGGCGCAGCGGCAGCGGCCACGCCGTGGATAGGGCAAATGACGCCGTTCACGTTCGATGATCCTGCTCAATACAGGCCGGATGAACCGCCTCCGGCACTGAACAGTCAGACGTGGACAGACGACTACAACCTCACAAAGAGGCTGGGAGCGAAAGATGGCAGTGCCCGGACACCGGCGCAAACTGAGATCGGGCTGTTCTGGACGGATAACACAACGGCACAGTTTGGCTCTATGCTGAGACTGCTAGCCGTTCAGGAGAACCTCAGCCTTCTGGAGACTTCGCGTTTGATGGCTATGGCATACGCGTCAATGGCCGATAGTTTCATTGGGTGCTTCAATGCCAAGTACTACTACAGTTTCTGGCGCCCCGTGACCGCAATACGCAATGGCGACATCGATGGAAACCCAGACACAGTGCCTGATCCGGGATGGACCCCACTCGCCGTTACGCCAGCTCACCCCGAATATCCCGCCGCTCATGGATGTGTTACGGGCGGCCTGTCAGATGCGCTGAAGGCTTACTTCGGAACACCGAACATTCCCCCAATCGCAGTATCAAGTGCGGTGACTGGAACCACTCATCACTTCACGAGTATTAACGATCTTCAGAAGGAAGTTGAATACGCACGGATCTACGTTGGATTTCATTACCATCACTCATTGGTTCAGGGATTCGTGCTTGGACATAAGGTTGCGCACAATTTAGCTGCCAATTACTTTGCGCCAACAAACTAGAGACCAAACAAGGGATTCATTTCTTGAGCCACATTGAATCGCCATTGGGCGGCCGCAAGTCGAAAGCGGGCGCCCATTGCTTTTCTCGAAGCGCTTAGGCGGCGGTGTCTTTAGGGGCGGCTACAAGTTGGGGGCTGTTGTCGAGGGGTTGGGGGACTGTGGGTTTCTGTTCGTTGAGTGACGCGGCCTGGGCGAGGGCGTCTGCTAGCGATGTGGAGATGTGAAGAGATTCTGTTCGGGTAATCATCTGCGCGGCGCGGGTGGGGTCGTCGGTGTAGTTCCAGATTCCTACGATGATTTTGAAATCTCGATGGGGCAATTCCCTGTTCTCGATGCGGGTGGCGGAGCGCGGATCGGCTTGTTCTGTTCCGGAGCGAAGGCTGCGGAAGAGGCGGTTGGCGCGGGCCATGGCTACGGGCGGCATTCCAGAGAGGAAGACGATGGCGGGATTCTGTTTGTCGACGGCTTCTGCGGTTTCGTGAATGGCGCGGACGGGGAGCGAGACGGCATTGAACCCGGCGAGGGCGAGGACCTGAGTGAGCATGGTGGCAACGAGAGAGTCGGCGCCATCGCGGACGGGGACGACAACGACGGTGCGGTCGCTGTTGTGCGGGGCCGAGGGACCAAGTGACCGAGAGGACGCAGAGGCAGGTATTGAGGGATTAGGGATCAGGGCTTGTGAAGCGGGATTAGCGGAGTTGGGAAAGTCATTGGCGTTGTCGGCGTTCGCAGCGCCGGCAGAGGACGCTTTTTGTTCTTCCAGGGCTCGGAAGCCTAGTTCTTCTACGAGTTCGCTGGTGGTGTTGCGAATGAAGGTGAGGGTGGAGTCGTCGAGTTCTCCTTGCTGGCGGTCTTTTTCGACGAGGGTGAGGGCGGGGATGAGGATGGTGTCGTAGACGGTGACGAGGGGTTCGGTGTTGAGGGACTTGAAGAGGAGGTCGGAGGCTTCGCGTTCGTCGTGGGCAAGGAGGCGCTGGTAGAAGCAGGTGTAGTTGGGGATGGCGGGTTGGTCGCCGAGGAGGACGGCGAGGAACTCGAGCGAGGGGACGTGGCTGCCCATGACGACGAGGCAGACGGTGAGGGGTACGGACAGGACGAGGCCTACGGGCCCCCAGATGAGGGTCCAGAAAGCGGCGGCGATGAGGATGGCGAGGGAAGAGAGTCCGGTGTGACGGCCGTAGATGTGGGGCTCGATGTAGTTGCCGGTGATGACCTCGAGAAGGGTGAAGACGCCGGCGATGAGGACGGTGTGCTCCCATCCGTGGAAGACGGCGACGGAGAGGAAGATGGGAATGATGCCGGCGACGGGGACTCCGATGTAGGGAACGAATCGACAGAGGCCGGCAAGCGCTCCGAAGAGAACGGGGTGGGGCAGCCCGATGAAGTAGAGCGCAGTAGCGATGATCGAGCCGAAGGTGAGGTTGACAGCGAGCTGAAGAAGGAAGTAGCGGGAGATGCGCTGGGAGGCGTCGCGCATGGCCTGCGTCATGAGAGTGAGGTTGCGATCGCCGGAGAGCCGGATGAGGCGGTTGCGAAGGTCCTCGCGCTGGAGGAGTACGAAAAAAGTGAAGACGACGGCAAGGAATGCGGTGGTGAGGGGCGCGATGATTCCGCCGAGCTGGTCGAGACGGCCTGTGGGGCGGCCGACTTCGCGGACCTGAAGGGGATGTTCAGGGGAGGTGCCTATGGGCTTTTCCTGAACTTTTTTTGGCGACTGGAGGGCGGCAGTTGCCGTGGCGTTGACGATGCCGAGTTCGTCGCTGACCTTTTCGAGTTCGGCCTCAACGCGGCCGATGGCGGAGTTGCTGGGGCGGTGGAGGGCGTCGAGCTTGAGGGTTATGTTCTCGCGGTAGGTGGGGAGGTCGTCGGCAATGGCGACGAGCTGGGTGAAGATGGTCCATGTGGCGATGAGGAGGAGCGCGGAGAATCCGAAGATGACGACGAGGGCGGCGGCGGGGCGCGGGAGACGAAGACGCTGTTCGAGAAAAGCCACCACTGGAGCAAGAAGGAAGGCGAAGAGGACGGCGATGCCGAGGGGGAGGAGGAGAACCTTGGCGAGATAAAGGACAGCGACGGCAAGTACGGCGATGGTGATGAACCAGAGCTGCGTCAAAAGGCGTGCGGTTGGTGAACCGTTCATGCGGGGCTCCCGGGGTGGCGCAACTGCGGCTTGTAAGTAAGATGCGGGGAAGGCGGGGGCCGAGGGAACGACAAGACAGGGGCGGAGGGAACGAGGGACCGAGGAGTGGGGAGTGAAGGAAAGCGATCAGGGATTGGGGATTAGGGATTGGGCAACAGGGAGTAGACCGGCTAGCTGACGCGGGAGACGGGGACTACATTCTGGACGGGGGGGACTTCATCCAAGGGGAAGCCCAGGCGCTTCCACTCGTCGTAGCCGCCACGGAGGGGGCGGACGCGCTCGATGCCGAGTTTGTGGAGGGTCATGGCGGTTTTGGCGGCGGTGGCTTCGCTGGGGCAGGTGCAGAAGAGGACGACATCGCGGTCGCGGGGGATCTCGGTGTGGCGGGAGGCGAGGGCATCGGGCGAGAAGTGCATGGCGCTGGGGAGCGTGTAGGGCTCGGCGAGGAGTTCGAGGGGGTGGCGGAGATCGACGATGTAGACGAGTTCGCCGGCGTCGAGCTGAGCCTTTAGATCCTGCGGCTCGAGGCGCGATTTGACGAGATTCCTGAGAACTATGCGGCGGCGATAGAGACGCCATATGAAGCATCCGGCGATGGCGAGGAGGAGGAGCGCGCCGGAGAAACGTCCCGCCCAGTCGAGGAGGCTTGGGTTGCGCTTGAGGGCGTCGCCGAAGAGGCGGCCCGCGCCGAGGAGCGCGGAGAGCCAGAGAACGGCACCGATTCCGTCGAAGAGGAGGAAGGCGGGGAGGCTCATGCCATTTTCGCCTGCGACGGGGGCGGCGAGGGTGGCTAGGCCGGGGACGAATTTGGCGAAGACGAGCATCAGACTGCGGTTTTTGGAGAACGAATCCTGCGTGCGACGGACGCAGATGGTGGGCTCCATGGAGAGCTTGCAGAGGATGCGCAGGACGTGATGGCCATAGCGGCGGCCGATGATGAACCAGGTGGTGTCGGCAACAATGCAGGCGGCGAGACCTGAGACGAGGGCAGCGGCGAAGCTGATCTGGTGGTCGGCGGAAAGGCCGCCGGCGGTGAGAAGGACCGGTGTGGCTGGAAGCGGAATGCCGAACTGCTCGACTAGAACCCATCCGAAGAGCAACAGGTAGCCGTAGGTGAGGAGGATGTGTTCGGGCAGCGGCATGGCGGGTTCCAGTGTGCGGGGATCAGGTCATCCCGATTGCCGAAGGGGAGGCAATCCGGAGACATTCAGTTTATCCGATGTTGCAAGTCTGGATCGGATGCAGCGGATTCTGAGTCAGTTTGGCTGGGCTGCGGGACTGGTCTTGGTCGATTCGGGGGTAGTTGGCTGAGGGAGATCGTCGAAGCCGGTGAGGATGCGGGATTCGGAGCCGAACTTGTGGTAGTTGGTGAATGTGAATTCACTCACAAGCGTTTCATAGGGGCCATAGGTGAGGAAGCTTGTGCTGTAGCGCCATTCAAATTTTAGAGTTCTGCCGCGGGATATGGAGACGCTTCGGAGGGGTAAGGTGTACCGCTTGCCTCCGATCTGAAAGGGGGCGTACTCGATCATGAGCTGGGAGCGGATCAGGGGAGCGCGCGGGTCGCGATCTTCATCGAGGTCTGCTTCGATTACGAGTCGCATAACGGCGGCGGATTCGGCATCGACGGCGAGTTCTCCGCGATATGCGGCTTTGTTGCGGTAGAGGGTAGTGCCATCTCCGACGGGCAAGCAGCAGTAGGTGACCTCGAAGGCGGGAACGTTTGGTGGGATGAAAAAGTGGAAGACGGCCAGTTTGCCGCGGCTGCTTTGCTCCCAGCGGCTCCAGGTGATGCTGCTGAGCGGATTGGAAAGACCGGAAAGAATTGATGCCAGAGCCGGGCCGAAGGTGCCGCGGGTGTTCAGTGCGTGATTGCGGACGTTAATGATGCGTTTGCGGCGGCTCTTTTCGACTTCGATGACTTCGACTCCGTTTCGATATTGAACGGTGCCGCGAGTAGTAGTGGCAACGCGAAGAGGCTGCTCGGTGACAGGGAGGTTGCATGAGTCTTTGTCGCGAATCTTCGGCTCCTGGTACTCGGTTTCGGTGCGAGTAGCGAAGAAGTCGGGGAGCAAAGACGCCGATTTGCCTTCGTATTCTAAGGCCCGCTTGAGTATGGCTTGAGCAGCATCATGACCCGGGAATGGATCGGCCGCGATCTCAGCTGGAGGGGAAGGCTCGAACTCTGACAAATCTGCGAGGATCATCACGGCTTGTCGCTCGCGGTCGTTGTGGAGCATGGATAACAGCTGAGAACGATGATCTTCGAAGAGACGCTCGGTAAGCCGGATGTTGTCGAATCGACGCAGCAGGTCGGGAGGTTTATGGCGAATCAGTACGTCGAGTTGGGCGACGGTGATGTACTCGAGATTTGACCTGGGATGGTCGAAATAGACGGGCTGGTTGAAGTACCCGGCGAGGGTTCTGGTTTTGAGATTGGGATCTGAGAGCGCAACCGCTATGGGATGATATTCATCGGTCTGTTCAGTGCGGGGAGGATCGAAGGTGAGAGTATAGAACGCCTGCGTACCGGCTGCCGGGCGCTCGAGGTCTCGCTGGATTGCTTTCCAAGATGCGTAGACCTGACCCCCGGTATATGCAGCGAGGGCGGAGATGCTGAGAAATGTGTCCTGGTAAGCCCGTGACTTGGCAACGGCGGCGAGGAAATCCTGGTCAAAGGCGCGCGGCTCTGCGTCCTTGTCCATCGAGAGAACGTTGACGGTGATGCGCGCTTCTCGAAGCCAGGTGGAAAACTCTATGCCAGGCTTGTGTCCACAAGTGCGATCGCCGATTCGAGTCCAGGGATCGAAGTGCGTTATCGAATTTTGTTGTCCGATCTGCGATGACGCATCCCCGAACCACACGAGCATCTTGCGGCCGGGCAGCGATCGCTGGTCGATGGCAATGAGCCCGAGGGTGCCGACTTCGTTGAAATGATCGTTCATCAGCAAAGTGGATAAATTCTCGCGGCCCACGGAAACAAGGCGAGGCTCGCTACTCCGCTCGAGTTCGGTAGCAGCGAGATTTCCATCGACCCAGGGCTTTGCAGAGGCGAAGACTCCTTCGTGGGAAATGCGATAGAAGATCACTGAGTAGGAGAGAACGCCTGCATTTTGGCGAAAGTATCGCCCGAGTTGTTGCTTCACGTTGTCCGCTTGGCCAGCTGAATGCGTTTCATCGTCGAAGACGAAAATGAGTTCGGGCAGCGACTCTGGCTGCAGGTCCTTTGCGGGAGACCATTGGACAGTAAAGATGCGAGTTGGTCGGCCGTTGTCGAGTAGTGTGAAGTCGGTGGGAAGAAGTTCGCGAACGGGATTGCCCGATTTTTCGCTAACCGCAACATCGATGCGCAGGAGGCCATCGCGGTTTGGAAAGGGTGGCGCTGTGGCCTGCGGCAGAAGAGTATTGACGAACGAAACGAAGACGCCGACTGCGAATGCTCTGCGCAACGGAGTAGATGCACGCATCACTATCGAGGAGCCCTTGTGGTCCCGGGCCCGAGGATAGCACGAGATCGAAAATATCGCAGTGCGGATCGACGGAGAAGCAGGGGTGGTGGACCTTGCTTTGCCCGTGAAGAAGAGAGGAACCTGCAAAGGATGCGACCATATAAGCATGGGTGAACCCCTCACCATCCCATGCAAAGCCATTCTCTTCGACATGGACGGAACGCTCGTCGATTCCACACAGGTGGTTGAACGCGCCTGGGAACTTTGGGCCGCGCGCCACAACATATACCTACCCGATGTTCTGACGTTTTCGCATGGCCGCCCGACCATCTCAACACTCGAGCACTTCCGGCCGGGACAGGATCATGCCTATGACCTGGAAGAACTCGGCCGTTTTGAAGAGACCGAGACCGACGGCATCCTGGCCGTACCCGGAGCCGCCGAGATTCTGCACGTAATGCGGACTCAGGATCACCCGTGGGCTCTCGTTACCTCCGCATGGCGAAAACTGGCTGAGACACGAGTGCTCGCGGCAGGCCTGCCGCTGCCCACTGTGATTGTGCCGATCGATGAGATCCAGAATGGCAAGCCCGATCCGGAGGGCTTCCTCCATGCCGCTGCGCAATTAGGCGTAGCACCTGCCGACTGCGTTGTCTTCGAAGACACCCGCCCCGGCATCGACGCCGGCCTTCGAGCCGGCATGCAGGTGGTCGCTCTGCTTACGACGTGTCCCGCCGAGCAGTTGCGGCACCAACCTCTGATCAAAGATTTCCGTGACGTGCAGATCCAGAGCGAAGGCGAGTTCCTGAAGATTGAACTCCGAGTTCACTCGACAGAGGACAAGCAGTAGCGGCGAAGCGGAAGAACCTGCCTTTTGACTTTGAGGCGCTATCGAGCCTTGGTTTTCGGAGTAGGTTTTCTGATGCCCAGATCCGCCACTCGCTCTTTGCGATTCTGGCTGTGGGCTCGCCAAAAACTAGCAGCACTGACAGGGCCAAGATCGGGTTTCCGCGATGGATCGTCTTTGCTGAAGATATGGGCGTAGAGCATCGGCCCGAGCAGGAGGGCAACAGACGCTTCGATGTCGAGATCCGCGGGCAACTGACCGCGCGAGATGCCGCGACGCAGAATCTTCTTGATGCACTGCCGCGGCGGTTCGGTTACACGATGACGCCACTCGCGTCCGAACTCCGGATGAAACGCCGAATAAGCAATGAGAGACGGCGTAAGCCGATTGCGCACAGCATCGCATTTGTCCGGCGGTTTGCGCGTGAGCACGGTGGTGAGATCGCGCTGCACGTCGCCGGTGTCGACGTCCTCCGGCTCGCGATCGAGTCCGTGAATCATGAGCATCGCTTCGAGAAGCAGCGCTTCCTTGTCCGTCCAGTGGTTGTAGATGGTGGCCTTGCTCACGCCGGAGGCCTGGGCGATGGCATCCATGCTTGTCGTCTCAATGCCGCGCTCGGCAAAGAGCTCAAGCGCGGCGTTGAGAACTTTTTCGTGTGCTTCCGTACTTCGAGGGCGAGCTATACCTATGCTTCAATCTTAGAGAATCGCCACGCCCCGAGTATCAGCAGAATCGTGCCGACTCCGATCAGTACCGAGAGATCGATGCTGATGCCGAACGCCGGCCGGAACGTGACTGCGCTGAGCAACACCGAGCGCATGCCATCGATTCCATACGAAAGCGGGTCCAGAGCAGTGATGAAACCGAGGATCTTGCCCTGGTTCGTAAGCGGGAACATGGCGCCGGAGAGGAAGTAGATGGGGAGCACCAGGAAGTTCATGATGAGCTGAAAGCCCTGCATGTCCTGAAGGCTGGAGCCGAAGATGACGCCCAGCGCCGCGAACAGCATCGCGATCAGCACCATGAATCCTACCGCCACGGGGATAGCAAGCCAGCTGGCAGGCCGAAACCCTGAGATGAGACAGATGGCGAGAACGAGTAGTCCCTGAATGACGGCCACCGTACAGCCACCGAGGGTGCGCCCGATCATGATCTGAATGCGGGGCACGGGAGCGACCAGTGTCTCTTTGAGGAAGCCGAACTGGCGATCCCAAAGCAGCCCGAGGCCGGAGAAGATTGAGGAGAAGAGCACGGACATCCCGATCACTCCGGGTGCAATGAACTGGAAGTAGCTGCCGTAACCGGCGCGTTTGAACACGGGATTGAGCCCAAAGCCGAGCACGAGCAGATAGAGCATAGGCTGGCCCAGGGAAGCAATGATCTGCGCGCGCGAACGCGTATACCGCTTGAGTTCGCGCAGCCAGAGAATATAGATGGCATTCATCGGCTACCTCCTTTGCTGTTGCCACATCTTGGCGAATTGACGCATCTGGTCTGCCGAGCCGGCGCTCTCGTCGCGGATATTCGAACCGGTCAGCTTGAGGAATGCGTCCTCGAGAGACGCTGTGCCGGTCTGCTCCTTGATCTCGGCTGGAGTTCCCTGCGTGACCAGCTTGCCGTGGTCGATGATGCCGATGCGATGCGCGACACGATCGGCTTCATCCATGTAGTGGGTGGTAAGCATCACCGTGACTTTCTCGGCTTCATTCACACGCTTGACGTGGCTCCACAACTGATTTCGGCTTTGTGGATCGAGCCCCAGCGTGGGTTCATCCAGGAAAAGAATTTTTGGAGTGTGCAGAAAGCCGCGGGCTATTTCGAGCCGTCGTTTCATTCCGCCGGAGAACTTCTTTACCTGATCGTTGCGGCGCTCCCAGAGTTCGAAGAGCTTGAGAAGCTCTTCGGAGCGTTGATGGCGTGTCTTGTGGGGCACATGATAGAGGACGCCGTGGATTTCCATGTTCTCCCATGCGGTGAGATCCCCGTCGAGACTGGGATCCTGAAAGACGATGCCGAAGCGCTGACGGGCCTGATTCTGATGGGTTTGCGGATCGAGCCCGTCGAGTTGAATTGAGCCGCTGGTGGGATGCAGCAGCGTGGTGAGCATCTTGATGGTTGTGGTCTTCCCTGCCCCGTTCGGGCCGAGGAAAGCGAATATCTCGCCTGCGGCTACATCGAAGGAGACGTCGTTGACAGCAGTGAACGAGCCAAAGGTTTTGACAAGATTTTGAACCCTGATCACGAATGACCTCCGGGACTGGAGCCGGGCGCAAGCAAGTTCTGCAAGGCTCCGACATTCAATACTGAACGGTTCAGTTCAGGTTGTCAACTCGCGAGGGTTGCGGGGCCTGAGGGGGCCGCCGCTGCTGGAGGATCCCACAATAACGTTGCCATTGCCGATCGGAATTGAATATCGCACATTCATCATTCCCACACTTGTGCCCAACTGCACGTCATTGATCCTTGAGCACCAGAACATAAGGAATGGCTTCTTGGTCGATCGAAGCTCCCAGACGCTCATAGAAGGCTTTGGCTTGGAAGTTCCGATGCCACACCTCCCAACCGAGTTTCGATGCGTTGTGCGCGCGTGCCCAGCATTCTACCTCTGTCATGAGCGCTGTCCCTATACCTTGCCCACGAGCAGCCCGCTCAACCGACACATCGCTAATGTACACACGAGTTTCGGCGCTGTAGAGCTCATGAGTAATCGTCCAAGAGATCATGCCCACAATTCGGTCGTCGCGAAGAGCTAACAAGAGGCGCATGGGCGAGTGAGAGCGAATGAAATAGTGCTCAAACTGAGCGGGTGTCAAAGGTGGTTTGTGCGCTTCAATCTGGCTCGCGAGTTGACAAGCGAGCTCTAACACGGCCGCAAAGTCTTCAGCCGCAGCAAACCTAAATGTCAAACCGGCGTTCATGGGTGCATCGAGTGAAAGTAGTGTTCTGGCAACTACTAGACACCCGCCTTCAATCGTTAGTTACAGGAATTGCCAACAGAAGAACGTTGGATACTAACTCGACGCCTGGGCCAACCGGGTCGAAGCGGTCTTCGAGGCTCATGAATGTGGCCCGTAACTTTTTCTCGACTGCCGAAATCCAATCCCTAGATGTTTAACGCCCGCCTCTCGGAGTTATTCCTATGTCCTTTTCGGCTCGTCTTCTGTTTCTTTGCGTTCTCGCCATCGCTGTATTGAGCCATGATCCAAGAGCAATTGCCGAACCACCAGCAGTCGGAACTGTGGCGCCGGACTTTACCCTTCATACTCCACAAGGAACCACTGTTCAGCTATCCAGGTGGAGCAAAGACAACAGGACGGTCCTGGTTATTCTGCGCGGATATCCCGGGTACCAGTGCCCCTACTGCCAAAAGCAGGTTCACGATTTTGTGAATCGCGCAGCGGACTTCGCCGCAGAAGGAGTTTCCGTTCTCCTGGTCTACCCGGGACCACCGGCAGAGCTCGGAGAGCGAGCGAAGGAGTTTCTCGCTAAGCAATCTCAATTACCGCCAAACATGACCCTTGTAACGGACCCGGATTTCAAAGTCACGGAGATGTACGGGCTCCGCTGGAATGAGCCAGGCGAAACTGCGTACCCGTCTGCCTTCCTGCTCGGCAAGGATCGACGGATTCTGTTTGCGAAGATCAGCCGCAGCCACGATGATCGGCTGTCAGCACAAGATGCTCTTGATCATCTTAAGAAAAGGTGAGCAGGTCTATGCTCAGTCTTGTGTATCGAGTGGTTGAATTCGGCCTCGGGCTCTCGACTAATTGCTTACGCAATGCTGAGATTGCAGAAACTCTGATCCCTACAGAGGAGACCCGCCGCCGGCGGATCGGCTGAGGCGCATGGAATTGGCGATGACAGATGCGCTGGAAAGGAGCATTGCTCCGGCGGCGACGATGGGGGTTAACACGCCTGCAATGCCGAGGCTTAATCCTGCGATGTTGTAGAAGAATGCCCAGAATAGGTTCTGGCGGACCACCCGGGTGGCTCTCAATGAAAGCCGGAACACTTCGTCGATTGTTTCGAGAGAGCCCCGAAGGAGAACAATGGGAGCAGCGCCAATGGCGATGTCGGCGCCAGTACCGAGAGCAATGCCAAGATCGGCCTGCGCAAGCGCGGGCGCATCGTTGACGCCATCTCCGATAACTGCGACCTTTTTGCCTCGGCGCTGCATCTCCGTGACGAGGGAAACCTTCTGATCGGGGGTTGCTTCTCCGACGAAGTCCGCAATTCCGAGTTCATGGGCGATGGTTGCGGTGGTGGCATTCGAGTCGCCTGAAAGGAGTTTGATAGCGAGACCGCGCTGGCGCAAATGAGTGATGGCTTCTGCGGCGCCGTCTTTGATGCGATCTCCGAAGGCGAACAGGCCGATCAATCTCGCCCCCATGCCGAAATATGCGACGGTTCGGCCAGCTTGTTCCCACTGCCGGGCGGTGGCACGTAGCTTTGCTGCGGGTTGAGCGCTCATGTCGCGAGCGAGCGCGCTGTTTCCGATAAAAATGCGACTGGCGTCGCACGTGGCCAGGATGCCGTGACCTTTTCTAACCTCAACGGAGGATACTTGGGCGGGCGCGATGCCATGTTCGCGGGCAAACTGCACGACAGCGCGAGCGATGAGATGCTCTGAGAAGAACTCGGTTCCGGCCAATGCCGGCAGGTATTCACGCAGAAACGACTGCGCGGCGTCTGGGTAGTCTTCGGCAAGAGCGAAATCGAGCAGGCGGAACGCGCCGGTTGTGACGGTTCCGGTCTTGTCGAGAATGACTGTGTCGATTTTTCCGATTGACTCGAGAACCCGGCTGTCGGAGATGAGAATTCCCTGGCGGGCGGCGAGACCGAGAGCGGCGGTAATTGCCAGTGGAGTCGCAAGGCCAAGAGCACAGGGACAGGCGATGACAAGGATGGAGATCGCGCGCAGGAGAGCTACGCCGATGGACAGATGCATGAGCGCGAGAGCCAGGAATGTGACGCAAGCGAGGACGATCACAAAGGGCACGAAGACACGGGAAACGCGATCGACAGTACGCTCGAGCGGCGCACGAGTGCTCATGGCTCGCTCAACCATGCGAATGATCTGCGCCAGGGTGCTGTCTTCGCCGGTCCGAACGGTGCGGACGCGGATGACGCCACCGGCGTTCAGGCTTCCGGAAATGACCGTATCGCCGACGGCTTTGCTTACAGGCGTGGACTCGCCGGTGAGCATTGATTCATCGGTATGCGTTTTTCCTTCCTGAATGGTTCCGTCGGCGGGAATGCGTTCACCGGTCTTGACGATGAAAACCGCGCCGGGCTGGAGGTTATCGATGGAGACGAAGCGCTCTTCGCCTTGATCAGCGATGCGCACCTTCCTGGGCATCAGCCGATAAAGCATCGCGATGGAGCGCATCGCACGCTCCTTCGCGCCGCGTTCAATCAGCTTCCCTGCGAGCACGAGAGTTACCAGGGCAGCCGCGGTGTCGAAATAGAGATGCGTTCGTCCCAAAATCGTTTGCGCAATGCTCAGTCCATAGGCCGCGAGGATGCCGAGGGAGAGGAGCACTTCCATGCGGATTTGCCTGTTCCACAGTCCTATTGCGGCTGAACGCAGGACGGGAAGAGCGCAGTAGAAGATCATCGGCGTCGTCAGCGCGAAGAGTATCCAGGGAAGAATGCGGCTTGCGCTGGGCGAGATCTGTTCGAAGTAGCCGACATAGAGAATGACGCTGAAGGCCATGATGTTGGCCCAAAGAAATGCAGCCACGCCGAGGCGCATGATCAAATCGCGAATATCGGCCCTCGCGGCGGCATTATCTCCCGCGAATTCGGTGGCACGATACCCGAGCCTGGAGATGCGAGCCACGATGCTTTCCGGCGGAAGATATAGGGGGCAGTATTTGACTTTGGCGAGATCGGAGGCGAACAGCACCTCGGCGGAAACGATGCCCGGCAGCTTTCTCAGTGCGTGCTCGATGAGCCAACCGCACGCAGAGCACCACATACCATTGATTTGAAGCAGTACCTCGGAGGTCGGCGCATTGGGATCGAGCGGAATGCTCTGAGGATCAACGGCGGGATTTGAGATCAAGCCCAGTTCCAGGCTGCGGCGGAAGACTTCGGTGTCGCGGATGTTCTGGCCGCTTGCGATTACGCCGCTTTCGAGCAGGATGGCATACACATTGGCGCAGCCCATGCAGCAGAAATCGAGAGTGTGGGCTTCGAAGGTTCGTGCGATCGCCTGTTTACTGCAATCGAGGCCACAGAGGCCACATGCTGTTGCGACGGTACTCATCACTTTGCTTGCCGAGTGCTCTGGTCAAGAGGATGCCCCTCCTGGTCCAGCATGACAGGGTTGGCGCGCCTGGTTGCGGCGTACACGAAGATGAGAACTGCGCAGAAGAAGACAATGATCAGACTGAGAAGCACCGTCAGTGGAGTGACGGCGCTGCGGCGCGGGGGCAGGATCTCGACTGATTGATTCGAATTCATGGTGCTGTTTCCTCCAGTGCTCAGTTCCATTTCAAGGACTAGTTATTCGCTGCTGTCTATTTTGCTGTCGGAATTGTTCCCTCGCCCTGCGGAGCGAAAAAGGTTTCCGAGAATTGCTGTCCCGCTTTGCCCGGCGTGACGTCGGCGAGGATTCTTATCTTGTTGATGCCTGGATGCAGAGACGAAGCCGGTGCGACTACGTCGAATTGTTGCTGAACGGTTTGTCCCGGCTCCAGCACCTTGAGGCCGCCGGATCCCTCGATGGCGGCATCCTTGAGATCGGCGACGGAGAGCGAGATGGTGGCCTGAACCCGACCGCGATTGGAGGCCAGCATTCGGAAGCGATTGTGAACCTTGCCATCTGCGGAGACGGAATAAAGCGTGATGCGGTCTGGCATGATTCGCAGCAGCACCGGTTGTCTCACGCTGATAGCGATGGACAGTCCGGTTGCATAGACGAGCAGCAGCACGAGAACAGCGACGCGCTTTCCGTCGCGAAAGCCGATGCGGCGGAACCAGTTCCCTTCCGGCCCGGATTTTGCACCGGAATCGCCCCAGGCGTACTGAATGATGGTCTGTGTGCCAAGCTTTCCGAGAATGCCGGAGCACGCGTCGATACATTCGGCGCAATGTGTGCATTCGAGCTGATGCGAGGACTTGCGGATGTCGATGCCCATGGGACAGGCGCGCACACATTTGTTGCACTTGATGCATTCGTCGCTGGGATCGTGGAAATGGACAAGTAGCGTGTGCTTATCTTTGAGCATGTTCTGGAGGTAGCCGTAGGGACAGATGGCGGTGCAGAAGCGCTGGCGCAGCAGGGCGAAGTCAAGAAAAGTGACCAGCGTGACGCTGGCGCCTACAATGCCGCCTGCGGTGCGTATATCGAGGCTGAGCAGCCGGTGAAAGAGATCGAGCGGCGGGACGAAGTACGATACAAACACAAACGTTACGAAAACCGAGGCCGGAAGAAGCAGGATGCCGAAGATAACGGCGGCAGCGAATTGGCGTAGACGCGGACCGGCATTAGGCATCTTCTTGTTGACGAAGCGAATGATCCTCTTCTCGAGACCATTGGCTGTTTCGCTGAAGATCATCTGCGGGCAAAGGTAGCCGCACCAGAATCGGCCGTAGATCATGGCCATTGCGGCGATGAGTATCCAGAGGAACATCAGGGTAAGGAATACGATGGAGAACTCGCTGATCCACAGCTCCGCGCCGAAGAAGTAGAAGCGCTGCCGCGGCAAATCGATGCGCATGATGTTGAACAGGGGAAGAGTGACAAAGATGACGAAGCAGACGGCTTGCACTGTCTTCCGAATGCGGTGGAATTGCGTGCCGGGGATTGGAATCCGCGACTTCCTAGTGCTTTGTATTTGTGGTTGCGTCGTCATGTCGAGTCGAATCACATCTGCATCATGTGCATCATGTGGTGGTGCATGATGGGACCTGCAAATGCCCCTCTGCCGATCAAGACCAGCCCCATGATCAATACGGTTATCGCGGATACGGTGGTGCCCCAACGCGCAAGCCTCATGGTTGCGGCCGAGGATCCCAGGCCGACAACGATCAGAGCAGCACTAGTTCCAAGTGCAAAGGCCAACATGGTGAGCGCGCCTTCGACGGGAGACGCCGAGCCGATTGCCATCATCAGTGCGGCGTAAATGAGACCACAAGGAAGAAATCCCATCAGGAGACCCAGCGCAAATTTCGCAGCGGGTTGCGGCGAGGCGATCAGCTTGCCCACAGGCCGAAGGAATTGAGCAGGCAGCGCAAAGCCACGCCAGCTCTGCAGACCGGGCGCGAAGCCGAACATTGCGATTCCAGTAAGCACCATGGCCGTACCTGCCACGATTGCCGCAGCGTTCTGGAATCCTGCGAGGTGTCCAACCCAGCCCATCGCGCCACCAGCGAAGCCTGCGATCGTGCCGAGCATCATGTATGTGACGGAGCGGCCCGCGTTGTATGCAAGGTGAAGTCCCAGGAACGATCTGCGGCCCTGCGCAGCATTGGCGGCGATGCTATAGCTGAGCACAATGGGACCGCACATCTGAACACAATGCAGACTGCTGACGAAGCCGAAGGTCAGGACGAGCGAGATGTCGCCGGCATTCATGCTTGTTCCTGAGTTCGAGTTGAAGCCTTGGCGGGCGCAGGGTATTTCAGGTTGGGATTGAGCCCGGGCAGACTGACACAGTGGCGGCGGTAGTTGAACCTTTGCATGGTGATGGCGTGAGAGGGACAGCGCGCCGCACACAAGCCGCAACGAATGCAGATGGACTCGTCTTTGAGTAGGACTCCGCCAAGCGCTTTCAACTCCTCCGTCGAGATCTTCTCCATTTCGGCCGGCGGAATGCCCAGCAGTCCGGCAACATATTCCCGGCCTTCTTCCGTCTTGCACAATTCATCGAGTCCGGTAAGACGGATGAGGTTTTCTGGGCATACATCGACGCATCCGGTGCAGGCGACGCAAATTGTGGTTTCAAAAACTGTATTTACGTTGCAGCGAAGGCAGCGGGCGGCTTGTTCGCGCGCCGCCTCGGCCGGAAATACGTCTTCGATCACCTGAAGCGAGTTGGCGCGCTCACGGGCAGGCGCCACGGGAGGATGTGCGCGGCGAAGCTGGTCCCAATCCTCGCGCATCGTATAAGCGGCTTTGTCCCAGGATGACTGCACGACGACTTCAGTGTGCGTGCCACGCAGGTAGTCGTGCATGGAGCGGGCGGCGATCTGTGCGGAGCGAATTGCATGGATGAAGAGTCGCGGGCCGTGAGCGATGTCTCCGCAGGCGAAGACGTCCGGCGCGGTGGTCTGATATGTCTGTGGATCGACCTTTATCAAGCCTCGGACTGATTCAACGCCGTCTTCCGGCTGCAAGAACGAGAGATCGGACGATTGTCCGATGGAAAAGATGATGGTGTCGGCAGGGATTGTTTCGATGTTGTTCTCGTCGAATGTCGGGTTGAATTTTCCGTTGGCATCGAATACTGCCGTGCATTCAACCGTGTGAAGTCCCACGACCTTGCCGTTTTCGCCCACGATTCCGCGGGGACCGCGAGAATTGTGAAGGATCAGTCCTTCTTCAGAACCTTCGGTGACCTCAATCTCATCGGCCGGCATCTCAGTGCGCTTCTCAAGACAGACAACGTGCACTTCTTTGTCATCGCTGAGGCGCATGGCGGAACGCGCGACGTCGTATGCGACGGATTCGCCGCGTTCCATGTCGGCAACGGTCTCGTGCTTCTCGAGCAATTCGAGGGGGCGTACCGCGGACCGGGCCACGTCATACGCCACGTTGCCTCCACCGATGACGATGATGCGTTTGCCGACCGGCAACGGGTTGCCTTCGTTGAAGGCGCGGAGGAAGTCCATGCCGTCATAAACGCCGGAAAGATTCGCTCCGGGGAGATCGAGTTTGCGTCCTTTGGGCAGTCCGACGCCGAGGAAGATTGCCCTGTATCCCTGCGCACGAAGTTCGGCGATGCTGAAATCGCGACCTAGCCGTTGGTTGCATCGCAGCTCGACTCCCAGGGAGAGGATTGCGTTGATCTCAGCCATCACCAGTTCACGCGGCAGGCGAAAGACCGGAACGCCGGCGGTGAGCATTCCTCCCGGAGTGGAGTGTGCCTCGAAGACGGTGACTTTGTAGCCGAGGATCGCGAGATCGTGCGCCACGGTCATGCCGGCAACACCGGCGCCTATGACAGCGACCGGTTCGTAGGCGCCGCGATTTGGGGGAAGCATATCTTGATTGCATCCGGCGATGTAATGCGCAGAATCCCCGGATTCGGGGCCGTACTGGCTGGTGACGAAACGCTTGAGGGCGCGAATGGAGACTGGCTGATCCAGGCTGCCACGACGGCAGTTCGCTTCGCACGGAGCACCGCATACACGTCCGCAGATGGAAGCAAATGGGTTGGTTGCTCGGGCGATTCGGTAGGCATCTTCGTCGCGGCCTTCTGCGATGGCGTTGACGTACCCGCATGCATCTGTGTGCACGGGACAGGCGTCCTGGCACTTGACCATCTCCATCCAGTAGCCTGCCCCGCCGATCAGCCCAAATTGTCCGTTCGCTTCCGCCATTTTCTTCCCTATTTCTAGTGATCGCTCTTCTTGTAGAGGAATGCAAGGAGCACAACGACGTAGGCAGCAATGAGCGCCAGGACGACATACATGAATGTGTTGGCATTTCCGGTGACAGCATTTAGCTGCTGAACCAGATTGCCACGATCAGAGTGAGTGACTTCGCCGTTCATATATAGGAACAGGTACGCGACTACCGAGATCAGGATGATGGGAAACGCGAGCTTGAGGAATCCTGGAATCCCGGTGCCTTTCTGTTCGGTGATCCACCCGCCTGCATATTCCGTTAGTTCGGATTTCTTTTCTTCAGTCATGATGTTCTCCGGGGATTCTTTGCTAGATCGTCCTCGTCGTCCTGCAGCATGCGATACTTCGGCTCTTCACTGTCGCTGCCGAGATATCCGTCTCTGAGCGAGCGAATGAAGAAGAAGACTGCACCGCCTGCGAGCAGGAAGAACAGAAAGTACGAGAAGTACACGCTGGCGTAAGTTGCGTCACTCATGATTGCTCCTCACTTCTCGTAGTCGTTGTCGGGACGCCAGTCCTTGGCGCGACCACGCGTCTGAAGGTAGGCAACCAGGTCATCGAGTTCCTGCGGATTGTCTGCGATCCAAGGGAAGGGCGGCATGATGGAGCCGGGCACCAGGTCTCGCGGGTTACGGAAGTGAGCCGCATGCCACTGTTTGTTGTACTTTCCGCCGACACGCGCCAGGTCCGGGCCGGTGCGCTTCGTGCCGAAGGTCTGGCGCCAGTCGTAGACGAACTCGTCTGGAGTGGAGACGGGCGCATCGACGCCCTTCCATCCGGAACGTTTCACATCGCTGGCCAGCGTGCGCACCTGCTGCGTGTGGCAATACTTGCAGCCCTCGCGGACGTAGATGCGATAACCGCGCATCTCCTGGTCGGTGTAACCCACGAGCTTGCCGGTGGGACCTTTTACCGGATCGGTATTCTCGAAGGGCTTGTTCCAGCTCTTATCGAGCAGAGGAGGAGCAACCGTTGTGAGCAGGCCGCCGATGAAGAAGAGGCCAAGGGCAGCTACCACGAACCATGTTGCGTTCGAATCAGTTTTTTGCAGCATACTTTCTCCCTTCGCCTAAGCCTTGACTGCCAGGGGCTGACCAACAGCCTGTTCGCGCCCGGCTCCGATTGCCGTAGAGATGATGTTGAACATGAATAGGACAATGCCGCTGAAGATCATGATTCCCGAGAGGAAGCGAACCATCCACACCGGCTTGAGCGCAACAACTGTATCGATGAACGGAATGGAGGGATTGTTCCATTGCCAGCCCTGCCAGAAGCCACCTAGCCACAGGGAGGTGAACATGCCAAGTCCGCCGATCAGGAAGAGCCAGAAGCTCCAGTTGGCGAGGGTCTCCGAGTGGAGAGTTGTGCGGAAGATCCGCGGAACGACATAGTAGACACCAGCCATGGCCATGAAGGAGAAGGTGCCGAGAACGGCCATGTGTGCGTGACCGGGGATCCAGTCAGTTTTTGAAACAATTGCGTTCACCGAACGCAGGCTGTGCATCGGGCCCTGGAAGCAGGTGAGGAGATAAAAGACCGTGCCGGACATCAGGAACTTGAGCGAGATGTTGTCGCCGAGTTGATGCCACTGGCCCTTCATGGTGGCAATGAAGTTGTAGACCACAGCCCACACCGGGATCAGCAGCATGACGGAGAAGACAATGGAGATGGTCTGGAGCCACTGCGAGATTGGCCCGTGAATCATGTGGTGAGCGCCGGTCCATACATAGACGAATGCAAGAGACCAGAAACCGATCATGGAAAGCTTGTGGCTAAAGAGCGGCGTGTTCGATGCGCGAGGAATGAAGTAGTAGGCGACGGCGAGACCGGCGGGGGTAAAGATGAGACCGACCGCGTTGTGCGTGTACATCCACGTAAGGTTCGCCTGATTTACACCCGTGATGCCCGGCAGCAAGGTGGCGAAGTTACCGGTGAGGTAGACGAACGCGGTCCATAGGATGGTGCCCATGAGATACCAGGTGGATACATACATCTGCTGGTATTTGCGGGTGGCGATGGTGGCGAAGATGTTGACGCCGAACATCACCCAGGCAATGACGACAAGGACAGCGACGGGGGTCGGAAGGTCTGCGTATTCAAGCCCTTTTTGATATCCGCCGAGGAGAGAAAAGATGGCGCTGATGATGATGATGTTCCACAGGATTGATGTAGCAATGCCAAGCTTTTCGCTCCAGAGCTTTACGCCGCACAGCCGGGGGACGATGTAGTAGGCGAGGCCCATGTCTGCCGCGAGCAGCCAGCCGAAGAGCATTCCGTTCACATGAAGAGGCCGCATGCGGCCGTAAGTGAAATAAGAGATAGTGCCCAGGAATTCAGGCCAGACAAACTTGGCCGCAATGATCAAGGCAATCACGCCCACGATCGCGAAATAGCCGACCGCTCCCAGCAGAAACAATTTCACCGTAGTGTCCTGATGAACGTCCTGCGCGACGGCAACTGGGGCAGATGCAATTGTTGGTTGTACTGCCATTCCTTCCTCCCGGAGTGGTCACCCACCCTCGATGCTGCTCACATGCCTGACTTGTTGAGACTGCGAATGAAATTCACGATGTCGCCCACGTCGTTCTGCGACAGACCGTAATCAATCCATGAAGGCATCGCTGTTCCGTCGACGCCGTACTCGATCGATTCGAAGAGGCGGCGATCCG
>Ga0157372_10002053_pt1 | contig 21900 bp, 29 predicted proteins | sample C55metaG_FD_115307 | JGI IMG/M metagenome (GOLD analysis project Ga0157372, IMG submission 115307) | Corn rhizosphere microbial communities from Kellogg Biological Station, Michigan, USA - C5-5 metaG | ecosystem: Host-associated > Plants > Roots > Rhizosphere > Soil | place: USA: Michigan... | reverse complement strand
TTTGGTTACACCGTGTAAGGTTAAGTTACCGGTAAGCTTGTAGTGCTTATCAGATGTTTTGGTGATACCGGTACTGGTAAAAGTAATAGTTGGGTAAGTAGCAACGTCAAAAAAATCAGGGCTTGTGATGTGCTTATCGCGCTGATCGTTATCTGTAGTTACTGAAGCTGTTTGTATGCTGATCTGGAATTTAGCATCGCTGAAATCAGGTTTAGCGGCAGTAATGGTTGCATCATAGTTTTTAAAAATACCATCAACATCAGATACCATTAAGTGGGTTACTGTAAATTTAACGTTTGAGTGAGCTTTGTCTACAGTCCAGGTAGTTTGTGCTGATGCCGCCGTGTAGGTGAATGCTGCAGCTAACAGGATAAAAATCTTTTTCATTGTTTTAATTTCTTTTTTGTTTTTGATTTATGCCTCAAAAGTATATAAATGATCCGGACTTCAAATAAAATAAATGTTTAAACATGTTTTTATTGAAATCGGATGACAATATACTACCATTTTAGTAGAACTTACAAGAAAAGTAAACTATTTCCCGGCGAGATTTATACCTTAGGTTTTTAAGGTTTTTTGTTTGTTACGGAGCATGATCAATGCCTTATCGGCCCTTACTTTACGGGTAGCTTCCTGCTTAGCCGAACCTATCCAATCACAATACCCTTGTTTGTATGATTTGGACAGGCTTTCAAAAAATGCATTGGCTTCAGCATCGTTATCAAGCAGGGCCTGCAGTTCGGCAGGTGTACCTTCAATATGTTCGCCGGGTTTAAGCATGTTTTTTATCTGGGTTTACTTCCAGATAAAGATATATTAATTGGAATAAACACCGGGTTGAAAAACCATAATTACGGCAAGTAAAACCACTAAAAGAAATGAGATAGTTAAAAGCGTGTCGATAAGCAGCCTTTGGTTTTTTGATTCCATATTACTTTACTTAAACAGTAAAAGCTGCAGGTTAGCTTGCGGTTGAGTTATTGTAAAAACGGTATCAGTCCGTAATTATTATGGTGCTTTTACCAAAAAGCATATGTAACGCAAATTCTATAAAACCTAAGGCAAATAAAATTGTTATCTAAAATAATTGAGATTTACTAAATTAAAGTAATTATGTGAGATAGCCCGGCCTAATAACCGGGCCATCTTTTTTTAAAGGCTTTATAACCAATTACCCCCCCCTTTTTTATATTCCTTTAACGCCGGTGAAACGGTTGCTCAAAAAACTCATCCACTTTTTTATTAAACTCATCGGTATGTTCAACCAATGTGCCATGACCCGAGTTGGGCAGGATCCATAAATAGGCGTTCGGAATATTTTCGGCTATCTGAACGGTGTGCGTTGTTACAATAAGGTCATGGTCGCCGGCAATAATCAGCGACGGGCATTTAATAGCTTTCAATGCCGACAGTTTAATATGGGGTTCTTTATAATCAAGCATAAACACTTTCCTGTCGTTCTTTTCTTTGGCGGTGATAAAATGATAATCCTTTTTGCTGGCATATTCCTTTTCCATATCCTTCCATAAGGAAGGGATCAGCGCTGTAGAATCGGGCCAGAGGTTGGCACCTGTAGAGGCCAGCTTTATTACTTTTAGGGGATGGCGCATAGCCATCACCAGGGCGTTGATGCCTCCGTCGCTCCATCCTATCACATAAGCCGAATCGATATGCATTACATCGAGCAAAGCGGCAAAATCATCGGCCATCATTTCAAAAGTAAGTGAATCGCGCGGATCGGTGGATTTGCCATGTGCACGGCTGTCAACAGCTATCACCTTGTACTTCTTTGCAAAATAGGGTATATTTTTTTTAAAGGCATTGATGCTGCTACTGTTGCCATGTATCATCAGCAGGGGTTTGCCTTTACCATAAACTTCGGCATAAAGTTTTATCCCCCTAACATCATAATACTTACCGGCAGCGGCATTATCGCCATAAACAATACCTTTTTGCTGGCTGCAGGCCAAAAATGCCTGACATACCAATACAATTAACAACAGCTTTTTTAACATCATGATCACACCTGTTTAAGTCATTAAATATACATACATAATGCAAAGTTTGAACTTCTGTTGCGGACCCAGGCTATTATTTTTTAGATAGTGCTGTAAATCAAACATGTATTATATTTGCGCACTTTAACAAATGCGCTTTTTAAACCATACGGTTAAAACAATATCATACCTATAATTATTTGTTATAGAATGAATGTTTATAAACCTGTATACATATATGTTCATGCCTGCTTCCTTTCCTAAAAAATATAAAATATTTATTTCGCTTTTTCCTTTACTATGCGTGCTTTTCACTGCCAGGTGTTTCGGGCAACAGTCTGCACCAGCAAGCCCCAATCGTTTCAAATTTAAAACGGTTATTATCGATGCCGGACACGGAGGCAAAGACCCGGGATCGCATGGGACTTATTCAAAGGAAAAAAACGTTTCATTAAGTATCGCCAAAAAGTTAAGGGATGCCATAAACGATGAAATGAGCGGTATTAAAGTAGTAATGACCCGCAGCACCGATGTTTTTATTGAGTTGCATAAACGTACCGACATTGCTAACGACAATCATGGTAACCTTTTCATTTCCATCCATTGCAATTCATCGCCCCAGCGAAAAGGATCATCGCGGGGAACATTGTTGCTTGTATACGGCTTTCACCGCAGCCAGGAACAGCGTGAAGCATTGCGCGAAAATGCTTCGATATTTATAGAAAAGGATTACAAAGAAAAATACAATGGCTATGGCGATGATGCTGCGGTAAATACTATTGTACTTAACGCGTTTCAGCAAAAATACCGCAAACAAAGTATCCAGTTTGGCGACTTGGTTGATAACCAGTTTCGTAAAACTAATGGAAGGCATAGTTTGGGCGTAAAGGAACAGGGTGTTTTGGTATTGGCGCAAAGCGGCATGCCTGCCGTACTGGTTGAAACCGGGTTTATCAACAATCCATCTGATGAAGCATACCTGAACTCGGCCAGCGGACAAAACGAAATCGTACGATCAATCCTAACAGCGCTAAAGCAATACCGTAATAATTTAGAGGGGAATTAATAGTAACCGACCTTATTTCATCAACCTAATTAAACATTTACGCTTCGTTCTGATATTTATTTTATTGCTATTCAAATATTTATATCGACATAACTATAAAAAATCCATTTCAACGAGTTTTTCTAACTTATATTATCTATTTCAGCTCAAATTAAATTTATTTTATAAATATTATTAAAAGCCTTTCTCGGGCAAAATATCTTTTGTGTTTTTCCGTTTCAATGGCTTAACAAACCAAAACATTAACACAAATGAAAAAAATCCTAATCTTAATCCCCGCATTTTTATTGGCTTTTCAAATATCAAAAGCCCAAACCGAAAAAGGTTCACAAACATTGGGTATCGATCTGCAATTTATGTATCAGAAATCGACGCAAAACGCTTTTCAGTCGGTCCCCAACCCTTACGAATCTGAAGTTAAAAATACAAATTTCAGTATCGGTCCCAGCTATAGTTATTTTATAGCAGATAAACTTGATATTGGAGTAAATCTTAATTACGCCCACACCTCACAAAACAGTAAAAACAGTAATTATCCCAACAACGTAACTTCACATCAATATGGGGCTGCACTATTTCTGAGGAAATATTTTATGTTTGGCGATAAATTAGGGCTTCGCGCAGGACCATATCTCGGATACAGTCGCTACAATTTCAGATCAGCTGATACAAGTACTCCAACTAAAACTGACAGTTATGCAGCAGGAGCAACTATGGGTCTTGTTTATTACCCTACAAAAAAACTTGGTTTAGCCGCCACATTGGCCAATTTCTCTTACAGTCACAGCAAGATCAAAGACGATTATAACAGCCGGATTGGAAGTACTAATAACGTTAATTTCAATATAATTAACAATGGCGTATTACTCTCTGTATTTTATGTATTTGGTGGTAAATAAACGCTAAATCAGGGTAGGATGAAAAGATATAAATCATCGTCCTGCCCTCGTTTTATTTTACCCTATGGATGATAAAGCCGTTATGAACAGTTTCCATACCTACTTTAGGGTAATATTCCATAGCGGTTGTAGCCGAAAGCAGTAAAAGCATAGTTTCATCGCCAATGGCTTCCTTAGTTAGTTTAATCAGCTTTTTGCCTATCCCTTCTTTTTGATAAGCTTTAGTAACCGCCAGGTCTGAAAGATAGCAGCTGTAACAAAAATCGGTTAGCGCGCGAGATATGCCTACCAGTTTATCACCATCCCAAGCGCTTACCACAAGGTTTGAGTTTTGGTACATCCTGGCAATCCGTTGCTCATCATGGGTTGGGCGTTTCAGCCCTGCTGTATCATAAAGTTCTATCACTTGCCGGGCGGATGGTATTGTACCAGTTTTATAAGTTATTTCCATATTGTTATTGAGTTGTTTACAAGCTTTTAATCAAATGTAAACAGCATCTGCATTATCCCAATAAGCCAGGATTAAGAAAGCAGGTAGTCCAGCAAATATGAAAACGAAAAGGGGGCGGTAAGTTTTGCAGCGTATCATTCAGACCGCTTTACCTAAGTGTTAGCTAATTACCATTTTTTAAAAATAACAAATACCGCCAGCACAATTAGCCCGAAACCTACCAAATGGTTCCAGCCCAGTTTTTCATTTTTGAAAAGCAGGGTTGTGAAAATCATAAATACCGTAAGCGTAATGGCTTCCTGAATGGTTTTTAATTCAACCAGGGTAAAGGGGCCGCCGTTTTCCTTAAAGCCTCCTTCGTTAGCAGGTACCTGGAACAGGTATTCGAAAAAAGCCAATCCCCAGCTTATAAGTATAATGGCTATTAAGCTTAGGTTTTTGCCCCAGTCATACTCCTTAAACTTAAGGTGCCCATACCAGGCAAATGTCATGAAGGTATTGGAAATAAACAGGAATGTAATAGTACGTAAGCCTTTCATTAATACAAATATTTGGCGTAAATATCAGTAAATTGAGATTCATATCACCAGCAATTGCAAATTACTATACGTAACGCTACAAACCGATTATTAAAATTTGAAAACCAGCTCGGCCCCAAGCGAAAGAGAATTCCAGTTTTGTTTTGCCGAAACATCGCCCAAAGTTAGTTTCTGAGAGAAGAAGTTATATTTTGATTCGATGCTGATCCCCAACTTAGGAGTTATCGGAAATATTACCCCTACTTTGGGAGCATAATATAATGATTGCGACCATTTATCATAAACAAATGGATCTACGCCGTCAATTTCATAACCTACAGCAAAATCAGTAAAATATACCCCTAAGTTAACACCGCCATATACCCTGAAGTTATCGGCTATATCAATATTGTAAGCAGCACCGCCATATGCGGCAATTACGGGCATATCCGCATAATACGTATTAGCAGTTGAACCTGTACCTTCAACTTCCTCTGAAATTAAATATTCATCCGGCTTAAAGTTCATGTACCCTAAGCTTACACTTGCGGTAAAAGGCCCTAAAAACCTGTAAACGCTGGCATTAAAATTAATGGCAGGTTTAAAGGTATAATTAAAATTACCTTGCGGAATATCGACACCTGTACCTGCGGCTATGCCCCAGCCATCGCTAAAATTAACAGCGCCGCTGCCTCCGCCACCATACGTTAACGCCCGGCTGGAACGATGCTGGGCCATAGCATCGCTAAAACAACAAAACATTATAACTATTAAAAATAGCTTAAAACAGATAGCTGATTTTTTCATGAGGAGTAAGTACGCCTTACGGGGAGAAGTTAGATAATGGTGTTTAGGGTTCATTTACCCGTAAAAATAAAAAAATAAAGTTAACCCGGAACACTAAATTAATTTCAAACAAGTAAGGCCACAAAAAAACCTGGCTTAAATAAACCGGGCAACAGGGCTTTTAGGGTACTAAACAATATATCTTGTTTATAATGATTAATGTTAAAAACTACGGGTAACTGGCTGAGGCCCGTAATTTATTATTGCAACTGCGAACCAGGCCTGTCGCCAAATTTCCGGATATAGGCTATGCCCAATGTACAAGCAATTATAAAAAGGAATAAAAAACATTCAATATAAATATGAAACGGCGAAATATCTTGAAAGCGGCCGACTATAAAAGTAGAAATATCAGGCAGTAATAAGCCGAGCAATGGAAAGCCGGCAAACATTCTTAAAATTGCTAATTTTTCCATAATATTTAAGGTATAAGTTTAATACGTCTAATTTAAAACTTTAAAGATTAATAAAAAATAATATTTATTAAAAAGCAATAAATATTTTCGATATGGTTAATGGAAGTTTTTAATAATTAACAGCATCAGAGTTTATAATACTCCTCAATTGAGCGGCCTATTTCCTGCAGAGGGATCAGATGATCTCCGAAACGATGCTCAATAATTTCCCAGCAACCTTTTGTTAACCGGGTTATGGTGTAAAAAGCCGAGTAGTTTAATACACTGAAGGTGGTTTCATTAACAACCGAAGGTATAATTTTATAAGTCCGCTTATTAACTCTTAGTTCAAAAGGCTCCATGGGCATCCGTTTACACAAAAATATTGTGCAGTATACGGATATACAAGCACGACGCACCCCGTATTTTAACCCATTTTACACTACGTATTTTCACCCTAAAAAAGGGTTAAAAAGGCATTGCTTTTACCAATTCAAGTACATTTTGTTTTATTGCAGGATCGTTTTCAATAATACGAACAAGCTCATTATCGTCTGAAACAGAAACAATTACAAAGTTTTTATCCTGGTTCCAGAAACTACCGCTTATAACAACCTTGCCATTGCTTTTAAGATCAGCGTAATAACCATTTCTATCAACTAAACATTGTTCGTTATCCGCAAGGTTGCCAATCTCTTCAAAAAAAAGTATCACGTGATGCGGATCTTTATAAGCTGATGCATGTACCATAAGTTGATTATTTTATTTAATACTTAATTATTAAACTTATTAAGCTAAACAGGTAACCTCCGTTAATATATTGCCCGGAGCATTAAAATAAAACCCAAAACCACCACGCAAAGGTGCCGGAGCTTGCGTTACAGCTATTCCACCTTTTATCAGCCGGTCATAAACTTCGGCAACCTGCTCATGGCTGTCAACCAAAAAACCGATATGAAAAGCATCGGGGTAACTGTTGTTGCCATTCCGGTTAAAGGTATCAGCCATAAGCACCAGGATAAAGCCATCCTCGCCTTCCATTACGGCCAGCATATTATTACCTTTTACACTGGTACATTTAAAGTTAAAATATTGCTCAAAAAAATCAGAACAGGCGGTAACATCAGTCACCGGCAAATTAACGTGATTAAGTTTAATAGTGATTGCTGACATACTAATCAAGGCTTTAATGCTTTTAATACCAGACCCAATGCTTGCTCCATCAGTTTATCATCCAATTTAAAACTGCTGTTCACATAGCTGTTGCCCTGGTTATGAAATTTGATAAGCTGATAAAGCGGCGCATATGCTACTGCCCAATAAACCTCAAAAGGCAAAGGGATCAGTTGCTGCTTTTCTTCGGCATTACGCATAAATGCGCCCAGTACCTGCCCAAAATTAACGGTAAGCATAGCAGTTACTTTTTCATAAAAATGGGTATAGCGCATAATTTCAATAAACTCCATGTCTAACGGACATTCTATGAAATACTCGAGGCGGTTGCGCCATTGTACCCTCAGCCCATCTGCAAAATCCATATCAGGCGAAAAATTTTGGAGACTAAAGGTCATCATCTTTTCGGCTACCCCAACGCAAATACTGGTTATTAATTCTTCTTTATCTTTATAATAGATATAGATGGTAGCCGGTGACACTCCCGCGGACCGCGCAAGCTTATTTACCCCAAAACCGTCAAGACCTTCAGCCACTATCAATTCTATCGCCTTCTGGCGTATTTGGCGTTCTTTATGTTCGTCGCGGGGTCTCATTTCAATACAAAAATAAGTGAGCGTTCGCTTATTTAAAAATTTATTTTTTATTTTCCCCTGATATGGGCTAAAAACCTATATCACCCCTAAAAAAATCTATAAAAAAACACGAAAGTTAAAACAATAACCGGCAAACAATGTTCTATGATCACTTAATTAATAATTATTAAAAATTGCAGAGGCATTTTATAAAACATGCCTTCAAAATTGTTACCCGGCTGGTTTTGAAGGTTTCAATTAAATGAATGCAAATTTTGTTTAAATTACAAAAAAATAATACGTACCTTAGCATTGTCATACTAAATGTTAATAATTATGGAAAAATTAATAATATTAAGAATGTTCTTTTGCTTCCCGCTGGTTGGTCTGTTGGTTCCGGACGCAGGTATTTTGTTGTCAAACTTCCCTGGCAACGTCCCGGTAATTCACGTTGTTATTGAGGTAGCATTATTGGTGTGCATTGCGCTTTGTACAGCCGCGATAGCATATGGAAAAAAACGGAATCAGGACAGGACAAACGAAGCCTCTTTTTCCTGATCACTGATCTAAAAAATAAAGGAATACTCCTGTTTGGTTTTAATTAAACTCTTTAACGTTGGGGCTTTTACGCCCCAATTTTACCCCAATACCCACTGCCCCTCATTCATATCTTATTAGTTATAAGATATTTCATGATGGTATAAGTTTTGCCATAGTCAATAACAGATTTTTATTGATATTTGATAAACCGCTGCCGTGTTCATGAAAAAAATTCTATTTCTGCTTTTTTTGCCGCTATGTTCATTTGCCCAAACAGCAAGTAAATATATCCAGGAGGGAAACTCAAAAGCCAATGCAAGGAATTATAAGGATGCCATACAAGATTTTACGCGCGCTATAGAATTAAACAACAAAAACGCGGAAGTTTTTTATTACCGGGCAAATGCATATGGCAATCTTAAAGACTATAAAGCAGCTATTAATGATTATGCACAGGCTATTGCCCTGAAAGCCGATTTGACCAACGCCTACCTATATAAAGCCAATGCAGAGGCTGCCATACAAGATTATCAGGCGGCCATTATCGATTTTGACCGCGCGATTGCGTTGGGACCAAAAACTGCAGACATGTTCCACTACAGGGGCAATGCCAAAAGTAACATGAGTGATTATACCGGCGCCATTGCCGATTTTACTACGGCACTTCAATTTACACCAAACGACGCCGATCTGTATAAATACCGAGGCCTTGCCAAAAACAATAATAACGATTTTACCGGGGCCATTGCTGATTATAATATGGCTATTAAACTAAGCCCTAACAGCGCCGAAATCTATCAATACATGGCAGGCAGCAAGGCCAGCATAAACGATTATAATGGCGCCATTGCTGATTATACCAAAACACTATCGCTTAATCCCGATAACGCTGAAGCTTATTTTTATCGGGCAAATACGAGGGCAAAACTAAATGATTTTAAAGGCGCGGTTGATGATTATAAGAAAGCAGCCGCTATCAACCCCAACCTTAAAAACCTTTTGCTTTACATGGCCAATGCCCAAAGCAGCCTGGGCGATTCCAATGGTGCTCTTGATTATTTCAACAAGGCAATTGCGCAATTCCCCCGGAATTCAAATCTGTACCTATATCGTGGAATTATTAAAAGCGACAAAAAAGATAATCAGGCCGCTTTGGAAGATTTTAACAAAGCTATTGCCCTTGCCCCCAAAAACGGTGATGCATACCAAAGCCGTTCATTTTCAAAGCTGGCATTAGGCAATTACGAAGGCGCCAGAGCCGATGCCGATTCGGCAATTAAAATAAACCCTAACAGCATAAGTGCTTACGTAACCTTAAGCAAAGCTAAAATGGCCACGAAGGATACCGCGGGAGTGATTAGTGATTTAACAAAAGCAATCAGCCTGAACAGTAAAAGCGATGAAGCTTACCTGTCGCGCGGCGATGCTTATCGCGATTTAGGAATTCCCTCAGCTGCTATTAACGACTATACGAAGGCCATTGCTATAAATCCGATTTATACTTATGCCTTTTTAAACCGGGCTATTGAAAAAACCAAACTGGGTGATTATGCCGCGGCTGTAACTGACCTCGAAAAACTGATCAGTATTGCCCCGCAACAGCAAAATGGTTATTCACGGCTGGGTAAAATCAATAATTTTTATAAATACACTAACAATGGCGTACAAATATTTACCAGGGCTATAGCACTTAATCCTGCAAATGCTGATTTTTACCTTTATCGGGGCGAAGCAAAGGCCGCCATAGGTGATGCAAAAGGGGCCATGGCCGATTATAATACCGGTGTACTTAAAGCCCCTAAAAATATCACACTATTGTTGAAGCGGGGCCTGGCCAAAGCAGACGCTGAAGACAACAACGGCGCCATAGCCGATTTGAGCAACGCACTAAAAATTGACTCATTATCAGATTCAACCGCTTTAGTATGGCAAACGCGGGGTTTTGTAAAAGCCAAACTTAAAAACTATAAAGGCGCCCTCGCTGATCTCGACCGTGCCGTGTCAATTTACTCAAACGACGAAACCTTTTTAATCAGGGGCGATACTAAAATGGCTATGAAGGATTATGCCGGCGCTGCCGATGATTATCATAATGCCATTTATATGAACGATACCAATGTAAAAGCTTACTCGCATAGCGGTATTGCTAAAAGTAATCTCGGGGATGCCCAGGGAGTGAAAGAAGATTTTGCAGCCGTGTTTAAACTTGCCCCTAACAATCCTGATCTATATATTGACAGGGCTGTCGCCAAAATAAATTTAAAAGATTTGAACGGAGCAATTTTAGACTGTAATACCGCTATAAGCCTCGACGCGAAAAAAGGCCGGGCCTATTTACAAAGGGGCCTTGCAAAAATAACCCTTGATGATAAAACGGACGGTTGCGCCGATATGAATAAAGCGTTAAGTATGGGCGTACAAGAAGCGTCTGATTCTATTATAAAATATTGCAAATAACAATAACTTTTCGTTTACAATACTCGTATAATAAGTAACTATTAACTGATCTATAAATAACAACCAAGCCCCGAAAGGGGCTTTTACATTTACGCGAATTTGGAGTGGCTATACCGCCTTCTTGTCCTCTATATGTAATTGTGCGCGCAGCTCTTTCAATTCCATTTCGTAGGCGCGCATACGGGCCTGCAAAATATCAACCTCTGTACGCATCATTTGTATTTCGGTAATAAGCTTGGCCGATTCGGGTTTGTTGATCATTTTCTCGCCCGTACCAAGAATAAGCCATTCGGGCGAGTATTTAAGCTGGAAACAGAGCTTCCGGATAAGATAATAGCTAATATCCTGCTTTTTGTTGATCACCTTACTAATAAAACCCTGATCAACACCAATGGCCCCGGCAAGCCCCAGCTGGCCGCCGTGCTCTTTAACAACTACCTTTAACCGTTTTATAATCGCTTCGTCAGACATAAGTGACTGCAATAATAATCATTTTGTTTATCCATGCAATATATAATTGCTTTATTGAAGGCACCGAAACAAAAAAGGTCAAATGCCCCAACAGCAAATGACCTTAAAGTAAAACTAACCAACAAAAACTATATATGACAATAAAATAAACTCAGGTTAAAACCAATAAATTATTTATTTCCTAAATTTTCAAGCAATTCGCCAAGCTTATCATTATAAACCGGCAAACTGATCTTTCCTGCATGGTAATCACCTGCTATTTGTTGCAGGCTTGCCCCAATGTTTTGCTTCGCATTGTCGCGCATATGCGCATGACAATTATCAACAGTGAGCCCCGCATTAATTTTATTTATTTTTTGATCCATACACCGTTTCATCAATAACGGCTGCACATCATTCGCGTTTTTCAGCAATAAATTAACCCTGCTCCGTTGTTGCTTATCAAACTGTAAAATAACAAATACCAGTCCGAGCCCCGCAATCATAAACAAATAAAAATAATCCATATAAAGCTCTGATATTAAACATTGATTATACATTTTAATACGAAGCCAATAAAATAAGGTTGCATAATATTTAAAACTTTTTTCGAATATTTTTCTAACACAAAAATCCACCCTGCACAAATTTTAAAATACGCATAAAAAGCCGACCTTTACATTCATAATCCCTTAACAAAAGGGATACATAAAATTGCGATCATTATGAAACCGGGCGATAAGGTAATTTGTATAAACGACAAAATAGATCCTGAAAAGATGGCTGAAATACGGCAGGACTTTGAGATCTGGATCACTAAAGATAAGGAATACACCATACGCGAAATACTTGATAACAATGGTATTGTAACCGGCCTGTTGTTAGAAGAAGTACACAATTTCCCCAAATTTTTTAAACTGATAAACCGCTTCCAGGAGCCTGCTTTTGCCCAGTGGCGTTTCCGCAAACTAAACTACGCAAGTCCGGAAGCCGAAGCTGTTAGCGAAGATTTGGAGCTCGTTGAGCATATTGAAAAAGAACAACAGTTGGTAAAGGTAAAATAGCGTCGGGACCTGCGTCCCGGCCCTTCTTCATGCAACAATGATCGCTTTGTTAAAATAAGTTAAACGTTTGCTGCAACCTATTTCATAGACGGAATTTACATAGCGAAACTGCCGCATATAATTATCTGCCTGTATGAAAAAGTTACCCGCATTGTTTTCACTGGCAACCTCAATTGGACTGTGGTATGCCTGCACCCAGCACCCGCAAAACAAAAACGCAACTGATAAGTGCACCGTAAAAATCAGCAACCATGGAGTTATATTGCTTACAAAGATACGGGTAAAGGTGATACAACATTGCTTTTTGTACACGGGTGGCGATATGCAAACAATGCCAAACAGCATATTTTATAGATAACTTAATACGTATAATCGCTCGCAGCACCCTCTTCTACAAGTTGTGTAAGCAAAGCTTTCAATACAGCTTCGCGGGTCCAGTGCTGTTCAAGTGACGAGGCATCCTCTTTATACCATAGCAAGGGGGTATTAATTTCGATGCGGGCCTTGTAAGCAAAGTTTTTGGTTGGGTGCAATTTGCTCCCCTCGTAACTATTCAGGTTTTCGGTTTTAATGATCCGGGCCAGGTCACGAACCCGGATATCTACTTGGAGGCATTCATCAATTGAGTTTTTAAAATCCTGTTTATCCTCCAGCCACAAAGTAAGTACTTCATCGGTAATATCGTGTTCGGCGATAGTTATCCGGCTGTAATCATAATCAACCGATATAATAAGCCACCAAAGCTGACTTTTAAGTTTTTGAGAAATTTTTATCATGATAATTAGTGTATTGATTCGTATTATTTTAATTGAGCATTTTAGGCCGTAATACCTGCAACCAGGTTATTACCGTTAAAAGCGGGCATCCATCCCGGCATATACTTTTGGATAGCAGCAATTTCATCTCTATATTTTTCACATGCAGTTTTGTAACCCTCAAAGCGCTGTAAAGCCTCATGTTCATTCACAGTATCCCGATTATCTTGATTGTTATTACCTCCTGTCAATTGCCGCAGGGCCGAAAATGCTATATGCATGGTAGTATGATATTGATTATTTATTGATATTATTTCTTGATTTTAAATTACAGAATATTGTATTTAAATAAAAGAATACTCTTTATAAAACGAACCGACCATTTTGATTTGTGAATAATTTGACTTACATTAGCAATTATCAACGGAACAAATATACAGAATAATCTTTATTATAATCAAGAAAAATCTTTAAATTATTTTCATCATGGAAGACGAGATAAAACCAAACAAAATAAAGATTGTACGCCCCGAAACATTGGAGTTTATCATACTTTATAACCAACTTAAGGGAAAAGCCTTTAACGGAAATGCTCAATTAGCTGAAGCATTAGGCTTTAACTCGCCAAGCTCGATCACCGAAATAATAAAGAGCCGACAGAACATAGACCCAGAAAAACTCCGTGTTTTTAAAGAAAAATACAAAGACTACATAACAGGGGACAAAAAACAGAATTTCTCTGAATCAAAACCTATATCCAAACACAGTGAGGGCATACCTATGTATGAAATTTCTGCAACCGCTTCAGGCGTAGAAGTATATAACGACATTAATGATTCACAGCCGGTTGGTCATATGAATTTCCCGGGCATTGAGGATTGCGATTTCGCACTTCCGGTTTGGGGGCACAGTATGTACCCATATCTTGAAAACGGCTGCTGGGTTGCACTAAAAATAATTCATGACAAAAAGATCCTGCCCGGCGAGGTTTATTACATTGAGTGGGGAGATTACCGAATGTATAAACGCCTGCTTGCAGGGGATAGCCCTGATGAAGTAATTGCACATTCAGATAATACAACCGAAATGGTTGGCAACCGGCTCAAATATGCCCCATTTATTATAAAAGTAGCCGACATCAAAAAACTTTGCCTTGTTAAAGACATTCACAAAAAGCATAACCATTAACCCGCATGGCGGTAGAATTTATTAAAAGAACAACAAATTCCACCGCCATTGTTACCTGCCCGGTGAGCGGTTATCATACTTATAAAATCAACATCGAAAACCTCATTAAAAAACGCCCATGGTGAAATAAACTGGTCATTTGTTACAAAAATCAGCTATCATGGCTTAAATCTTCCCTATTTTTAATTACGATTTGCTTGACAGATAAAATGATAATCCGGCTGGCTACCCTCAATGATATACCGCAGATATTAGCTTTTGTAGCTGAAGTAATACCTGGCATGAAGGCAACAGGTAATTTTCAATGGGATTATGACTACCCCAATAAACAAGTATTTACAGAAGACATTAACCTTAACCAGCTTTGGGTAGCCGAAGCTACAGGAGCAATAGCAGGTGTGGCTGCCATAACTACCGATCGGGATGCAGAATATGCACAGGCCGGGCTTGATATCGACGAAGCTGCCATAGTTACGCATCGGCTTGCTGTAAACATTAACTACCGGGGCCGGGGCGTCGCTGCAGCACTTCTCATGCAGGCCGAACATGAAGCTGCACAGCGAGGAATAAATATATTACGAATTGACACCAATATTGCGAACCTGGCAACGCAAAAGCTGTTCCCAAAGCTGGGCTATGTTTTGGCGGGCGAGATTAGCCTGGATATAAGGCCGGGTTTAAGATTTCTGTGCTACGAAAAACGGCTCAATAGCAACCTACAACAGCTACCCGGCATAGCTAACCTGTTTCCTTAAAGCTTCACATATTTACACAAAACCCACAACCATTTCTCAATAGTTATTCACAAATGGGGATTTTATCAACAATGCCTTTTTAGTTTATTTTTTATTCAATTATATTTATAGTAATTATAAACCGCAGGCCTCTGCCGGAGTGATAAAGTTGTAATAAAAGAGAAGAAGATGGAACCTATCATGATACTGGTAATCGCGGCTATCGTTGCTGCCATAATTTTAGTTGAATTTAACAAACGGCAAAACACAAAAGCTGGCGATAATAGTCATATAACCGCCGATGTGCAACAACTATACCTGCTTAAAGCTGCAGAACATAAAATAGAAGTAATTGAAGATTTGCAAAAGAATGGCGCTAATGCCAATAATGCCATTGTAACAAGTATTGAACAGGAACTGACACGCTTAACAGGAGCTTTTGAAAAAGGTGATATCAAATTGAAAGAATTTAACCTCAAGCTTGACAGCTTACTTAATAACCTCGATATTAATAATTCACTGGCACAAGCATCATAAGCAACAAGTTACTTAATTGCGCTGGCTTGCATATATCACTTTAAAAGTGTTACGTACCCCGACAGCGGTTTCTTACCATCTTTAAGGTCAACTACATAATAATAAGTCCCGGCCGGCAACACATACCCATTGAAAGATCCGTTCCAGTTTTTAGCATAACCTACCGAACGGAATATTCCGGCGCCATATCTGTTAAACACATTCACGATGCAATTTGGATATGCGGCAAGCCCGGCTATACTCCAGGTATCGTTAATACCATCCCCGTTAGGGGTAAAAGCATTCGGGATAACCATTTGTTCAAGCACGTTAACTTTGATGGCGGCTGAGGCCTGACATCCGCCTGCTGTTGTTACGGTTAACCTATAAACAGTGGTTACCGTTGGCGACGCAGTTGGGCTTGAGATAACTGAATTATTTAATCCAACTGAAGGCGACCAACTATAATCTATAATATCACCTGATTTAACTGGGGACAAGGCAATACTTTCACCCCTTTTTATAGTAAGCTCTCCGTTAAATGCCACAGTAGGCAACGCTTTAGTTTCAATGGAAAGCTCATTGCTGGTACCAGGCATTGTACATTGTGCAGCGCTGCTTATTGTGCAGGTTAACACATCACCGTTTTTCAGGGTATTACTTGTAAACTTATCGCTGTTTTCGCCAACGTTAACATGGTTCAATTGCCACTGGTAGGTTGGGGTACTGCCCGCATTAGGCGATACGGCCATAAAGGTTTGATCTGCCCCCTCGCAGGCGGGATAAATCGACGAAGAAGCAATAGTTACAATTGGAGTAATTTGAGGTTTATATACAGGTGATACCGGAAGAGAGGTTACACCAGCGGGATTATCGGTACAATCACTGGTATTGACGAGGGTAACAGTTACTTTATCGGCAGCGGTAATAGTTGCAGGTGCCGGAAATGTTTTTTCATTATTATTTTGATCGATACCGTTAACCCGCCAGCGATATACAGGGTTAATACCTTCGCTCCTATTGGTATTAGCCACAAAAGTTACAGGCTGGCCCGAGCAAACTATGTTGAGCTGTTCCACTGTTACTGTTGGTGTTACTAATGGCTTATATACAGGCGATACCGGAGTTGAAGTCGCACTCAAAGGACCGCAATCGCTTGTATTAATCAGCGTAACAGTCACCTTATCGGCAGCCGTTATGGTGGTGGGCGCAGGAAACGTCTTATTGTTATTATGCTGATCGACATTATTAATCTCCCAGCGGTAAACAGAATTAGCGATCTCAGTCCCATGGGTATTTGCCACAAATGTGACCGACCGCCCCTGACAAGCTAAATCTGGCTGTTCTACCGTCACTATTGGGAATGTTAATGGTATATACATGGGCGATGCCGAGGCCGAAGTAACAGATGGCGTGCTTGTACAATCGGTGGTATTGGTGAGCGTAACCGTTATTATATCACTACTGCTAATTTCAGAACTTATAAAATTCACGCTGTTGGCACCCTGAGGACTTCCGTTTACATACCACTGATAATTGGCATGATCACCACCGTTTGTTGATAAGGCCACAAGTATCACCTGTTCGCCGGGACAACTTAAAATCTGTTGATTAATGCTTACCTCCGGCGTTATCTGTGGTTTATATTGAGGAGTCAACGAATTTGACTTTTCCGTTGCTTTAAAAGTACAATCACTGGTATTGGTTAAACTAAAGGTTACAATATCAGATTTGTTTATTGTAGCCGGTGTAAAGCTAAGGCTATTTTCGTCCTGTGCATTTCCATTTACATACCATTGATAAATGGGATTAACACCAGCATCGGTTGGTGTTGCCACAAAAGTAATCGGTTCGCCTGGGCAAACTAAACCTTGCTGGCTGATATGCACCGCAGGTACTACTTGCCTATATCGCGGAAATAATTTATTGGAGCGCGAATCGGCAATTGTGGCACAGTTATCGGTATTAGTTAATATAAATGTTATTGCATCAGTACTGGTAACTGATGAGGTTGTAAACGTAGTACTATTTACACCCTGATCAACATCATTTACAAACCACCGGTAAATTGGGTTGCCCCCTTGATTTATTGGTGTAGCAACAAATGTTACCGGCTGGCCAGCGCACCCTAAATTCTGTTGAGCAATACTAACAGCCGGTGTAACCGATTCATTTACTACGCCTGTTGCAACTGCAACAGCATCATTAGCGCCAAGCGAATGTATATACAAATTACCCGTCCACACTCCTACTACCGCTTCAGCCGACAAACGTATATAAACCTCAACACCGGCCGTACCCAACGTTGCCTGGTTAACTGTAAAGCTATTGGTATAGCCTTCTGTTGGCGATAACGAAATCTCAAACCCTGCAGCAGGAGCACTTACGCTAATATTGTTAATAAGATTTGTACCAGACAAGGTAAATTTCTGATAACTTGTTGAGGCAGCCCCAAAACAGGTACTCATTGTTCCAGTTACGCGGCCCACTACAATTGCAGGCGCAGCAACCGTGTTTACGCTAATGTTTATCACAAAACTTGCGCTACCGCCAGCATTGAATGCGGTAACTTTATAATCGGTAGCCGGCCAGGTTACCGTAGGAGTTCCGGTTATTACCCCGGTTTTAGGATCAAAAACAAGACCGGGAGGCAAAGGTTTATCAATAATATAACCTGTTGCTATAACCCGCTTTATAGAATTTTTGCCATATTCAGCTACATATAAATTGCCATCCGGTCCTATTGCGATACCGCTTGGGCTGCTAAAATGCACATCGGCACCAACCCCACTTTCGGCTCCTACCGGACCACCTCCAGCTATAGTTTTAACGTCGCCATTAGGTAAAATTCGTCTTATAGTCCCCGTTCCACTATCAGTTACATATAAATTACCCGAGGCATCAATAGTTATCCCCACAGGAGATTGAAAACTGGCCGCTGTCCCATTTCCGTCGTTCGTTCCAAAAACTCCACTGCCCGCAATTGTTGTAACCCGCCCATTAGGAGTAATCTTACGAATCACAAAGCCGCCTTGATCAGCGACATAAACATTCCCGTTTTTATCAACTGTGAGCCCGGCTGGCCTATTAAACTGAGCGGCAGGCCCAATCCCATCTAAAGTACCTGCAGCAGGCTGGCCGGCAAGGGTATATACATAACCCGACGGAGATATTTTACGAATCGCATTATTACCATCAGACACATACAGATTATCATCCCTGTCAATAGCAATACCGTTGGGATTGATAATATTTGCCACATTACCCGGACCATCAGCAGTGCCGCTTTGATTAATTCCTGCAAATACAGTAATTGAGCCCGAAGGCATAATTTTTAATATGTTATGGTTACTGTAATTTGCTACAAATAAATTCCCGCTTTTATCCTTAACTATCCCTCGGGGATTGTTAAGCTTAGGCACATTAAAAGGCGGACCAGGCAAGGCATCCGTACCAATTGATGAAACCTGCCCCAAGGCAGTTATCATGCGGATTCCTCCTCCGCTTTCAGCAATATACATATTGCCGCTGGCATCTATGCTAATACCGTACGGCAATTTAAATTGCGCAGTAGCTGCATCACCATTAACGTTCCCTAATTGGCCTGTTCCAGCTATAACCTTCGTTTCGCCATAAATAGTAGCAGGCACGGGGCCGCGTGAATTAGAAGGAAATAACTCAGGTATTGTTGTACCTACACCATAAACGTTGGGTGTAACATAAGTAAGGTCAGGTGGCTCCTGGCTAAAAGCTGTAAAAGCCGTAAACCATAGCACAGTCGCTGCTATTACCGATTTAAAAAAAGAACCCACTGTAGTTATTTTAAATCTACAATAAGCTCAGGAATTCCCGGGTGCGGACAATGTAAAAAGTAACCATAATTAGCCATAAAACCGCGGTTAAGGTTATTATATGATAATTTATTAAAATTCAGAGGCTTACCAATCACTAATAAACATACTAAATTATTCTTTTTCCCGCAACTCTTGTTCATTCAATTATTTAACACCATTTTAATTATATGATTCAGCGTTGCATATAAAAACAAAAAAGCCGGACTAAGCCGGCTAATATTTTTGAAATGAAGAATAAATGTTTTAGTGGGTATTAATTACGCCTGAAGCCACCTTTTTGGCCACCGCCGTTAAAGCCAGGACCTTTATCTTCGGCTACGTTAACCGTGATTCTGCGGCCATAATAACTTGCTCCATTCATGCAACGTATCGCTTCTTTCGCTTCATCCTCGTTAACCATCTCCACAAAACCAAAACCCTTACTCTCTTTTGTTTCGCGATCTTTAATGATCCTGAGCGATTTAACCGGCCCAAAATCACCAAAAACAGCTGTTAATTCGGCCTCATCTACTTCTAAAGGAAGACCTGCAATAAATACTTTCATCAATGTTTTTAAAATTTGCGTAAAGGTACAAAAAAAGAGCCGGATTCCTGCCTCGCCCGGCACTAATGATCATCAGGTAATGGCTTTTTTACCTTCATATTACTGAATAAAATTTCCAAACCAATGTTAAAAACAAAACCGGATTTTATTTGAGCTGTAGCTCGAAGCTTCCCTCAACACGGTAAAAAGGAGAGTCAGACTTATCGTCTTTAGCTAAAAAGGTAAAGAAAGTACCTTTAGCAATCATATTTTCGTGATTATACTGGTCCATATCAATCTTGCCAAAATCCTGTTGCCCGGCATATTTGGTAAGGGTATATTGAAGTAAAGGTTTTTTTTCATCAACCTTAAATAAAAACTGGCTTCCTGCTACGTCGCTGCTGGTTTTCACCGAAGCTAATCCTAACGAGCTGATACCAAAACTCATGTTATGCGCTTTATTGATTGCTGTGATGCCAAAGTATTTGTTATCGCCATTATGCACGTTTATGAATGCAATTGAATCCTGGCTGGCATCAAAAGTGTAAGTTGAATCTTCTATGGTAACTTTTAAAGTACCTTTACCTGCAAGAAAATTACCCGGAGTATTGATAATGTTTACTGATGATACGCTGTCCTTACTGCCTGATGTTTTAACCGCGCTGATATCTTTCACTTCCTCGTCTTTTTGGCAGGAAGTTAAGGCCACCGAAATGGATAAACTTAGTAAAACAAACCATTTAGTAAAACTGGTACGTATCATAGGCTTATTGGCGAATAAACATAGCAATAAATAATTACAAATTTCATTAAATATGGTTAAACGAATTAATTTTTTAACTTTTTTTAACCTTTATATAAATATACGTCAATAGTCATGCTAAAGTTGCCGGTTTATGCGCGGTAATGAACTTTTAATAAAAATGCAAAAACAAACAGAGAACAGGCCGTTTTTGGGGATTTCCAACGCCGTAAAATTATAAAAATTAAAATTCAAGCCACCAACAATACACTGTCAATCAAAAGAATACACTTCAACTAAAACACTTCGCCCACATTAATAAACAAGCCTTTTGACCCTTCGCGCCCAAAACCATAATCAATGGCTATGTTGGTTTTGGATACCTTATTCAGTTTAACTCTTAAACCAGCCCCAAAACCGGGCTGCACAGTTTGCAAAGCCGTACCAGGTGCTGCCGAAAACGACTCGCCGTTTACAAAAGCTACCCCTCCAAGTAAACCATTCCGGGTTATTTTAAACCGGTATTCGCTTTCAAGATAAACCATTTGCGCCCCTCTAAACCTACCCTGTATGTATCCGCGCCCGGTAGTAAAGCCTGGGTCGTGCCCCGTAGCGGGCAGATCGAGATATGCCGGCCGTCCATTAATTACCAGCCAATTATATGACCAAAAGGCCAGCACGTTATCCGAGCTTTCCGGAAACCTGAAATATTTGCGCACATCAACAATTAAAGAGCGCCAGGCAGTTGTACTACCTAAAAAAGTATAATTATCCCGGTACTGTAACGAGGTGTAAAATCCGCGCGACGCATTGATCGGGTTATCGCGACTGTCATAGAGCCCGCTAAACGTTATCCCGGTTGATATAGCATGGCTGACAGGGCCATACCTTTCATAGTCGGACGTTTTTCCATTTAACTGCCCTTTCTCGTACATATTCCACCGATCGTCAAAAATATAGCCCAAACCGGCATAAAAATTCCCGGTTATATTGCGTAAAACGGTTTCGTGAAACCGGAAAAAGCTATAAACCAGGGGATTTTCATTATCCCTGTCAGAATTACTGCCTAAGCCAAAACTGCTTTGCGGATATTTGTAAAACCTGAAATCGCCTATAAAATCATATTTGTTATTTTTCGACCATATGTTTGATTGGAT
>Ga0157372_10002050_pt1 | contig 21927 bp, 18 predicted proteins | sample C55metaG_FD_115307 | JGI IMG/M metagenome (GOLD analysis project Ga0157372, IMG submission 115307) | Corn rhizosphere microbial communities from Kellogg Biological Station, Michigan, USA - C5-5 metaG | ecosystem: Host-associated > Plants > Roots > Rhizosphere > Soil | place: USA: Michigan... | reverse complement strand
TGATTCGACAATGGCCTCGGTGGCACGTTCGGTGATGACGGCGTCGCGAATGCGTTGCCAGTTGTCCCATGCGGCTGAGGATTCGGATCCAGCCGGCGGCTCGGACTCTGAGCTGCTGGCGCTGATCGCGTTGGTTTGCGTGAAAGACTCGGATGCCGAGGCGGCTGCAGCAAACGCTGCGCCTTCCCTGGAGTTACTTTCAGGCTCTGGTTGCCGCTGCCATTCGGTCTCCAGTTGGGGTTCGATTTGGGGCGCCGGCTCTTGATTTGGAGCTTCGCTGGGCTCAGTTCGATTCGTGACTTGCGCCTGCTGCATTTCTTCTTCGAGTGAACGCGCGGCTTCTTCAGAACTGTGCGCAACATTTTCTGCTACCCAGCGCTGGGTAGGTTCGGCCTGTGGGGATGAATAATCTCTTTCGCCTTCGGCGACCAATCCGGGTTCAGTCTCGATGGCCGCAATCGGCTCGGTCACTGAAATTTCTGAGATAGGAGGACGCTCGAGTTCGGGCAGCGGCTCGACCACGGATGGCGTTGAACTCATCTCGCGACCGGGCTCTAGCTCATGCTCAAGCTCGGGTTCGTGCTGAATCTCGAATTCTTCGGCTGACTTTTCGGTCGCCGCTGGCGCGGTCAATTCCAGCTCATAGATGGGTCCGGCAGCAAAAGTAACCGCGTCTTGGTTCGCTTCTTGACCTACCGACTCCTCTGGGGCCACGGCGGCAGCTTCGTAAGAATTTTTTTCGAGTGCAGCTTGGGTTCTGGCCGCGGCGGCTTCATCATTGGCCGGCGTTGCATCATCTGCAGACTGGGTAGATGAATAAGAAGGCTCTGAGGAGACTTCTTCTGGCGTGTCGCGGCGCTGCTTTACTCGCGCCAGATATTGGATCTGCTCGGTGTGGGAGTCGTCAAAATTCACCGCCGGATCTGCCGCAAGTACATTCCGTGATTTCTTGGATTCGCTCTTCGCGCGGCGTCCGCGGCCGTTTTCGGACGGAACGATCTTGTCTTCCAGTTTGGTTAATGCCGAAAGCAGTTCGCTGGCGTCAAAAGGCTTAATGATGTGGCCGTCGGCGTGGACCCGCTTGGCCTCATCGACCTTGAAAGGCTCCATCTTCCCGACCGTGAGCAGGACGGGAATCTTCATGGTCGCTTCCGATTCCTTTAGCCTCTGGCACACCTCAAGACCGCCGTAACCCGGCATGTAAACGTCGAGCACGATCAAGTCAGGTTGGCTCTCATGAATTTTCTTGAGTGCAGCTGAGCCATTGTTGACGGTAATAACTTCGTAACCAGCATCGGTCATGATGCGGCGGCCCATGTTCTGGGCGGTTACGCTGTCGTCAGCAAGTAATACTTTGCGCGCCAATGGAGATCCTTGTCCGGAGGAGATACCGTGAAGGTAACTTGGACAAGGTGTTAAGTCAATGAATCCAGAGGTTTAACAGGTTACGACGGGCCAATAGATTTAGTGCACTTTCTCGTCACTTAACTAATTGCCCGGTATAACTTTGTGCAGCAGACCCTTCTTTTTCTTATGTTTGCTAGAGGCTAAATCCTTATCGTCGGCGAGTTGCTGGCCGTCGGCGTTGTTAGGAGAAGCCTGAGCCGCTGCCGGTGAAGTTCCACTGCCCGGCTGAATCTCATTGACTTGAGCAGGTGCTGGTGCAGGCTGATCAGCCGGAGCCTCGGGCTTCAACTCGTTCGGATCTGGCGCAGCTGCAGCCGCCGCCGGATCAGCTGCGGCATCAGGCGTCGGTTTCAATTCATTAGGATCAGGCTGAGCTGGAGTCGTATTGGGGTCATTCGCAGTCGCAGCGGGATCAGCCGGGGGTGTATCGGACCTGGGCACCGGATCGCTTTCGGTCGGCGTGCCTTTTATTGTCTGGACAGAGAGGGAGTTATTCCCCTTGCTACCCGCGGCAACACGACTGGCCGCCTTGACGATGTCGCTTGCAGGCACTGGCGTGGGATCGGTCAAAGTCGGATCGCCAATTCTGGTTGCTGGCGAAACGTCCGGATGTTTTTCAAAGCCGCTCATCAGGCGGCTCAGCATGGTTTGCTCGCCACGACCTGCTTCTTCGGCTTTATTCAGAGCAAGAGCCGATTTGGTAGGACGCGGCACCGGCTGATGCAGCGCAATAAGCCGCGCGCGGGCGTCATCAGCGCGGTACATCGCGGGATAGCGCGTAATAATTTTTGCGTATGCTTCCGCTGCTTTGCTGGTGAAATCCGTAGTCATGCGTTCACGCGCCAGTTCGTCTTTCTGAAGCTGCTGCTCATTCACTTTGTGCAAGCGCTCCATCTGCTGGCGCTCGAGTGCATCCGTATGCTTGATTAGCGCAATTTCGCCCTCGTATGCCTGGCCTAGCGTAAACAGGGTTTCGTCAGCTTTGCTGTAGAGCGGGTAGTGATCCACCAGAGATTGCAGACGAGCTATGGCAGCCGGATAGGACTCCTTCAAAAAATAGAAGCGCCCGACGCGGTACTCGCGCTCGGCAATCACTTCCTGCACCTGCAAAAGTTTCTTTCGCGCCTCCTCAACCATTTTCTGGTTGTCCGGGTACTGCATCATCACCTTGCGATATTCCTGTTCAGCGCGGACCGCGTGGGTGAAATCGCGGTCCGGCTTTTCCATCTGCTGGTAATGGATGTTGGCAATTTTGACCTGGGCTTCTGCCGCTTCCGGCATATTGGGGAAGAAAGTCTCGAAGTCTTCGTATTCCTGCTCCGCCTGGGCCAAGGCGGCAGTACCGCCTTCGGCATACCATGAATCGGCCAGCGATAATTTTGCGCGCGCGATGAACTCTGAATCCGGATAAGTATTAATCAAGGTTTGCATGTCGAGGCGCGCGATGTCGAAGCGGTTGTGCTTCATCGCATCCATGCCGCGGTCAAACAGCACTTTGTCAGGCTGTTTGGAATCGACCTTGGCTAACGGATTGTTGACCTTCTTATTGGTGCATGCGGTCGTGAGCGCCAGCGTCGCGACCACAGCAATCACAGTAATTCGCAAGGACATGAAAACCTCAGTTTTTATCAGGTTTCAACGTTACAAGGTTTCCAACGTTTCAAGGTCAACTGCTGCCTTACAACTTTGACACCTTGAAACGAGGGCTTAAGTTTCAGTTCGTGAGCTCTTCAATCTGAAACTTTGAAACCTCAAACTTTCAGCAGCGTTGCCTCGGTCGCTGCCTTCAATAAGTTTTGGGCATTAACCATTGGATCGCCGTGGCTGAACACAGCGTTGCCCGCCACCAGAATTTCTGCTCCCGCCCGTACTATTTTCGCCACCGTATCCAGTGCCACCCCGCCATCGACTTCAATCCGATAATTCAAGCCGCGCTGTTCACGCAACTGCCTTACTTTGCTTAACTTATGCAGAGAGTTGGGGATGAACGGTTGTGCCCCAAATCCGGGATTGACCGACATGACGAGGACGTAATCGACGATATCCAGGATCTCGCTCAACATTTCAACCGGAGTAGCAGGATTAATAACCACGCCGGCATGGCAATCGTGGCTCTTGATCAGATTCAGCGTGCGATCGAGGTGACGACAGGCTTCGAGGTGCACCGAGATCCAGTCCGCGCCCGCATCGGCAAACGCAGGAATATACTCGTCCGGGTTCTCGATCATCAGGTGGCAATCCAGTGGAAGCTTGGTGGCCTTACGCAGCGACCGCACCAACTGTGGGCCCAGAGTGATGTTCGGCACAAAATGCCCGTCCATCACGTCCACATGAATGATCGTGCCGCCGCCCTCGGTCGCGCGCGCAACCTGATCTGCCAAATGCGCAAAATCCGCCGATAAAATCGATGGCGCCAGCTCAATCAAAGGGGAACTCTCGGGAGAACTGCTTGGCAAATTCTACCACGCGAGGTGGCCAGGAAACTCTGCTTGTTTAACGTGGTTCTCGGGAGGTGGCGGCAGGAGTTGGCCGCAGGTAACTCGACACCCTCGCCAGTGCAGGCTTAGCATCAGCCGTTCCGTCAACCCAAATCCTCAGTGGAGTCCGATATGTCTGGTTGTTCCGCGTCGTCCTCGGGCAAGATCACTCTTCGCAAGACCCTACGTCGTTGGGTCGGTTTCTCAACGCTGCTGTTCGCGGCATTGGGCTTACATGCTCAAACTTCCGGCGCTGCAAAGAATACGTGCACCTTCGCTGAGCCGCAAGTCGACGGCAGCACGGACATTCCCGGGCTAAAGGTTTATATAAGCACAATTTCAGATTTGCTGAAGCGAGAAGATTTCAGCGATCTCGATTGCGTCGCCGACGCAGCTCGCTCTGGGAAACTAAGGTTCCCAGGAGGCCGATGGAAGTTGCACAACATCTACATCGCAGTCACAGAGCTGGATCGCCACGTAACCGAGGACGACCGGAGCGAACAAATCTCGCACATTGAGCGCTGGGCCAATGCTAGGCCCATTTCCATTACTGCCCAAGTCGCCCTTGCTGAGGCATATACAAATTATGCATGGGATGCCCGAGGAACTGGGCTCGGGGACACGGTCAGCGACAGTGGATGGAAGCTGTTTAGTTATCGGTTACAGAAAGCCAAGGACATCCTGGAGAAAGCGTCAAACCTCGCTACCAAGTGCCCCGAATGGTATGTGGCAATGCAAGACGTTGCCCTAGGGCAGGGCTGGAGCGACGACGACACGAGAGCCTTATTTCAGGAAGCGATAGCGTTCGAACCAGAGTACTACTATTACTACACCGAACGCGCAAATTTCTTGCTTCCCCAGTGGAACGGAGAGGAAGGTGATGCGGCTGCATTCGCCGCCAGCAGCGCTGATCGCGTAGGGGGATTAAAAGGAGACATTCTCTACTTCCAAATGGCGATAAATCTAGGATGCACCTGCAACAAGAAAACTGAGGTAGATCTAATGTCCTGGGAGCGAATAAGAAAGGGCCTCACAGCGAGCGAGGGCCTTTATGGCAGGTCAATGAAAAGCTTAAATTTTCTTGCGCTTATGGCGATTCGATTTAATGACGTCGTTACCGCTGATGACGCCTTCAAACAAATTGGTGACCAGTGGGACGAGAGCGTTTGGAGGACCCATGAATATTTCGAAAGCAGCAAAACGTTCGCTGCTCAAATGGGACCTCTAGAGGCTCGTTCGCGCGCATATATCCAAGAAGCAATAGTTAACGGACGCACTGTCGAGGGTGCGCGTTACGAGAAAGCGGTCGAAGAAAAATTCGGAAAGTTTGTCCAGGAGTGCACACAGAGATCAGATGCGGATCTACAAAAGTTTGAATTCATCGTGCTTGTGGATAAGAATGGGACACCGCAAAACAGTTGGATGCCTCATCCTACGAACCTGATGGGCTGCCTGGAGAAGGCACTATTCGTGGCTCAAATTAGAAAGGAAAGACCATTCCCACCTCCGCCGCACGATTCCTACTGGTTAAAGCTGGCGATTGATCCATCCATGTATAAGGCGACAGCCTCTAACTGACGGCAGCGGCAGGTCCGCTGCAGAGATCTGTGCCAGCACTCATTTTGCGACCCAGAGTGCTGAGGGCCCTTTTTGCATGTATTCCCCACGTGAAGTGCTAGTTCCGCGAAGGTGCGTGATTCGGTTAGTCCTTTGGTAAACGAGCTTCGATTCAGCAATCCTCTAAACTAGAAACACGATGCGGAAGCTGCTCACACTTTTATTGCTGTGCGCCCTTGGATTTGCAGGATGGCTCGCCTGGGCTTTATGGCTGCCTATGTCTCCTGGTGGGCAAAAGTTCGTCATGCTGCGCAGCGGCTATTCCACCCGACACGTCGCTCGCGAACTCAAATCCGCCGGGGTGATCCGCAACGCTGAAGCTTTCGTGCTTTGGCACGCGTTTCATCGGCGCCCATCGCTCAAGGCCGGTGAATATCTTTTTGATCGAGGCGCGAATGCGATCGCGGTCCACAAACGATTGGCACGGGGAGACGTTTACGTTCATACGGTTGTGATCCCTGAAGGCTTTAATATGTTCGACATCGCGGCTGCCATTGAGAGTGCAGGACTCGGCTCACAGCAAGACTTCCTGAAAGCGGCGGTTGCCGACACTTCGCTGATTTCGGACCTTGATCCGCAGGCCAAATCGCTCGAAGGCTACCTGTTTCCCAATACCTACGAGTTCACGCGCGCACAAAGCATGCACGAGATGATCGCCGCCATGGTCAAGCAGTTTCGCCGGGTGTCAGGCGAACTAGGCCTGCAGGACATTCATCGTACGGTGACGCTCGCTTCGATCATCGAGAAGGAAACCTCGGTTCCCGACGAGCGCCCCGAAGTTGCCAGCGTTTACCAAAACCGGCTCAATGATCGCATTCCTTTGCAGGCCGATCCCAGTGTGATTTATGCCGAACTGCTGCAGGGGAACTACGGCGGCGCCCTGCATCACGACGATATGAGATTTGATTCCGCTTACAACACCTATCGCCACACCGGCTTGCCGCCAGGTCCGATTGCGAACCCGGGGAAAACTTCGCTGCAATCGGCAATGCACCCTGGCGACACGAAGTTCCTGTATTTTGTGAGCGACGGCAACGGCCACCATCGTTTCTCAAGCAACCTCGAAGAGCACAACCGCAATGTAGCGGCCTTACGGCGGGCCGTTGCAAAGCGGTAAACCCAAGCTCTGAAACGACCGATATAGCAATACAGGCACGAGGGTCGCAAATTCCTCGAAGCGTATCCGAGTTGTTCGCCATCTCTATATACTGTCTATTAATTAGGTTTGTTAAGCCGAATGTCCTTATTCCATCGCTGTTGCCTGATTCTTCTTCTGTTGAGCACCGGGTTGACCACGGGTTGCCTTTTTCGTACCCGACGGGTTGAGCAGACCATCAGTCCTGTTCCTTTGAAGTCCGCCACTAAGGAACAACTGATCGCCTACATCAACTTACAAGCCTCTAAGATCCAGACCATGCAGGCCACCGTCGACATTGACACGGCAGTGGGCGGAGCGAAAAAGGGCAAAGTTACCGAGTACAAGGAGATCCGAGGTTATGTTCTGGCCCGGAAGCCGGCCATGCTGCGCATGATTGGGCTGCTGCCGATCCTGCGTAACACCGCGTTTGATATGGTCAGTGACGGTCGTGAATTCAAAGTTTCCATTCCGCCGAAGAACCGTTTCGTTGTCGGACGGAATGACGTTATGGTTCCTAACCCGCAACAGCCGCTCGAGAACCTGCGTCCTCAAATTATTTATGACGCGCTGCTGCTGCGGCCGATAGATCAAAAGGACGAAAAAGCGGTCCTCGAAAATGGCATTGAGATTGTGACTGGCGATAAGAATCGTAAATTCCAGCAGGCAGACTACGTGATTGACGTAATCCACTTTGGCGACGGTGACGGCAACGCCTGGCTTTCGCGCAAAATTGTATTCAGCCGGGTGGACCTGCTGCCGCACCGGCAGCTTATTTACGACGAGACCGGCGACTTGGTCACGGACGCGAGCTATAGCGATTACAAAGACAACGGCGGAGTCTTGTTTCCGTCGGTGATTGAGATTCGCCGGCCCGAGGAGGAATACGACATCACCCTGCACATGGTGAAACTCGAAATCAATCTGCCTCTCGACAACACTAAATTCGTGCTGGAAAAGCCGCCCGGAGCACAAGAAATTCACCTTGATCCGCAGAGGTCAGCGGTCGGTGGCGGATCGCACTGAGAGAACGCAGAAGTCAGAAGTATGAAATGCAGAATGAGAAAGGGTATTCCGGATTGAAGATTTTAGATTGCAGATTGAATTCAAAAGCAAAACCTGAATGATGCGAGCGTCGGTTTTTAATCTAAAATCTTCAATCGAAAATCTGCAATCAATGTGCGCTGATCGAAGCTTATGCTACGAGCTAGGAGCTAACAGCTAAGAGCTGCTTTTCATGATGAACAAAATGATCGTCGCTAACCTCGCCAACCGTCCCGTGCGGTCGATCATCAGCATTGCCGCCATTGCGCTTGAGGTCGCGTTGATTCTGTTAATTGTCGGCTTCTCGATAGGATTGTTGAATGATTCCCGCTCGCGCCAGGCGGGAATTGGCGCGGACGTCATCGTACTGCCTCCCGGTTCTTCTAATATTGTGGCCCTTACCGGTTCTCCCATGCCGGTAAAAATCGGAGACATAATTGCGAAACTGCCTCACGTGGCTGTAGTCGCGCCGGTTCTGATACAGGTCTCAACTTCGGGCGGACATTTGCAAAACATATACGGAGTTGACCTGCGCAGCTTTGAGTCGCTACACCCGTTCACCTACTTGAAGGGCGGGCCCTTCACCGCGCCTGACGATATTTTGGTCGATGACATCTACGCCAATGGAAATCACGCAAAAGTTGGCGACGCGGTTAATTTACTCAATCAGACTTTTCACATTTCTGGAATCGTCGCCCATGGCCAGGGCGCACGCGTTTTTCTGCCATTATCCAAATTGCAGGAGCTTAATGGCGCGGTCGGCCGAGCGACTGCGTTCTACATCAAGGCCGACAATCCTGCAAATGCCGAAGCCATTGTTTCAGAGATCAGGAATGTTCCGCACATGGAAACTTACGGCGCGCACTCCATGAGCGAATATCTCTCGATGCTCACGCCTGACAATATTCCCAGGCTCTCTACTTTCATCCACATCGTCATTGGCATTAGCGTCACCATTGGCTTCATTGTGATCTTTCAGGCTATGTACGCCGCGGTCATGGAACGCACCCGCGAAATCGGGATACTGAAATCATTGGGCGCCTCGAGGTTTTACATCATTGACGCGATCCTTCGTGAGACCGCACTGCTGTCGATCGGCGGGATTATCGCCGGGATCCTCATCAGCCTAGCGACCAGCGTCACCATCGAAAAGCGCACCACATTACCTGTCGACATCACCTCAAAGTGGATTGTTACCGCCATCCTCATTGCCATTATCGGATCACTGGCCGGGGCTATCTATCCGGCATTTAAAGCCGCGCAAAAAGATCCGATCGATGCTTTGGCCTACGAATAGCTAGAAACTTGCCTAATATATTAGGCATAAGCCTTGATATTGGCTGTTACGCCTAGTATATTAGGCTAATGGCAGACCTAATCTCAATTGGCTCAGAAATCGCCCGCAAGCGCAAAGCCCTGGGAACGAGCCAATCCGCGCTGGCAAAAGCTGCCGGCGTCAGCCGAGCCACGCTCGATGCCCTTGAGAACGGGCGCTCTGGCGAGCTTGGATTCTCCAAGATCGCCAACATTCTCGCGGTGCTAGGGCTTGAGCTGAAGCTGCAAGAGAGCCAGCCGCGACGTCCCACTTTAGACGAGCTCTTGGAAGAAGATCACGATGATAAAGGTTTGGACAGACGGGGCTGAAACCGGCCTGGTGGACAGGCTGGGCGACCGAGGGAGCGCTTTTTCCTATTTGCCAGGAAGTGCAGTGGGGCGGGCGGTCTCGGTGACAATGCCGGTGCGGCTGCCGTCCTGGGACACGACTTTCGGGCTGGCGCCGATCTTTGAAATGAACCTTCCAGAAGGCGCGCTGCGGGAGCGTCTGCGTCTGGCTTTTGCCAAAGCCACCGGCAGCTTCGACGATTTCGATCTGCTGACCATTGTCGGCCGGTCGCAGGTGGGCCGCATTCGCTACACCGGCGAAACCGAGCAACTTAACGAAGACGTCCCCTTTCAGTCGGTAGATGAAATTCTGGCCAGCCGGCGCGGCGGTGACTTGTTCCGCTATCTCGTCGAGAAGTTTGCCACCTTCTCCGGCATCAGCGGTGTGCAACCGAAAATTCTGGTGCGGGACGAGAATGCATCGGTTGCCCTGGGAGCTTCAAAGCCGAGGCTTTCGCCTAGCTACCAAGGCGCGACCCACATTGTGAAATTCTGGGAGCCGAACGAATTCCCGCAACTCGCGGCCAATGAATCCTTCTGCCTGAAAGTCGCTGAACGGTGTGGCCTCGAGGTCCCGCGATATCGTCTCGCCGAAGACGGAATGGCGCTGGTCATAGATCGTTTTGATTTGCGCCCGGATGGCACTTATCGAGGTTTTGAAGATTTTGCCGTGCTCAACGCCAGACGAACCGATGAGAAATATCTTGGCAGCTATGAAACATCGGTCATGAAGCGATTTCAGCAGTTCGCAAATTCGCCTCAGGTGCTTCCCGACACTGAGAAGCTGTTTACACTGATCGCATTGAACAGCGCTCTACGTAACGGCGACGCGCACCTCAAGAATTTTGGCATCGTGTATGACGAGGTACTTGGCCAAGCCAGACTGGCGCCGGTGTACGACCTGATCACCACAGCGATTTACCTGCCAAAGGACAGCCTGGCGTTGACTCTCAACGGCACCACGCAATGGCCTGACCACAAGGTCCTTTGCAGACTTGGTGAGACCCGCATGCACGGCACGCCAGCGAAAGTCCGTGAGATTCTTGAACGCATCTCGGATGCCATGGCACAGACTGAAATTGATCTAAGGTCGTATATCAAGAATCACCCCGAGTTCACGGATGTAGGACAACGAATGTTGAGTGAGTGGGCAAGCGGCCGTCGGCTTTCACTTCAAGCAGCCTAGAAACATTATCAGGTCAGGACCAAGGAAGAGCAGGTTATCTCCACTTCATGTCATAACCGAGCACTTTCAGAATCTGGTTCTCGAATTCATATTGCACCAGGGCATCAAAATTGTTGCCCGCGAATTCCCACGATGCCGCGTAATGACTCGCCGGCCGCAGATACAGCGAGTACGCAGCCGCGTAATTCACGTTGCACGGCTGGGGGCAAACGATGAGTCCGGTGGGATCTGGCCGATTACTTCCGGTGGCCGTGTAGAGTGAGGCAGAGGTCACGTCCGGCTGCGATGAAACCACCAATCGATGCGGCGAAACAGCCATCACGCGTGAATCTCCCGGCAAGATATCAGGCGCAACGCTGCTGAACTGTCGCTGCAGTGGATTCAAATCGATCTGCTGCGAAAGATTGTTCTGGGCCGCTTTCCATAAGCTCCACAATTGTGCGTCGGAATGTTGGGTTTCGTTGAGGAATCCAATATCGGCGTCCGGCGCGTTCCCGCAGCCCGAGAAAAGCACACAAGTCATGATTACAAGATGCACGCGTGCGCGCATAGCTGTCCCTCGAATTCCGAGGAGAACATCGGCAGAAATGCCTGCGCGCTGCACCGTAATTACCCCTACGCAGGTGTTACGTCTTCCGGAATCTGGTTACTAGTGGCAGGGGTGGTTACAACGTGGTATGTGCAGGTCCGTCGTATGGTCGGCTGGAATGCGGTTCCGCACATCGAACCCAATGCAGCCGTCGCTTGTTACTTCTGCATTCCAACTTTTTATTTCTGGCTTTTGGTTATGATCCAAATTCGTCCCAGCAATGAGCGGGGAGACGGCGAGTATGGCTGGCTTAACACCCGCCACACCTTTTCCTTTGACCAATATCACGAGCCGCAGTGGATGGGTTTCAGGTCGCTTCGCGTAATTAACGAAGACATAATTGCCCCTGGCGGCGCTTTCCCCATGCATCCGCACCGCGACATGGAAATCATCACTTATGTTCTTGAAGGGGCACTCGCTCACAAAGACAACATGGGCAACGGTTCAATTATTCATCCCGGGGATGGACAGCGCATGAGCGCAGGGACCGGGGTACGCCACAGCGAAGCTAACCCTTCGCCCAAACATCCCACGCATCTCTTACAAATCTGGATAGAGCCGGACCACAAGGGCTACGATTCCAGTTACGAACAGAAGCTCTTTGCGGAATCAGAAAAGCGCGGACGCCTTCGCCTGATTGCGTCTCCCAACGGGACTGATGGCTCGCTAACCATTCACCAGGACGCGAAATTTTACGCCACCTTACTCAGCCCAGGGAACGAGGTGATACATAACGTAGAAGCAGGCAGATTTATATGGCTTCAAAACGCAAATGGATCAATTGAATTGAATGGTCAAACGTTAAAACAAGGGGACGGCGCCGCAATCAGCGATGAACAGAGGCTGACCATCAAAGCCGCTGAAGATTCGGAAGTTCTGCTATTTGACCTCGCCTGAGCCGCTCATTTCCATCAGTTCGCGTTTACAACTTTTACATAGCTTCACCAATCTATAGGCAGCTTCTGCCTCGCTGTGTGCTTCAATCTAGGTGGACGAGCAACTTACCCGCCCGCGCCAGCGAAAGCTCTCGGTGAATGAGCTTCGCAGGAGGTCGCTGTGGCCGCAAGCAGTGGTGGCTTTTTCTCTTCTGTTCCATCAGTCAGCCGACAACTTCAGATTGTTTCCGTAACCTTGCTTTTCGCAGTTTCTACTTGTGTCGCGCAGCAAGGAACGCCAGCAGCGGAACCGCTCGACAATTCCGGTACCCAGGAATCCACGAATCCTGGGTCGCAGCCGACGAATATCACCATTCCGGCGGGTACTCATCTTGCGCTGGCTCTAACCCATCCCGTCGACAGCCACTCCACCCATCGTGGCGGTGAAATCTTTGCGCAGACCACCTCGCCATTAATCGTCTCCAATCAAGTGGCGATACCGGCGGGAACGTTCGTGCAGGGCAAAGTCGACAAGGTGACACGCCGCGGCAGCCGGGGTGAGCTGCTGATGCAATCGGTTTCTGTCGTTTTTCCCAACGGCTATGTCGCGACCATCAAGGGACCTTTAAATATGGAGAGTGACGAAGGCACTGCTTGGAGTAATCCTTCGTCCGCCGAGAAGGCGGGTATATTCGCCGCTCCATTTGCGGGTTTGGGCATAGGCGCCGCCATTGGCGCGGCCCAACACACGACCCAGAGCTCCACACTGGGGGGAACAACTCTCACCACAAGTACGCCGAAAGGTTTGGCGATTGGAAGCCTAGTGGGCTTGGCTGCAGGAGGAGCGGTGTCGCTGGTATTGCTGGCGCGCAGTCATCACTTTTATGTGCAGGAAGGATCGCCGCTGGAGTTGTCGCTTCCACAGCCCGTGACTCTGGCCGAGATACAAACGGCGCAGACCGAGGGCACGATTGCCTCAACTCCCGCAGCTCGCAGTGGTTTGCCGCCGTCACCTATGCCTGCGTCTGCCGAGCATGGCACCTGCTACATTCCAGGCCGGCCCGGTACCCCGGCAACTTACATTCCAGGAACTCCGGGGACGGTGGATTCGCCGGGAACTCCCGACACTTACATTCCGGGCACGCCGCCAACTCCGCCCATTCCATATCCGTGCCCTTGAATGATTAGCGGCATGGCGCCACTGCGCTGAGCAAGAGCGCCGTCGCTAGTGCAATCGTCGCTAGTGATAAATCGCCATCTCTAACAATCCACTATGCGCGGACGAGCGGAGATCTGAAGGCCATTGATCGCCGGCCACTCTAAATCAGCTCATTTCCACTCGCCGGCTTTTACCAGCTTCCGGATCTTTCTTTTGATCAGGTCCCGTTTCAAGGCGCTCAGGTGGCTGATGTAAAGCTTGCCGTTTAAGTGATCGGTCTCATGCAGGAAGGCGCGGGCCAGGAGTTCCTCGCCGGTTTTCTCGAACCACTTGCCGTTCACATCCTGAGCGCGGATGGTGACTTTGTTGGCGCGAGTCACGTTTTCGCGAAAGTCCGGGATGCTGAGGCAGCCTTCGCTTTGAGTTTGCTTTCCCTCGGTGTGAATGATTTCGGGGTTTGCCAGCACCAGTTTCTCGCGCGGGTTTTCTTTGAAAGTGACGTCGATAACGGCCAGTCGTTTAGAAATGCCGATCTGAGGGGCGGCGAGGCCGACGCCTTTGGCTTCGTACATGGACTCAAACATGTCCGCCACCAGGGTTTTCAGTTCGTCGTCAAAGTCGGTCACTGGCGCTGCGGGTTTTTCCAGGACGGGATTTCCGTACTTCACGATGGGATAGATCATTGGTCGTGGTGGTCAGCGATCAGCCATGGGCGATCAGAAATTTTTCACTTGCTCCAAATATCCGCGAAAATTACGCAAGGTCTCAAGCATCGAGTCGCCGCCGAATTTTTCTAGAGCACAACGCGCCAAAGTCAGAGCAACCATTGCTTCACCAGCCACTCCGGCGGCAGGCACCACGCAGACGTCGGAACGTTCGTAGGCCGCCTTCACCGGTTCGCGGCTGGTAAAGTCTACCGATTGTAATGGACGGCGCAAGGTAGAAATTGGTTTCAGGTAACCGCGAACCCGAATTTCCTGGCCATTCGAAACTCCGCCTTCGATACCACCGGCATTGTTGCGGGTGCGAGTAAATCCAGAGTCGCGGTTGTAACCGATCTCATCGTGAACCGCAGATCCGGGAGCGTAGGCCGACGCGACACCAGCACCGATTTCTACGGCCTTGACTGCTTGCAGCGACATAACGGCCCCGGCAAGTTGGGCGTCGAGACGCTCGTCCCATTGCGCGTAGGTCCCAAGGCCGGCCGGCACGCCATGAGCAACCACTTCAAATACGCCGCCGACGGAGTCACCGGTGCGCAGAACTTTATCGACTTCGGCCTTCATGCTTTGTTCGGCTTCAGGTTCGGCGCAATTCAGCAACACGTCTTCACGGTCGCAACTGGCTTTGATTTTTTCCCAGGGGACTTCGTGCTCCACGTTAGCGGCTCCGACCGCGACCACATGGCTCAAAACCTCAATGCCCAGTTCTTTCAAGAATATTTTTGCTAACGCTCCCACGGCCACGCGGGCGGCCGATTCGCGGGCCGAAGCGCGCTCGAGAACGTATCGCGCTTCAGAGAAGTTGTATTTCAACGCGCCAGCCAAATCGGCATGGCCTGGACGAGGAGACGCGACCCGCTTGTGCAAGCTAGAATCTCCCTTCTCAACCGGAAGCTGCTGCTGCCAGTTTTTCCAGTCCCGGTTTTCCAGGAGCATGGAGATGGGAGAACCAATGGTTTGTCCGTGACGAACGCCGGAGAGGATTCTGGCCGAATCGCGCTCGATTTTCATCCTGCCGCCGCGGCCGTAACCCTGCTGCCTGCGCCACAGTTCGTGGTCTACAAAGTCCTGCGCGACTTCAAGTCCGGCGGGCAACCCGGAAATAAATGCAACCAGCGCTTCGCCGTGAGATTCTCCGGAGGTGAAAAATTTGAGCATCTACTCGGATTGTATCCGATGAGTAATGTTGCTTATGAAGTGGCAAACCCGCAACTCCGGTTGTTCATCAAAGGGTTGGCTACGCGTATTCCGCGTCGAAGGGGAGTACTGTGAAGCGAGACCAATCGGCGAGTTCGGAGTGATGTGGTGCAAGTCGAGCTTCGCTCGACGGGACAGCCGAGGGCGGCTGTCCGCACGTGGTGATTACGGGCTTTTGTGGTTCTGAGGTGATCGGGTGTCCCATAAAGCTGTCCCAAGGCGGCAAGTCGCTGATACGACCGCTTCCGATGCCGCTGCACTTTCGCGGCACCTGTTGAAAGGCGAGGAAGAGGAGAGGCGGCGTATTAGCAGGGAATTGCATGATGAGACTGGCCAAGCGCTCATGGTCTTGCGGTTTCAACTTGAGATGCTTGCCTCGAACGCCAGGAATCCAGAACAGAAAGCTATGGTCCAGGAGTCGCTCGATGTACTGGACCGGACCATCGAGGGTCTGCGGCGGATCATCGCCAGATTATCCCCGCGAGTCCTAGAGGAGTTTGGGCTACTTGCCGCAATTCGGCGGCATGCACAACTGCTGGCCAGCCAAACCCGCATGAAAGCTCGCGTGGAGCTGCCGGAAGAAATTTCGGCCATGGACCACGACATTGAAGTGGCTCTCTACCGTTCGGCGCAGGAAGCGTTGCACAACATCGCAAAACACTCGCGCGCGCGAAATTTCGTGGTGAGATTACATACGGCGGGTAGCGAAATCCAACTTGAAATAGAGGATGACGGAACCGGGGTGTTGACGAAAGCGCCTGACGACGGCGGCTTTGGGCTGACTGGAATGCGCGAACGTGCGGTTGCACTCGGAGGTTCCATGACCATCGAATCCCGGCGCGGTCGAGGGACGCAGGTCCGCATTGTTTTGCCTTTTATCGCCGATGAATCTTCCACTCCAGAAACAAGACGCGGCGGCCGGGCAGTTCGGCGTGCCTCGACAGCAAAGGCCAGTTAACGGGGAGCTATGCCCATCCGATGTCTGATTGTCGACGATCACACGCTGTTTCGCGAGGGACTGAGGCGTGTGCTCGAGAGCGAACCGGATCTCCAAGTGGTGGGAGAGGCGCGGGACGGATCGGAAGCGATCGAGCAGGCGCAAGCGCTCAAGCCGGATGTGATCTTGCTGGACATCGGAATGCCGGGACTTTCGAGCTTTGAGGCATCGCGACGGATCACGCGGGAATTGCCCGGCCGGCGCGTGATCTTCCTCACCATGTATGAGGACGAAGAATATTTGCTGCAGTGCCTGGACGCCGGCGCCTCGGGCTATATTTTGAAAGATGCGCCTGCTCCGCGACTGATCGGTGCGGTGCGCGACGTGAATGCGGGCAGAAAATATTTAAGCCCGCAGGTGCTGGGAAAGCTGGTCGACGATTTCCGTTCACGCTCAACCACCGGAATGGCGCGTGGTTCAACCCTGACTCCGCGTGAACGAGAAGTGATCAAGATGCTGGCCGAGGGAAACTCGGTGAGGCAGATCGCGAGCATTCTCGGTTTGAGCATTAAGACGGTCGAGGCCCACAAATTTAATCTCATGCGCAAATTGAATATCCACAACAAGGCGCAACTGGTGACCTACGCTATCCAAAAGAAGATTGTGAAGATGCCGGCGGGCGCGTAAGAAAAAATCTGGCCACGGATTTTCTCGGATCAGCGCGGATCATAATCCAGAAAAAACATTGAAGTCTTACAGGCGGCGCCGATTTTTCATTTGAGTGAGATTATTTGCACGCGATGTTCCCTGTTAATAACTCGTTCAAAATGCAAGAAATATGTTGACAATGGCATTGACACATCGCAAACTCTGAAATCAGTGATGCTGCTGATAGCAAAATTGTCGGCAGAGACCGTTCAGTAACGAGGGAAAATCGTTCAGGAGGGTAATGATGCCAGCAAAGAAAAAGGCAGCAAAAAAGAAAAAGCACTAAGAACGTGAGAAGGTCTCACGCAAGAGTTTGTAAGCCTCTCGACGAAAATCCTCGAGAGGTTTTTTGTTTGTGGGCCAAGTAGTAGTTGTCGCGAGCCGCGGATCGTGCTAGAAACGCAGTAGCGGCGAGTGTTTGATGTCACCCCGAGTGTCGCCGGCGGATCCTATGAGCGCTACCAAGCTAAAGGCAAAACCAAACCGGTCAAGCGAAATTATTGTTCCCGATAAGCTTTACTTTCGGATCGGGGAAGTCTCGGAGCTTTGCCGGCTGCCGGCGTACGTTCTTCGATTCTGGGAGACGGAGTTTCCCCAGCTCAAGCCGATTAAGAGCAGCACCGGACAGCGAATGTACCGCAGGAAGGATGTTGAGGCGGTGCTGCGGATCAAGAAGCTGCTTTATGAAGAGGGCTTTACCATCGCGGGGGCGCGCCAGCAACTTCGCTCTGAAAGCAAAGTTGAGAAGAACCAGGCCCCACTGCCGTTTCCGGTTCAATCCTCGGCCGACTTGAAACGCATCCGCCATGGATTGCAGGAAATCCTGGGAATGCTGGTGGCGCGGCACTGAAACTTTTGGTTCGTTACTTCAATCCGCGAAGGTTTCTGACCGCCGCAGCGACGTCACTTTCCTGAAACAATCGAATCCCAGCGATGCCTTTCGCCCCAGCTTCAATGCAGAGATGTGCATTTTCGGTAGTCACGCCTCCTAAAGCGAGAACCGGGATTCGGTGCCGGCAGACTTGTCGTAGTTGGTCTATTCCCACGGTTTGCTCGGCTCCGCGCTTCTCGAACACTGGACCGAAGACGACAAAATCGTCAGAGGGCGGGCGGACGTGGACGTCCGCCGCTACACGGTCCGAGGCGCTCTCGGCTGCGATGATATCTGCTTCGCCGTGGCAGGAGACAGCGACGATCGGTTCACCGCGACCTTGTGTTTTGCGCCAAATCTTTTTGAGATCCAGAGGCGAGACGTCATTTGAGGTGAGGTGCACGCCGTCGGCCTCAGCCGCGAGCGCGATATCGGTTCGAGAATTGATTAAGAGACGGGTGCTGCTACGGGTCTCGCGGATGATTCGCACTACGTCTTTGGCCAGAGACTCCAGAGCGCGTCCGCAGAGATCCTTCTCGCGCAGTTGTATGTAGTCGACTCCTGCCAGCGCCGCTTCCGCGATCTTTCGCAGTAAACACTTCCAACAGTGAGACTCCGTCCCAGGGAATTGTGTCCGGTCGGTAATGTAGTAGAGGAGCAAGGAGTCTGTGGTTAGTGATCAGTGTCGGTGAAATCCATTTCGGATTCTATAGCGAGGGATTACATCCTTCGTGAGATTGAAAGTAAAAAATCTCATGGCGCAGGCGTACAACTTTCCCACCCTTCGCAAAAGCGGCGAAGGATGGGGCACCCTCATTTTAGGTAGCCCGTACGGTGAAACCAGGCAATAGACCAGTGGCGACTGGCGATCTGTTCTATTCACTAACAACTGAGCACGGACCACTACGGATTGGTCTTTGCGATTTCGGGCACAACCTCGCCCACACGCTTCGGGCGATCCGGACCCATGTGGTATTTGATCAGGCCCTCGCGAAGAAACTCGAAACCTTCCTCCGGGTTGTCCACAATCTTGAAGAGTTCGAGATCTTTGGGCGAGATGGCGGCAGCGTCAACCATGGTTTGGAAGTTGATCAGCTTCTCCCAATACTCGCGGCCGTAGATGACTACCAGAATCTTCTTTGCCAGCTTCTGGGTTTGGGCGAGGGTCAAGATTTCGAAGAGCTCGTCCAGGGTGCCGAAGCCGCCGGGGAAAATCACCAGCGCTTTGGCCAGATAGGCGAACCAGAACTTACGCATAAAGAAGTAGTGGAACTCGAAATTCAGCGCCGGCGTGATGTAGGGATTGGGATATTGTTCGAAGGGCAAGCGAATGTTGAGGCCGATGGATTTGGATTTCGCCTCCTGGGCGCCGCGATTTGCGGCTTCCATGATGCCGGGGCCGCCGCCGGTGGTGACCACGAAGCGGCGTCTGCGTGCAGGAATGGTGGCGGCCCATTCGCTCAACATAAAAGCCATGCGGCGGGCTTCTTCGTAATATCTCGCCATATCGAGATGGGAGCGGGCCAGCTTGGCGTCCTCGCCTGAGCCTGCTTCTTCCACCGCCTTGCGTGCGTCTTCGAGGCTGCGAAAGCGCGCCGAACCGAAGAACACTACCGTGTCCTGGATTTGCTCACGACGGAAGCGCGCCAAAGGTTCGACGTACTCGGACATGATGCGGAGGACCCGGCCATCGGGGCTATTGAGGAATTCGGGGTTCTCATACGCCATCGGCGCGATTTTCTTTTCGGGAGGGATACTCATCGGTTCCTTTGTCTCGCTTGTGGAGAGCGGCTAGAGATCAGGTCACAGAAAAACAGGTTTTGCGATTTGCAGGAGCGCATGGAAGACGTCCGAACCGCGACTCATGGCCGCGGGTTCTCATGATAGTGAATAGCTTCCCAGAATCCCAGCCAGAGGTCCAAAATCCCCAGGCCGCTGGCCAGGCCGCGCACGAATCCGCTGGAAACGAAGTTGCGCAAATTGGGCGAGGTCAAAAGAAGCGGGTTATCGGTCCAGCGAGGCGTCCAGGGAAGGATGATCAGCAGCACGCCAAGCGTGGCGCACACGGTGACGAACAGCAGAGATCGGAGGCGAAGAAGCCATACTTCCACTGCCGTAGGGTTTCGACGCACGGCTCGCACCGAGGGCCGGGGAGAATCAGTGGGAATGGAATGCGCCTCGCGAGATGTAGTCGGCGGTGGCGTCGTAGGCTCAACGCTCAATGCGCACCCTGCCCCATGGCCGTGACATGGCCGTTTGTTTCAAACCCATCTGGATATTTTACGGCCTGAGGGCCTTGATGCGCTCGGCAACGTCGCGGTAATCGATGTTGCTGCTGTAGACCTCGAGGAAATTGCTGAGGGCGGCGGGATTATTCCCGGAACCCTCGAACGCGGAAGCAAGTTCGTAATGCAGCGCGGTGCGAGTTTCCTGCTCCAGGTTGGGAAGTTTCAGGGCTTTCTCATACCAGCGGACCGCAACTTCGGGCATTCCTTTTTCAAGGAAGCACTGGGCGAGCCACGTGTAAGCCTGCATCAGATTGGGGAAAGAGTGGCCGCGGTCGACGAACTGGCAAACTTTCTGCAACTCGCCGATAGCTTCGTCGAGCAGGCCCATTTCCCGGAAGGCGACTCCCAGGTTGTAGTGCGTCTCTGGATCTTCGTCCGCGCTTGCGGCATCGTGTTCGAGTTCCTGCTTCAGCTCGCCAAACATGCTGGATAAATCGACGCTCGACGCGAGATCAAACCGTTGCGGCGGAGGCGCAGCTGCTTTTGCGGGTGCAACCTGTAGTGGAGCAGCGTGGACCGGAGCTGGGGCTGACGCTTGCACCGGCAGAGATTGGGGCGGCGGAGCAGGAGCGACGTGGCTGTGACTAGCCGAAGCGGCCGCCGCTCGGGCGGTTTGAGATTCCGTTTGCGTAACGACTTGAGGCGTTGGAATAGCTGGCGGCGTCGCAGGTGGCGGCGCCGGCGCACCTTCGGCCATGAAATCATTGCCGAGCGATGCTTCGAGATCGGCAACGAACTCGTCGAGCGTCCCCGGCGCGAACTTTGATGTGGCTTGCGCAGGGGCGGGAGTAGCCGTGTGCTGCACTGGCGCGGGCGCGGGATCCAAATTTTCCCTGAGCGGCGGCTCGGCTTCCGGCGGGGGTGTATTGAATACAGGCCGTTGACTCGGCCAGGGTTGAGGCTGCGTCACGGCGTGAGCGGCCGGCGTGAGGTCCACGGCCTCTTCCACAACAGCCGGCGGAGGCGGGATAATTTCCGATTCGTCTATGGAAACTGGCGGTTCGGATGCCGCAGGATAGGAAAGTTGCTTCGCCGACTCAATTCCGCGGCGAAGAAGCGAGAGCTCAGGCGCGCCCGGCGCAATGGTTTCGAGTCTCTGGAGGATGCTCTCCGCCTGCTCGGTCATGCCTTGACCGATGTAGAAACGAACTTCCTCGATCGATTCCTCTAAATTGGGTGGCGCGGCTGCAGAGGCAACTTCTTCGCCCGGAGTTACGCCTTGTTCGTGAGCGGCAGAGTGTGCGCCATCAGAAGTTCCCGCTGCCTGTGGCACTCCAATGGCAAAATCTTGCTCCCAATCGTCTGCGGAATGAGCCTCAGCGGAAGCTTCCGGAGGAGCGGCTGCCGGCAATTCTTGCGGCATCTCCGCGGCTGGGGCCGACACCGGCATCTCTGGTTGCGTATCTGGGGAGGCCTGGTGAAAGAAAAGTCCTGAATGCGTCGATGAAGTGTTGGAGTCGGGAGTGGCCGACTGGGCGACCGCTGCTTCCGCTTCCGCAAAAGGATCTGCGATCGGCGCCGCGATCTCGAATTCCTGGACGGCCGGCTGTCCGGCCGCAGGTGGGGCGCTTGACCGAGACTTGGCTGGAGCATTGCGCTGCTCGTATTTCGCAGCCAAGTCGCTATACTTGGAGGCTTCATCGGCATGTCCGGCGTCGTGATAAATGCTTTCAAGGGTGCGGCAGCAGACTGCGGCTTCGGCAAATCGGCCGGCGCGGGTATGCAAAGCTGCCAGTCTCTGATTCAGGCGCAGGTCACGGGGAGCGCTGGGTAATGCGCCAATCAATGGGTCGAGGGCCTTTGCCGGCATGTTGTAAGACATGAACAGCTCGGCATCGGTCAAGGCTGCTTTCAATGCGAGTGCAACCTCGTCGTCATAACGCTGCTCGATGAACGGCGCGTTGGCTTCCAGTTCATCCATCATGCCAGCGCCTTCTTCAGCAGTGATGAGGTGCTCGTCATTGGCGGACCCAATCTGATCCGTCATCTGCTGGTAGTTCTGGGCGTGCATCTGGTTCGCAGGTTCCAGCTCGGTCAATTTCAGGTAATAAGT
>Ga0157372_10002049_pt1 | contig 21928 bp, 22 predicted proteins | sample C55metaG_FD_115307 | JGI IMG/M metagenome (GOLD analysis project Ga0157372, IMG submission 115307) | Corn rhizosphere microbial communities from Kellogg Biological Station, Michigan, USA - C5-5 metaG | ecosystem: Host-associated > Plants > Roots > Rhizosphere > Soil | place: USA: Michigan... | reverse complement strand
CTGGGCGGAGGCATCGACTATCGGCTGATTCACGGAATTGGCCTGCGCGTGCAGGGCGACATGCTGCAAACCCGCTTCTTCAGCAATACGCAGAACAATTTCCGGCTGTCCACGGGAATTGTCTTGCATTTCTGAAAGCTGTGGAGGATGGCGTCGTCAGCCCACGCTCTCGTATTCAGGCTCTTCGAGAAATCCCGATTCATCAGCGGTTTCTGCCAGGTTGGAATCAGCACGCGCGGGCTCCCGCTCCTGGTCTGCCTCGCGGTATTCGTGGATACGAACGCCATCAGAATCGATGGTCAGGAAGGTCGGCGGAAAATCGGTCCAGCTGCCGGAATTGTAGTAGGCGACGCCATCGCGTTCGCTGCACGTTGCCTGATGGGTGTGGCCGCAGAACACCCGGTCGGCGTGGCGCAGGCGGGCATGCGCCATGGCGCCCGCAGCTACTTTGGTAGAGAGCCGCAACCAACGGGCATTCAGGCGATCGAGAAATCGCGAGAACGCCTTGCCCTTGAAATCGAGTTTCTGCAATTGCAGATGCAGGAACGTTCCCACCGTGCTTAGCAGCAGGTTGTTGACCGCGAAGCGGTCGAACTGGTGACCGTGAACGGCGAGGTGGCGCCGTCCCTCAAACTCCCACTCGTATTCCTCATACACTTTCACGCCCACCAGATGAGACATGATGTTGCTGAGCCCGCGATCGTGATTGCCCTCCACCCAGACCACCTCAATGCCGCGCTTGGGATTGGAGAGCTTGCGGATATAGCCAAGGAATTTCCAGTGAGGCTTGGTCAGGCGGCCAAAGTTGAGATCCGAAAAGATGTCGCCCAGCAGGATTAGACGGCGGAAACGGTTTTCCCGCAGCATACGCGTGGCCTGCTCCGCGCGGCTGATCTCGGAGCCCAGATGCAGGTCGGAGAGAATGAGCGTGTCGTAAACGGCGGCACTCATCACCCTAAGTTCTAGCAAAGCCATGTTACAGGGTGATGAAAATTGCACCGAAAATGGGGCAACTAGTAATGTAGGCGCGAGCGCCCCGCTCGTGCAGAGTCGTCCATGATGCTGCCGCACGAGCGAGACGCTCGCGCCTACATGTATCAGGGCTTATTTCGAGGCGGGGGGCACGTACTCTTTGGGCGGGGCCGCGCCTTCGCCGAAAAAGTATTGCTCCATCTGCTTGACGATCGCGGCCTGGTCTTCGCGGCGGGCGGGGTTAAGGCGATATTCGTTAAGCAGCATCTTGCAGAATTCCGTCCAACCCTTCCAGGCCTCGAGGGAGACGTTGTCGTAGATTTTCTGGCCCAGCTCGGTGTCGAAGGGAAGCTCATCCAGACCGGGAAGCTCTTTCTTAAGCTTGACGCAGAAAACCTTGTGCTCAGCCATGAAATTCCTCGCAATCCATGAAAGAAAATTATCTCACAAGGCGGGAGTATGAAGGGTGGTCCCTCCCACACCGATTTTCAGAAGGGATCTACTTGTGCCGCTGACTGACCAGCCGCGGCGTCGCCATGTGCGCCGGGCCGGTCTTTACGTAGCGGTAGAATCTGGCCTGTCCGCGCTGCTTCCAATACTCGGCGTCATAGGCATCGATGCCGGGCCCGCGACGCAGCCGGCTGAAGAAAGCGCGCTGCGCCGGATTGACCACGATGCCCACATGCCCCGGCCACACCACCAGGTCCCCGGGCTGGGGATGCGTCACTCGCTGGAACTCGTCGGTCCCGTCGTAAAGATCGGAAGAACTGGCGTAGGGATAAGGAAACCCGGCCTGGAGATAGATGGCGTGCACCAGATGTGAACAATCCGGCTGCCTGGCCGCCTTGACCCGCGCGTCCAGCGCGGCGGCGATCACCGATAACCCATCGTCCGGGCTCAAGACCGCCGGGGCTGCGTGCCGGGTATGCTCGCGGTGAAGCTGTTGATGAACCTGGGCAGGCGTATCCGAGCTCTCGGCTGGCTGACTCCGCTGCGCGAAAGACGCGCTGAACGCAACTCCGCACAGAGTCAGTGCGCCTGCGGTTTTCGCGCTGAATCGCATGGCAGGTATTTTGATGCCGTTTTGGTGGATGGAGGAGATTACCCCGGTACTACAACATCCGCCGGAGATTGGTCAGGGTGGGGCGGGCGCCCTCGCCCGCCTTTGAAGCTGATTTTGAACACTAGGATCGTACAGATCCTTGGCGCTTCACGGGTTGAACACTTTGCCAAATATTAAGATCAAAAGCGGCGGGCGAGGGTGCCCGCCCCACACCCACGGGCAGAAATCATACGTCGCACAAATCCACGGCCTCGCGCAGCGAGGTGAGCGGGTCGCGCGTGGGCACGAACTCGTGCGCCACGTAGCCCTGGTAACTGGTGGCGGCGATGCCACGCATCACGCCGTCCCACTGCACTTCCTGGGTGCTGTCGAGTTCATGCCGGCCGGGGACGCCGCCGGTGTGGAAGTGGCCCAGCCACTGAATGTTCTGCTGAATGGTCGAGACCAGGTCTCCTTCCATGATCTGCATGTGGTAGATGTCGTACAACAGTTTGACGTGCGGTGAGTTCACCGCCTGCACTACCTGCAAACCCCAGGCAGTGTGGTCGCACATATAGTCTTTGTGATTCACTTTGCTGTTAAGCAGCTCCATGCAGATGACCACGCCGTTGTCTTCGGCAATCTTTTTCACCCGGTTGAGACCGATGATGGCGTTCTTCGCGCCCTCCTCGTCCGACATGCCGGAGCGGTTGCCGGAAAAAGTGATGACGTTCGGAACTCCCGCCTTGGCTGCCAGCGGGATGTACTGGCGAAAACCTTCCTCGATTTTCGCGTGGTTCTCGACCCGGTTCAGGGCATTGGGAATGTCGCCGCCGCCGGCGTAAGCCATGCTGCACACCAGGCCATACTGCCGCGGTACTTCGTATTCGTCCGGCTTGAGCAGGTCAATGCCCTTACAGCCAATCTGGGCAGCATAGGTGCAGAGCTGGTCGAGCGGGATGTCCTTATAGCACCAGCGGGATACTGACTGTTTGATCCGTCCCTTGCGCTGGACCGGCGGAGTTTTCTGCGACCACGCCAGCGCCGGAACCGAGGCCGCCGCGGCGCCCGACAAGGCGCCCTTCAGCAGGCTGCGCCGCGATAGTTTCTCGATCCCTAGCTGGTCTCCGGATAATTTAGCCATAGACCGCAGAGTGTACATCTGAATGGAAAAAATGGGGAGACAAACCTTGCCCCGTTGCAGCCGCCCCTCCGGGGGACTAGACTTCCTTTTCGTTCTGGTGCGGGTATTTCCAGGATTTGTGCGACCAGCGATCGGGGGACTTTGTTTCGATGCCGCATTCGAGAGTCAGTTCATCTGGGTTTAGATTCAGCCGGTTCAGATTCAATGATTTCAAATTCATCGGATTCAAATTCAGAATCATCGTGCCGGTCAGTCTTGCCCTGCTGGCCGGTTGTGCGTTCGTGACGGCGCAAACCGAGCCGGTCAAGACGGCGTCCCCTTCTGCTGTGGTGGAGCGCGGCAAATCCCTGTTTGGCCAGAACTGCGCGTTTTGTCATGGCCGCGAGGGCTTCGGCGGCGAAAGTGGACCGAACCTGATCGATTCAGACCTGGTCGCGAGCGACGTGCGGGGCAATAAGATCGGCCCGGTCGTACGCAACGGACGCCGCGAAACCGGCATGCCGGCATTCAAGCTCTCTCTGCAGGAGATCACGGCGCTCTCCGCGTTTCTTCACGCGCAGAAACAAAAGGCTGACTCACATCCCGGGGGACGGCGCGGTGTGTCGGCGGCCGACCTTCAAACCGGCAATGTCGAGGCCGGCAAAGAATATTTCAATGGCGCGGGGACCTGCTCGTCCTGCCATTCTCCCACTGGCGACCTGGCCGGCGTGGCCACGCGTTACCGCGGGCTGGAGCTTGAAAGACGAATGCTCTATCCGCGCTTCGCCAAGGCGACCGTCACCGTGACCACGCCGTCCGGCCAGACTCTGTCCGGACAGCTCTCGTATCAGGACGAGTTCACCATCGGAATGACCGACGAGTCGGGGTGGTATCAATCCTGGCCCGCAGATTCGATCAAGTACACGATCCATGCCCCGGCCGAAGCTCACGCCGAGTTGCTGCCCAAATACACCGACGACGATGTGCACAACCTGATGGCTTACCTGCAAACCCTGCGCTAGGAGCGAACCGGATTGCGAACCATAAAACATTTTCATCATGCCATTCATCTTTTTGTGTTGATGCTGACTCTCCTTTTCTCCTGCCATCTGCTGGCGCAGGGCCTCGATCCGGCGACCATTGCAAACCCGCCCGCCGACAGCTGGCCCAGTTATCATGGCGATTATTCCGGCAGGCGCCATAGTCCTCTCACCCAGATCACTCCGCAGAACGTCCGGTCGCTGACCCTGGCCTGGGCATTTCAGACGGGACAGCCGGCGGCCCTGAAGTCCTCGCCCCTTCTCGTCAACGGCATTCTATATTTCACCGTGCCGGACAACGTCTGGGCAGTGGATGCGCGCTCCGGACATCAGATCTGGCATTACACCTATCCGCCCAACAAGGGCCTCCACATCGGACATCGCGGCGTTGCCATGTACAAGGGCTGGTTGTATTTCACTACTCCGGACGCCCACCTCATTTCTCTGGACGCCAAGAACGGCAAAGTCCGCTGGAACATCCAGATCGCCGATGTCGAAAAGGGCTATTGGTCCACCATGTCTCCGCTGGTGGTCCGCGATCACGTGATCGTCGGCGTTTCCGGTGATTTCGACAACCTGCCGGGATACCTGCGATCGATCGATCCCGAGACTGGCAAGACGCAGTGGCAGTGGGACGCGACGCCTCCGATCATTACTAAGAACACGACCTCAGGAGGCATGACCTGGATGACGGGCACATATGACCCGGAGCTGAACCTGGTCTATTGGGGAACGGGCAATCCGACCCCGGTGCTGAACGGCAAGACACGGCCCGGCGACAACCCTTACACCTGCAGCATCGTGGCCCTCAATGCCGACACCGGGAAGCTGGCTTGGGCTTTCTCGGCCTCTCCTCATGACACCCACGACTGGGACGCGGTCGAAACCCCGGTGCTGGTCGATGCCGATTTCGGAGGACAGCCAAGGAAGATGCTGATGCAGACATCCCGCAACGGCTACTTCTTCATCCTCGACCGGACCAACGGAAAGAGTCTTCTCACCTTGCCCTACGGGCCGGTGAACTGGACCCTCGGCGTGGACGGACAGGGGCGGCCGGTTCCCAACCCGGAGAAAGAACCGGCCCCGGACGGTCGCATAATCGCACCCGACGAAGGCGGTTTGACCAACTATCGCTCCCCCAGCTTCGATCCCAAGACCGGGCTGTTCATCGTTTCCGCTCACCCCAGTTGGTCGATCTACTTTGCCAAGCCCGCCGACGGCGCCTACGGCTGGGCAGGAGCGGACTACGGCGTCTGGAGCAAGGGTGTCATCGAAGCCATCGACTACCGGACCGGCAAGATTCGCTGGACCCACGACGTAGGCAAAGACATTTTCGCGGGCGTGCTGACCACCGACTCGGGACTGACTTTCACCGGCGACATTGCCGGCAACGTTCTCGCTCTCGATACCAGCGACGGCAAGACTCTATGGCACGCCGGCACCAGCGAGCGGATGGACACTTCTCCGATAACCTACGAGCTGGACAAACGCCAATACGTGGTGACCGGCACCGGCGGCGTGATCTTCGCCTGGGCTCTGCCGGAGAGCGAACAGTAGGCCAAGTGATTCTGCCCCAGACCACTTGGGGACAGCTGCCCTCGGCTGTCCTGTCGAGCGAAGCTCGACCGGGTTTTGTGACGGCAGGCACAGCGGAACCCGCTCCGGGGGACAGCCGAGGGCGGCTGTTCCCACGTGGTTCAGTTCTTCAGTTTCTGCCGCTCACATGCCTCCACGGTTTTCGTCGGATCCACGGCCTCATCATCGACTTGTTCGTTGATGATCTTTCCCGACTTGTCGATGAGGAAGGTAGCGCGTCTCGCGGTTTCCATGGGCACGCCCTGGATGTCAAACTTCTGAGTCAATCCATACCGGCCGGTGACAGGGCCGCCCCAGTCGCCGAGGATGGGAAAGCTGACTCCGTTTTGTTGAGCGAAGGCAAAGTTGGAGAAGGGACTGTCCATACTTACACCCAGAACCTGGGTGTCTGAGCCCTCCAGCCTGGCGATGTTCTGCTGGAGAGCTTTCATTTCGCGGGTTCAACCCCCGGTGAAGGCGAAGACGAAGAACGCCAGGGCAACGTTTTTCTTCCCGCGGTAATCCTGCAACGATATTTTCTTCAGCTCCTTGCCATCGAAGGCAAGCAGGGTGAAGTCCGGGGCCATGTCGCCCACTTTAAGTTTCATGGGCGCGGGCTCTTTCTCTGCCTTGTTCTGGGGTTTGTTTTGGGCCAGCAGAAGTGACGACGGCGCCAAAATAATACTTAAAAGCCACAGCCAGACAACATGTTCCCACTTTCGTTTCATTGACAAACTCCTTGATCGCGGCCCCGTGAGCGGGGGAGAATAGACAAAGCTGGTGGGCCGTCCAGGATTTGAACCTGGGACCGATGGACCACCGGCGAGGCGAACGGAAACATAATAAACCAACGGTTTAGGCGGCGCCCCGGCGGGCAGTCCTAGGCGTGTTTGGGCGGACTTGTTACACCAGACGTTACAGGGAAGGCAGGGTCCCGAGGGTAGTTGGTGTAAACGCTGATTTCCTCAATAATCGGTGCTAAAGCAAGCTGTCGATACCGATGTTATGCCTTCGGAGTGCATCAAAGTAGGATGGGGAAGAACGTAGCACTTTCGAGCCATTGTCGCGGATGACGACGCAGGGAGTAGAATGTTGCATCCAGCCAAGAAGTACAGAAAGCGCAGTCCGACCAAGGAAAGGTTGGCTCTCGCGTGCCATCAGTCCGCGTGCTGGTAGTTGAGGATTTCGAACCATTTCGGCGCTTCGTCTGTTCGATGCTGGAAACAAGGCCTGAATTGCAGGTCATCGGCGAGGTGTCGGACGGATTAGAAGCAGTTTACAAAGCCGAAAAACTGCGACCTGATTTGATTGTGCTGGATGTCGGGCTCCCATTACAAAATGGGATTGAAGCCGCTCGACAAATCCGTGAGCTTTCCCCTAACTCCAAAATACTGTTTTTAAGTCAGGAATCCTCTGCCGATTTGGTGGAAGAGGGCTTCAGATCGGGGGCGCTCGGCTATGTTGTCAAGGCCCACGCTGGAACCGAACTGTTTGCCGCTGTGGAAGCGGTTTCTCAGGGCAGGCAGTTTGTCAGCCGCGGATTGTCGGGTACCCACTTCACTCACACAGCCGACGCGCAGCCTCCAATTCGAAAGACAGGGATCACCCGCCGCCATCAGGTGGGATTCCACAATGATGATGCAGCTTTTCTGCTTGATTTTGCTTGTTTTATCGAAGCTGCGTTAAATGCCGGGAATGCGGTTATCGTGATTGCGACCAAGTCACACCTGAACGGTCTGGCGCAGAGATTGCAGGAGCGGGGCCGTGATCTCGCTGCCGCCCTTGAACAGGGTCGCTATATTCCGTTGGATGTTGCCGACGTGCTCGCAAGTTTCATGGTCAATGATATGCCTGACCCGCTTCGATTACAGAAAGTCGCGGGCGTTCTGCTCACAGAAGCGGCCAAAGCGACAAAGGGGAATCCTCCCCGTGTCGCAGTATGTGGTGAATGTTCACCGACCTTATGGGCAGAGGGTAAGGCGGATGGAGCGATCCGGGTCGAACATCTCTGGGACGAGATAGCCAAGACATACGACGTGGATATCCTCTGCGGCTATGTGCTGACGAACTTTCAGCGCGAACACGAAAAACACATCTATGAAGGAATCTGTGCAGAACATTCAGCCGTTCATTCGCAGTGAAAAGGACTATCAGGCGGGCTCTGAATGCTGCGCTGCCGCGCCCTCCAATTCACGCACCTAATTGCAATCGTCCCCACGATTTCGGTGTTCTTTACCCTGCCGCCAGCATGGAATCAGTTCCTTTGAAAGGCACACGAGCGTGGATCGTGGTGCCACTACCGGGCTGTGACTTGATGGAAATCTCACCGCTCACCAACTGCATTCGCTCCCGCATGCTGATGAGCCCGAGGCCGCGACGGTGGATGGCGTCCTGCTGGTCAAAGCCAACTCCCAGGTCGCTTACGGTCAGTTGAATCTCTCCCTCTGTACCGCGCAGTTCCACTCTGAAGTGCCGCACGCCACTGTGCTTCACCGCATTCTGCAGAGTTTCCTGTAAGACTCGGAACAGACAAAGCGAGATCTCCTTGGGCACACTTCGCGGTATGTTCGTGTGGCTGAAGTCAATATCTGCCTTCTGTTGCTCGGACAACTCTTTGCAGAAGCTCTTGGCTGCCGCCACAATGCCCAGATATTCCAGTTTTGAAGAATGAAGGCGGTGCGACAGAGCCTGAATGTCCTTGGCGATCTCCGAAAGGCGCAGGCTGGCGTGATGGATGTGATCGTGAAATTCTACTGCCGAGGGTGGAAGTTGTTGGTTCCATCGATCCAGCTCGACTGCCAACAGCGCTATCCGTTGGTTGACGTCGTCGTGTAGCTCTCGCGCGATCCAGGTACGCTCCTCCTCGTGGGCCTCAATCAGCTTCCGCCCAATGTCGGCAAGGGATTCCTCCGCCAGCTTGCGCTCGGTAACGTCTGTACAGGTGCCGATGTAGCCGGCAAAAGAGTGGTCCGGGTTGAATCTCGGCACGCCGATATCCGAAAGCCAGCGATACTGTCCATCATGTCGCCGGAGGCGATACTCCATCTGAAAGGATTCCCGCCGATCGAACGCCTGAGTGTAGGCATCCATACACCCTTTCAAGTCTTCAGGGTGCACACTTTTTACCCAGCCGTTGCCCAGCTCGGCCTCAAGTGGCCGATCGGTAAACTCCAGCCACGGTTGGTTCACGTAGGTGCATAGCCTGTCAGTTCCAGCCATCCAGATCATTACCGGGGCTGTGTTGGCAACCAAGCGGAAGCGCTCTTCGCTCTCACGGACTACCTGCGCGGCTTGTTCATGCTGCTCGGCGAGGGCTGCCAGAACCATAGAAGGAATCGAAACGAAAACCAGGAACATCTGGAGCGGCAACGGGTGGGTAAGGGGTACCATGGCGGAAAACGGACCTCGGCCGTGGACTGCGCCCCAAATGGATAGAGAGGTGACTGTAACCAGCGAAGTGCTGACTCCTAACCATCCGAATCGCAATGCGGACCAGAGCAGAAAGGGGACCAGTGTATAGAACAATGCAGGCGATCTGCTGTCCTCAGGGACCGTGAACACGATGTAGCTGACAAGAGCCAGCCCCGCAATGAGCATGAATCCCTCGAGGCGATGGGCCCGCGATCTTAGCATCAACACACGCCCTTCGCTTATCCAACTCAACAGGGCAGGGGTCACCGTGACGAAGGCAAGAACCTCGGACAAAAAACAAATCTTCCAGCCCGCCCAATAGTTGTGGGCGATGCCATGCGCGCTCAAAAATGCCCCTGCGCATGGGGCAAGGACAATGGCGAAGATCGAATACTTGACCACGGCTCTCACGCTGTTGAGCCTAGGCACACCGTTGAAGCAATATCTAAGACCAATTGCCGAAATAAGCACTTCGACGGTATTGCCCGGAATGAACCAGGCAATCGAACTCAGCGGCACGCCTGCTTGCAGGTCAGCGAGAGCAAACCCAACAAAGGATGTGAGGATGAGCAGTGGCCAGACACTGACCCTGACCAACAACAACCCTGTTACCAGGATCGCGCAACCTGGCCAAAGCGGCCACACTGTCTGGGGATTCGAAACCAGCATTCCTACCAGAGTTGGGACCAGGTACGACAATGCGATCGTCACGCACGCCACAAGCAACGTCGAATGGGAATCAAGATACGGTTCGCTGTTGAAGATGCGGCTGCTGAAGTTTGTCATACGTGCTTCTCCTCTCATCGTGAAGCGCAGCGTTTGACGAATCGTTTCCGAGCATGCCTTAGCGCCGTTCGGTTGCTTTATCGCAGATAGACCATCAATCCATTTCGCATGAGCGAATCGTACATCCGATGACCCATGACTGGCGAAAAATCGCCCATATACTCATAACCCGGCCGGAGGGCCGCCCATGGAGAGGCGGGCAGGCACGACTTCCGCCATTTCTTCTCGTGGCGGCTGCGGAAGTCCGGCGTCCCACCCGAAGCTCCTGTCCGCCCTGAGGGGACACAGCAAGGTGAACCTCGCGCTGGACGTGTACGACCAGGCCGGCGCACAGGACCTGAGGGGCGCGTTGTTACCCGCTGTTACGCGGAGGAAGGAGGCGGCGCGAGAATTGCCAACTGTGTGGCGCTTGGTGGGCCCTCCAGGATTTGAACCTGGGACCAATGGATTATGAGTCCACTGCTCTAACCGCTGAGCTAAGGGCCCGGTAACAGGTTACGAAGCTACTAAAAGTGCGGTGTCAGTTCTGGTGTCAGTTGAAATTCTACGCACTGCCTTACTTCCAGGGACGTCTTCGCGGGTAGCCGTCTCGCACAGTTTCTCGACTGCCGCCTGTTTGTGTTCCGGAGCAAGGTGGGCATAGCGACACGTCATCTGGATGTTTTTATGGCCCATGAGTTCCTGCACTGTGCGTAAATCAACGCCCTTCATGATCAGCCTGCTGGCGAAAGTGTGCCGCAGGCAATACCAGGTGAAATCCCGCACGCCTGCTTTTTCAACTGCTGGATCAAACCAATGTTTGTACCCCAGTAGCCGTACGCCCTTCATGTTAACAAAAACCGAATCCCGACCCGAACGTTCCTGCATCAGTTTGAATGCGGCCAACGCAACCGAATTGAGCGGGATGTGACGACCGGTGCCATTCTTGCTTTTGGGGATCGTCACTATTCGCCGCGAGAGATCAACTCGGTCCCACGTCAGACCGTACTGCTCGCTAGGCCTCATGCCCGTGTGAAGCGCGATGTCGAACTCAGCCATGTGCTGAGGATAGTCAGCCGATATTACTGCGCGGAGCCTGGATTCTTCGTCAGTAGTTTCCGACGGCGAAAATTGATTCAGAAATCTGACACGTTCGTTGTTCTCCACCTTGCGTTTCAGTGACCGTGCGGCAGGGTTTGTGGTGACCTTCTTGTTTTCAATCCCCAGCCGGAAAGTCATGGAAAGAAGCGCTTTGAAGCGATTTACGGTGGCGGGCATCCACCCATTCTCGGCGGCTTTCGCGGCAAGCCAGTTCCCTAACTCCTGTGAAGTGATGTCATCCGCTGCGCGCTTTCCAAACTCTTCGAGCAACGGCTTCATTCGATAACCGTCCTGACGACTGCTAGTCTTGTGAGTTTTCGAATACTGGAGCGCATCGGCGGCCAGTTCCGAAAATAAGACAGTTTCACGCCGAAGGTTCTCCGGCAGTTTCTTCCCCTCAAGCATTTGTGTTTTCCGCTTCTGGTACAGCTTAATCGCGGCACTTTTTGAGCCGACTCTCTCCCGTCTAATTTTTCCGTAGCCGTCTGCGAAACGAATCCACCACACGCCCGTTCCCACAACCCTTTCGAAAATGCCACGCTGTCTCACGCTGCCCTCCTGACGTAGACTGGAACCTCAACAAGTATTGTACACGAAGTAGTGTACGTGCCATGTCCACAGAAAGGGTCAAGCTTCTGTTCCGAATTCGAACGCTCGCAGATAGGCCAACTTATCCTGAAGTCTTTGCCAGTCAGCCCAGCGGGCTTTGATTTTCTGCAAACGCGCTTTCACCTTGGTTTTTTTTAACCGCTTGCGCAGGTCTGGGTGCGAGTACATTCCGGTGCTCGATTCCGGATGAGGATCGAGTCTTTCCACGTACCGGTAATCCGAGCGGCGTTCTCGTGTCCAGTACGTCCCTCTCTGGCATTTAGCGGAACAGTAACGCTTTCGTGTTCTGGCCTTGCCTAGTGCGTGAGTAGAAAAGAATTTGTCGCACCGGTTGCAGACCTTAATAGGCATTGAGGATGGTTCTCTGTCGCGGCATTCCTTCACCAGAAAGGCGCAAAACAGGTCGATAACGTGCAACGGGCGGAAATAGAAAGCGAGACGACTGTTTTCTCCGGCGACACCATCGCTATTTTCCAGGGCGAGGCGGTTTTGAAAATGCTTTAGCCCGTGACGTTCAAAGTAGGCGACAAAACGCTCGCTAGTCTCGTCGATATCCGGAAATCTCCCCCGCTCTAAATCCTTCGCGGATAGCTTCTCAAGCTCCTCCGCGGAGACTGCAGATTTCGGATTTTTCGTCGAACACAACCACCGCAGAGCCGCTGAGAAGTGGAGGCGGGCGGCTTGGAGCTCCTTGGCGGCCTCGTTCGGTCCCACCCCCTTGGGGAAATGGAAATAGCTAGCCGCCCGCAATAATTCGACAATTGCATCCAGTCCAGTCAAATAGCCTGCCCCTGCCGCCGCCAGCTCTCTTATTTCTGCCGACTCGCTGGCCCATATTTCTGTCTCATTGCAATAGGCAACGATCAGCTCAGAAAAAAGCGCCTTTTCTTCCTCAAAGTCTCCGGACCACCTTCGGACTTTTTCGGCCAAGGCTACACGGGGGCGGATTCGAGTTTTAAGTCGCGCCTTGCCTTGACCCTTTCTTGTGGACATTCCAATCCTCAATTATGGCACACGGTCGTGTGAATAGACGATGTACCCATACTACGCCTAGATTGTAGATGGCGCGAGAGAACAACGAAAGGAAGTTTCGGCGACACGGCAAGGGCGGAAGACAATACATGAACCAGGAAAATCACGCGGTCTTAGCCGTTGGGATTAAGGAAGCGGCCCGGATGTTGGGGGTCTGCCCAAGAACAGTTGCGAATCTCATTGAGACAAGAGAACTAATCAGCCGCAAGATTGGCCGAAGGCGCGTGATTCAGGTCTCAGTGCTCGAAGCCTTTGTGCGGCGCGACCATGAAGTACCAAAAAGAAAACCGGTCGAGTCGGCGAAACCGACTGCAGCCAAGGCGATTCGATCCCGATGGGGAAGCTGAGTGATTCGCGCGACTGCAGAACTGGTGCCAATAACGAATCTGGAAAACGAATTAGGGCTGAGCCGTTTCGGTGGCTTCCGTCGCCGACACTGCCCGGGGCGGCGGCCATCGCATCCATCGCAAAGGAAGAGTCCATCAGCCCCGAAGCATTTGATTTCATCAGCACCACCGACGCCTTAAAGCGCGGCAATAGATTCTTTTGATCTGCTGCCGCAAGTCGGAAACATTAATGGCACGTAAACCGGAAAGGAAAGAAACATGACGGGCATTCACAAACAAAAGGATAAAACGGAATTAATTGGGGCGGACGCGACCCTGCGACATGCCTTCGACGAAGTCATCGACGCCAATCCAGATGCAAACCCAGTTTTGACACTAACAATTGCCTTGGCTGACTACCTTACTGACGACGATACATACCGGTGTCTCGTGCTCTGTGCTATTCGCGATTTAATGGGGCACACACCGGACGACTATGAGGGAGCCGAGATCGAAGCAACGGAGGCGGAATGGGTAAATTGAGCCAGAAAAAACAGTACGAGGAAAGATGCGTTTGCCCCTGCGAAGATCGTGCTGGGTGTGCCGCCTGCGACCAGGAAAGTCATGACGTGCGAACCGTCCGACACCGGGTGCGGGATCCGGCACACTGTGTGGGGGGAAGGCCAGCATGAACAGGGTCGCCCGATAGATCGCGACAGAATGTCGAATAGCGGAGCGTGGCGTTATGTGCTGTCGAAGGAGGAACTCTCCGCTTACGACCGCAGCCCGGAAGAATACAAACCATGATGACTTACCCAGGATTGGCCATGTTGTTGGCCGGTGCCGATCTCCACGGTGTCCGATCCGGCAGAGACTAAGCCGGACACAGCGGATGAGGCGGGGAAGGGGCGGGGTCGAAGAGTAGTAACTAGAGGCCTGAGAAACACAGTGACTTAAAACCAGGAAAAGGACATGGAAAAGCAAACAGCAACTGGAACGGCAGCAACGGCAGAACTGTACATCATCAACGATCGGCACGACGAGCGGGCGTTCATGGAAAAGGTTTTGCGGCTTGGCACGAATGGAGTTTACATCTACGACGCGAGAGCGGAAATGGAAGACATACTGGAAGTCTGCGGGAGCGTCTATGTAGTCTCCGCTCGACCTCTCAAACCGGAAGACATTCTTGCGCTTTGTCAGGTGGAATTCCCGGAAGAAAAGGACTTTGTGCCGAGTCAAAACACACAGGAAATTATCCTGCTCATAACTCCCGAGGCCGGGCTCGAGATTGATGGTTGGTGTGAGTGTTGCGACGCTGAGGCGAAGGGTAGTTGGCTTGTAGCTAGAGTTATGCCGATGTCGGGGAACCGCCCATCAATTACAGCCTTTGGGTCCTTTGCAGAGGCGAAGGCTGCCGCATGTAAATGGAGCACAGAAGACTCATACCTTGTTCCAGTTAGGACTATTTGCACACCGGAAGAACTCGATGCGGTTTGGGACTCCGTGTCTGTCCTGGACGCCGACAACGAGAAGTAATCGGTGGGCGCTACCCCTCCGGTTCCGGCTGTTTGTCCTGCCCCGTTCCCTGCGTACTTCGTGCACGAGGGTGTCGCTTCAATCGAACTGCGGGCAAAGAACGGATACGTGCATCGTTTACGGGTTGACGTTGCAGATATTCCATTTTTGCGGCGTTGCTGGCCGTTCGAAGTCTCCACTGGAGGCAAGCGGAAGAAGATTATCCGCCGGGTCGGCAGTGGACAAATCCTTCTGCACACGCTTTGGCTGGCGTACCGGCGGCACAACCTGCCGAGTCACCGAGGCTTCAGCCGTGTCCCGAAGTGCCGAAATAAGAACTGGCTGGATTGGACACAGGACAACATATATCTCCCCGACGTTAACCGAGAAGCGGAGAGCAAACGGGCCGATTACCTGTCCAGTCACCTGTCTGAAACCGCGAAAGAACTGTTATATGCACGGATGTGCGGGACGCTGCAGTCGATCCCGTCGGGCGACCCGGAAATAGTCCGGATTTTCCAGGAAGCGGCCAGGATGCCCGCCTGTTCGGTTCGGCCTAGAAATCACGGGCCTGATTCGTTAGTGGAGGATGACGTCGAATAAAATGCTCGACCTTTTTTGTAGGAGTAGAAGAAGCTGTTTCTTCCTTCACTCCCAAAAAGAACTACCCGGCAGGACTCAACTGTCGGTTCGCGTATGGTTCAACGAACTCAGCCCAGGGTTGATCTAACAAGTTTCCCTGCCTTGAGACAGCAGGGCGCTGACGTTTGAACATACGCGAGCCGACAGAGAAGGAGCAATCCTTTTTTGTCGGCTTTTTGTGTTTTGCACTCATACCCAACGGAGGGACTAATGAAAAGAAAACCAACACCGGCAGCAACTAACGACTCCGGTCGGTTGATGGGTCGAGTAGTATCCGTGCGCCCTACCGCTCCCGGCGTAATCGTCGTGCCGGGGCATCAGCCGGATCGATTTGTTTTCAGTTCATCCGACGTCGACAAAGTCGAGATTGGATGCCTTGTCACTTTTGCCCCGCTGCCGCCACGAGAGGCAAAACACCAGTGCGGCCAGGCGGTCGACGTCGTCGTTGCGTTACCCGCGCGTGAGGTTCCACGGTATAGACGCGGCGACTCTTCAATTGTCGATGATTGCAAAAACGGCCCTTGCCGAAAATCGTACCGAACGCCTAGTTGGATCAAAAAGCCCGATTGGACCCGAAAGCGAAGTCCGATCAGGAAGCCAAACTGGACCAAACGGCCAAATTGGACCTCCAAACCACAGTGGATCAAGAACCTGCCGTGAGAATAGAGACACCACTTAGACGAGCAGATTTGGTTGGCCCGGGCTTTGAAAAAATGAGTTTGATTTTCCCGCATCGTCGGGGAGACCGGCCTAAGAAGTTACGCCGGGGCGGCAGATCATGCCGCCAAATATTTGAAGTCGGGTTTTGAAGTCGCCGACAAAAAGTTGGCAAAATGTCGGCAACTAAAACAACCGTGTAATTGCACGCGAAAACGGTTCCACGATTTTCATCGGCATATCCCCGATGGAATTGCGTCGCTCCGGTTCCTCCCCGTTCCGGGGCGACGCGGACTTAATCACGACGGGGAAACACGAAATTGAATACGGGGAAACAGATGACGGCTACGCCAGCAATCAAAATCAACAAAATAAATGTGAGCGACAATGTAGGTGAGGGTACTGGGGAGAGCGCGGAGCCGCCAGCCGAGCCAATTAAGGCTGTGACGGCCAACGCCAAAACTGGGTCCGGCGATCCGTATCCTAGGTTCCCCGATGAGCTAAAGCAGAAGAATATCTGGTGCCTGTGGAAGAAAGAGTTCAGGGACGGCGAGTGGACGAAGGTACCGTATCGTAATCTCGGCCAGACGGCACGCTCTAACGATCCTGCCACATGGGTCAGCTACGACACCGCGGTTTCTAATTTCCGCTACAAACCCGAAGAGATCGCCGGTATCGGCGTCTTCGCCAGCGGGGACATCACATTTATCGACTTTGATGACTGCCGGAATGCAGTCACAGGTGAGATCGAAAAGTGGGCTGCGCAGGCCGTGGCGCAACTAGACACTTACACCGAAGTAAGCCCGTCAGGTACGGGTTTGCACGTCTACGTTTGTGGAACCGTGGAAACCGCGTCAAAAATTAACGGCTGCGAAATCTACAGTAAAAACCGGTTCTTTACCGTCACTGGCGAGCACGTCCCCGATACGCCCCTCGAAATCAACTCATATGCACGCCTAGCCGAGTTCCGGGACAGGATCGCAGGGAACACACTGCGCCCGTATCAAATCCAGAAAAACGGTGATAGTGGAGTACACGCGGGCAAGTCAAACAAGTCAGAGCTGATCATATATGCGCCAGCCGATCTCGACGACCTTCTCGGGGGCGATTGGGAAGGCGGACGCTACCCCAGTCAATCGGAAGCCGATCTCGCTGCGTGGAATCTTCTTCTGCGGAAATACGACGGCGATGTAGCGAAGGCTGAAGAAGTATTTCGCGAAAGCGGTCTTATGCGCGACAAGTGGGACGAACATCGCGGAGCGAAGACGTACGGCGAAAAAACGATTGCGATGGCGGTGAAAAGTTATGAAGCGTGGAAAATACTTCCGCCTGAAACTATAACCGTACCCGAGCGCGGCCCGGAGTGTCCGCAGGACTGCCTGGAAGGCGACGCGATTTCTGATTTTATGCACGCGGTTACCGATGAGACCGGCATCCCACCGCAGTTTGTTCGCGCAATGATGAAGGCGGTTATTTCGCTTGCGTGTGATTTCCGGATCGGCTATCCCGGCCACGAGGACATCCATATGCGTCAGTACCTAATCAATGTGTCTGACGTACCACGGGTAGGGAAGGGCGAAAGTTTCGAGCGCAGCTTCGGCATCGGAGGACTGGCGGGAGGCTTGTTGAGCGGCATCTTCGTCGTCGAGGGAACCAATGTCGGTAGCGGGCAGTACGCGGTGAAGAAGCTTGCAGACTGCCGGGAGGAATTCGACAAGACTATGGGATTACAAAAAGCTGAAGTGGCCGAGCTTGAGTCCGCAATGGTTGACGACGAAGACGTTGCGTTTTCCGGTGCAATGGAAGTCTGCGACTGGTCGGATATCAGCAGGATTCTGAAGTTGAACGGGCTGCCCGTCGAGAGCGAGGAAGTCAAGAAACTAAAACTAGCCGCGACGGACGAGCGCGTTGAGAAGGCGAGAGAGCGGGACTACGCTGCCGTAAAAAGACTGCGCGAGCAAGAGGTCTTCGCCGAGAAGAAGATAGCGGCCAAAAATCCAGTCCGCCGTCAGCCTAGAGAGACCGATGATTACCTACGCGTGATCTTTCGGCACGACGAACTGGCGAACGCTTATAAGAACGAGAATACTTCCACAGAAGAACTTCTGCTCACAACTTATGAGCGGACGATCGCCGCGCACGGCTCCTTCTTGAACGGCGAGCGCGTCGTCGAAAATGTTTGCGTCGGTTTGATCGCCGATACGACGGAGAGAGGTTTTGCCAACCTTTACACAGGTCGGATTTCCGCCCTCTCTGGTTTTCTACCGCGCTGCACGATTGAGTACGGGAAGAAGAAGTATCTCGAAGAGTGGCGGGAGATGGACGTGCCGAAGGCATTGGCCGCCGTGAAAGAACTGACGGCTGGGCTGGCGCGTTTGCCGAAATCCACGGTTGGCGGATCGGAGAGGTTCGTCCCGCCGGAGACGCCCGAAGCGACGGGACTACGACGGGAGTTTCAGCGGTGGCTGAATCAGCAGAATCCGAATTCAATTCCCGAACTGGACACGCACTTCCGCAGAGATGTTCTGTTCCGGGTCGTTGCGTCCGGCGCGGAGCGGATTGAGATCGACCACGTCCGTCGCGCGATTGCTTGGACGACGTATCAACTAGGAGTGAGGGAATTTCTCTATCCGCAGGACCAGGAAACGGCGGTCGGGCGTTTGGAAGGCGGAATCTTGCGCGTGCTCGATAAGCACGCGCCGAAGGCGTTATCCGACCGTGATCTTACCCAGACGTTGCACGTAGGGGAGCGAAGCCGTGGCAGCCACGACGATTACAACCGAGCCAGGGCCGCCTTGATTAAGTCTGGCGCTGTCGTGGTAGCGGGAAAGAATCGCGTGGGCCGCGAACTGCTTACCAGACGCGGACAGGCGAACTGACCCCAAGCACGGGGGTATGTATGCCATATTCTCAATCACGAGGGGTTTTTTATTCTATATACCTTATTATCAATAGCTTAGACTGTGATCTGGTTGATACAGATATATATACCCCCGGTTTTGGGGTCAGTTCGTTTTACGGATTGCTCCCGGGCGAAAACTAGAATAAACCATTTGTAATCAATAACATTATCTGTACTTGGTCTCAAAAATGGCGAAATACCTGAAACGAAGTGACCCCAAGGCCGGGGTCAGTTCGTGGGGTCAGTTCGTGGAACTCCGGAAAAGGGGCGCGGGGCGACGAGCGCAAGCGCCAGAATCGGTCAATGAGTGCAATGGTGATATTACGCCAACTATCGGAACGGTGTCTGCTTGCTCACTTCCGATTCGCAGCCGATGCCTGCTCGATAACTCGGCAGGACAATGGCGTCCCATTTTTCAGGGCGATCGCTGCGCGGTCGGCATTGGTTTGGTCGCGATCGTTACACAAAGCGTGTGCAAGTTCGTGCCGAATCGCCAGGTCGAGCAAGTCTTCGATGGGCATGTGCCATATCGCACTAAGCTCCACGCCGCGAATCGATGCTCTGACCACTAACGCGCCGTCGAGAAACGTCTCTCGCGTCGGTAGGTATGTGAAGGCTGGATTGTTTGAATCGAACCTCCTTTCCGACAGAATTTGCTTCCAATCCTCAGTGCGTACTAGCACCCATGTCCATTCGCCGAGCGCATCCACCGGGTATCGCGCGAGAGCCTTTCTCAAGACAGTCGAAGCAACTTGGCACTCTGGCAACGTGTACCCAAAATTGCAGGCGAAGTGCTGCTTTGGGGCACTAGCCTTTGTCTCCGCGGCAAGTGGGCGTGGGCCGAATACAAATGGCATGACTGTCAGTAAGCTGGTCAGGAGAACAAAGACCGATCGGTAGCCTGCACAAGCTGTCTGCCAGGCGGTATATGTTCTTGTCACGTTGTCCTCCCTCGCGGAGTGCCGCGTTGAGGGACAACGTCTGCCGAGAGTCCCGCTACCTCAATGGATGGAGGCCTATTTGGGTATCAAAATGATGTTGGAAAGGAATAAGCCGTTAAGTTATTGAAAGTGTGACGGTTAGTCCAACATGTTAAAAGCCTGCGTAGAGCCTCGGGGAGAGTTCTTATTTGCAATTCAATGCTAGACTGACAGGATCTCTTATGGTTCACCTGTGCTGGAACCAGTTCCCAATTCTCAGGTGGTGCGGTTTGGTACCTATGAAGTGGATTTGCGCCTTGGGGAACTACGCAAGAATGGGATAAGAGTCAAGCTGACAGGCCAGCCGTTCCAAATTCTAGCCATCTTATTGGAGCATCCCAGCGATCTGGTTACCCGCGAGCAGTTACAGCAGCGGCTGTGGCCATCCGACACATTTGTGGACTTCGATCGCAGTCTCAACACCGCAATCAACCGAGTGCGGGAAGCTCTGGGGGATTCAGCAGAGAATCCCCGCTTTGTGGAGACTCTGCCTCGGCGTGGCTACCGTTTCATAGCAGAGGTTCAGTCTCCGAGTAATCGCTTAACACCGGGCACGCTTGGTGAAAGGCCGCGAGTCGAGCAGGCGGTAGCGCCTCACACGGGTCCGCGCCGCTGGACGTGGATGCTGACTTCCTCCGCTCTGGCCGTGATCCTTCTGATTGGCGCTGTTCTGGGGCTCAAGTTTCGCCGCGGTCAACAGAGCGCCCGCATTCATTCCATCGCGGTCCTGCCATTTGCGAATGCGGATGCGAACACGGAATATTTGAGTGACGGTATCACCACAGGGCTAATCCACACGCTATCCCGCGTGCCGCAGTTGCGGGTCATGTCGCGGGCTGCAGTAGTTCACTTCAAGGGGCGGCAGGCCGACCCCCGGAAGGCTGGACACGATTTGAACGTGGGGGCCATTCTTACCGGAACGGTCGCGCAACGAGGGGACAAGCTTCACATCGATACGGCCCTGGTAGACGTGCGCGATGGCTCGGAATTATGGGGAGAAGGTTACGATCGCAAACTCTCGGAGATTGGAAATCTGCAGCAGGAAATTGCTCGAGACATTTCCACTAGGCTGCAGCTGCGGTTTTCTTCCCAGGCGGACAGAGCTCAGGAGAAGGTTTCACCGCAGGATTCAGAAACCTATCTGCTCTACCTTCATGCCCGTTACTATCTGGACAAACAGACGACCAATGACGTTCGCACTGCCATCGACTACTTCCAGCGGGCAATCTCCAGAAATCCAAATTTTGGTCGCGCCCACGCCGGATTGGCGGACGCCTATATCAGCCTGGGTCAGCCTTGGATCGGTGGGCTTCCTCCCAAACAGGCTTTGCAAGAGGCGAAGACCGCGGCCGAAAATGCGATTAGGCTATCCAGTGACTTCAGCGAAGCGCACGTCTCCCTGGCCCACGTAGTTCTGCTCCACGATTGGGACTGGCGGCGCGCCGAACAAGAATATCAGCGTGCCCTTGAGCTAGACCCCAATTCCGCGCAGGCCCACAACCAGTACGCGGAGCTCCTGCAGGTTCAAGGCCGCACTGCGGAAGCGGTGCGCGAGGCGGAAAAGGCCGCACAACTCGACCCGGTAAATCTACCCCGTCAGGTAGGGTATCCCTACTTCACTGCCCGCCAATACGATCAGGCAGAGAAGATATTCCGTCGTTACTCTGATCATGGCGGCCTGGCCTGGGTCTACACGGCTATGGGGCGTTACCCGCAGGCGATCTCCGAACTGAAAGCGGCGGTAGGGGACGGGGTGCCGTTAGATGAGGATCTGGCAAGCCTGGGCCAGGTTTACGCGCGGCAGGGCAAGAAACAGGAGGCGGAAAGGGTCTTGCATGAACTTGTGCAGAGATCGAAGAAGACGTATGTGTCTCCCGTTCACTTGGCCACCATATATTCACTGCTGGGCGATCGGGAACGTGCGCTCTCCGCGTTGGAGCAGGCCTACCAGGAACATGATCAATATATGATTTATGTGAAAGTTGATATCAACTTCGATCCGCTTCGATCAGAACCGCGTTTTCAGGCCGTGCTGCGGGGCATGAACTTCCCGTAGTTGTAGCGCTTGCACATTTAGTCTGCGCTTCCCAGTCCGCCAGTGACACTGCACTTCTGGACCGAGCACATTAGTGGTAACTGTTGTAATCAGGCGTGGCTGTTGAAAAACCCCCTCTTTTGAAAAAACTGGCCCAGCCGAGGGATAGAAAATGTCCACCAAAAATCGAGAGCGTCGTTT
>Ga0157372_10002046_pt1 | contig 21946 bp, 14 predicted proteins | sample C55metaG_FD_115307 | JGI IMG/M metagenome (GOLD analysis project Ga0157372, IMG submission 115307) | Corn rhizosphere microbial communities from Kellogg Biological Station, Michigan, USA - C5-5 metaG | ecosystem: Host-associated > Plants > Roots > Rhizosphere > Soil | place: USA: Michigan... | reverse complement strand
GGCCGGCTCCGTCAAACCAAGCCATTTTTCACGGAAATTGGAGAAATTGACCGCAACGCCATCCATTACCATGTCGCGCTCCATTTGAAGAACTTTGCTCGATAAAGTGTTCAGATAAAGATTCAGCTGCCGCACGTGGTTTGTATTTCTTTTCAACCGCCCGGCGGCGGCTGACCATTGGGCAGGGTCGACAAGTCGTTGGACACTTTGTTCTAACCGGTGGCCATTGACGGTGATTCGGATATAGATGGGTACCAGGCCTTCGCGGGTTTTCTTTGAATTCCTTACGTAAAAGAGGATGCTGATGCGATGTTCCATTTTCCACTGTTTTTTTGGTTTGCGAATCGGTTTGACGTCCGTCACCAAAAGCGGTTGATTGTCGGGATTCGCTGGCTGGGCAGGCCTTTCGGACGATTCGGTGCCTCAAAATTGAGGTGTGGGAGGGGGCACCGAATCAGGCTCCATAAACCTTGAATTCCTTTGAATCAACTTGGGGTGGAAAATTGAAAAAGGGCCCGTAGAACCAGCGTCTTACGAGCCCTTGATGCATTTTGAAAATAATCGAAGCGGAGAGGGAGGGATTCGAACCCTCGGTACGGTTGCCCGCACAACGGTTTTCGAGACCGCCACAATCGACCGCTCTGCCACCTCTCCGAAGGGATTGACAATGAGGGTTGTCGGTCGGGGTGCAAATTTAGGTGTTTTGGGGCATTTTTTTGCATTTATTAGCGGAATCGTAGTTTTGCCCTTCAAAGCCCGCGGAACAATGTCAAACGGAACGGTCCTGATCATCGATGACGAAGAGAAATTACGCAGTCTGCTGGCGCGGATCATCCGGCTGGAAGGGCTGAGTGTGCTGGAAGCGGAGACGATCAAGGCGGGGAACCGGCTGCTGGACAAGGAGGACATTGACGTGGTCCTTTGCGACGTCAAACTGCCGGATGGGAACGGGGTCGAGTTTGTCCGGGACCTGAGGAAGCGGCACCCCTCGGTGGAAACGATCCTGCTGACGGCCTATGGCAATATTGCGGACGGCGTCGCGGCAATGAAGAACGGGGCCTTCGACTATATCACGAAGGGCGACGATAACGACAAGATCATCCCCTTGCTGGCGCGGGCGATGGAAAAGGTGCAGTTGCAGAAGCGGGTCAACCAGCTGGAGCAGCAGGTGGGGAAACGCTACACTTTCGATGCGATCCTGGGGCAATCGCCGCTGATCACCGAGGCCATCGCGCTGGCCAGGAAGGTGGCGCCCACGGAGGCGACGGTGCTGCTGCTGGGCGAGACGGGGACGGGAAAAGAGGTGTTCGCACAGGCGATCCACCACGGCAGCAAACGGGCGGGCAAGCCGTTCATCGCGCTCAATGTCAGCGCCTTCGGCAAGGAACTGCTGGAGAGCGAACTTTTTGGACATAAGGCGGGATCCTTTACCAGCGCCACCAAGGACAAGAAGGGGCTTATCGAAGAGGCCAACCAGGGCACCCTTTTTCTCGACGAGATCGGGGAAATGAACGTCGACCTGCAGGCCAAGCTGCTGCGCGTGCTGGAAACCAGCGAATTCATAAAAGTGGGGGATACGCGGCCGACGCGGGTGAACGTGCGGATCATCGCGGCCACGAACCGCGACCTTCAGAAAGAGGTCAACGAAGGAAATTTTCGCGACGATCTGTTCTACCGGCTGAATGTTTTTACCATCTCGCTGCCGGCCCTCCGCGACCGGAAAAAGGATATACCCGCTTTGGCCGAATTCTATCTGCGGGTTTATTCGGGCAAGGGCAATAAACGCATCGACGGAATGAGCAAGGAATTCCTCGAGCGCCTCCAACAGCGCGAATGGAAGGGAAATATCCGCGAGCTGCGCAATGTCATCGAACGGGCCGTTATCCTCTCCGACGGGCCTGAACTCACCGTTGCCGATCTCCCCGCGGACATGCAGAGCGGCACCGCCCGGTCACATGGCGCTCCTTCCTCCTTCGACCTGGCCAGCGTCGAGAAACAACATATCCAGCACGTGCTGAATCACACCCGCGGCAATAAGACCGAGGCCGCCAGACTCCTCAACATCGGCCTTACCACGCTTTACCGGAAGATCGAAGAGTATAAGCTGCACACGGAACCCTGATCGTGGGGCGGGGCTTCGAGTTGACCGGTCGGATGCATCGGGCGGGCTTCGAGGCGACGGATCGGATGCATCAGGGCGGAGCTCCGAGCCGCTGGTCCATCGCGTGGAGCGAACGCCTTTCCAAAATGACAATTCTCCTATCGAAATGAAAGGGCTGCCGGCAGGCACGAGGGCGCCGCGGGGCGGTGGCAAGGGCTTGTAATGCGCTCTCTGCGCGGGTGTTAGGCCGGTGGCGGAGCGGGACGGCGGGGTTGGGCATTGCTTTTGGCTTTTGACGGGCAAACACAAAACGCATGATGACGGTAATTCTGCTTGTGGCCGGGGCGGCCTGTTTCTACCTCTTTTTCAAATCCATTGACTTTTTCGAAAAAATCTAAGGCTATGATGACCCTTCTATTCCTGCTATCGATCCTCGTCTTTGTCTATCTCCTTTACGTTCTGCTGAAACCGGAGAAGTTCTAACCACAAAATTTACAACACTATGAATACAGAGTTATTCGGAGTGGTCCTGACCTTCCTGCTCTCCATTGCCCTGGCCTATCCCCTCGGACGGTATATCGCCAGGGTCTTCAAAGGCGAGAGAACGCTCCTTGACTTCCTGAACCCTGTCGAAAAAGCGATCTACCGCTTCTGCGGGATCGATCCGCAAAAAAAGATGAACTGGAAGGAATTCCTGAAAGCCATGCTGACCATCAACGCTCTATGGTTCGTCTACGCCTTCTTTCTCTTCCTCTTCCAGGGCAAGCTGCCATTCAACCCCGACGGCAATCCCAGCATGACCCCGGATCTCAGCTTCAATACGGCGATCAGCTTCGTGGTCAACTGTAACCTGCAGGACTATTCCGGGGAGACGGGCGCCACCTACCTGACCCAGCTCTTCGTCATCACTTTCCTTCAATTCGTCAGCGCGGCTACGGGTATCGCCTGCGGGGTCGCCCTGCTGAACGGCCTGAAAGAGAAGACGACGCAAAACCTCGGGAACTTCTGGGCAATTTTCACCCGGACGATCACCCGCATCCTGCTGCCGGTGGCCTTTATCATCGCCATCCTGCTGGCCTTCCACGGCACGCCGACGAGCTTTGACGGGAAAGACACCATCACCACCCTGCAAGGGGATACGGTGCAGGTGTCCCGCGGTCCCGCAGCCGGCATGATCGCCATCAAGCATCTTGGCACTAACGGCGGCGGCTGGTTTGGCGCCAACTCGGCGCACCCGCTTGAGAACCCCGATTATTTTACGAACATCCTCGAGCTGGCGGCCCAGACGCTGATCCCTGTGGCCATGCTCTTCGCGCTCGGATTCTATATCAATAAAAAGAAATTCGCCTATGTCACCCTGGCGATCATGACGATCGGGATGTTGACCCTGCTGATCCCGGCCATCATTTCGGAGATCCATGGCAACTCGGCGATCGCCCGGATGGGGATCGGCCAACCCACCGGGGCCATGGAAGGAAAGGAAGTGCGGTTCGGACCGGCCTCCTCCGCCTACTGGAGCATCCTCACAACGGTGATCTCCACGGGCTCCGTGAATGCCATGCATGACAGCTTTATGCCGCTGAGCGGGCTGATGCAGCTGCTGGCGATGATGGTCAACGCGTTTTACGGCGGTTGTGGAGTGGGTATCCTTAACTATTATATCTATATCATCATCGCGGTGTTCATCGCGGGACTGATGGTGGGGCGCACGCCGGAATTCATGGGGCATAAGGTGGAAGCCAGAGAAGTAAAGATCGCGGCGCTGGTGACTTTGTTGTCCGCCTTTCTTATCAAGGGTTTTACGGCGCTGGCCTGTCATTATTTAAACAGCGGCTGGCTGAATAACCCGGGCTTTCACGGTTTCTCGGAGATGCTCTATCAATATACCTCGACCAACGCCAATAACGGCAGCGGCTTCGAAGGCTTGGGCGATAACACTCCTTTCTGGAATATCACGGGCGGGATCGTCATGATCCTGGGACGGTTCTTACCCATCATCGGCCCCGTGGCTATCGCCGGGCTGCTCGCGCAGAAGAAGTATATCCCGGAATCGGGTGGTACCCTGAAGGTCGACTCCTTCACCTTTGGCGCGATGACGTTTGTCGTGATCATCATTATCACAGCGCTGTCTTATTTTCCGCCGTTGGCTCTTGGACCGATCGCAGAATACTTCAGCTTAAAATAATCGTAGTATGAAACAAAATAAAAGACTTTTTCCCCGGGAGATCGTCAGTAGTGCGCTGAAGCAATCCTTCGTCAAGCTGAATCCCGCGGTCCTATTCCGCAATCCCGTCATGTTCACAGTCTATATAGTCACGATCGTGATGCTGTTTGTGTGTATCTGGGTCGCCACGGGCGAAAGATCCCAGGGCAGCCTCGGCTATAACCTCGCGATCTTCCTCATTCTTCTCATCACCGTCCTGTTCGCCAATTTTGCGGAGGCCGTTGCCGAAGCCCGAGGCAAGGCCCAGGCCAACAGCCTTCGCAAGACCCGGACGGATACCCCGGCCAGGAAGGTCTTTGCCGTCGGGGAGATCTTTGTCGGCGAGGTGAAGGTCGTGCCTTCGTCGCAGCTGAGAAAAGGGGATGTCTTTGTCGCCGAAGCCGGCGATACGATCCCCATGGACGGCGAGATCATCGAAGGGCTTGCCACCATCGACGAAAGCGCCATCACGGGGGAAAGCGCACCCGTGATCCGCGAAGCGGGCGGCGACAAATCCAGCGTCACCGGCGGCACGAAAGTGCTGAGCGATAAGATCAAGGTGCGGGTGACGACCGATCCGGGCGAAAGCTTTCTCGACAAGATGATCGCCCTTGTGGAAGGGGCTTCGCGGCAGAAGACGCCGAACGAGATCGCCCTGACGATATTGCTGGCGAGCTTTACGCTGATCTTTTTGATCGTCTGCGTGACGCTGAAGCCTTTTGCCGACTATGCCAATACCCCGATCACCATTGCGGCCTTCGTTTCCCTGTTCGTCTGCCTGATCCCGACGACGATCGGCGGCCTGCTCAGCGCGATCGGTATTGCGGGAATGGACCGGGCCTTACAGGCCAACGTTATCACCAAGAGCGGAAAGGCTGTCGAGACGGCCGGGGACCTGGATACCCTGCTGCTGGATAAGACCGGCACCATCACCATTGGGAACCGCAAGGCGACGCATTTCTGGCCGGCCCAGGGTGTGGATGAGAAAGAGTTCGTAGAAGCTTGTGTTTTGGCGTCGATGGCGGACGAGACACCGGAAGGGAAGTCCATTCTTGAGCTGGCCGGCGTCAACCCGCCAAGTCTAAAGATGACTGGGGCACGGTTTGTAGCCTTTTCTGCCGAGACCAGGAGCAGCGGCGTGGACGTAGGGCAGGAGCGGATCCGCAAAGGGGCATATGACGCTATTCGCGCGATTGTTATGAAGAACGGCAATATCTTTCCGCATGATACCGAAGTAAAGATCCAGGAGATCGCTTCCAACGGCGGGACCCCGCTGGCCGTCAGCCGCAATGGCGAGGCGCTGGGTGTCATCGAACTGCAGGATATCATCAAGCCCGGCATCCAGGAACGGTTTGCCCGGCTGCGGAAGATGGGTGTCAAAACGGTGATGGTCACCGGCGACAACCCGCTGACGGCAAGGTATATCGCGGAAAAGGCGGGGGTCGACGATTTTATCGCCGAGGCGAAGCCGGAAGACAAGATGAATTATATCCGTAAGGAGCAGCAGGGCGGGAAACTGGTCGCCATGATGGGCGACGGGACCAATGACGCACCGGCGCTGGCCCAGGCCGACGTCGGGGTAGCGATGAACAGCGGCACCCAGGCGGCGCGCGAGGCGGGCAATATGGTGGACCTGGATAACGACCCGACGAAGCTGATCGAGATCGTGGAGATCGGTAAACAGTTGCTGATGACGCGGGGAACGCTGACAACCTTCTCTATCGCCAACGATGTGGCAAAATACTTTGCGATCGTACCGGCGCTGTTCATCACGTCGATACCCGCTTTGCAGGCGTTGAATATTATGCACCTGCAGAGTCCGGAGAGTGCGATCCTGAGCGCGGTGATCTTCAACGCGATCATCATCCCGATCCTGATCCCGCTAGCCTTGCGGGGGGTGGCTTACAAACCGATCGGCGCAAGCGCGTTGCTGCGGCGCAACCTGCTGATCTATGGCATCGGCGGGATCATCGCTCCCTTTATCGGGATCAAGGCCATCGATATGCTACTCGCATTGTTCATGCACTAATTGAAAGAATATGTCAAAATATATATTACCAGCATTGAAGCTTACCCTTGTGTTTAGCATCCTATGTTCTGTGATCTACCCCCTGTTGGTCGCCGGCGTTGGCCGGTTGACCCCCGGAGGGGGAAAGGGAGAGACCGTCACGAAGGGCGGAAAGGTAGTTGGCTATGCCAACATTGGTCAGAAATTCACGGCAGACGGTTATTTTTGGGGCCGGCCCTCGGCGGTCGGCTTTAATGCAGCCGGCAGCGGCGGCAGCAACAAGGGGCCGTCCAATCCGGACTATCTGAAGGATGTCGAGGCGCATATCGACAGCTTCCTGGTTCATAACCCCGGCGTGAAGAAAGAGGACATCCCGGCCGAGCTTGTGACCTATTCCGGCAGCGGGCTGGACCCGGATCTCTCCCCCGCGGGCGTACGGATACAGGTGGCCCGGGTGGCCCGTGCCCGGCATTGGGAGGTGAAAAAAGTAAATGAATTGGTGGACCTTTATACGGAAAAGCCGTTGCTGGGGCTGTTCGGACCGGCGAAGATCAATGTGCTAAAGCTAAATCTTGCTTTGGATGGACAAAGATGAAAACGTTCAACATTTCCTGGAGCTGATCCGTCAGTCGCGGCGGGGCAAGTTCAAGATCTACATCGGCATGAGCGCCGGGGTGGGGAAGACCTATCGGATGCTGCAGGAGGCCCAGACGCTGAAACGCAACGGGGTGGACGTTAGGATCGGGTATATCGAGACGCATGGCCGGAAGGAAACGGAAGCGCAGCTGGAAGGACTGCCGGTGTTGCCCAGGCGCAAGCTATTCTACAAGGGCAAGGAATTGGACGAGCTGGATATGCAGGCGGTGCTCAATATCCATCCCGAGGTGGTGATCATCGACGAGCTGGCGCATACCAATATCGAGGGCAGCCAAAACGAAAAGCGGTGGCAGGATGTGATGGATATCCTCGATGCGGGGATCAATGTCATCAGCGCGGTCAATATCCAGCATATCGAAAGTCTCAACGAGGAGATCAGGAATATCTCGGGGATCGAGGTTGCCGAACGCATCCCCGATAGCGTGCTGAAGGTGGCGGATGAGGTGGTCAATATCGATCTGACGGCAGACGAGTTGATCACCCGGTTAAAGGAAGGCAAGATCTATACGACCGATAAGATCGCGGTTGCCCTGAAAAATTTCTTTCAGCCGGAGAAGATCCTGCAGTTGCGGGAGCTGGCGTTGAAGGAAGTGGCCAGTGCGGTAGAGCGGAAGATCGAATCGGAGCTGCCGCGGGGCGCCGGCTTTAAATGCGAGCGATTCCTCGCCTGTATCAGCAGCAACCACGAGGTTGCCAAAAAGGTAATCCGCAAGACGGCGAGGCTGGCCAGCTATTACCAGTCGAGGTGGTATCTTCTGTATGTCCAGACGCCGAAAGAGGATGGGGATAAGATCGGGCTGGCGGCACAACGACACCTGATAAACAATTTCAAGCTGGCCACCGAACTGGGCGGCGAGGTGATCCGGCTGAAGCAGAGCAATATCGCCAAGGGGATCATGGAAACGGCCGAGAGCCATAGTATTACGACGATTTGTATCGGTAAGCCGCACCTGAGCCTGTACAATGTGATCATGAGCACCGCGGTGTTCAATCAGTTGCTGAATAAGCTGGCCGCCTCGGAGATCGATGTGGTGATACTTAGTTAATTTTAGGTAATGAGCATAAGACTAAAAACGAAATTATCCCTGGGACTGGTCTTTCTCTTTGTTGTGATCGTCCTTTTCGGCGTCCTGGGATTGTTTTATATCAATCGACTGAGCGATGAAGGCCGGCTTGTGCTGAAGAATAATCATGAGTCGCTGGTTTACTGCAACCGTATGATGCAGGCGCTGGAGGACCTCCGTGCGGACAAGAATGCCCTCGCGGCCTTCCAGGAGAACCTGAGGAAGCAGCAGGTGAATATCACGGAAGTAGGGGAGAAGGAGGCAACGGACGAGCTGACGACGAATTTCAACGAGATGCTGGCCGATCCGTCGGACTCCAGCAATTACGCCGATATCCGCAAGAGCATTATCAAGATCGAGGACCTTAACGAAATGGCGATCGTGCGTAAGAACGCCGTTGCTCAGAAGACGGCCGAGAGCGCCAAGGATATCCTGACGATCCTGTTCACCATCCTTACGCTGGTGGCTTTTACCTTTATCTTCAATCTGCCCGGAATCATCTCCGATCCCATCAGCAGCCTGGCGGAGGGTATCCGCGCCATCGCTGCGAAGAATTATAAGAAACGGATCTATCTACGGCAGGGAGATGAGTTTGGGGAACTGGCCGACGCCTTCAACACCATGGCTCAGAAGCTGGATGAGTACGAGAATAGCAACCTGGCGCAGATAAAATTCGAGAAGAGCCGGATCGAGACGATCATCAACCAGATGCGCGACGGCATCATCGGTCTCGATGAGAAGCGGAACATCCTTTTCCTGAATGCCGTGGCGGAGAAGCTGCTGGGGCTGAAGGAAGCCAATATTGCCGGGCAGTATGCCCCGGATCTTGCTGTTTCCAACGATCTCATGCGTACTCTGTTGCAGGAGGCGCCGGAAAAGAAGGAGCTGAAGATCTACGCGGATAATAAGGAGAGCTATTTCAGCAAGGATGTGCTTGACGTGACGAATAACGAGAAGGTGATCGGGCAGGTGATCGTGTTGCGCAATATTACTTTGTTCCATGAGCTGAATGAGGCGAAAACGAACTTCATCGCCACCGTATCGCATGAGCTGAAGACGCCGATCTCTTCCATCAAGATGAGCGCCCGGCTGCTGAGCGATCTTCGGGTGGGAGAATTGAACAACGAGCAGCAGGAGCTGATCCGGAGCATTACGGATGACAGTGACCGGTTGCTGAAGATCACCGGCGAGCTGCTCAATCTCTCGCAGGTAGAAACCGGGCAGATCCAGCTGAAACTGCAGCCTGCCAGCCCGGTGGAGATCGTCGAACAGGCGATCCAGGCCGTCAGCTTCCAGGCGCAGCAAAAGCACATCCAGATACGTACCTCGTTCACTGAAAACCTTCCCCGCATCCAGGCGGACGTCGAGAAGACTTCATGGGTGTTGATCAATTTTCTGACCAACGCCATCAAATATTCGCCTGAGGATTCGGGCATCGAGGTCTCGGCCTGCCGCAAAAAGGACACTGTAGAGTTCGTTGTCAGGGACCAGGGGCGGGGAATCGATGAGAAATATCTTCCGCGCATCTTCGAACGCTATTTCAAGGTCCCGGGAACGCATGACCGCAATGGAACGGGATTGGGATTGTCGATCTCGAAGGAATTCATCGAGGCGCAGGGCGGGGTTATCTGGGTTCATAGCCGGCTGGGGGAGGGGAGCCGGTTCGGATTTACCTTTAGCACGGTTTAGCAAAGATTTTAGCAAAAAGTTTAGCTGAAAATTTGTTTTTAGCCCGTTCACTGCGCCCGGACGGCATTTTAGGGCCTGGGGTGACTGGGTAGAACCGATTGAATATTAGTCTTTTATCAATTAGTTAAATTTTTACGTATATTCATGTTTCTTTCTACATAGAAAATAGGGGATTGCACTTAGGCTATTTTATAGCTATTTAAAAATGACCACAGAAGATTTTTGTGTGTGAATGGAAAATGAAGTACATTCATGTCCTAATAGGATAAGGTTTAATGGTTATGGTATTTGATTAGTGCATCCCCGCCGTAAGCGGGGATTTTTTTTGTTCTCAGCCGGCTAATGATTTCAAATGGGCTCCACCCATTTTGGCGATTAAACCTGGAAAACTATGAATAATGGTCTCTCGATCCTGACTATTGAGGATAACCCCAGTGACCTTTTTCTGCTGGAGCATATGATCCGGGCGTCGGGCCTTCCCCTCCGTCATTTGTATTCAACCGATCGAATCCGCGAGGCGTATGCTTTACTGGCGGCAAAGGAGATCGATCTGGTGCTGCTCGACCTCACGTTGCCGGATAGCTTCGGTATTCATTCTTTTATCTACCTCAAGCCGGTGGTGCAGAAGATCCCGGTGATCATCCTGACGGGGTTATCGGATACGAATGTTGCGCTGGAGGCGATCAAGGAAGGCGCGCAGGATTATCTTGTTAAGGGAGAGTTAACAGAAAGTTTGCTGGCGAAGGCGATACAATATAGTCTTGAGCGAAAGCGAACGCTCGAGCATCTGCGGGTGAGTAATGAGCGGTTCAATACGGTTGTCAAGGCCACCAATGATGCGATCTGGGATTGGGATCTTGTGACCAATAACGTCTTCATGGTCGGGGACACGTACAGGCAGCTGTTCGGTTATGATTGGGTGGATTCGGATATTCCGCAGGATCACTGGGAGAGTATCCTTCATCCGGATGACCGGGCGCGGGTGTTGGAAAAGCAGGCGGCGGCGATCCGGGAAGGAGTGGTCAGCAAATGGGAGGATGAGTACCGGTTGCGCAAGCGCAATGGCGAGTATGCCCATGTGCATGACCGGGGTTATATCATGTATTCGGCGGAGCACCGGCCGGTGCGGATGATCGGGGCCATCCAGGATATTACGTTGCGGAAGCGGGCGGAGGAGATCGTGCTGAAGGAGCTGGCGATCCAGCAGCGGCTGAAGCAGCAGCAGATCACCGAGGTGGTGCTGGGCGCACAGGAGCGGGAGAGATTTGAACTGGGCCAGGAGCTTCATGACAATATCAACCAGATCCTGGCGACGTGCAGGTTGTACCTTGATGTGGCGATCGAGGAGCGGGAGCCGAGACTGGAGTTGCTGGTCAAGAGCCGGAACAATATTTCGATGGCGATCGAGGAGATCCGGCGGCTGTCCAAGGAGTTGATCACGCCCAGTTTGAACGATTTGGGGTTGGTGCAGTCGATCCAGGAGCTGATCCGGAATATCCAGATGGCGGGGAAGATGAAGATCCGGTTGGCCATTTCCGGCCTCGACGAGAATGCCCTTTTGCCCGAGCAGAAGATCAATGTCTACCGGATCATCCAGGAGCAGTTGAATAATATCCTCAAGCATGCGCAGGCCCACTCGGTGATGATCGAGCTGACCAAGGAGGAGGAGCAGATCCGTTTACTGGTGGTGGATGATGGGAAGGGGTTCGACCCGAGAATGCGCCGGGATGGGGTCGGCATCTCCAATATCATCAGCAGGGCTGAGTTGTACAATGGTAAGGTCGACATCGATTCTGCCCCGGGGAAGGGATGCCGGCTCGAAGTTATTCTGAACTCCAAGGCACTGCCTACCCAGGCATAAAGGGTGACGACAACAGGTTACAACAACGGGCTGTTACTGCCTTTGTGCAATCTGCAGAACGGGTATTGTTTGGCAAGGACATTCAGGCGCCTGAGCGTTTCTTCATCAGGCGGAGCCAATGAGGGGCTTTCCTGTTCCACTTTAGAGCGGGGATGTCTGACAATTTTGGCGGTCGGCAATGCGGTCAGCGGCGAGCTGGCGGGCGGAGTTGTAACGGAGACGACATTGGGCTTCATCTGGTGAGGTGTTAAAGTTGATGATATTTGGTTTATAACACACTTCCTATGCAAGCTAATCTTCGGTAGGGTGCCAGACATTTTTCGTCACGGACGAGACAGGCGATGGGGAGAACGTTAAGCGACAGGCAAGAGATCGTGGGCAAGAAAACCGAGGCAGAAAATAGTTGATCGAAGGTACGGAGAAAATAGCTGGATTCGCAATGAAATCATTCATTTTTTATTAAAAAAAATAAAAACTTCGGTTGTACGGGTGCGTAAATCCGACACGAAGGCTAACAGTTGTTCGCAAGGGCGCAAATGCAGGAGGGGCGGCGGTTGCGGGCGATGCAGTTAAATCGGTTTAGCAGGTTGATGAGGGATTCCGGTGAGAAGTGGAGTGACTTTGAAGCTGCAGTGAAAGTGGATCGGAAGCGCAGGATGAGAAGGAAGATCACTGTCGATATGGAGGACGGTGTGGAGCGATGAAATATGCAATTGAAAACGGTTACTATCGGCTGTCAGGCGGAGTCCTTTGCCGGTGGAGTCGTCAATGTCACACCAGCGGACGTCGTAGGCGGTGGCCGTTGTGGACACCGTTGCTGTATGGATGGAGGGAATGCTATCGGTTGCGGGCGAGGTTCCGGGTGAAGTGGCGCCTGTGAAGCCAAACCAGGTGAGGGAGTCGGCGCCGGATGGAAGGGTCCAGTTGACCCCAAAGCGGTCGATGGGATGGAGTATCGAGTCCTGGCGGGTCGTGTCGGTCTCGAGTGTCGATTCGACGAGCAGGGCGCCATTGGAGTTCACCATATAGCTGAGGTGGAGGAGGCAGGAGAGTTCCGGCACGGTGTATTCCGTCCGGACGATGACGATCTGGCTGCCGGTGCTGGTGGAGAACAGCTGGAGATGGGGAGGGGCCGGGAGGGCCGGGCGGAGTGCGTTGCTATCGGCGAGAAGCGTCTGTCCCTTTACCGTATATTGCAGCAGCCAGCCCGATTCCTTGTCGAAGGACAGTTGAAGGGTGGGGGAGCCGATCGAAAAGACATTGTTGCTGTCGGTAAAGCTGAGCTCGCCGGTGGGGGGAATGCGGGTGTCGCCGCCCCAGGGCGTCATGGGCAGGGTTTGGGTGGCGAGGGGCGTGGAGAGCGGCTTTAGAGTGGACCTGGCGGTGCTGATACGGGGCGGGTTGCCGTATTCTACCTTAATATAGGACTCTTCGCCCGGGGCAGGGGGTTTGAGGGGGAGGTGTAGCGTCCTGGGGTGGCCGGGCGGGAGGGTCAGGCCGGGGACGGATCCCTGCTGGCGGAGGAGGCCATTGACGAGAAATTGCCAGTGAAGCGTTAGGTTGGTATAATTTTTTAGGAGAGAGTCATTGGTGACCCGGAGGTTGCCGGAGGCGGGGGTCAGCACGGTCCGGATAGGTTGGCCGGAGGCAATAAAGGGAACCCCGCAGGAATACGACAGAAGACAAATGATGAGGCTCTTCATACGCAGGGGAGGGTTATCGGGCTTACGCCTGTAATTATAAAGAAAAAGTAGACATAATCCATGGCTAAAACGATTTAGTCCTTATCTTTATAGTCCAATAGCCCAAAATGAAGAAAGTCTCCATCAGCGATATCGCCCGCAAAGCGGGAGTATCGGTCTCTACCGTCTCCTTTGTCATGAATGACAAGGCCGTGAAAATGCGCATCAGCCGCGAGGTGATCGAGAAGGTGGAGAACGTCGCCAGGGAAATGGGTTACCGGCCGAACCAACTGGCGCGCGGGTTACGGACAGGCAAGACGAAGACCATCGGGCTTATCGTAGAGAATATCTCCAACGCCTTTTTCGCCACCCTGGCGAAGTCCATCGAAGACGAGGCAAAACGCTATGATTACAAAGTTGTTTATTGCAGCACCGATAACGATGAGGAAAAAGCGCGTGAGCTGATCAATATGCTTTCGCAGCGGCAGGTCGACGGCTATATCATAACGCCTACCCTTAACCTCGGGGAGGAGATCCGCAAGCTACAGGGGGAGAACAAGCCCGTGATCCTTATCGACCGCTATTTTCCGCAGCATGACGAGATCCCGGCTGTCCTGGTGGATAATTATGAAGGGGTCGCTCACGGCATGGAGACGCTGATCCAAAAAGGGTACCGCAAGATCGCGCTGGTGACCATCGAAACGGAGATGGCGCACATGAAGGACCGGCTTCACGCTTATTGCGATGTGTTGCGCAGACACAATATCCCCGACGAGAAGGGACTCGTCAAGATTATTCCTTATAACAGCGATCATGAGAAGGCGTTAGAAGAGGTAGAAGCGCTGCTGTCGCGTGCGGGCACGGACATCGATGCCGTTTTCTTTCTCACCAACTATCTCGGCGTGCTCGGCATCGAGGTGATCAAGAAGCTGCAGATCCGTGTGCCGGAGCAGCTGGCGGTGATCTGTTTCGACGATAACGATATCTTCCGTCTATATACTCCTACTATCTCCGTGATCCGTCAGCCCATCGAAGAGATCGGAAAGAAGGCGATGTCCCAGCTCGTCGAACGATTGCGTCATTCCGGTGAAGAGACCTATCCGGTCAGCACGCCGGTTCAACTGACTGCCGACCTTGTTACGCGTGAGTCTATTTAGCAGGATTTAGCAAAAAAAACAGGAATATATTTAGGCCGCTATTCAGGCTGCTGATGTCTATAGACAAGAAACATAACGAGCACTTGCTTTTACAACAAATTGCGGAGCGCGACGAGAACGCGTTCAAGCTTCTTTTTGATGAGTACAAAGACCGGCTATTCCTATATATAAATGGTATCATCAAATCCAAGGAGGTCTCCGAAGAGATCGTCATGGATGTTTTCATGAAGATCTGGCTTGGAAAGGAGATCGTGAAGGAGATCGAGAATTTCGACGCCTTTCTTTTCCGGGTGGCCTATAATAAATCCATCGACTTTTTGCGCAGCGCTGCGCGCGATCTCAAATTGCGGGACCTCGTCTGGAACGAGATCCAGATCGCCGGCGGAATGAGCGCAGATCAGCAGGTGATCATCCGGGAATATGAAAAGAAATTGCGCGAGGCCATCGGACTATTGTCGCCGCAACGGCGGCTGGTTTATGAAATGAGCCGGGAAAAAGGATTTTCCCATGAGGACATTGCACAGCGACTTCAACTTTCCAAGAATACGGTTAATAATCATATCGTTGAATCTCAGAAATTTATTCGCTCCTACCTGATCCGCCACCTGGACATAGCGGTCCTTGCGCTCTTATTCCTGACCGACGGCCGCAATAATTGATAAAAAAAAGTTAACACCACATAGTTGTTCGCGTTAAAATGATCGTCTTTACGGATAGCGTATAAAGCGATTGCACTTAACAATGGGAAATCAGGATCGGAATGAGACGCGAGTGAGCTATTTGCTGGACCGGTACCGTGCCAATGCCTGCACGCGGGCTGAATTGGATGAGCTTTTCGAAGGGGTAAAAAAGGATGAGGAGATCGATCTTCACCATCCTCTTCGCCAGCAATGGAAAGAGGCCGGGGAAACGATGCCTTTGTCCTCGCCCGACTGGGAGGTGCTGTTTGGAGAGATGATGGCACGGATCCGGGACCTGGAAGAGTCTAACCAGCCGTTGGCCCGGATGACCCGTCGCCGGTCGGGACGCAGGAGACGCCTGCTGGCGGTGTCCCTTTTTTCTTTATTGTTAACAGGTGGCGGAGCCTTTCTGTTGCAACGGTGGTCGCGCGTGAAACCGCCGGCGCCGGTTGCCGATGCTCAGCATCCGCGGTTCAAGAACGATGTTCAGCCGGGCGGCAACAAGGCCACTCTCACGTTATCCGACGGATCATCGATCGTGCTTGACAGCGCCGTTGATGGAACGCTTTCCACACAGGGCAATACCCGGGTGCTAAAATTAGCTAATGGCCGGCTTGCTTACCGTTCGGCGCATAACGGCGATGCAGCATCTTATTTCAATACCATCTCCACTCCCAAAGGCGGACAATACCAGGTCGAGTTGCCGGACGGTAGCAAGGTTTGGCTGGATGCCAGTTCTTCGTTGCGTTTCCCGACCGAGTTCAGTGGCGGTACGCGGGAAGTTCAGCTGAGCGGAGAAGCGTTCTTCGAGATATCGGGCGATGTCCGGCATCCTTTTCTTGTTTCCGTTTTCTCGCGCGAACCCGGCAAGAGCGAAGAGTTGCAAAAAGTACGTGTTCTCGGGACGCAATTCAACGTAATGGCGTATGGCGATGAGCAGCTGGTAAAGACAACTTTGCTCGAAGGCGCTGTAAGAATCGATGAACATGCAGCGGCCAGCTCGCCGGCGCAGTCTTCATTTGAGCTGAAGCCTGGTGAGCAGGCTCAGCTGACGCGGGGTCATGGTGCAAGCACCCAAGTGATCGCTGATGCGGATGTAGATGCTGCAGTTGCCTGGAAGAACGGGTATTTTAATTTCAACAAGGCAGATATACAAACTATCATGAGGCAGATCTCCCGTTGGTACGACGTGGAGGTCAGCTTCCGCGGCGACAGCCGCAGGGACCGGGTGTTCTTCGGCGGGATGCAACGAAATCTCCCTCTGTCCTCCATATTCACGATCCTCGAGCGAAGCGGCGTTCAATTCTCGATCGACGGTAAGAAAGTCGTTGTCGATCTCTAGCTCCGTCTTACCATTTTTAGATATATAAACCCGGTGGAATGCTTCATTTTATAACCAAATCATGTACAAAAAAATGCATCTAGCTATGAGAGTCGTAAGACTAATTGCGATCATAGTCCTGAGCACCTGCCTGCAGGCAAGTGCCGGTGTCTTTTCCCAAAACATCACTTTTTCGGGTAAGAATGTCCCGCTCGAGAAAGTTTTTACCGTCATTAACAAACAGTCCGGCTATCTTGTCTTCTGCGATTACAGTCTGCTCCGCGAAGCCAAGAACGTCGACATCCATGTAAAGGATGCGCCGGTCGAGACCGTATTGAAAGAGTGTCTGAAGGGCCAGGCGCTTGCCTATGAGATCGTCGACAAGACGATCGTCATCGAGCGCAAAAAGCCGGTCGTAGTGGAAGAGCCTGCTCCTGTTCCGCCGCCGATCGACGTCCATGGCCGTATCACCAATGAGAAAGGGGAGGTGGTTCCCGGCGCTACGGTACAGGTGAAGGGCACCAGTAAGGTGGTTACTGCCAACGATAACGGGGAGTTCACGCTCAACGGCGTCGATGACAATGCGGTGCTCGTGATCACCAGCGTAGGGTACGAGAAGACCGAGGTCAATGTCGGCGGACAGACATCGCTGACCGTTACAATGAAGGTCGGCGCGACGGCGATCAACGAGATCGTCGTGACTGCCCTGGGTATTTCCAAGGAAGAGCGCAAACTGGGTTACGCCGTGACCACTGTCGGCGGCGAGCAACTGAATAAGGCCCGCGAGACCAACGTTGCGCTGTCCCTCGGCGGGCAGGTGGCTGGTTTGACGGTACATGGCGCCAGTGGCGGACCGGGAAGCAGTGCGCGCATTCTGCTTCGCGGTATGCCGAGCATGAACTCCGGCGGCTCTCCATTATTTATTATCAACGGCGTGCCGATGGACAACAGCCAACGGGGTGCAGCCGGCGAGTGGGGTGGTTCCGACAACGGAGATGGTATCGGCAATATCAACCCGGACGATATCGAGACGATGACCGTGCTGAAGGGCCAGGCTGCGTCCGCGCTTTATGGCGCCCGCGCCAGCAACGGGGTCATCATCATTACCACCAAGAGCGCAAAGAAAGGTCAGACGAATATCGAGTACAACGGCAACGGGCAATTCGACCGTGCGGTGAACTACACGGATTACCAATATCAATATGGTCAGGGGCTGGAAGGCGTGAAACCGACCACGGCCGATGGCGCGCTTAAATCGAACCGGTTTGCATGGGGTTCCAAATTGGACGGGTCATCCACTATTCAATATAATGGGAAGTCCTATGCCTATTCCCCGTTCAAAGACAATATCAAGAATTTCTATCAATGGGGTCCTACCTGGACGAATACGGTTTCTGCCAGCTCGGGTAATGAGCGGGGAAGTTTCCGGGTATCGGCTTCCCGGCTGAACAATTCGTCGATAGTTCGGAACAGCGGCATCGACAGAACGACGCTGAACCTGAACCTGGATCATAAACTTACCGACAAGTTGACCCTTACGCTGTTCGCCAACTATATCGACGAACAGGATCACAACCGGTCGCAATTGAGCGATGGGCCGGGTAACCCCAACAACTTCCAGTTCCTGGCGCCCAATGTCGACGAGCGCATCTTTAAGCCGGGACAGGATGCAAAGGGTAATGAGATTGTTTTCAGCGATGACAATTATGTCACCAATCCGTGGTTCGTGGTGAAGAATTTCATCAACAATACCGGCCGTAAGCGGATCATCGGCGCCGGCAGCCTGAAATACAATTTCACCAACTGGCTGTACGTACAGGGCCGGGTGGGGATGGACAAGGAAGACGATCGTATCTTCCAGGTAACGCCGACAGGGACCAACTATTCCTTCAACAACCTTGGCAATTCGGGCCAGTTCAATGGGCTGACGAACCTGACCACGGCCGAGTACAACTGGGACCTGTTTGCGGGCGTTTCGCACAAGATCACGGACGATTTGAAATTCGATGCGACCGTGGGTGGGAACAAACGGACCAATAGCTACGAGTACACCCAGATTAACGGCAGCCAGTTCATCATCCCCTTCCTCTATTCCCCTACCAATGTCCTGACATTCGGCCGGAGCTATTATGTATATAATAAGGAGATCCATTCCGGGTATTACTCGGTCGACCTGAACTACAAGGACTGGTTATTGCTGAGCACGACCGGCCGTTACGATGCGTTCAGCACGTTCCCGAGCAATAACCGGGGCATCTTTACTCCCTCGGTCTCCGGCGGCTTTATCTTCTCGCATTTCCTGCAGAGCCAAGCCCTCAATTTCGGTAAGATCCGCGCGGCCTATGCACAGACCAGCGGCGAGCCGATCGGCGGCCCGAACAACACCAACAGCGGTGCTTACGTAACGCAGGTGTATTATGGTTCCAGCAACGCCTTTAACGGCACGCCCGTAGGTACGCTTAACGGTGCCAACGGCAATGTCGAGAACAATACGCCCGTCGTACCGACCCTGGCCCTGCGTCCTTTTACGCTGACGGAAATAGAGTTCGGCACCGAGTTGAAGTTCTACAACAACCGCCTGAGCATCGACGCCGATTATTTCCACCGGAAGACCCGGCATGAGATCCAGGCCGAGAACCTGAGCCCGTCCACCGGGTACGTCAGCAGCTATGTGAATACGGGTTCGACGCAGAATAACGGGATAGAAGTGCAGGTTTCTGGCACGCCGGTGAAAATGCGGAATTTTAGCTGGACGGTCGGGGTGAACTACACGCATGTGACCAATAAGATCCTCCAGACGGACGATTTGAACCGGAACGTCACGCTGGGTACGTACCGTCCGCTGAATGCCAACACTGCCTTCATCAAGGGCATGGCCGGTCCCCAGATCGTTGCGTATGATTACACCTATGATGCCAAGGGCAACAGGATCGTAGACGCGAGTGGCCTTCCCATTGCCAGCACCAAGCTGACGCCTTTTGGCGGAGTGCTCCCAACCGACTACGGTGGCTTGCGGAACGACTTCACCTTTGGAAATATCAATCTCGGAGTGCTGATCGACTACAACTATGGCAACAAGATCCTTTCGGCTACGAGCTATTACACCATCTATCGTGGTTTGAACAAGCTGACGTTGCCGGGCCGGGAAGCCGGTATCATCACGGGCGTAACGGCCAGCGGTGCGCAAAACACGGTGGCGGCGACGGCGCAGGACTACTACCAGCGTCTGGCTTCCATCTCGCGCAACAGCGTGTTGAGCGGCGACTATATCAAGCTGCGGCAGGTGAACCTGGGTTATACCTTCACGGGCAAGACGCTGGGCAATATCCCGGTATTCGAAGCCATCACGGTGAACCTGGTGGGTCGTAACCTGTTCTATATCTCCCGGAAATCTCCGAACATCGATCCCGAATCCAACTTTGCTACGAGCGTAAAATACGCCGGCATCGAGGGTACCAGCCTGCCTTCCGCCCGGACCTTCGGTATCAATGCAAACTTCAAATTCAAAAAATAGTTGTATGAAGAATAAAAAGAACGTCTTTCTATATATAGGTGCGGCGGCCCTGCTGACGATGGGCAGTTGTACGAAGAATTTCGATGCTATCAATACCGATCCGACCCAGGCTACGGCGGCGAATTACGATCCGAACCTGCTGCTGTCCTCTCAACAGATCGAATATTTCAACGGTACGACGGGTTACAGCGGCGCCCTGCTTCTTCAGAGCATGTGGGTACAGGTACTTGCCTCTGCCGCTTATCCGAGCTATTACAGCAATGGCGACAAGTATGTAGCTTCGGGGCAGCTGAACAACTATGACGCGAGCCTTTGGAATCACTGCTACAATTCGGCCAGCTATGCTTTCGAGGTTCAGAACCTGGTGAAGAGCAACCCGGCGCAGAGTAACCTGAGCGGTATCTCGCTGATCATGGAGTTGCTGGATATCCAGAACATCACCGACACTTATGGGGACGTGCCGTTCTCCCAGGCCCTGCAGGCAAAGACGGGCGCTATCCGCAACCCGAAGTATGACGCCCAGCAGGACATCTACAATTCCATGCTTGCCAAGCTGGATTCCGTGATCCCGACCCTGGACCCGGCCAAGGCGCTGCCCACAACGGATATCTTCCCTTATAAGGGTAATATCGCCCAGTGGAAGAAGTTCGGGTATTCCCTGATGCTGCGAATGGCGATGCGGTTGACGAAGGTCGATCCCGCCACGGCGCAGAAGTATGCCGAGAAGGCTTATGCCGGCGGCACTTTCGCCAGCACGGCGGATGATGCCTGGGTGACCTTCGACCATGCCGACGGTTACAACAACAACAACACGAGCGCCTACCAGGTACCGGAAGACTTTTCCGAGGTAAAATGGGGAGTGAATATCATCAATGCCCTGAAATTGAGCGGCGACCCCCGGTTGAGTGTGATCGCGGAAGTCCCGAAGCCCGGAAAGGACAGCGCCGCCATGGAGAACCAGATGGGTGACACTACGATCGCCGCACAGCTGGGGATGCCCAATGGTTACGATGCCAACGGTGGGGCAACGGATATCTCCCATGCACCCGGTTATCCCGGGTACAGCTACCATGACGCCGATACCAACGTTACGGGCAAATACTCCCGCCCGGCGATCGGCGAGTATATTTCGCTGAATACGCCCGCTTTTGCGATCAACTATGCGGAGACGGAACTGTTGCTGGCCGAGGCGGCCGCACGCGGCTGGAACGTCGGAGCATCGGCTTCGGCACACTATGCCAATGGCCTGAAGGCGGCGCTGCAAAGCTATGCCACGCTGAACTCTACCTATGGCAAGATCCAGGATGCGACGATCGCCGCGTATGTGACGACCCATCCGCTGATCACGACCTCGCTGGATATCGAGCTGGCGCAGATAAACACCCAGTACTGGCTGACTACCGGCACGCTGTTCGATTTCAACGAAGCGTGGAGCAACTGGCGCCGGAGCGGTTATCCCGTGCTGACACCGGTGAACTATGCCGGAAATTTCACGCAGGGCACCATCCCCAGAAGGCAGGCTTATCCGAGCGGGGAAGCATCCACCAATGCGGATAACTATAATGCCGCCGTCCAAAAATTGGGCGGCCAGGACTCCTACACCGGCCGGGTTTGGTGGGATAAATAATAGCGGCGCAATATTGTTTTAATAGGCTAAATTTGAACGGCAAGACTACTCATCGTAGTCTTGCCGTCTTTGTATGAAACGATTGATCTTTTTGTTGCTGCTGCCGGCCATTCGGGCCGGGGCTCAATCACCCCTGTTCCAGCTGCTGCCGGCGAAAGAGACGGGTATCCATTTCAGCAACGATATTGCCGAAACCGAAGAGCTGAACGTTCTCTCCTATGAATATTTTTACAATGGCGGCGGCGTTGCCGCCGGCGACATCAACAACGACGGATTGCCGGACCTTTTCTTTACGGCCAACAGCAAGCCCTGCAAGTTGTTCCTTAACCTCGGCGGGTTGAAGTTCAAAGATATTACCCATGAGGCGGGAATGGAGGGCCGG
>Ga0157372_10002045_pt1 | contig 21951 bp, 16 predicted proteins | sample C55metaG_FD_115307 | JGI IMG/M metagenome (GOLD analysis project Ga0157372, IMG submission 115307) | Corn rhizosphere microbial communities from Kellogg Biological Station, Michigan, USA - C5-5 metaG | ecosystem: Host-associated > Plants > Roots > Rhizosphere > Soil | place: USA: Michigan... | reverse complement strand
TCCATGCAAAAGGTAAAAGCCATTTTTGTATCGCATGAACATTCTGACCATATTCGTGGCATACCGGTATTGGCTAAAAAATATCAGCTACCGGTGTATATTACCCCCGGCACACTGATGCACCTTAGCGGTGTTGATCATTTTAAAGTCCATCATCTCAGCGCATTTCAAACAGTTATTATTGGTGACCTCGAAGTAACATCCTTCCCCAAAATACATGATGCATCTGAGCCGCATAGCTTTATTGTAAGCTGCCGCGATGTTAAGGTAGGCGTGTTTACTGACCTGGGAATAGTGTGCGACCAACTCATCCGCTACTTTAGCCAGTGCCATGCTGCTTTTCTGGAAGCCAATTATGATGATGATATGCTGGATAAAGGCGGTTACCCTTATTATTTAAAACAACGCATCCGCGGGGGAAAAGGGCATTTATCAAACAAACAAGCTTTGGGTTTATTCACTACGCACCGCCCGCCGCACATGACCCACTTGCTGCTTTCGCATCTTTCCAAAAACAACAACGATCCCAAGCTGGTAGAGGATTTGTTTACCAATTGTGCCAATGGGATCAATATTATTGTGGCGTCAAGACATGAAGAAACTCCGGTTTACTATATCAGCAGTACGGTTGTTCAACATGAGCCGTTAGGGCAGCTTGGCCTTAGCTTTTGATCAGGTAACATCATTATCAGCCAGGTCCTGCAAGAAGATGGTGCTTAACATATCATAAAGTTCGGGATGTTTATGTTTCAACTCGTTCGGCTTTTGAAAAAAGTACTCGGCTACAACAGCTAAAAACTCAGCTTCATTGGTTATAGCGTAGGGATTAATATCGGAACGGCCAGCTTCAATTTTATGAATCTCCTGGTGGATCATTTTGAGCCATGGCATAATATATTCATGAGCCAGCAGGATTTCCGGCACACCGTCGGTAGCCCCATCGGCCTTATCAAGCAGGTGTACAAACTCATGAATAGCCGTGTTCTCTTTCCCTGCCGATTTACTAAAACCTTTTGTCAACGCCGCTCTCGACAGGATCATTTGCCCGTTCATATATCCTGAGCCTACCATTCCTAAAATACTCCTGTTTTCGCCTTCAAACTGAAACTCGCTATCAAATGTATCCGGGTAAAGGATCACATTGGTGAGGTTACGGTATTTCCAATCGTTAAAGCCAAATATCGGGATCACGGCACTAGCAGCTATCATTACCTTATCAGCATCGCTTACCGTTGTACCAACACCCTCGATAGTAATATCCGCTAAAAGTCTGGCAACCTTTCTTTCAAACAACAGTTTTCGATCAGCATCAAGGTGCTGATAATATGGAATGTGCAATTCTAAAAGCGCTTTATAATTCAATGTGGCAGCAGGCGTTTCATTTACCACTTTCTTTTTTTTGAGGAAAACGAACACCATCAACGCAACAACGATCAATATCAGGATAGGAACCATTTTTATTTACAGATTAAATTATAAAACAAAGTACAGCAACAGCATAAACAAAGCAGCTATCAGGGTATTTAAAAAATTAACGGTATCGTTGTTGATCAGATTTTTTCTTTCCAACACAGCCCCTAAAACGGAATCTGTTAGATTACCGAGTGTACCTGCAACAATAATCCAGATGAGATTTGTTGTCCAGTCCATTCCTATGGCATAAACAACAGTAATGATAACCGAGCCAATTACGCCAATTAAAGTACCCTCTAAGCTGATCACCCCATCAAGCCCGCGTAAATCCGGCTTTAGGGTTATAATATTGAAGAAACGTTTTCCGTAAACCGTCCCTAACTCTGATGACAATGTATCGGCTGTTGCCGAAGCGAAGATGGCGGCAATCATCAATTGTAAAACTTGAGTTTGGGCCGGAAAAACGAGGATCAAAATTCCGCATAAGGCAGCCGTACCGGCATTCGCCAAAACCTGCCCGGCTGTTCTCCCTCCTTTTTGATCTGCGTTTAAATCCTTCTTTGTTTTGCTTTGTACCGAGGTAGCTGCCGAACCTAAAATAAAAAAGGTAGTCATCATGGCTAAACCTGTGAAGCCGGCACCGGCAAATACCAGGATGGCAACTGCGGCACCGGTTAATGCTGCTATAACAGTTAGCTTACGGGCCGATATACTGTATGCTACACCAGCTACTAAAATAAGTGCCAGCAAACCATAACTTAACCACATAGTCGATCAGAGGGATTAATGTGGCGCTAAATTAAACTTTCAATTCATACTTTTGGGCACATGAAAGATATACTGGGCAAGGCCATACATGATCATTATCATAAATCAGCTAACCATAAACTTTGGATCAATAATCAATATGGACCTAAAGAGGAAATGCCCATTGATGTTTACTTCAGGGATGAGGATGACATGCCGGATATTGAATGGCTGGCCATGAACGAATGCCGCGGAAGCGTGCTGGATATTGGCGCAGGTGCAGGCAGCCATGCTTTAGTATTGCAGCAACGTGGCTTTGATTGCACCGCGCTTGATATTTCCCCGTTAGCCTGTGATGTAATAAAACTACGCAAAGTAAACAAAGTAATCAAAGGTGACATTTTTGTTTATGACGAATGCAAATACGATACCCTGCTTTTGCTCATGAACGGCATTGGCCTTACCGGGACACTTGAAAACCTGAAGGTATTTTTGCAACATATTAAACTGTTGCTTAATCCTGGCGGGCAAATCCTGTTTGACTCATCGGATATTGCTTATTTGTACGAAGATGGTTTGCCCGAGAAAGGCTATTACGGAGAACTGGTTTACCAATACCAATACAACCGTCAAAAAACCGACTGGTTTCATTGGCTGTATATTGACGAGAAAACACTTGAGCCTATTGTTAATGAAGCAGGCTTTGATATGGAGGTGTTACTGGAGGACGAGTTTAAACAGTATTTGGTACGGTTAACACTGAGCAAGTAAAATCACAGTAATTTTCTTATTGACCGGCTTTATTCTGTACTGAATAAGCTATTTTTATTCTGATAACATCATCCCAATGAAAAAAGCCATTACACATATCCTTGCCGGTCGTGAAAAGAAAATTACCGCCGAAGAAACCGTGCGTCAACCATTGCCCCATAAAGATTTTAGGTTTGCAAACCCGTTCATTGTATTGCATCACATGGGGCCGGAGATAATAACGCCCGGTCAAACCTTGCGGATCCATCCACATCCGCATCGAGGCTTTAGCCCTTATACTATTATGCTGCAGGGCGAAGGTTACCATAAAGACAATGCGGGTAATGATGAGATCATCAAAGCCGGCGATGTACAATGGATGTTTGCAGGCAAAGGTATTATGCACAGCGAGGGCCCCACTGCCGAATTACTGCAGAAAGGTGGCGTTCAGGAACTTATTCAACTTTGGATCAATGCGCCCAAAACTAAAAAGTGGAATGAGCCTTTTTACCAGTCGGCCAGTGCCAACCAGTTACCCAAAGTACTCATTGGCGAAGGCCTCGATTTTAACCTTGCCAGCGGAAATTATGAAGGCAAAACCGGCCCTATCAAAAACTTCACCCCGGTTATTTCAATTGTTGGCAAAATTGCAGCAGGTAAAGAGGCAAACTTTAAAGCAATACCTGGCTATTGGACATTACTTTATATTATAAAAGGTAGCGTTGAGGTAAATAGTGAAACCATCAGCCAATACAATCTCGTTGTGTTTGAAAAAGATAATGACGAGATCTCAGTAAAGTCACCCGAAGATTCGCAGGTATTATTCCTCTCTGCCGAGCCTATTGATGAACCGATATCAGCTAAAGATAATTTTGTAATGAATACGCCCGCAGAAATTGAGCAAGCACTTGCCGATTACCGAAACGGCGTGTTCGGTACCTTGAACTATTAAATCTACATAACTTTTGGTTATCACAGATTGCTCTTTATGATAAGAACCCGGCGGTAATTTCATACACCTTTGCATCATCAAACAAAGGAAAATGAATACCCCACATCAATTAAACAACACAGGCGGTCTGCTATTGAATATCAATGAAAATGCCCGCAAAATTATATTCGCAGTTTGTATTATATTATGCCTGATGCCTTTTATGAGCCCGGCAGTAGCATTGTTTTTGGGTTTGGTAGTAGCGCAATGTTCCGGTCATCCCTATCTGCACCTTAATCACAGGGCAACCCATATTTTATTACAGGTGTCAGTAGTAGGCTTAGGTTTCGGCATGAATGTACACAGCGCATTGCAAGCCGGCAAAGAAGGGATTCTTTTTACCATCGCTTCCATAACCGGAACTTTACTCTTTGGTACACTAATGGGCAGATGGCTAAACATCGAAAAAAAGACATCATTTTTAATCTCATCAGGAACCGCTATTTGCGGCGGGAGTGCCATCGCAGCCATTTCGCCCGTTATTAAAGCCGAAGAAAAGCAGATTTCTGTAGCATTAGGTTGCGTATTCATCCTCAACTCAATAGCCTTGTTTGTTTTCCCGCTAATAGGTCATTATCTTAATTTATCACAAACGCAGTTTGGTTTATGGTGCGCGATTGCCATACATGATACAAGCTCAGTAGTGGGTGCAGCAAGTAAATACGGAGCTCACGCGCTTGAAGTAGCCACTACTGTAAAACTGGCCCGGGCTCTGTGGATCATCCCGGTGGCATTTCTATCTACCTTTCTGTTCAGGAACCGATCGAAAAAAGTAAGCATTCCTTATTTTATTAGCTTGTTCATATTGGCTATGATAGCTAATACTTATGTGCCCGTTATAAAGTTGGTAAGCCCGTTTATAGTCAACATAGCAAAAGCTGGTTTAACGCTTACCTTATTTTTAATAGGTGCAGGCCTTTCACGCAGGGTATTAGCATCGGTTGGGTTGAAGCCGCTTCTGCAGGGAGTAGCGCTTTGGATTGCAATATCAGGGGCAGCATTGTATGCAATTATGCATTTAGCTTAGGTCATGCTATTCAATGCCGCTGCAGATATTTGACAGCCACACAATGGAGCATTGCTATTTTGGTTTTATATAAATAGTCTCTGCCCCTACAATACCACTACGCAATCTATTGCAGGTTTACCACATATGCGTTTTTTTCGCTTAGCAATATTAGCGAACTACATACTATATGTAAAATGTTGATTAATTTACGGCTCTTAATTAGGCCCACATTTGCCGGGTAATACTAATTATCAATGGGTTTTAAACCCTTGCCAGGAAATCGTTAATGAAAAAAAACATTCTATTTATTATTGTTCTGCGCATATTGATATGCACATCTTCGGCTCAAACTACCATTGGGACACCCGCTATTAAAAACTACACACATAATGAATATAATGCAGGGAGCGAGATTTGGAATATTAAACAAGACAAGAATGGGATCCTTTATTTTGCCAATGACGAAGGCCTGCTGACATTCGACGGGAGTTATTGGAAAACATATCCGCTTCCTAACAAAAGTGCCATAAAATCTGTAGCTATTGATGCCTGGGGGCGTATTTATGTTGGCGGACAGGATGAAGTAGGTTACTTTTTTCCGAACAATTCAGGCATCCTCAAATTTCATTCTCTTAAACAACTCTTGCCCAAAAAAGCAAGGCAGTTCGCTGATATCTGGGATATTGTTATCCATAATAATGAGGTATTTTTCAGGACCATAGAGTGTATATTTCAGCTGAAGAACAATACCATGCACACCTTTGATGCACCCGGGGGCTGGATGCTGCTAAGCCAGGCCGGCGGTAAATTGTTTGCTTATGATAAAGCCATTGGACTGGTTGTTTTTAAAGATTCCCGCTGGCAAGCCTCCGTTCAACAACCCACAACAGCGCTGAGTGTCACCGGCATTACTGAGTTTAATAAAGACACCTTATTGGTAAGCACCCGCAAAAATGGCCTCTTTATCATGACTGGCTCGTCACTGATTAAAAAAAACACGGCTCTTGATGGAATCCTGCTTACTGATCTTATAAACTTCATTCAAAAAATCGGCACCGACAGATACGCCATCGGTACATCAGCAAAAGGGCTGATTATTATTGATGGTAAAGGCAAGCTGATAGACCAGTTTTCCAACAATCAGGGGTTACAAAACAATAATGTGCATGGCATATTGTTAGACAGAGATCGTAATTTATGGCTCGGACTGGAAAACGGGCTCGATTTTATCAATTATAACACTTCCGTTAAAAACATTTATCCCAATCGCGAAAACCTGGTAAAAAGCAATGCGGTAAGTATCTTCAACAATAAACTGTTCATCGGAACATCAAACGGCTTATATGCTGTACCGATAGGTGCGCAGCAAAAAGATATCAGCGCGACCACAGGTACTTTTACAGAAGTGCCAAGCACTAAAGGACAGGTTTTAAGTCTTACGCAAATTAACGGGCATTTATTGGCTGGCCATCAGGATGGTGTTTTACAGGTAGATGATGACCAGGCTAAACTGATAACCCCGGGTCCGGGGGCGTGGATGATGAAAGCTTTCCCTGCTTCGCAGGATGTGATAGCGGGGACCTACACCGGCTTTCAACTCTTAAAATACAATGGTGCCGGATTTAGCTTTGAAGGAAAAATAAATGGTATTTATGAATCGTTAGGGAACCTCGCGGTAGATAAGAGCAACTTTGTGTGGGCAACACATCCTTACAGGGGTATTTTTAAAGTACAACTATCCGCCGACAGGAAAAAGATAGTTGGGTATACGCAATATACCGAAAAAAGCGGCTTACCATCGGCGCTGAATAATCATGTATATTTTATTAAAAACAAAGTAATAGCTGCCACCGAAAAAGGTGCTTATGAATATAATGTCACCGAGGGTGACTTTGCCCGGTCCGTTTTTTACAAACCTATATTTGGCAAAGCAAAAATCGAGTTCCTTACTGAAGATGGCCAAGGCAATATCTGGTTTATCAGCAACCAGCGGGTTGGCGTAATTGATTTTGGCAAAAGATCATCTAACGTATCTTATAAGGTGATCTATTTCCCTGAACTGGCCGGGCAAACGGTAAAGGGGGCAGAGTATATTTATCCGCACGACATGGAGAACATCTTTATCGGCTCAAACAATGGCGTATTCCATTTAAATTACCGACAGTATGTATCTTCCAACAACAAACTCAAGGTATTGCTTACTACAGTAAAAGCTATAGCTGAAAAAGACAGCCTTATTTTTGGAGGATATTTTGTTAAAAACAACCGGATCGAATCAGCACAAAACACGCAACTTATTGCCTCGCTGTCCAACCACTGGAATTCCTTTCATTTTGAATATACCTCCACCCTGTTCGCACAAAAAAGCAATCAGGAGTTTAGCTATAAATTGATAGGTTTTGATAAAGATTGGTCGCAATGGTCGGTTAAAACAGAGAAGGATTACACCAACCTTCCTTATGGCCAATACACATTTTCGGTAAAGGCCCGTAATAATTTGGGCACAGCATCTGCTCCCGTCAGTTATAGTTTTATTGTTGAGCCGGCATGGTATCAAACTATTTGGGCCTACCTGGCTTATTTCCTGATCATTGCCTGCACTGTGTATATCGGCATAAAGGCGCAGCAAAAACGTTTCAAACTGTATCAGCAACGCCACGCAGATGAACAAAAAAGGCTAAGCTACCTCCATAGTCTTGAACTTGACAGAAATGATAAAGAGATCATTGCCTTAAAAAACGAAAAGCTTGAAACCGAACTAAATTACAAGAACAAAGAACTGGCCACGCTAACAATGCAAATGGTTAACCGCAGTAAACTATTGCTCAATATCAAGGACGAACTAATGGTATTAATCAAAAAACTTAACATTCCTGATGCATCGTACCAATTCAGGAGCGTATTTAAATTATTGAGCGATACCGGGAAAAGTGACGATGACTGGGACAACTTTTCCATGTATTTTGACCAGGTGCATAATAACTTTTTAACCACAATGAAAGCCAAATTCCCCGGTTTAAGCTCAACCGATTTGAAGCTCTGTGCTTACCTACGGTTAAACCTTTCATCAAAGGAGATAGCGCAGTTACTTAATATTTCGCTGAAAGGCGTGGAGATCAGCCGTTATCGGGTGCGCAAAAAGCTGCAATTAGCTACCGAAACCAATCTATATGATTTTTTGATGGAGGTCACTAAACAATCCGGATAAAACTGCTTCCCGATTTTACTACTTCTCAGTTGCTGCCAAACGTCAAACAAAGCGTTGCCCCTCAAAGGCATCTCTTGTTTTAAAAATGCTTTTATTCAATCCCGGCTACCTTCATATTTATCTTCCAGCGGCCCAGAATATAGCATTACTGAAAAGCCTTGTATAATCCTTACTATCAAAAAGCACTGGCGAGTGTCCCATAAAGATGTAAACGTTCCGGGCTTTTTTTCCGGGGTTAATCCATACTACAGGATGGTCACCCATAGTAATGCCGTCTTTAGGTTCATAGGTTGATTCATCTACCGAGGCCAGCACATGTACATTAGGCCTTGGATCTTTGTCATAAATGTACCACTCTTCCTTCTGAATCAGGAAGGATGGTGAAACGCCTTGCATTACCGGATGGCTTTGATCTTCGATATTGACCGTACCTTTGGCAAATGTAGCTATGTAGTTTTTGTAGCGGATGCCCCCCATAAAATTCCAGAACCAGTTCCACATCGGGTAACCATCAAACTTGCCCAGCAGAGTTGCGTGGTGAAAACCTATCCAGCCTCCTTTACCCTCATCAATATATTTTTCAAACGCTTTTACGGCTTTTTCTTTCCAGGCATACGGTGGGTAGTCCAACTGGATAAATAATTGATAATTAGACAATAAAGCATCATTAATTCTATCAGTACTTTGAATATAATCGACAGAAAAATTACTGTCAGCAGCCAGCTTATCCAGCCATACTTTTGCCACTTTTGAATACTCAATATGATGGCCCCCGTTTTCATACAGGGCTATTACTTTAAAACGCGGGGCCTTTTGTGCCCAAGCGCTGATAATGGTTAACAGGCAAAAATTGAAGATCAGGGCTATTTTTTTCATATCGATGATTTTTGGGTTGATGATTTATTTGTAGATCCTGCCCATCATCGGGTTATTCCAGATCACTTTCTTAACTTCCTCCAGGTCAATGGCGCCCTGGTGGCTGTATACGACCTTCCCATCCGGGTCAATCAGCATGGTATAAGGTAAAGCTCCATTCCATTTAGGATCTACTGCCTCTATCATTTTATATTTGTCATCGCCTGTATAAATGTAGTTGATACCTGATGACTGCTTGCGTTGTAAAAACTTCAAAGCTTTATCTTTATTAGCCGGGTCATCAGCGCTGATGCTTACAAATTCAAGGCCCCTGTCGCGGTAAAGCCTGTTTAGGGTAACCAGATCGTCAAACTCCGCAACGCAAGGGCCGCACCAGGTAGCCCAAAGGTTGATAAGCCTTAACCTGTCCGAATGATTTTTTACCACTGTTGCAATTACGCTGGCGTTAATGGTATCAAGTTTTACCGGCTCCTTTGCCCATTGAATTTGCGCCTTATCTATCCAATCCTTTTTTTCGGCCCATTTAACCGAGCAGCTAAAAGTTTTGGTAACGGGTACTGCTATTTCTTTGCCTCCAAGTACCGCATCAATAGCATTACGAGCATCCAATGATTTGGGTGTTTTGGCAGGGTTTTCCATATCATCTATCCGGCCATTGTAACGCAGCTTCCTGTCTTTATCAAAAACAAAAATATGAGGGGTAGCAACCGGGCCATATTTATTGGAAGCTGATTCGGTTTCGCCATCATACAGGTATGGGAAGTTAAAGCCTTTATCTTTCGCACGTATTTTCATCTCTTCAAATGAATCGCCTAAATCACTGTAGCCCAATTCATCATAGCGCAGTGAGGCGGGGTTATTGGGATTGATTGCTACCACAGCAACTCCCTTTGATGCATAGTCGCTGGTCAGTTTGATCACCCTGCTTTCATAAGCCTGCGAGGTAGGGCAATGGTTGCAGATAAAAACCACAACTAACACTTTAGCATTTCTGAATGATTGCAAAGTGTAAGTTTTGCCATCAATACCGGGCAGACTAAAATCAGGCGCCGATGCTCCTATGGCCAGTGTTCTATGTTCATCAAAGGCAAAAGAAAACATCGGCAAAACCCATAGCAGCCCGAAGATGAAACACAAACTGATCTTAAACTCCTTCATGATAGATATGGTTTACAATTAATCACTCGTTGATACTGCCAGCAGGTACCAGGCTGTATGTGGAAGCCATTGCTCGGCCCAGCGCCAGTCAGAATCTTTACCTGACACTACATAAGGGATATTAAAATCAATATCATCCTCATTATCAAACCCTGAAGTAATGCCATTTACAATACCGCCCGGTGCGTTGGTATATTCAAACGTACCAAAAAAGCCATACGCCGGATTGTTATGTCCTGTACCCTGCAGCATACTGGCATCAAAGGGGTTCAGGCCCAGGATCCAGTTCAACTGATCTATCGCAAAGCCGGAGAGCTGGTCATGAAAAATCTTATCATCTTTAAACAGGCTGGCAGCCATTCGTGCAGCAGTGGCTACTGAACCTAATCTCGCGTTTTCGCCCTGCCACCAGGGTGAAGCATCACTGCCATGCGGGAAAAAGAAAGCGCTGTGCCGGTTGCCCAATGTATCCTGCACCAGTTCGCGGCTGTAACCAAAGGGATTGTTTACTTCGTGGGTAATAGCCAATTCAAATTCCATTGACTTTCTTACTGCTGTTTTGATCTTTGCCTGCAAATCTTTGGACGTATAAGGATAGTAATACAGCAGGCTTACTACAGGCAAGCCGCCATCTGATGGATGAAAAAAAGGCCTGTCCTTATCATCGGCGCGCCAAAAATTTTGGTACTTTTTCCACAAGCTTAGGCGGTTAAGCAAGTTGTTAGCACGCATTTCGGCAGCAGCTTTATATATATCCTTGTGAGTTGCTTTGTATAATTCGGTAGCGGCACTCAGGGCACAGTAGTCATCAAGGATATTCTCTTTTTTATCATAGTCCATTTGCGGGTTTTCCTTTTCCAGAAAAGCAAAGGCATTTTCGGCAGCTTTCAGGTAATCCGCATTACTAAACTCACCCGATGTTTGATAAGCCGAAGCCATAGCCAGCGCCGCAATAGCAATCCCTCCACCCGATCGGTAACTGGTCTGGTAAGTACGCCAGTTTTTGCCTGAGGTGGTTTTGGTAAATGACTGGTCTTTGGTTTGTTTAATCCGGTAATTGCCTTCGTTTGCCTGGATCACTCTATCCTTAGGCAATTTCCCGGGGCCGGGCGATGATACAGAGCGATAAAATGAGCCATTTTTAGCCTGCATCCGCACTAAATAATCAGCTCCATACATGGCTTCATCCAAAATCCTGCGGTTAAACTGGCGAAAATCAGTTCCCGGGCGAGCGTTTAGCAGCTCATATGTTTTAAACAGGCTAAACGCTGTTAAACAGATCTGCTGCGGGTTAAAATAATTGGAAAATGATAAATGCGACAAATGCTTGCCATAATCGCCGGTGGCGTCATACCAGCCGCCGTGCGCGTCAACAGTATCCATTGTGCCGGGTAATACCAGATGATGATCGGCCTTATCCAGTAGGCCCGAACTGCGCTGCCCTTTAAAGTAATATATTACATCGGATATAGTAGCTTTTTCAAGCACATTTTTGCCAATGATAAAAGGGTATGATGAAATTATTCCTTTAGGTGAAGTGAATTGAATTTTATAAGTCCCCGGCACAGTAAAACTGCTGAAATCAAGCGTCCAAAACTCAAAATTTTTCCATTTGTCAACCGGGCCGCTGTAAGAGACATTTCCGGTAAATACGATTTTACCCTTATCTGCATCAACGAGGTTAAATGATGTAAATGTAAGACGGTTGTCGGCAACTATAACGGCATGTTTTGCCTTGTTATCTTCATAACCAACGTGATTGGTTACCACTTTGATATTTTGTGCCTGTACAAAAAACGGCAGACCGAACCAAAACAAGGCAGTGGCCTTAAACAGGATATTGATGTGTTTTTTCCGACTCATATATAAAGTTAAGGAATTGCCCTGCGGTTTAAGCATGATGGTTTTGCAATGCAGGTCAAAGCTAAAAGATTAATTTTCGGCCAGATATTTTTGTGCCACTACATTAGCTCTACCGTGATTAAACACCTCAATTTGTTACAAACTTACCTTCGCCGATTACCCGTCAAATGCTAAGTGAGGTGTACAAGGTCGTTTTTAATATTCTGTGCTTAGAAACTACGACTTGGGGCTAATGACCACGTAGCACTTTATCGATAACACGATAGTAGTGGTTTTGTAGTGGCTTTAAAATAGCAATTGAGTAAGGTTTGCCTGATAATTGCAGAATATAAAATTTCATCTCTTATATAAATCCAACATGAAATATAGTCTACCGGACTGCCGTAAAATTAAAATTGTTAAACAGGCTATTCCCGGCCGTGTAAGTACGGACATCCCTACATCATTAGTATAGCTGCAGCGTAATTGCGAGGTTTCGCCTGACGCCAATGCAGGTGCATTGACTGCTGATTATGCCAAAGAACGCAATTATAATTAGTAGCTTTTATTATAATCAACCTAAACCTAAAAGAGGCCGCTTGATAAACCAGGGGGCCTCTTTTGAAGATGCTTTTAAGGTTCTTTTAATCCAAGTGCCTGATAGCCGTATCAAGTAAGTATTCATTTTATCACCAACATCTACTGACATATTCACCAACCGGGGTTACAATAATGATGAAATTGTTGTCATGAGATTTTAGGTGTGTATAATAATTAAATTTTTAAGCGTAATCTTTTCTTTTCAAGTAATCCAACAAATAAAACGATGATCACAGCCGTCAGAAAAGAGCGCGATAGCCCTGGAAACCCGTTATTGATAACATCGGGATAGTTAATTTGGAACAGCTCCAGTGTAAACACCTGGAAATACGGGATCAGGTAGCAGGTTAGTGTGCTGGTACCTGCCGGTTTGATCCAGTTAAAGGCATTTATTTTTCCTTTAACATCAACCATATATATCAGCATCAAAAAAGCTAACGTGGTAATTCCCGAACAAATGAATACCCAGGCGGGTGTTGAACGAATCTTGGAAATACCCTCGGTATAAGGCCTTAAAGCAAAACCTGCTATCAGGAATAAAATACCGACGACAGTCAGTGTGACCCAGATGCGTTGTGTTTTACCCTGTTCAACCAATTTGGCATAAATACCTGATATCACCACACCTCCCATGGTTAAAGTCATGGTCGATGCATCGTTGATTATCCAAAACGGTTTTAAAAAGATAATAGCATTGCCGAGAAAACTGCCCGTAACATCTTTTCCTGCGATGGTTACCATTGTTTCGTCGTGCAACACCTTTATCTTTAATAGTGAGTGCGCCAAAATATTAATGGCGGCAAGCATTATCCATGCTACGATAATGCTGTTCAATTTGCCTTTAACCGCGAAAAATATCAAAGCACAAACCAAATATGCCCATCCTATCAAACCCAATATCCCCCACCATGAAGGCTCCATACCCCGTACCTCGCCATCTTCGCCACCTTTATAAATCACCGCCATGCCTATCAGCATAGCAATTCCCAATGTCTGCAAGGCATATCTTTTAGCCTTTGCCGTAGATTCCGGATAGTCAAGCCAGATCAGGAAGAATGCCATAGTAATAACCAGTGCCCATGCAGCCTTCGGAACTAATGCCGCCGATGAATTATATTCTTCAAGGTTTACATGGTAAAAACCCATAATGAGCAGCGCCGCACTGCGCACCAGGATATAAAATAAGACCTGTCTGGCACTATGACTCTTTTTGATCCTGTTATTAATAGCAAATGGTAACGACAAGCCCACAATGAACAAAAACGCCGGAAAAATAGTATCAGCAAAACCCATCCTGTCTTCAAAACCTTTGGCGTGGTCTATCCATTCGGGAATATGCTGTACACCGCCCGCATCGTTAACAAATATCATCAGGAGCATAGTAATCGCACGCAATACATCTATTGATAAAAGGCGTTTGGGTAATTGCTGCATATTTTATATGAGGGTTTTCATTTAATTTTTACGGAAAATAGTGAATTATGGCTTGCGATAGATAAAATATTATCGCCGTACATGCCAATGCCAACCTCGTTTATAAGGCACTGGTATAAATCCAATGGATCATTTATGCACAAAACTATCCGATAGCATGATCTGATGCTTTTATTACGGCACTACATCACTACTACTATAGGTAATATTGTACATAAATAAAAATAGCAGCGAAGTGAGAAAGGAGGAGGTTTCGGAAGCGACGGAAAAAACCGGAAGGATTGGTTAGCAATGAGTATGACCGGTCACAAATGGTATAAAAACGAAAATGGGCAACCAAAGGCCGCCCATTCATTAACTGGTTTTAATGTCCAATTATTTTGCAGTTTTTCTTGCAGGGATTAATGGAACGATAATAACAGCTAAGAAAAGGGCAACTTCTAATACGGTTAACATAACTTTAATTTTTTTAATGTTTTAATTACTGAACTAACAATGTTTTGAGGAAATACAACCGTTCCTACAGGCATGCGTGGCAGGGATGCAAGAACAATTGTATCATTCCTGCCACCAGTTAAGCTAAAAACATGCCATTAAAAAATACGCCCTATAAATCAATACTTTAAGCCTAAAAACGTCATTTTCAAAATTGATTTTTTCTTTGAAACGACCTTCAAAAACTGGCGTTTATTAAATTTAACCCAGAGTTTTGCGCTTAACGAAAAAGAAAGAGCTTAAATCGGGGCAAAAAAAGCCGAAAAATTGTTTTTTGCCGAATTATTTAAAAAAAAGCGAGCAAACAAGCACAAATTTATTTTTGGAGAAAAATATTTCGCTCATTAATTTCTTAGCCTGCTTTGCGGCTATAAAAACTCATCGCCAAACTTTTTTTTGTAAAAAAACTATTCCCTGATTTTTACATATTAGAGGTCTTAGCTTTTTTAAAAAAAATAACCGACAATTTGTCACCGGCATGACAAATGCAAATTTTGGCAGAAAATCTCTAACTTAAAAGCATGACAGTAACTGTCAAAGTATGACATCATATTAACAAATTCATCCTATTATGGCGTTTAATCCCCTATGCCAAACTTTTAAACTTTTGGAAGACATTTAAGAATAGCCTTTTTCCAGATATTTACTGCTTCATGCATTTCTTTTTCGTTTAATGAGGCAAAACCTATCCGTACAAAGCTGTGTTTAAATGTTTTATCATAATAATAATCATGTCCTGCACCTATAGACAGCCCCAGTTCATTAGCTTTTTCTGAAACAACGGCAGTGTCCAGATCATGGAGGTATTTAACCCATATGGCAAAACCGCCACATGGTATTTTAAAGGATATATAATCGCCCAATTGCTCCTGCAGTAATTTGCAAAGAATATCACGCCGTTCGTGATACAGCTTATTGGCTTTTTTCAGGTGCCTGCTAATGTCACCGTTCTTTAATAAACTTGCCATAGCTTCTTCTAACAGGTGCTCCCCCTGGCGGTCAATCAGCCTGCGTAAGCGGGTGGCTTGTAATAAAAAATTAGCCGGCGCAACCATAAAGCCAATGCGAATGCCCGGCGCGATGGTTTTGCAAAATGAACCCACATATATTACATTGCCATAATAATCGGCACTGGCCAGCGGTAAAATAGGGCCGCTTGTATAATGAAAGTCAAAGTCGTAATCATCTTCAATAATGGCAAACTGGTATTTTGCTGCCAGTTCGAGTAAACGCATACGCCTCTCCGAACTCAGCGTTGCTGTAGTAGGCTGATGATGATGCGGCACCACGTACAGCATACGTACCTTTTGTGCTTTACAAATAGTCTCAACGGCATTAATATCAATACCATGTTCATCTACAGGGACAAATTCCAACCTGGAGCCGGCTTGCTCAAACACCTCATTTGCCCCACTGTAGCCTGGATTACCTACAATTACAATATTATTTTTATTAATCAGTACCTGCGCGCACAGGTAAAGTGCCATTTGAACGCCTTTGGTTATTAAAATATCATTAGGTGTTACATGCAAGCCACGGGTTTCACCCAAAAAACGGGCAAGTTCGTTCCTTAAATTTTCGGAACCCTGCTCCAGCCCGTACATCAGGTATTTATGCGTAAAATGATAACCTGCCATCCGTCTGTATTCGCGCACCATCAGGTCGACAGGCGCAATGCGGGTATCGGGAAACCCTTCGGTAAACGTAATATTGCCATCAGGCATATCCACAAACATGCGCTGAGGGTTGATCCTGTTGTCATCAACGTTGAACGAGGTTTTATTTGGCAAGCTATGTTTCAGAACAGCTTTTTCAATAGGCCGGGGTGCAACATCGGGCAGGTTTTTAGCTACGTAAATCCCCTTACGCGCTATAACATCAACCCAGCTTTGCGCATAAAGTTCGTCATAAGCAGCTACTACTGTTTTACGATGTACGTTTAACGATGCTGCCAACACACGACTGGCAGGAAGTGCAGAGCCTGGTTTTAAGGTCCCCTGCCTGATATAATTGATAATACCGTTGCTAATTTGCAAATACACGGGCACCTGGCTGCTTTTATCTACACTTAATAAACTTTCAATAAGCATCATTCTGGACTATCTTTAATATATTTCCTGGACTACAAGTATAGTCCAAAAGCATGGTATTTTTGATCATAAAAAAAATAAAACTTATGCAACTCAATCAAAAAATATCATCCATATACCTGAGGTTAGCCATTGGAGTAAGCTACCTGTGGGAAGTAGCCGACCGCCTCGGCTTATTTGGCCCAAACGGTCACGCACACGTTGGCTGGGGCGACTGGAAACATTTTATTGCCTATGCCAAACAGGTAATGAGTTTCCTACCCGATGGCATCATAAATCCGCTGGCAACTATTGCAACCATTGGCGAAGGGGGTTTTGGCTTATTACTCATCCTTGGCTTATTCACCCGCATGGCAGCTATCGGGAGCGGTATCCTTAGTTTATGTTTTGCTATCGCGATGGCAATTTCCTTCGGCATCGAATCGCCTTTGGGTTATTCAGTTTTTACTTTGAGCGCCGCAAGCTTTCTGCTGGCCGGGATGTCCCAATATTCATGGAGCTTCGATAAATGGCTCGCCTCACGTATTGTGAACAAAAAGCTTACGGCTTACCAATCATTGCAAACCAATTAAAATCAGCAAACATCTTTAACCTATAAAATAATCATGGCAACTACAGCAAATACAAAAGCATCCCCCCTTTTAGTGATCATAGCCTTTGCTACCGTTTATATAGTATGGGGTTCAACTTATTTCTTTATACAAATGGCTATTCAGGGCTTCCCTCCTATGCTGATGGGGGCATTGCGTTTTTTCAGCGCGGGTATTTTATTACTTGGCTGGTGCTACATTAAGGGCGACAATATATTTGTTAAGCGCGATATCATCACCTCCGGTATCTGCGGGCTGCTTACCCTATTCATAGCTACAGGTATAGTGATCTGGGTCGAGCGCAATATCCCCAGTGCCATGGTTGCCATTATGGTTTCTGTGAACCCGATATGGTTCATCATATTAGATAAAGCTAACTGGCGGGTAAACCTCAAAAATAAATCAACCATATTCGGCCTCATCATCGGCTTTGCAGGAATCCTGCTCCTTTTTGGAGAAGCTTTCCTGAAATCGGTTACCGGTACTATGGACCATGCAAAATTAACAGGATTACTATTGTTACTGGCAGGCCCTGTTGCCTGGTCGGCAGGGTCATTATATTCAAAAAAGAGAGGCGGTACAGCTCCGGCAAGGGTCAATACATCCTGGCAAATGATCATTGCTGGTTTGGCTTTTGTACCGGCTGCTATTATTCACCAGGAGTTTAACGGATTTAATCTTGCTACCGTTCCGGCTCAGTCATGGATGGCTATCGTTTACCTTATCATATTCGGATCAATTGGGGCATTCAGCGCTTATGTATGGCTGCTGCAGGTAAGGCCTGCAACGCAGGTGAGCACTCATTCGTATGTAAATCCGGTTATCGCCGTATTACTTGGGGTTTGCTTTGCACATGAAAGTATTTCGTTAATGCAGCTTTTGGGGTTAATTGTGATCTTGCTCAGCGTATTGCTTGTAAATCTTTCAAAGTATGGGAAGTTTAAGTTAAAAAAGCCTGTGACCGAAACAATTGAACATGCGGGTAACTGCAACCACCTCAACCCTGCTTCCGATTTGAGACAGATCAAAGCATTGGCAAAAATTGCTTACCGAATCTAAAACCATCTCCCTAAATAAACTTTATAAAACTATGAACAACACCATCATATGCAGCACATGCGGCACCCAGTTTTTAGCCGATCCCGCCGTGCCGGAGTTTTGCCCGATCTGTACAGATGACCGACAATACATTCCGGAGAGTGGACAGCAATGGAATACGCCAGCCGAACTTAAGAACCGCACCATCAAAATAACACAGTTAAGTGAACATCTGTATGCACTCAAAATACAACCAGACTTTGCAATTGCCCAAAGGGCCCTGCTCCTTATCTCTCCGGGAGGTAACATTTTGTGGGATTGTATTCCGTACCTGGATGATGCTACAATTGAATTTATCCGGGCTAAAGGCGGATTAAAAGCTATCGCGTTTTCACATCCGCATTATTATAGTAATATGAATGACTGGGCCGCCGAATTTGGCTGCCCAATCTATATCCACCAAAATGACGCCGAATGGGTACCTTTTAATTCTCCGTATATCTACTTATGGGGTGGTAACACCACACAACTTTGGGACGGCATAAGCGTAGTACATATCGGCGGTCATTTTGCGGGCAGCTGTGTGTTGCACATTGCAGGCTTTACACCCAACGGAACTATGCTTTGTGGTGATACCTTTAATATAGCCAGAAGCAAACGGCATATGGCTATTATGTACAGCTATCCTAATATTATATTACTCGCCAAGGAAGAATTTGTCAAAGCATATCAAAAAGCATCCATGCTTAATTTTGATACTGTGTATGGAGCATTTGAAAACCAGGATATCGAGGGCAACGCGATGGAAATATTTGAAACTTCGATGCAGCGATATAAGGATAGCTATGGATTATAATTATATTAAATTAACTACGTTTTCAGCTGAAATTTTTTTAAAGTAAAAAGTATGATATAGTTGTATTTGGTTAATTCATTGTGTTATATTTACACAATAGCTATTGCCATTGGATAAACATCCTCTCCAATTAATCGGTAATTAACTATCTTTCAATTCCGGAAGCCAGTTTCGGATCGCGAAGTGTAAACCAATTTAACCAAATACAATTATGAAAAAAAACAGTACCCTCATGCTGCTTTTACTCATTTGCTTTTTACCTGTAACGGCGTTTTGCCAAAGCAGCAACGAACCAGTTGTTGCCGGGAACGATGTGGCTGTAACATCAACCGAAAGCGGAAAAGTAAAAGGCTATCTTCACAATGGCATTTTTACATTTAAAGGTATCCCCTACGCCAAAGCCGACCGCTTTATGGCGCCCGAAAAACCTGCGCCATGGGCAGATGTACGCAGTTCAAAAACTTACGGTCCCGTTTGTCCTACCGATCCAACCACAACTGTTAACGACGAATTTGAATTTGCCTTTCAGCATGATTTGGGTTATTCAAATGAACACTGCCAGTCGCTCAATGTATGGACACAGAAACTGAACGATGGCAAAAAGCGCCCGGTAATGGTTTGGCTGCATGGTGGCGGCTTTACTGCCGGTTCATCAATTGAACTTCCATCATATGACGGTGAAAACCTGGCTAAAAAGGGAGATGTGGTACTGGTATCGTTAAATCACCGGTTAAACATTTTGGGCTTTCTTGATCTTTCAGCCTATGGGGATAAATATAAGGGGTCTGCAAACGCGGGCCTGCTCGATTTGAAATTGGCCCTGGAATGGGTAAAACAAAATATAACCCAGTTTGGCGGCGATCCGGATAATGTGACCATCTTTGGTCAATCAGGCGGAGGCGGTAAGGTTACTTCTTTAATGAATGCTCCGTCAGTAAAAGGTCTGTTTAAAAATGCCATTGTTGAAAGTGGCAGCTATATTACCAGCTTCAACGAAAAGCCTGTTACCCAAAAGATTGCGGCTGCACTACTGGAAGAACTTCACCTGCAGCCTTCACAGGTTGATTCTCTTCAAAAACTACCTTATGATGTACTGAACGAAGCGGGTAAAAAAGCCATGCGCAAGGTTTCGGCCGAGTTGAAAAAAGAGGGCAAAACCATGAACGGCTGGGGACCCGCTTTAGACGGCGATTTTCTTCCTTACCAACCATCGGATCCGGCAGCTAAAGAGCTATCGAAAAATGTTCCGCTGCTGGTAGGTACAACCAAAAACGAGTTCGCTCCATTTATCCCCGGCCCTAAAAGCCAAACTATGGATGAATTAAAAGCCAGTTTTCAAAAAAAGTATGGCGATAAAACCGACGCTTATATCGCTGCTGCTCAAAAAGCGTATCCGACTATCTCAAAACCATCAGAATATACTGACATCGAATTTAACTTCCGCTCATTAGCCATTAAACAAGCCAATGAAAAGGCTGTTAGTGGCGCGGCCCCGGTGTATATGTACCTGTTTACCTGGCAATCGCCCGTAAATGGAGGCATGTATAAAGCCATGCACTGTATGGATATAGCTTTCCAGTTTAACAACATTGCACGCTGCCAGGAAATGACCGGCGGTGGTAAGGAAGCATATGCCCTTGCTGATAAAATAAGCAGCGCATGGATAAATTTTGCCAAAACAGGTAACCCTAATACATCGTCGTTACCTAAATGGCCTGCATACACTGCCGAAAATGGTGCAACTATGATACTGGATAACCAATGCATAGTTAAAAACCACCCTGACAATGAATTATTAAAAATAGTAGCCGCTGCACCAAAACCATAAGTAAATGAGAAGAGTAGCTTTAATATTTGCCCTCCTGTTTAGCAGCATATGGGTTTTTGCAGCCAAAGTCGATACGGTGCAGATCCCAAGCGCGGCAATGAACAAAACTTATAAAGCGGCTATTGCATTTCCGAAGGCATATGCAAAAAGCAAAGCCAATTTTCCGGTGTTGTACCTGCTGCATGGAGGTTATGGCCATTTTGACGACTGGCTGCAAAAAACGCCTGATAAATCACTGGTAAAAGATCTTGCTGATCAATACAACATTATTATTGTAATGCCCGAAGGTGAAATCTTTAGTTATTATGTTGATAGCCCGATTGATCCTAACAGCAGGTTTGAAACTTATATTATTAAGGAAGTGATTCCTTTTATCGATAGCAAATACCGCACGGTTAACGATAAAAAAGGCAGACTGATCACCGGCCTATCTATGGGAGGATTTGGCGCGTTGTATCTTTCAGCCAGGCATCCGGAACTTTTTGCAGCAGCAGGGAGTATGAGCGGAGCGCTCGACCCAAACATGACCACCTGGAAACTCCCTCCCGAAAGGTTTGAGATGCTTACCAAAATGCTTGATAAAATTTGGGGGCCTATGACGCCGGATACTTACCTGCAATATTCTGTTGTGAACATGGCAGATCAGATCAGGAAAAACGGGCTGCCATTGGTTATTAATATAGGAGTTGATGACTTTTTGCTTGAGCCAAACCGTGAATTACACCGCAGACTGGTTTACAACCATACCCCGCATGATTATAGCGAACAGCCGGGAGGCCATACCTGGGAGTTTTGGCAAAATGCATTGCCCGGGCATTTATTGTTTTTCAGTAAAGTACTGAAAACAAATGGGGTTTACGTTTTATAAAAGGCTTATTGAATATATAAAGGGAAGATCGATCACAGTATCTTCCCTTTATATTTACACTGTTTTCAGCATGGGAAGATAAGCGCCGGTAGGTGGGCATGTTCTTCATTCTCCATATTCTCCCAATCCCATAACCCATTTAATTGTGAGCTGCGGTT
>Ga0157372_10002044_pt1 | contig 21955 bp, 16 predicted proteins | sample C55metaG_FD_115307 | JGI IMG/M metagenome (GOLD analysis project Ga0157372, IMG submission 115307) | Corn rhizosphere microbial communities from Kellogg Biological Station, Michigan, USA - C5-5 metaG | ecosystem: Host-associated > Plants > Roots > Rhizosphere > Soil | place: USA: Michigan... | reverse complement strand
TCGTCGGAAGTGACGCGAGTCGCGCGCGACGTTGGCACGGAAGGCAAACTGGGCGGGCAAGCCAACGTTCCCGGTGTGGCCGGAACGTGGAAGGATTTAACTGACAACGTGAACACGCTGGCTGGAAACCTCACCAGCCAGATCAGAAATATCGCGCTCGTCACTACCGCGGTCGCGAAGGGAGATCTGTCGCAGAAGATCACCGTCGAAGTGCGCGGCGAAATTCTCGAGCTGAAGAACACCGTCAACGCGATGGTCGACTCCCTGCGCGTCTTCGCCGACGAAGTAACGCGTGTCGCCAAGGAAGTGGGCACTGAAGGCAAACTCGGTGGCCAGGCTGAAGTGCCGGGCGCGGCTGGCACGTGGAGAGCGCTCACGGACAACGTGAACGCTATGGCGAACAGTCTCACACTCCAGGTGAGAGCCATTGCCGATGTCGCGACCGCGGTGACGCGAGGCGACTTGAGCCGACAGATCGCGGTGGAGGCTCAGGGCGAGCTGGACGAGCTGAAGAACAACCTGAACCAGATGATCGTGAACCTGAAGTCCACGACGGAAAAGAACTCGGAGCAGGACTGGCTGAAGACCAACCTCGCCAAGTTCTCGCGCATGATGCAGGGGCAGAAGGATTTGGAAGCGGTGTCCAAGCTCATTATGTCGGAGCTCACTCCGCTGGTCTCGGCCCATCACGGCGCGTTCTACATCATGGACGACGACAACCACACGCCTGTTCTAAGGCTCATTGCGAGCTACGCGTACAAGGAGCGCAAGCACATCGGCAACCGCTTCCACCTGGGCGAGGGACTCGTCGGCCAGGCAGCGCTGGAGAAGAAGCCGATTCTGCTCACGAACGTTCCAGCGGACTACATCCAGATCTCGTCGGGGCTTGGTGAGGCGCCGCCACGAAACGTCCTCGTGCTGCCGGTACTCTTCGAAGGTGACGTGAAGGCAGTGATCGAGCTAGCCTCGTTCCTGCCCTTCAGCCAGATCCACCAACTTTTCCTCGATCAGTTCGCGGAGAGCGTCGGCGTCGTGATCAACATGATCGCCGCCAACATGCGGACCGCCGAACTGCTCGAGCAGTCGCAGAGCCTGACCCTGGAATTGCAGAGTCAGTCAGAGGAGCTGCGCAAGCAGCAGGAAGAGCTCAAGAGATCGAACGCCGAGCTCGAGGCGCAGGCGACTACCCTGCGTACGTCGGAGGAGCTGCTCAAGGACCAGCAGGAAGAGCTGCAGCAGGTCAACGAGGAGCTCGAGGAAAAGGCTTCGTTGCTGGCCGAGCAGAACCGAAAGGTCGAATCGAAGAACGAAGAGGTCGAAGGGGCGAGAGTCGCTCTCGAGGAGAAGGCGGAGCAGCTAGCACTCAGCTCCAAGTACAAATCGGAGTTCCTCGCCAACATGTCGCACGAGCTGCGGACTCCGCTCAACAGCCTTCTCATTCTGGCGCGTCTGCTGAGCGAGAACAAGGATGGCAATCTCACGCCCAAACAGGTCGAGTTTGCGCAGACGATTCTGACCTCGGGAAGTGACCTCCTCAATCTCATCAACGACGTACTCGATCTATCGAAGGTCGAAGCCGGCAAGATGGATGTAAATGCGACGGAGGTCCGGCTGGAGGATATCAAGGAGTTCGTGGAGCGGAGCTTCAACCAGCTCGCGGACCAGAAGGGTCTTGGCTTCCACGTGGAAATAAACGCGGATGTTCCTCAGGCGCTCTACACCGATGGCGGACGGCTTCAGCAGGTGCTCAAGAATCTTCTATCGAACGCGTTCAAGTTCACCGAGCAGGGAGACGTCACTCTCATGGTGCGGCGAGCGGAGAAGGGACGCAGGTTCCAGAACCCGACGCTCGAAGCCGCGCCCGATGTGATCGCATTCGCCGTAAACGATACGGGCATTGGAATCCCCAAGGACAAGCAGCGACTCATATTCGAAGCGTTCCAACAGGCTGACGGAACGACGAGTCGCAAATACGGCGGCACGGGTCTCGGACTTTCGATCAGTCGCGAAATTGCGCGTCTGCTCGGCGGTGAAATCAAAGTCGAGAGCACTGAGAACCAGGGTAGCACCTTTACGTTGTTCGTTCCGTTGCGGTACATCCCGCGTCAGGACGGCCCCGATCGTGAGCCCGTTCAAACCAGCAATTATCCGTCACTGATGCGGAGTCCGGCGCCGGCGCCGCGTCGCACCACGCCGGCCAGAGCACAACCGGCCAGTCGAGACCAGCGGCGCAAGCCGCCGGGCGATGCGCTGCAATACCGGCCCGAGCGGCGCACGATGCCGCAGACGGCGATCGCCGATGATCGGGAGCGGATCGAAGAAGGCGATCGCACGGTGCTCGTCATCGAGAACGATCAGAATTTTGCAAAGGTGCTGCTCGAGATGGCGCGCGAGAAGGGCTTCAAGGGAGTAGTCGAGCTGGACGGCGAAGCCGGTCTGGTAGCCGCTCGCGAGATTCGTCCGGACGCGATCACGCTCGATATCGACATGCCTGGCATGAATGGGCTCGAGGTGCTGGATCGACTCAAGCGCGACCCAGAGACGAGGCACGTTCCGGTTCACATCATTTCCGGCGTCGAGGAGAAACGTGAAGGCCTCAAGGCAGGTGCGATCGCATTCCTGGCCAAGCCGGTGAGCAAGGAAGCTCTCGACGCGGCGTTCGCGCGAATCTCGACTTTCATCGACACGGTTCCAAAAAACCTGCTCGTCGTCGAGGACAACGAAGCTCAGCGCCAGAGCATAGTCGAGCTGATCGCGCACGATGATGTCGAGATCGTCGCCGTCGCGTCGGCGGAAGAGGCGCTGGAAAAACTGCGCGAGAGACACTTCGACTGCATGGTTCTCGACCTCGGTCTCCGCACCAGCCACATGAGCGGATTCGACCTGCTCGAGAGAGTGAAATCGGACGACGAGAACCATGATCTCCCGATCATCATCTACACGGGCAAGGAGCTTAGCCCGGAAGACGAGACGAAGATCAAGAAATACGCTGAGACGATCATCGTGAAGGACGTGAAATCTCCCGAGCGTCTGCTCGACGAAACCGCGCTGTTCCTCCACCGCATCGAGGCAAAGCTGCCCGAGCAGAAGCGGAAGATGCTCGAGCACCTGCACGATGCCGACTCGGTAGTGGCCGGCAAGAACATCCTCGTGGTGGACGACGACGTCCGCAACATCTTCTCGCTCACGAGCATGCTGGAGGATCACGGCATGATCGTGCGATTCGCCGAGAACGGGAAACAGGCAATCGAGCAGCTCAAGAAGGATCCGAACGTGGACGCCGTGCTGATGGACGTCATGATGCCGGAGATGGACGGCTACGAGACGACGAGGGCGATCCGCGGGATGGATAATTTCAAATCGCTACCGATCATCGCGCTGACGGCGAAGGCGATGAAAGGCGATCGTGAGAAGTGCATCGCGGCTGGGGCCTCCGACTATATCACCAAGCCGGTCGACACCGAGCAGCTATTGTCGCTACTGCGAGTATGGCTGTACCGATAGCGGAGCCCCCGAAGATCGGCGCGGAGCCAGACCCGCAGGCGTTCAAGCCCGATCTCGAGAGAATCGAGATCGAGCTGCTGCTGGAGGGAATCTTTCGGCATTACGGATTCGATTTCCGTGCGTACGCCTACGCGTCGATCCGCCGGCGTCTGTGGAAGCGGATCGAGGAAGAAGGCCTCTCCAGCGTGAGCGCGCTCCAGGAGCGGGTGCTTCACGAGCCGCCGTTGATGGAAAAGCTGCTGCTGGATCTTTCCATCAATGTGACGGCGATGTTCCGGGATCCGAGCTTCTACGTCACGTTTCGCGAGCACGTGGTTCCGTTGCTGCGGACTTATCCCTTCATCCGTATCTGGCACGCGGGTTGTTCGACGGGCGAAGAAGTGTACTCGATGGCAATGCTGCTGCGCGAAGAGGGGCTTTATGACCGTTCGCGCATTTACGCGACGGACATTAACGAGGTCGTGCTGCAGAGGGCCAAGGCAGGAATCTTTCCGCTCGAGCGGATGCAGGAATACACCGAGAACTACATGCGCGCCGGCGGCAAGCGATCCTTCTCCGAGTACTACACGGCGAAATACGGTGGCGCTTTGTTCGACCAGTCGCTGACCCAGAACGTGGTGTTCTCGCAGCACAACCTCGTAACGGACCGTTCGTTCAGCGAGTTCAACGTCATTCTCTGCCGTAATGTGCTCATCTACTTCGACAAGACGTTGCAGTCGAAGGTTCATACCCTGTTCTACGACAGCCTTGCCATGTTCGGAGTGCTGGTGCTTGGCAGCAAGGAGACGCTGCGGTTCATGGCGCACGAAGAGTGTTATGAGCAGATGGCGCCCCCGGAAAAAATCTTCCGGAAGATTCGTTAACGTGCCGTACTCGATCGTGGCAATGGGGACGTCGTGGGGAGGGCTATCCGCGATGATGAAGCTGCTGGGTGGGCTTCCGAAGGAATTCTCTATCCCGATCGTGGTCGTCCAGCATCGCAGCAAGGATTCCGACCGACTGCTGGTGCAGCTTCTGCAGGACGCGACGCCGCTCAAGGTCTGTGAAGTCGAGGACAAGGATGGCCTTTGCGCGGGAACAGTGCATATCGCCCCGGCGAACTATCACATCCTGATCGAGTCGGGCTACGCTTCGCTGACGACCGAGGAAGCCGTCAGGTTCAGCCGGCCATCGATCGATGTGATGTTTTCGTCCGCCGCCGACACCTACCGGTCGGAGACGATTGGAGTCGTCCTTACCGGTGCCAACGAAGATGGAGCGAGCGGGCTAGCACACATCGTGAAGCGAGGCGGGCGTGCTCTCATCCAGGATCCAAAGACCGCCGAGATTCCGATCATGCCGGATGCCGCAATCCGAGCTGTGCCGACGGCAGAGGTGATTCCGTTGACGGACCTGGCGCCTCGACTGATCGAGCTCAGTCGTGAAGGCGTGAAAGCGAAAAGGAGTGCGGCTGTATGACGGACGATCGCGTCAGCATTCTCCTCGTCGACGACCGCCCCGAGAATCTCCTCGCGCTCGAGGCGATACTGGAGCCGCTCGGCCAGATACTTGTTCGCGCCGGCTCCGGACCGGAGGCGCTGCGGCAGGTGCTGGCCACCGATTTCGCGGTCATGCTCCTCGACGTACAGATGCCGGGCATGAACGGTTTCGAGGTAGCCGAGATTATCAAGTCGCGCGAGAAATCGCGCACGATCCCGATCATCTTCCTGAGCGCGATCAGCAAAGAAGACGCGTATGTGTTCAAGGGCTACTCGATGGGCGCCGTCGACTACGTCTTCAAGCCATTCAATACGGATGTGCTGAGATCGAAGGTCGCGGTGTTCGTCGACCTTTTCCTCAAACAGCGCGAGCTGCAGCGCCAGGGTGACCTGCTTCGCGAATCACAGAAGCGCGAGCTCGAGCTCGAGCATCGCACTTCACTCCTGGAGGCAGAGGCGCGCTCCGCCGCCAAGCTGTCGCAGATGAATGACGAGCTGCATCGGCGCCAAATTGCGCTGGAGCAGGCGATGGGCGCACGCAACCGCTTCTATGCGTCGATGAGCCATGAGCTGCGCACGCCAATCAACGCCGTGATCGGCTACAGCACCATTATGCTCGACAACATCTACGGGCCGCTCAACGCCAAGCAAAAGGAAGGTCTGCAGCGCTCGCTCAAGGCGGCGCGCCACCTTCTCGAGCTGGTGAACGACGTACTCGACCTCTCCAAGATCGAAGCGGGGAAGATCGAGCTCTCGCTGCAGCCGGTCATGTTCCCGGCGCTCATCGAGGATCTGTTCGTGACGGTGAGACCGCTGGCGGACGAGTACGGTTCCACCCTGAGCCTGGAGATGGAGAGCGCCCCATTCAACATCGTGAGCGATCCGCGACGCGTGAGGCAAATCCTTCTCAATCTGCTCTCGAACGCGATCAAGTTCGGCGAGGGGAAGCCTATCCGGGTCACTTGCAAGCAGTGCGAGAACAGGAGCGCGGAGATCAACGTGATCGATCAGGGGGTCGGAATCGCGGCGGACGACATCGCTCGAATCTTCGAAGAGTTCGTGCAGGTGTCGGAATCCAAGCAACCGGGCACCGGTCTGGGGCTCCCGATCTCGAGGCGGCTGGCTCTGCTGTTGGACGGGTCGTTGACTGTTTGTTCGACGCCCGGAGAGGGTAGCTCATTCCGTCTCACTTTACCGGCCTCTATAGAGGACGATGTGGCAGCTACGGCTGAGTTATCGGCCGCTACAGTGGCTTAAGGGGACCCCCATTTTGGCACGTTCAATGCCCCCTTATAGGCTGCCGTCGCGTTGAGCGGGGGTCACTACTGGAGGCTTTAAAATGTACAAAAAGATACTAATCCTACCTGCCGCGCTCTTCGCTTTCGCATGCGGAGGAAACGACAAGAAGGTCGATGATGCGTTGAACTCCGACCTTTCAACAGCCGCGCAGGCGCAGCCGTATACGCCGCTCGACAGCATCACGGCGGCAGAGCGGGCTGGTGTCGCAACGGCTCCAGCATCGAACTCGCTGAGAAGCACGACGACCGCCCCGCGGACGACCGTTCGCAGGACGACGACCACCCGTCGCAGCTCGTCGTCAGGTGGCACGTACTCGTCGGCGCCGGTGTACAGCGCGCCAGCTCCGCAGCAGGAAGTCAAGCACACCAAGCGTGACGCCGCGATCGGCGCCGGCGCTGGTGCAGTGATCGGCGCGGTCACCAGCAGGAACAAGGTGAAGGGCGCGATCATCGGTGGCGCGGCCGGAGCAATTCTCGGCGGCGTGATCGGCAACAACGTCGACAAAACCAAGAAGTAGGCTTTGTCCGAGTCCAGCGCCCCGCACCCGTTATCGGTGCGGGGCGCTTTTTTTGTGCAACTGATCGGGCAGGAGGCGAGTCACTGATACCCGCATTGTTGCGCTTTCCGGGGATCGCCCGTCTGCCTTGTGCTCGAATCCCTGATCGTTTACGATGAACGGGCATGAGTTCCGAGATGAGACCCACGCCTTTGCAGAAAACAGAAGCCCCGCTCCGCGCCCTTTGCGTCGCGCGCCATTCTTTTTTGAGTGAGCACATTGCGCGTTATTTCGCGAACATGGGGCTGACGACGACAAACGCAGTCGGACTCGATTCGGCGGCCAAGGCCGCCAGGGACGTTTCTCCGGACGTCGTCATCTGCGATTACGACGTGCTCGCGGCAATCCCCCTTCAGGAATGGGAGGATGACTTGCTCCTCTCCAATACGCCGGTGATCGCGGTGAGCCTGACCAGGAACGCGGAGGAGCTGCAGCTGCTCGAGGCGAATGGCATCGCCGGTTTCCTGTATCTGCCCACTCTCGAAGCGGCGCCGGCCCTGAGGATTCTGCAGGCAGCCGCGCAGCGCTCCAGATACACGCTTGGCACTCGCGCCGGTGCGCCAAGGAGAGTAGAGCGCAGTTAAATTTAGGGTTATGAGCTCTAACCCGATCACGGGCGTCTTCAACGACGGATACATAAGCGAGGCGTACGAAGCCTATCGGCGCGATCCGGCGTCGGTCGACGAGTCGTGGCGCCAGTTTTTCCGATTTGCCGAAAGTCTGGGTGGTGCGCCCCCGGCACCGCGAACGACCGGCGAAACTCCACTGTGGACGCCGGGCGAAGCTCCTTTGGCGGGACAACTCGATCCCGCCTTTCTTCGCGAGATCGCCGCCGCGGCTGAGCTGGTCGATGCCATCCGCAGCTATGGCCACATGGCCGTACCGCTGGATCCGCTGGGCGAACCGCCCGGAGGAGCGCCGGAGCTGACGGCTGAATTTCACGGGTTGAGCGAGGAGCATCTCGCCAGCATCCCGGGAATCGCGCTCGGCGCATCGGGCGGCAGTGCCGCCGATGTAGTTGCGCGCCTGCGCGAGTTCTACTCGTCGAAGATCGGATTCGAGATATCTCACCTCGGCATCTTCGAAGAGCGCGAGTGGCTTCGCCAGCAGATCGAAAGCGGACGAATGCATGCGCCGCTGAGCAAGGAAGAAAAGAAATCGATACTAAAGCGACTCACGGATGTCGACGGGCTCGAGCGGTTCCTGGGGCGCGCCTATCAAGGCTACAAGCGCTTCTCGATCGAGGGCAGCGACATCCTGGTTCCGATGCTCGACGTCGCGATAGAGTCAGCCGCAACCCATGGCGCGCGTGAAGTCAATCTGGCAATGGCACACCGCGGACGCATCAACGTTCTCGCGCATACGCTGAGCAAGCCGTACGCAACGATTTTCGAGGAGTTCGAGGGAAAGCACGCCACAACCAATGCCGTGAGCGAGACCGGCGACGTAAAATACCACCTCGGCGCGACGGGAATCAGAGAAGTTGCGAATGGCGACGAAGTCGAGATCGTGCTGATTCCAAATCCGAGCCACCTCGAAATCGTTAATCCGGTGCTCGAGGGGGTCGCGAGAGCGCGGCAGGTTCTGGCCGGAAAGGGCAAGCGTGATGAAGGCGCAGTGCTTCCGATCTGCATCCACGGTGACGCCGCGTTTCCAGGCGAGGGCGTGGTGGCCGAGACGCTCAATCTCTCGGGACTCCATGCTTATCGGACTGGCGGAACGCTACACATCATCGTCAACAATCAGGTCGGATTCACGACCGATCCTATCGACGCCAGATCAACCCACTACGCCAGCGATCTCGCCAAGGGGTTCGAGATTCCGATCGTTCACGTGAACGCAGACGATGCGGAGTCGTGCGTGCACGTCGTGCGTTTGGCGGTCGACTACCGGGCGAAGTTCGGCAAGGACTTTCTGATCGACGTCGTGGGGTACCGGCGTCACGGTCACAACGAGACGGACGAACCTGCATTCACGCAGCCGATTCTCTACAAGAAGATCCGGGCACATCCTACTCCCCGCGAAGTGTGGGCGAGCCGGCTGGTGTCGGAAGGAATCGTCACGGAGGAAGAAGTGAAGAAGCTCGACGTCGACGCGGCGGCGAACTTCGACCGGATTCAGACGGCGATGAAGGCCGGCGAGATTCATTTGCCCGAGTACAATCCCCCCAAGGGAGCGGAGGCGGATCAATCGGGCGCTTGCACCGGCGATACGGCTGTCGACGCGGATCGCCTGCGGAAGCTGAACGATCGACTTCTCAAGTGGCCATCGACCTTCAAGGTGAACCCGAGGCTGGCCAAGAATCTCGCTCGCCGCGCCGAGGCGATGGGGGATGCTGGTGGAATCGACTGGGGTCACGCCGAGGCGCTGGCATTTGCATCGCTGCTCACCGAGGGCAAATCGGTGCGGCTCACGGGGCAGGACTCCGAGCGCGCGACGTTTTCGCACAGGCAAGCGGTGCTTCACGATACGGAGTCGGGAGAAGTCTACGTTCCGCTCGCGCACGTCGGTGACGGCGAGTCTCAGGGACACATGGAGATCTACAACAGCCCGCTTTCCGAGATGGCGGTGCTCGGGTTCGAGTACGGCTACAGCACCGCGGCAGAAGACGCGTTAGTTCTATGGGAAGCGCAGTACGGCGATTTTGTGAACGTGGCGCAACCGATCATCGACCAGTTCATAGCGGCCGATCGCGCGAAGTGGGGACAGGATTCCGGTATCGTGCTGTTGCTTCCTCATGGCTACGAGGGACAGGGACCGGAGCATTCCAGCGCGCGTCTCGAGAGATTTCTCCAGCTGTGCGCCGAGGGCAACCAGCGTGTGGCGTATCCGTCGACGCCGGCGCAGTACTTCCACATTCTCCGGCGGCAGGCGCAGCTGGTTGAGCGGCGTCCGCTGATTCTGATGCAGCCGAAGAGTCTGCTGCGTCTGCCGGAAGCGGCGTCACACCTGACCGATCTCACGAGCGGAAGCTTCCGTCCGGTGATCGACGATCCGGTCTCATCGAAGAATCGCGAGGCCGTCACCCGTCTGGTGTTCTGCACGGGCAAGATCTACTACGATCTCGCGCCGAGACGCGCGCCGCACGTGGCGCTCGTCAGAGTCGAAGAGCTTTATCCGTGGCCTGGCAGCCTGATCGCGGAGGTAGTGGATCTCTATCCGACGATCGAGGAAGTCGTGTGGGCGCAGGAAGAGCCGAAGAACCAGGGCGCGTGGTCGTACGCGGCGCCGCGGCTCAGGATGTCGACGGGGAACGCGCTGCTGACGCGGTACATTGGGCGGCCCGACCGTTCGAGCCCGGCGGAGGGTTACGCCGAGGTGCACAAGAAGGAGCAGGAGCGGATCATCGAAGAGGTGAACGCGCCGATGCAGCAGGCGGCGGGAGCGAAGCGGCGCAGTGTCGCAGTGAAGACCTGAGCATCTCCTCGCGACAATGAGAAAAGCAGTAGCACTCGCCGGGCTTGTTGCGGCCTTGCTCGTTGCATCCAGCGGCGCCGGGCAGAAGATCCCGGCATCGGGGTTGTCTACTTTAAAAGAACGGGATCCGAGATCTCAGAGGCATAGTGGTTCGTTGGCAGGAACTGCATGCCGACTGGTCGGGGAGCTCACTTGCAGCGAGGTTTCCGCGAGCATCGCTGTCCAGAACGCGCCGGAGCGGATGCGGGTGCTCTGGATCGCGGCGCACCCTGATGATGAGGACACGCAGCTGATCGCGTGGCTGGCGCGAGGGCGGCGGGTGGAGACAGCGTACCTGTCGCTGACGCGCGGTGATGGCGGACAGAATCTGATCGGCAATGAGCTTGGGGAAGCGCTCGGGGTCATTCGCACCGAGGAGCTGCTAGCGGCGAGGCGGATCGATGGAGCGCATCAGTACTTCGCCCGCGCATACGATTTCGGCTTCTCGAAGACGGCGGACGAAACGCGGAAACACTGGCCGCAGGATTCGTTGCTGAACGATGTCGTGACAGTGATGCGGGCGTTCAGGCCGCACATCGTGATCACGACTTTTTCGGGCACGCCGCGCGACGGACACGGCCAGCATCAGGTCTCGGCGATCATTGCGAGGCAGGCGTACGACATGGCAGCCGACACCGTGCGCTTTCCGGTGAAGAATTTCGGCGCGGTGTGGATTCCGCAGAAGTTCTACCGGCTTGCACGGTTCTCGCCACAGGATCGGACGATCGCGATCAATGTTGGCGAATTCGATCCATACCTCGGTGTGTCGTATCAGGAGATTGCCGCGGATAGCCGATCGCAGCACAAGTCGCAGGGGCAGGGTACGCTGCGGAGAAAGGGTGTGGTCTGGGACTATCTCACGCGTGAGGATTCGCGTATTCCGGCGCCGCCGGCGAAGGAGGAGAAGTCGATCTTCGCTGGTTTCGACACGACACGGATTCTGGTTCAGGACGGGCGCTTGACGCCGCCCGAGCGTGCGTCACCGATCGCGCTAGAGGCAGTCGCCGATCGCCCGGTCGTTGCACTCGGGGATTCGGCGAAAGTCACGATGACGATTTACAATCGTGGACGCACCCCCATCAGGATTTCCTATCCAAAGTTTGGCGATGTGGTCGACTCAGCCACGGTCATGCCGGATTCTTCTTTCGCGTGGACAGAATGGCGTTTGGGTAAGGAGATAACGCAGCCCTGGTGGCTGGCGCAGCCGCGGAGCGGGGACTTGTTCACTCCACGAATAACGGGTGTGTCGGAAGACGAGCGAGAGAGACAGAACTGGGCCCACCTATGGACAGGGCCTGTGGGTGCTCCTGTTGTGGAGGTCGCGGCCCCGATCGTATCTCACTACGTGGATCAGGTACGCGGCGATGTTCAACGACCCATGATCGTAGCGCCGGGGATTTCGATCACGCTCGACCAGGCAATGACAATGGCACGGGCGAAGGGGCCTTTCGATCAATTGCTCAAGGTGACTCTCCGCTCAGCGTTTCGGGACACTGCTTCGGTGACGGTCAAGCTCTTGCTGCCGCGCGGATTAACTACCGACTCCGGCACACGCGCTCTGTCGATCACACCAGGCGCAACTCGTGTCGTCATCTTCAAGGTGAGGGGAAGTTTGCTGTGGGGAACGCACCAGATAGCTGCGACCGCGATGGCCAAGGGGCAATGGTTTTCAACCGGCTACGTCCCGATCGAGTACCCGCATATAAACCCGCAGCGGATTTACCGACCGTCTACGCTCGCGATCAACGCCGCCGATGTCGTGCTGCCCGCGAAGCTGAACGTCGCGTACGTGCCGGGTGTCGGTGACAATGTCGCGCCCGTTCTCGAGCAGCTCGGGGTTCCGCTCACCATCGTTCAGCCTGATGACATTCCGCAAACCGATCTAACCCGGTTTTCGGCGATCGTCGTCGGGCCGCGCGCGTATCAGGCGAGCCAGATTCTGCAGGACAACAACGGCTATCTGCTCGCGTATGTACGCAACGGCGGACGGCTGGTCGTGCAGTATGGGCAGGGCGAGATGCAGCGGCCGGGCATCATGCCGTATCCGATCACGCTGAAGCAGCCGGCCGAGCGAGTTACAGACGAGACTGCGCCGGTAACGTTTACGGATCCCAAGTCGCCGTTGCTCAACGCACCCAACAGAATCACGCAGGAAGATTTCAACGGCTGGGTGCAGGAGCGGGCGTCGTACATGCCATCGACGTTCGATCCCCGGTATCACACCATGTTGGCGATGAGTGATTCGGGTGAAACGCCGAATCGTGCGGCGATTCTGGCCGCCGCGTACGGACGCGGGACGTACATCTATGTTCCGCTCGCGTTGTTTCGTCAGCTGCCAGCCGGCGTTTCCGGTGGCGCACGGATTTTCGCCAACCTGCTGGGCGGCAATACAATCAAATGAAGCTGCGCCGCGTATCTGCGTTCTCTGTTGCGTTCATGAAGCTGCGCCGCGTATTTGCGTTTTCTGTTCCGTTCATAGCTCTCGCGGCGTGCAGCTCCGACAGTCGCAAAGTTCTGATCGTGTATTCCCCGCACGGCAAGGAACTCCTCGAGTACTTCGAGAAGGGTTTCGAGAAGGCACATCCCGACATCGACGTGCAATGGGTCGACATGGGATCGCAGGAAGTTCTCGAGCGCGTGCGAGCGGAAAAGCCCAATCCACAGGCTGATGTCTGGTTCGGCGCGCCGGCGGAGGCGTTCGATCGGGCGACCAAAGAGAATCTCCTAGAGTCGTACAAGCCGACGTGGGCAGCGGCGATCGACCCCGATGCTCGCGAGGTGCACGACAACTGGTACGGCACCTACCTGACGCCAGAGGTCATCGGGTACAATCGCGATGCGGTCAAGGACGCCGACGCGCCGAAGGACTGGGACGATCTTCTCGATCCGAAATGGAAGGGCAAGATCCTGATTCGCGATCCGATTGCGTCGGGCACGATGCGGGCGATATTCGGGGCGATCATGGCGCGATCGATTGCGCAGACCGGCAAGCCCGATGCAGGCTATGAGTGGCTCCGAAAGCTGGATGCAAATACGCGAGATTACGTTTTGAATCCGACGATTCTCTATCAGAAGCTCGGGCGGCAGGAGGGTGTCGTCACCATGTGGGACATGCCGGACTTCGCCACTCTCGAGCAGCGAACGAAAATTCCCATCAAGTGGGTCATTCCGGCGAGCGGCACTCCGCTTCTCGTCGATGGAATCGCGATCGTCGCGGGGACCAAGCATCCGAAGGAAGCTCGGGAGTATTACGAGTACGTGACGACGCCCGAAGCGATGATTGCCGCCGCTGATTCATTCCTCCGAATTCCGGCGCGAAAGGACATTCCGGTGTCGAAGCTCCCGGCGTGGATCCGCGAGGCGATGGCGCAGATCAAACCAATGCCGGTCGATCGCGATGTGATGGCGGCCCACCTGGACGAGTGGATGAAGTATTGGGACGCCAACATCCGGAACCGCGGACAGAGACAATGACCGCCGCGCCGCGGGGCGTGGCGCGAAGCGATGGTCAGGAGGACAGCAGCGGGGCCGGCGCTCTCGCGCTCAACGGGGTAACGCGGCGGTTCGGCGCGTTCACAGCTGTCGACAACGTCTCATTCGAAGTCGGTCCGGGCGAACTGCTCGCGTTGGTCGGCGCCTCGGGCTCGGGGAAGACGACGACCCTCCGCATGGCCGCCGGCTACGAAACTCCTGACGCCGGCACGGTCACGCTCGGCGGAAAGGATATCACGAGGATCCCGCCCGAACGTCGCGGCTTCGGAATGGTGTTTCAGCACTACGCGCTCTTTCCGCACATGCCGGTGGAAGACAACGTCGCCTTCGGGTTAGAGGCGCGGCGAGTGAGCAAGGCGGAGCGACTGCAGAAGGCGCGGGCCGCTCTCGCGAACGTCGGGCTCGAGGGTGCTGGTAGCAGAGCGATTCAATCTCTCTCGGGTGGTGAGCAGCAGCGAGTCGCGCTCGCCCGGGCGCTGGTGATCGAGCCTCGCGCATTGCTGCTCGACGAGCCGCTCTCAAACCTCGATCCCACACTGCGCCATGCGATGCGCGACGATTTGCGCGCGATGCTCCGGCGGGTTGGGGTACCGGCGCTATTTGTGACGCACGATCAGGAAGATGCGTTCGCGGTGGCGGACCGGATCGCTTTGCTGAAAGCGGGCAAGCTCCTTCAGGTCGGCACGCCGGAGGAGCTGTACAACGCTCCCGCGTCGCGTGAAGTGGCTGCGTTCATCGGCCGCGGCAGCATCGTGCCGGCGAAAGACAAGGAGACGACGGCGACAGTTACGATTGGCGGCGTCGCGCGCGATCTCAATGTCACGCGTCCAAACGGAATCCCTTCGCACGTGGAGAATGCGTTCGTGGTGCTGAGACCTGATGCGTTGGAACTGTCGCGAAGCCCGGGAGTGTTGGCGTGGCGCGGGCGCATCACGAACCGGCGATTCGCGGGCGGAATAGTAGTGTATCGGGTTCAGCTGGCGGATGGCGTGAGCGTCGATGTCGAATCGCAGTCGGGAGACGCGCGTGAAGAGGACAACGTCTCCATATCGCCGCTCAAGGGACCGTTTCCCCTGGTGCCTGCGTGAAAACGTCGTCGCGAAAACAGAGCTGGCGCATCGCTGTACCGTTGATCGCGCTTCTGCTCTGGACGGTGATATACCCAAACGTCGCCGTGATTGCCGGAAGCTTCGAGAACGGACTCGGCCACTGGCGCGAGTTTGCCGCGAGCCCTGCCGATCGCGAAGCACTCTGGACCAGCATCGTCATAGCTATCGCTTCTGTATTTGCCTCGCTCGCGATCGGGGTTCCGCTGGCCTTTCTTCTGGGTCGCTTCGAGTTTCCGGGGAGACGCCTCCTTCGCGCGGTGGCGACTCTTCCCGCCGCGCTGCCGCCACTGGTCGGTGTGATCGCGTTTCTCTTTTTGTACGGCGAGAGTGGTCTCGTCACGCGCGCGGTTCAGCACGCGCTAGGAATGGCTGAGGCGCCTTGGCGACTCAAGGGAATCGGCGCGATCGTGTTCGTGCATGCGTACACGATGTACGTGTATGTCTTTTTGTTCGTCTCCGCCGGGCTCGAGAGATTTGACGCAACACTCGACGAAGCCGCATCGGGGCTTGGCGCGAGCACCTGGCAGCGACTGCGGCGCGTAACGCTCCCGCTGCTGATGCCGGCTGTCGCCGGGTCGGCGCTGCTGGTGTTCATGAATGCTCTCGGATCCTTTTCCGCGCCGTACGTGTTTGGCGGAGGATTGAGAGTTCTCTCGACGCAGATCCTCGCATCGAAGACAAACGGGGCGATGGGACTGGCGTACGTCGAGACGACAGTGCTCGCGCTGAGCGCCGTGGCGGGACTCGTGCTGTTCCGCTGGCTCGACAGAAAGCGGCGATACACTCTCGCGAGCAAGGGCGGCCGATCAAGGCGAAGGATCAGTTCCCGGCGCATCCAGATACTGACGACGATTGCATCGGCGATCATCGTCATCGCGCTGGTGCTTCCGCACCTGATGGTGATTCTCGTCTCGTTTGCGAGGGACGGCGCCTGGACCACCCAAGTCCTGCCACCCGAGTACACTCTCGAGAACTATCGGCGCCTCTTCACGGAGAGCGAGCTTTGGAAGCCAATTACGAACAGCGTCTCAATGGCGCTGATAGCAACGGCGGCGAATCTCGTCGTGTGTTTCATCGCGGCGTATCTGATCGTTCTGCGCAGATTCGGAGCGCGTGGCCTGCTCGAGCTGCTCGTCGCGCTTCCGTGGGCGATTCCCGCGACGGCGATCGCGCTCGGGCTCGCGGCGACGTTCAGCCGGAACGATCTGCTGACGGCGCGCGTGCTTTTGGTGGGGACATTCTGGATCCTGCCGCTCGCCTATTTCATCCGCGACATCCCTCTCGTCGCTTCAGCTGTGGAGTCGTCACTCAGACAGATGGATGCATCGCTAGAGGACGCGGCGCGCGGGTTGGGCGCTTCGTGGCTGATGACGATGCGACGCGTGGTTCTTCCCGCCGCGCGACCGGGGCTGATCGCGGGCGGGTTACTTGCGGCCGTCACCGCGGTAGGCGAGTTCGTGGCGAGCGTCGTTCTGTACACGCACTCCAATCGACCGATCTCGATGGAGATACTGGCTCAGCTTCGCGCACTGGCATTTGGAACCGCGGCCGCCTACAGTGTTCTGTTGATATTTCTGGTGCTTCTCATGACTCTCGCCGCCAGATCGTTCGAGGAAAGACTTGCCTGACCAGCCGGCTCGGCCAACTCGGCCGCGCGTCGTAATCATCGGTGGGGGGTTCGGCGGGATCGCCGCGGCGCGCGCACTCAAGCGGGCGAACGTCGATATCACGCTCATCGACAGGACGAACCACTTCATCTTCCAGCCTCTGCTCTACCAGGTCGCTACCGCGGCGCTGGCGCCGAGTGACATCACGGCGCCGATACGGTGGATACTGAGGCGGCAGCGGAATACAGAGGTATTGCTGGCGGAGGCGCGGGACATCGACACGGAGCGGCGTGTAGTTCGCGTGGACGACAACATGCGCGAGCTGCCGTACGATTATCTCATCCTGGCGCCTGGCGCGCGTCACCACTATTTCGGTCGCGACGACTGGGAGCCCTACGCTCCGGGTCTCAAGGCGATCGAGGATGCGTCGGAGATTCGGCGTCGCTTTCTGTTGGCGTACGAGAGAGCGGAGAAGACCGAGGATGAGCGTGAGCGGGACGAGTATCTCACCTTCGTGATCGTCGGAGGAGGTCCGACTGGCGTCGAATTGTCCGGCGCGATTCCGTTCATCGCGAAGAAGGCGCTCCACTCCGAGTTTCGACGAGTGGATACGCGACGGACTCGGGTGATACTGGTAGAAGCGGGTCCGAGAATTCTGCCATCCTTTCCGGCCGAGCTGGCGGAACACGCGGCGCGTGATCTCGCGGATCTCGGGGTCGAGGTTCGCGTGAACTCAATGGTGACGGGCGTGGACGCCGAGGGTGTGACAGTCGGAACGGAAAAGATCCGCGCGCGCACCGCGTTCTGGGCCGCAGGCAACAAGGCATCGCCCCTGGGGAAATTTCTAGGCGCTCCGCTGGACAATGCGGGCAGGGTGAGGGTGAACGAAGATCTATCGGTGCCCGGGCACCCCGAGATTTTCGCGATCGGCGATCTGGCGACTCTCGCGCAGGACGGGCGGACGGTGCCGTGGGTTTGTCCCGCCGCGAACCAGGAGGGTGCGTTCGCGGCGAAGTCGATCATTCGCGACACTCGGCATCAGCCGAGGAAGAAGTTTCATTACTTCAATAAGGGTGATTTGGCGACGATCGGCCGATCGCGCGCCATCGCGGATTTCGGCCGAGTCAGGTTTACCGGGCGACTCGCGTGGTTTCTATGGTTGTTCGTTCACATCATGTATCTCGTCGGATTCCGCAACAGGATCGTGGTGTTCATCGAGTGGGCGTACTCGTACTTCACGTACCAGGCTGGGGTACGGTTGATTACCGACGTCGAGCGGTACAAACCACCGGCATCGTAGACAACTTCTAGCTTTTACTACAACAGAAGACCACCTGCCAGGGGCTTTGAGCGGAGCGGCTGGTGGCTGCGAGCTACAGCCAAATCGCAGCGCTTAGGGTGTGCTACGTCGGGACGTTTTGGGTTGGGCTGATCGCAGGGGTCTCGCGCCCCGGGATGCGAACTGGTGCTGGCGCTGGCGCGGGTTTGCGGATTGCATTCAGCGCCGCTACGCGCTTCGGAAGGTTTGGGTGGGTCGAGAGGATTTCCGCGAATCGCACGAAGAAGCCCGCTTCGGTCTCGCGTTGACCGCTGTATTCGGCTGCGTTGACCTGGGTGTAGAGGTCGCGACCCGCCGCCAGGACCAACAGGCCATCGACGCCGCCTTCCGGCTCGAGCGCGTTGCCGAAGCGATCACAGGTGTACTCGCAGGCCCGCGAGTAGGCGCCGCTCAAGAACGGAAATATCATGGCTGGATATAGCCACGCTCTGCGACTCATGTGGTGTCGCCGTACGTGACCGAGCTCGTGACCCAGCACGAAGCTCACGGCTTTCTCACCCTTCTGTGTTGCGAGCGCGAGGACATCGGAGTTGAGGATCACGAAATTGCGTCCGAGGAATCGCGTCGCGAATGCGTTGAGAACCCCGCCAGACTGAAGGATGAAGATCGCTGGAGTATCGCTCAGCCCGAGGCGACGTGCGTGTTGATCAGCGATCGCGTTCAGCTCGGGGAACTGCCTCGTCGAGACGCGCACACCATTGCCGCGGACGTGACCGATGTGGAGGCCGTGAACCAGGAAGAAAGCTATGATGCCGAATATGAGATACGTAATCAGCGTGCCGGCAATCGGTCCACCATTCAGAATGGTCAATGCCAGGGCGACGTACACGAGGAGGCTGATGATAACGCAGATGGCGAAATAGACCTTTTCCTTCGGGTGTATCAGGGACTCGAGATCCAGCGGGCGGGGTGAGCGCGTTTCCGGTGGCATTGTCAGTTCCTGGTGGTGGGGAGGGAAAATTAGTGCTAATCTTGGCGCGATCAATGTACTTATACCGAGGATAAATCAATGGGCAGTAATGCCGACGCAGTCAGAGAAGTAGATCCCGCACCCAGCAAGGTGGGCCTGTGGGAAGACTTCGTGGACATTTTTTATGCACCATCTTCGGTGTTCGCGAGACGAAGCGACGGGAAGTTCGGGCTGGCGCTGCTCTTCCTGATAATCGTCGGCACGATCCTGTTCTTCGTGACGAAGAACGCGATGTCGCCGATCATGGACGCCGAGTTCACCCGGCAAACCGCGGCGGCCATGCGGAAGAATCCGAATATCACCGCGGAGCAGATGGCTGCGAGCCGGAACTTCTTCGAGATGCTTGGCCCGGTCTTCTTTGCGGTAATTCTCACGATCAGCGTGCTCGGCACTGGTCTCGTGCTCTGGCTGGTTGGAAAGCTTTTCGACGCGAAGGAATCGGTGGCCGCCGCGATGATGATCGCGACCTACTCCGAGGTTCCGCGGATCGTGCAGATCCTCACGAACGCGGCCCAGGCTTTGATCATGAGTCCGGACAAGCTCAACGCGGCTAACAGTGTCGGCTTCAACCTCGCGCGATTCATGAATCCCGATACGACATCGCCGGTGATGATAGCTCTTGGGGCTCGTGTGGACCTGTTCACGATCTGGGTGACGGTTCTGCTCGGGATCGGTCTGCACGTGGTCGGCAAGATTCCGAAGCAGCAGGCTTACATCGCGGCGGCGATCACGTGGGTGGTGGGAGCGTTGCCGGCCCTGTTCGGCGCGTTGAGAGCGGCCTGATCCAGCGCGCACCGCCCGTACGATTCGAATTATACTGCCTGCGTACCACCTGACTTCGAACTCAAAAGGACCCCAATGGCACAAGCGACGGTCAAGAACCAGGAACGAATCATCGCGAACGAAAAGAGGATCATTAAGGGGCAGTTGAAGCTCGCTACGGTAATCAGGAATCAGGAAAAGATCATCCGGAATCAGCAGGCAATCATCCGGAACCAGAAGAAGATCCTGTCGAATCAGAGTAAGCTTCAGGCGAAGTAGGCTGCAGACCGAGGGGCGCAGGCTCCGCTACGGCGCCCCGTAGATAAGTTGGGGGACCAGGAGGCGCGCCTTCACTACTGCGCCTGTATTACACGGTCCATCGCGCTCGTATAGGAGCGCCAGACCGCGATCTCGTTCTCGAGCGCGTGTCTTCCCGCCGGTGTCAGCTCGTACAATCTCGCGATCCGATTATTCGGGGTCTGCCGCCAGTACGAGATGACCCAGCCGCGATTCTCGAATCGATGCAGCGCCGGATACATCGAGCCCTGTCCGATTTTGAACGCGCCTCCGGACATCTGACTGATGTGATCGCTGATGCCCCACCCGTGCATTGGGTTGAGCGCCAGCGCCTTGAGGATCAGCAGATCCAATGTCCCCTGCATCACATCGGTGACTTTTGTCAATTGTTCTCTCTCCTGTCGGAGCAAAAGGGGAGTATGGCATTTCGTTTTTCATTGCGCAAGGCAGAACCCGTTACTACATTGGGCCCCCAGACCGTCGGCACCTGCGGGCCCGGCGATTGGCAGTTTCAACTCGAGCCGCGCTTCTTATGCAAACCACACGACGTCCGCGAATCACGCTTGCACGTACGACGCGATGGCTGATTCTGGCCGCGTTCAGCGCGTCATCGGTCGGCGCTCAAACCGCTGATGATGGCCTGATGGTCCCGAAGAAAACGCTCATGATGGGCGTCATGTACTCGCACGACAGCTGGGACCAATACTGGGAAGGAACGCTCAAGCGATCGAACGGGAACATCGGCACTTTGACGACGCAGAGCACCACCCTGGTTGGCGCATATGGAGTGGCCGAGAGACTGGAGCTGATGGCGACGCTTCCATACATCCGGACGCACGCCAGCCAGGGAGTGCTTCACGACCTGAACGGCTTTCAGGATCTGAGCATCACCGCGAAGCTCAGACTCCTCGGCACCGGCCCCACGAGCTACGGCGCGTTTAACACTTTCATCGCCGCCACTGGGGCTACCCCAGTTAACGACTACACGCCCGACTTCTATCCGCTCTCCATTGGCACGGCCGGCCGCCGAGCCTCCGCACATCTCACGCTGGACTATCAGTCAAACTCGGTGTGGTTCGCCAACGCCGCCGCCGCATACATGTTCTGCAGCAACGTCAGGCTCAATCGGAACTCCTACTATACAGATGGGCAGCTGTACCTGACGAACGAAGTGGTGATGCCCAACGTGCTCAACTACACACTCAGCGCGGGATTCAACCGAGGTAATTGGCGGGTTCCGATTACGCTCGTCCAACAGCGGACCCTGGGCGGCGGCGACATCCGCAGGCAGGACATGCCGTTCGTCTCGAACCGGATGAACTTCGTGAAGCTGGGTGGCGATGTGATCTATGGACTGCCGAAAAACTTTTCGGTCCAGCTCGGAGCGGCTCACGTACTGAGCGGCCGAAACGTCGGTCAGTCGACCGTCTTCACATCAGGATTGATGTATGCGCTTCATCTCTAGTCTATTTGGCGCGAGACCGGCGATGCGCCGGCCGTTCTTCGTAGTCGTATCGTGCGCCGCCACGCTCGTTGCCGCCGGCTGCGATAAATCCATCGGACCATTCGAGGTACTTCCTGCGCTCGACCCGTCGAGTCTGGATCCAGCGGCGGGATCATGGCGCATGATCCTTCTCACCGGACCGACGCAGATCGCAGTTCCCGCACCGACAGCGGTGACGTCCGCTGCGTACCTGGCAGAGCTGGACGCGATCAAGACGAGTCAGGCAAATCTTTCTGATGATCAGCGAAAGGCTATTGCGTACTGGAGCGGCGGCGGGGTGATGCGCTGGAACCAGATCGTCCGCGAGCTGGTTGCGCGCTACAATCTTCCCCCGGCGCCGAAGGATGAGGGCGGCTACCCGGTGCCCGACGCCGAGAATCCGTTCGGCGATCCGGCTTTCCCTTTTGCGAATCCGGTGTATGCAGCGCGTGCCTACAGCTACGTGAGTGCCGCGCAGTACGACGCGTTGAAGGCGGCGTGGTACTGGAAGTTTCAATACAACCGGCTGTCTCCGGCGAAAATCGACAACACTATAGCCGCGCTGATACCAATCTCCGCGCTACCGTCGTACCCATCGGAGGA
>Ga0157372_10002043_pt1 | contig 21955 bp, 22 predicted proteins | sample C55metaG_FD_115307 | JGI IMG/M metagenome (GOLD analysis project Ga0157372, IMG submission 115307) | Corn rhizosphere microbial communities from Kellogg Biological Station, Michigan, USA - C5-5 metaG | ecosystem: Host-associated > Plants > Roots > Rhizosphere > Soil | place: USA: Michigan... | reverse complement strand
GGCTTATGCCATATGGATGATGCCCGAATGGCGCCGGTTGATTCCAACCATTTCGACGGCTATATTCAGGGGCATAGTACACTCAATAAATATAAACCGGGCGATAACGTACCATTTCTCGACCGCGGTGCATGGCACGATGCCGGTGATTTTGACCTGCGGGTTGAGTCGCAGGCAGAAACGGTACATGGGCTTACATTAGCTTATGAGGCTTTCGACGTAAAATATGATAACACAACTATCGACCAAAAGAACCACGTCGTTGAAATTCATCAGCCCGATGGCAAACCGGATATGCTGCAACAGATTGAGCACGGTTTATTAGCCATTACGGGAGGCTACCAGGCCTTGGGGCGTTTTTACCGTGGAGTTATTGAGCCAACCATCAGGCAGTACACCATTTTGGGTGATGCCGCCAATATCACCGATAACAAACCTTTTGTAACCAATGCTTCAAATACTAACCCTGTATTGAAAACGCCCGCGGCGGCTGATGACCGCTGGGTGTTTACCGAGGAAAACCCTGGCCGTTCGTTAGAAACAGCCGCCGCCTTGGCTGCTGCAAGCCGTGTAATGAAGGGCTATAATGATACGCTTGCTACGCAATGCCTGCAAATAGCACAGGAAGTTTGGAAAAACACACCTGACCATACTTTGCGCCATCGCGTTGCTTTGGCGGTAGAATTACTCATCGCCACAAAAGATAAAACCTATACCAATTACCTGGTAAACAATACCGATGCGATAGTCAATAGTATTGATAACACCGGCTGGCTGGTTGGCCGCACCATGGGGTTGATCAATGATGCAAATTATCATGATAAAATAACCGAAGCAGTAAAAAAACTATATGCTCAAATTCAGCAGCAGGGAACTAAAACCCCTTATGGAGTTCCGTACGAACCCAATATTTGGGGAGCGGGGTGGGGTATCCAGAATTTTGGTTATAAACAATACTTTTTATACTCCGGTTTTCCGTCTGTTTTTAGTGATACCTATATGCTGCATGCTATTGATTTTGTGCTGGGCTGCCATCCGGGTTCTAATACAGCTTCGTTTGTATCGGGTGTAGGTTCAAAATCAATGACAACTGCGTACGGCTTTAACAGGGCCGACCGCTCATATATTCCCGGTGGTATTACCTCGGGCACGGCGCTTATCCGGCCTGATTTTCCCGAACTGCTTAACTGGCCTTACCTATGGCAACAGGGCGAATACGTTTTGGGCGGTGGCACAACCGACTACCTGTTTTTAGTTTTAGCGGCCGATCATGTTTTAAATAAAAAGTAAGCTTATGAAATTGAAGATCACTTTGCTATCGGCTTTAACCAGCGCCGTGTCGATTGTATTTGCCCAAAATAATCAGAGCGAAAAGCAAAAGATAGCCCATGAAATGCAAATATCCATGGTTGATGAACTGCTTAAGCCCTGGTACCCGGCCGCTATTGATACTGCCGATGGTGGCTTTTTAAGTGCTTTCACCTATGATTTCAAGCCAACAGGTAACCAGGATAAAATGATAGTGACCCAGGCGCGCCACGTTTGGAGCAACAGCAAAGCTGCTGAGCTTTTCCCCGCAAAAAAATATTATATAGAGGGGGCCCGCCATGGCTATGAGTTTTTGCGGGATAAATTGTGGGATAAGCAATACGGGGGTTTTTACATTTTTACGGATAGACAAGGCAAACCCAAACAGGGTGGTTTTGCTCCTAAAGAAGCTTATGGTAATTCTTTTGCAATTTACGCGCTTGCAGCATATTACCAGGCCTCGGGCGATACCAGCGCATTAAATTTGGCTAAGCAATGTTTTTGGTGGTTGGAAAAACACGCTCACGATCCGGTTTATAAGGGATACTATCAGCATATGCAGCGTGATGGAACACCAATTGTGAGGGATGCAACCATAAAATCTACTGCCGAAACGGGTTATAAAGATCAAAACTCATCCATCCATCTGCTGGAGGCGTTTACTGAATTATACAGCGTGTGGCCGGATGAATTGCTTAAAACCCGCCTGAAAGAAATGTTAATGCTGGTGCGTGATAAGATCACTAATGATAAGGGAAATCTTATCCTGTTTTTTCAACCCGATTTGACACCGGTATCTTACCACGATTCTACCCTTGCCGTTTATAAGCAGCATCATAGCCTTGATCATATTTCGTACGGGCACAATGTAGAAACGGCTTATCTGATGCTCGAAGCTTCACTTGCTTTAAGTATTGAAGGGGATGTCAAAACCTTGCAGGTGGGCAAAAAAATGGTTGATGATGCGTTGGATAATGGCTGGGATAATAAAGTGGGCGGTTTTTACGATGAGGGCTATTACTTTAAAGATAAGCCCGGACTTACCATTACTGAGGATACCAAGAACTGGTGGGCGCAGGCCGAAGGACTCAACACGCTGCTCATTATGGCCGCCAGGTATCCGCAGGATAAGCACCAGTACTTTGAAAAGTTTAAAACCCTGTGGCAATATACGCAAACCTACCTCATTGACCATGAACACGGCGACTGGTACCAGGGGGGTATAGATAAACAACCCCAATACAAAACCGCTCTCAAAGGCCAGATCTGGAAGGGAACTTATCACACTTTCCGCGCGCTGATGAACTGCGTGATGCAACTTGACTCGGATAAAATACCACCCACCGCACCAAAGCAGGTAAAACTGGTTAAAGCTACCGGTACTATAAAATGGCGGGCATCTAAGGATAATAAGCGGGTGCTGGGCTATAATATTTACAATAATGGCAAACGGATAGGTTTTACGCCGTTAAATTATTTTGTGGTGGACAGGAGTTTGGGGGGTAAAGGCAAGTTAACAGTGAGAGCGGTTGATTTGGCGGGTAATCAGTCTGCTTTGAATAAAGCTTTTTAATTTAGTAATCAATGGCTTATGGCAATGTTATTGTGAGTTGGTTGATGTTCAAATGTCTTGATCCGGTTTTTATTAGGATGCACTTTCGCTTTTTGCTTTCAGCCTTCAGCTTTTGAAAGTGACCACGATCATCTTTTTAACACACCATGGTCATGTTACAGGTAAGCTGTATCAGCCATCTTTGTATCATTAAAAGATAACAATCATGGCAACTTTAAAAATAAATGCTCCTGAATGGGCCACTGCAAATACCAATACCGTTAACACCGCCAATACTAAAGCCGGCAACAATACCTGGAATAAGTTAATGGCCTTTGCCGATAGCCAGGCACCTAATAAAACAGTTTGGTTCATGTTTTCACTTGTTTCACAAGGTGTGCTCTTTTTACCTGTACCTGCTTTCCTGCTGTATTATTACAATGCTCCGATAGTAGTACTGGTAGTAACTCTTGTGTTATTCTTTGCCAACATCATAGCCGGTATGGGCGGCTCCGGTATCCGTACACTGCTTGGTTTTTTCGCGTTCAGCGTTCTGGTCCATATTACCATGTTGCTTGTATTTATGCTGTAATATAGCTTATTGACCCCTGATTTAATATGTGCTGAAAAGTCGCCGGTTTGCCGGCGGCTTTGTTGTTTTAAAAAGGAGTGGATAAGGGATGAGTCAACAAAAGGGGGATTGTGCACAGCACAATCCCCCTTTTGTATTTTGTAAAATGTAATTAAGCGTAAGTAACACTCAAAGTAATTGGTACGCTCAGCGCTTTTGAAATAATGCAGTTAGCTTTGGCGCCTTCGGCAATTTCTTTGAATTGCTGTTCAGAAACACCATCAATTGCTGATCCTTTTATTTCTAAATGGATGCCTGTAACCTCTAAGGCTTGCATATCAAGGTCAAGAATTGCATCGGTAGTTAAATCATTAGGAGTAAAGCCTGCCTGGGTTAAAGCAGCGCCAACAGCCATAGTAAAGCAGCCTGCATGAGCAGCAGCTAATAACTCTTCGGGGTTAGTGCCGATGCCATCGGCAAAGCGGGTTTTAAATGAATACTGGGTTTTGTTTAATACAGTGCTTTGGGTAGTGATCTCTCCCTGGCCTGCCTGTAATGTACCGTTCCAATGGGCGTTTGCTGTACGTTTCATAGCGTGTTGTTTTTATATTAATTCATAGTTTATGGTTCATTGTTGATGGTTGGATTAGTTTAGGAAATAGTTTCAGGTACTGCTATGAACCATGAACTATTAGCCATTAACCAATCAATGCCATTTAGCGCGTTCATACTGAACAGGCCACTTTATTTCGTGGCCAAGCTCATGTGCAGCGCGCAGGGCAAAATGTGGATCACGAAGCATTTCCCTTGCAAAAAACACAAGATCGGCACGTTCGTTTTCTATAATTTCGTTAGCCTGTTCCGATTTGGTGATCAAACCTACCGTACCTGTAAGTATACCGCTTTCTTTTTTAACTTTTTCGGCAAATTCAACTTGATAACCTGGTGTTAACGGGATTTTAACATTTGGTATGTTTCCGCCTGTTGAACAGTCAATCAAATCAACACCTTTTCCTTTTAAAATATTGGCTAATGCAACGGAATCTCCGGCCGTCCAGCCGCCTTCTACCCATTCGGTTGCCGAAATCCGTACAAACAGTAGGTTCTCTTCAGGCCAAACTTCCTTAACACTTTCAATTATTTCGAGGAGTAAACGAATGCGGTTTTCAAAGCTTCCGCCATATTCGTCTGTACGTTGGTTACTGAACGGTGAAAGAAATTGATTGATCAGGTATCCGTGTGCACCATGCAATTCTATCACTTGAAAGCCGGCATCAACAGCCCGTTTAGCAGCGGCTTTGAAATCGGCTTTTACTTTTTCAATGCCCGCTTTATCTAAAGCTATGGGTGGTTCTTCATTTTCAAAAAAAGAAATGGCACTTGCCGAAACACTTTGCCAACCGTTTGGCTGATCGGCAGGGACCTGTTTACCGCCGTTCCATGGTTCCTGGTGACTTGACTTACGTCCTGCATGCGCCAGCTGGGTACCCGGAACAGCGCCCTGAGCCTTTATAAAATCAGTAATCTGTTTTAGTTTTTCAACATGTTCGTCTTTATACAAACCCAGGTCGGCAAAGGTAATGCGGCCTTCGGGTGATACTGCGGCGGCTTCGGTAATGATTAATCCCGCACCGCCTGTAGCAAAGCTACCAAGGTGTACCAGGTGCCAGTCGTTGGCAAAACCATCCTGGCTTGAATACTCGCACATAGGCGATACTACGATGCGGTTTTTTAGTTCGATGTTTTTTATTTTAAGGGGAGAGAATAGTGTAGACATGTTTTTTGTTTTTGCAAATATGCGTACTAACAAGCAGTGTGTATGTACTGTTTTTGTAAAATGATATTGCAGTGAGAGGAAAGAAGCGTTTTGTGCCAGGCGGAATTGTCCGAATCAGAATTACAGAATTATTCAATTTTCAGAATAAGGTCATTCTTTAATAGTGCAGGTTGTGCTATTTACTAAAACGTTACATTTACCACCATGTCTGCCATTACAACCCGCTTAGCAACTTTTAATGATATCCCCGAATTGCAGGGGCTAATCGCTCTTTCTGTTCGTGGATTAAGCACTAATTATTATAATCAGCAGCAAATTGAAAGTGCTATTAAGTACATTTTTGGAGTGGATACCCAATTGGTTACCGATGGTACTTATTATGTAGCCGAAATAAACGGCGTTACCGTAGGCTGTGGCGGCTGGAGCAAACGCAATACACTTTACGGTAGCGATCAGCATAAAGAAATTGAAGACCCATTGCTTGATCCCAATCATGATGCTGCCAGGATCAGGGCTTTCTTTGTTCATCCGGACTATGCCCGGAGGGGTATAGGTAGTTATATCATAAAGGTTTGCGAAACTGCTGCACAAAACAACGGCTTTAAGAGCCTGCAATTAGGAGCTACGTTGCCTGGTGTGCCGCTTTACGAAGCTATGGGATACAAAGCCATGGAAAATATAGGTCAGCCGATGCCTGATGGGGTGGTATTGCCTTTGGTTAAAATGTTTAAGGTTTTATAGTTTTGGTTTTCATATTAAACACTCCCTTTCAGCGTTATAGCTCAGAACCAAGCCCGCAAGCATGCCCAGGAAAATACTGACGGTAATAATCTTATTAATGGCTGTTACCTTAACACAGGCCCAAACTGCTGAAGATACCTACAACAAATACCTCGACTTTAATTTGGCGCGTTTGCAGGGTGAACAGGATAAGGCAATGGAATTATCCCGGCAAATTATGCGGGATACGGCCAGACTATCAGCCAAAGTTAAGATCAATTTTTTCAATTCACTGGCCAGGCTTTATGAAGATGACAATCAAAGTGTAAATGCGATACCCTTATATGAGCGCGTAGTTGCTGCCGAACCTGATTATTATGTGGCCCACCGGGCTTTGGGATACTTGTATCTCAAAAATATCCCCGATGCGGATAAGCCTTTGAATACACCATCTACAGATGCCGAATACATTAAGGCTGTCAAAAAAGCCCTGCCTCAATTGGAGAAGGCACAGGCCTGCGATGCTGACGACAATACTTTAGCCCTGATAAAAACGCTTTATAAGAACATTGGTAATGATGCCGGGTTGACCGAACTGAATAACCGTTTGAAGGTTTTGAAAGAGAAATGTGAAGATATTTTGAGTGATTAGCGCCAAATTACTCCATCCAGAGTAATGCTGAGTGATTAAATCCAGGGGCCTCTGAAGGTGAAACGACAAAAGAGGGCCTGTCAGTCTGAGCCTGTCGAAGACTCGTGTGCAGAGGCTTGCCCGCCATACTTCGACGGGCTCATTATGACACCCATTTTTTAAGTTGCCATGGGTAACTTGCTTCAACACCGCACTCGTTATGCCTCCGGGCGTGCTGATCAAAGCGTTGACTGACCTGTGGGGGGCCGAAACAATCTTCAGAAGCCTCAGGATTTAATAGCTATTTTATTATATTCCTACGTCCTACTTTTGCCTAAAGCTATCACCAATAAATGCTAATGCATCGGTGATGCCGGTGCGCCAGTAGGTCCAGTTGTGGGCTCCGTCGCGGATGCGGAATTCGTGTGGCACTTTCTTTTCTGTAAGGGCTATATGCAGCAGGCTGTTCCCTTTGCTTAGTGCGTCATCATCACCGCAATCTATCCAGTAGCGCACATTTTTCAGATCATCGGTTGTTTTGCTTTGTACCAATCCCAGTATGGAGTTAGCCTGCCAGGTAGCATTAAGGCGTTCTTTTCCTTTAAGATCCGGGCCGAATACCTTGCTATATACATCCTTCCAGCGCTCGTCGGGTATCGCCATAAAGTCATCATCATTACGTACCGCAGCACTCAAAGCCGCTGCTGCCGAGAACATATCGGGATGTTTAAGGCTGTATATCAGTGTACCAAAGCCTCCCATGGATAAGCCCGCCACGCCGCGGTATTGTTTAGTACCTTTTATACGGTATTCTTTTTCGATAGATGGTATAAACTCCTTGAAAAAGAAGTCCTCATAGTTTAGTTTGTCCTTGTATGCATTGATAAAGAAGCTTGTGCCCCCGTCGGGCATTACAATGATCATCGGTGGAATGGTACCATCGGCAATAGCTTTATCGGCATAGCGGTTAACTTCACCAAATTGCAGCCAGCCGGTATGGTCATCCCCATAACCATGCAGCAGGTATACTACAGGGTAGGTGCGGTTTGATGTTTCATAGTCGGCAGGGAGGTATACTGCGTATTTTACATTATGATTTAAAATATCGCTTTTTATATATTGCTCTTCAATCACCTTGCCGGTAGTTTGCGCAAATACATTTGCCGAAATCAGCAATAAACAAACCAGCAAACCCCTTTTTATAGTACTCATATTCTAATTCATTCAATTAATCGTCATTTACACATCCGCATATCTGAAATCAGCGCGTCTGCTACTTTTGCCTGAAACTATCACCAATAAATTGCAGTGCGTTGGTGATCCCTGTGCGCCAGTAGGTCCAGGTGTGGGCACCATCGCGCATACGAAATTCATGCGGTACATTTTTTTCGGTAAGGGCGATATGCAGCAGGCAGTTGCCTTTGCTCAGAAAGTCGTCGTCGCCGCAATCTATCCAGTACCTTACAGATTTTAGCTCATCGGTAGTTTTGGTTTGCACCAGGTTTAAAACCGAATTACTTTGCCATGCATTGTTAACCCTGTCTCTTCCCTTTAAACCCCGGCCATAAAGCTGCGCAAATATTTTTTCATAAGTATCATCAGGAGTGCTTACAAGCTGATCGTCGGGAAATACAGCGGCGCTTAAGGCTGCACCGGCTGCAAACAGATCGGGGTGTTTAAGTGTATAGATCAGCGTTCCGTAACCGCCCATTGAAAGGCCTGCAATGCCCCGGTATTTTTTTTCGGCCTTGATGCGCAATGCCTTTTCAATATAAGGCATAAACTCTTTGATGAAAAAGTCTTCATATTTTTCCTTACCGTCATAAGAGTTGATGTACCAGCTCGAATCGGCATTTGGCATTACAATGATCATGGGCGGGATAGTGCCATCGCTAATAGCTTTATCCGCATAGCGATTAACCTCGCCAAATTGCAGCCAGCCGGTATGGTTGTCGGTATAGCCGTGCAGGAGGTAAACTACAGGGTAGGTGCGGTTAGCCGTTTCATAATCCGGAGGTAGATAAACCGCATAATTTACATTGCGCTTTAAAATTTTGCTTTTGAGGCTTTGCTCTTCAAGTACCTTGCCTTGTTGCGCAAATGAATTGAAGCCGTTTACCAGCAACAGGAATAAAAAAACAGGTTTAAGTATTTTCATGGTATGGATGTTTCAGGTTTAAAAATTAAGGGCCTTCCCCTGTTGCGGATATATCAGGTTTAGCTGTAATTTATTGGCAGCTTTTAACTGAGTTTTGATTTTGCTGATGCTGGTCATTGGCGGCTTTAAATGAGTTATTACAATGTTTAAGCCTTTTATAGCATCTGTGCCGGTAAACGAAGCCAGTTTATCCATCTCGGCCATTAACCATTTTGGCGTAAGGTGACCGAACAATGTTTTATCTGGCTGCTCATTAGGGAAAGATACCTCTATTAAAATAGCCTTTAATTTTTTACTTTTTACCAGCGGAGCAGCGGCCTGCCACAGGTTTTGCATGTTGCTGCTTTTTTCTATCTCATCGGGGCCGGTATCACCTAAATAAAGCAAATAATTGTTATTGCTATTCACCAAAAAAGCAGTACTGGTTAAATTGGAATGACTGAGCGGGAAAGCCCGGACCTTAAAGTCAGTATTTTCGATAGCTGTTTCGGTACCGGGTTCCAGTACTTTATAGTGATATTTTTTCAGTGCTGGTGTTTCGCCCTGGTCAGCAAAATTGGCCCAGCTTTTCCAGGTAAAATAGTGCGTTTTTATGGTTTCAATGCAATCATTAAGTGCATAGATGCTTTTGGTGCTGTCCTCGGGTGAGTTAATGATGAGCCCGGCGATATGGTCAAGATGTGAATGGGATATAAAATAGCCTTTAATATATTGCCTGAGCACAGTATTGGCGGGCACCTTAAAGCTTTTACACGTTACAGCTTTTTCAATGCCGTAATGTATTGTGCCTGCATCAAGGCAGATATAGTTATTGCTGCCTTTGGGTGCAAGCATATAGGCCGATAGGTTGCTTTCATCAATACCCCCCAGTACACCTAAGGGTACCAGCCTGAAAGTCGAAACCTTTGGAGTTTGAGCAGCCAAAATTACAGGGAAAAGGAAAATATATAAAAATGGCAGTAATTTATACTTGAGGTTCATTTTAGGCAGATTTAGCTTTAGTATGCTACGCTACTAAATTAAGGATATGCATAAATAATTAAAGTAAAATGCCGCCTGTTTTTATGAACAGTTACATTACATAACGGGTTTTAAGGCATCGTTCACAAAAAAATTTGCGAACAGGAAGCCAAAACAGGGTGATTTTTAATGCAAGGCTACGCCTACGCCTGGTTTTTAAAGGCTCATTACATTTTTTACACCTGTAAATAGCACGTGGTGTATCTCTTACAATTTCCATTGTTAGGGGGGAGCAATAGTTTCTGCAAAATTAAAGTTCAGTATATTTAAACGAAAGTTTACAGGTTTAGGTTTGCCTTTTTTTGAGAATTTATTCTGTTTTCATGGCCTTCGCAGCAGGTTTTTTATATTCATAATCGCCACCTAACAGATACCCCCACGGTTTAAGTGTTTCAATGCGGTCAAATATGATCTTGAATATGGCAATAACAGGAATAGAAAGGAACATGCCCGAAAGGCCCCAGATCATTTCGCCTAAAATAATACCTATAAAAGAGATGAGGGCATTGAGCCTAACCTTTGAACCAACTATAGTGGGCAGCAAAAAATTGGCATCAACTGCGTGAATGCCTATAACACTAACAGCCACCGCTACAGTGTTGCTGATACTGCCTGTAGCAAAAGTTATAACAGTACTTAAAAGCAAGGCAGTGAAGATCCCGAGGTATGGAATAATGTTGAAAAGACCAACTATAATACCCAGCAAAGCGGCATATTTTATACCTATCATCCAAAAAACAGTAATGGCTACACCGGCAACAATCACCATTTCTAACAGTAGCCCCAATATATATTGCCTCAAAATACTTTGAATATTTTCAACAATATCCATTACCACGTGCTCGTTTTCATCTCTAAAAACCCATACCATAAAACGGATGAGTAAACGCCTGTATAACAGTATAAAAAAGGTGAAGATCATGATGAATACATAAAACAGCATAAGCGATGAGATGGCCCCGAAAGTAGTGCCCAGTACATCAGTGCCCGACTCCATGAGTTTTTTGGCGGTGTCATCAACATAGGCCATTTGCTTGGCAGTGTTAACATGAAAAGCATGTTGAACCCATTGCTGCAAGTCCTGTATTGATTGTTTTACCTGCTTTTGAAGCATCGGCCAGTCGTTAGCCATGTTTGAGATCTGTGACCCTACCAGGTAGAGGATTCCTCCGACAACACCAACCAACAATAATATAGAAACCAGCGACGCCATGCTGCGGGGCAACCTGAGTTTATTTTCAAGGAAATTACAAACGGGAAGCAACAGTATGGCAAATATAAAACCAAAGATCATGGGATCAAGCAGATCTTTACCCATAATAATCAGGTAGCCAAGGGCCATAAAACCAATAAGTACTAAAGCAAGACGTTCATAAAATGGAGCGATGAGTTTTTTTGTTGGCATATGGGGCAAATGTAGGGGTATTTATGATGGCTTAACGCGTAATTACTTCAGAAGTTTGAAGATAAGTAATAATCGGGAACAGATCGGGTGAAAATTAATAAACGTTTAAATCATGTCGGATTGAGCAGCAGTTGCGTTTTAAGTAGCAGCAAGAGCAGTTTGGTGTACTTGCTATTACAGTCGTTAAAACTGCTACCATATGCTGCAACTGCTGCTCAGTAACTGCTACTAAAATTGTCGCTGCTACTATTAAAAAACTACTACTGATTTTATGTTTTGGCAAATATTTTGCATTGCAATATAATTATTTACTTAAAAAGTAACATTATGGCAAAGTATTCAGAAAAAGCCGGAGAGAAGGTTGAGAAAACCATGCACGAAATGAAGGAAGGCAAGCTGAAAAGCGGCAGCGGCAAAAAAGTAACCAGTAAAAAGCAGGCAGTAGCTATAGGACTGTCCGAAGCCAGGAAAGAGGGAGCCAAAGTGCCGAAGAAGAAAAGTTAATATATTATGACCGGAAAAAATTTCGGCACCTGTCGAAGTCTGATGAATTTAAACACCATACTTCGACAGGTTTTGGCCTGATCCTTTTATTTTTTTAATGTAAACGCGTCTATGATATCCATCAGCGTCACAGCTTCTTCAATGGGGCAGGGGTTGGGCTCTTCGCCATTAAAGTAAGCTACTATTTTGGTTATGAAAGGCTGCTGGATATGTTCAGGATGAGTGAAAGTTATGGTGTCTTCTTCACTATCAGTTCTCCAATTGATGTAATTGCCAAAAAACGGGAAGGTGATTTTTCCTTTTGTGCCGATGATCTCACAGGTATCGGTGGTTTCACTTTCGGCTACATTAAAACACCAGGAACCGTTAACCACTACCTTGTTTTTAAATAGGATCTGCCCGCAAACATGATCGTCGGCAGGTGTTGAGTTTGATTGATTGAGCGAAAAACCATGATATGTTTCAGGCTCGCCGAAATAATACAGCATCAAATCGAGCTGATGCGGGGCAAGATCATGGAAGTAGCCGCCGCCTGATAATTCGGGCCGTACACGCCAGTTGGTTTCCACATCGGCAATCAAAGTTGGTTTGCGGCTTTGCCACATCCTGATCTGTACAGTACGGATCTCCCCAATAAGCTGGTTATCAATCAATTCTTTAACCTTTAAAAACATAGGTAAAGCCCGGCGATAATGGGCAACTGTAAGTTTTGAATTGCTTTCATTTACTGCCTCCGCCATAGCCCTTGCTTCGGCCGAATTGCGCGTTACCGGTTTCTCGACATAAACGTTTAACCCTTTTTTTAATGCGGTAAGTGCATAATCGAGATGGGATGCGGGAGGGGTGGCTATGTAGATCGCGTTTAATTCCTGGTCGTTCAGTAATTCACTGGCATCGCTGTACCATTTGCCTACGCCATGGCGTGCAGCATAATCGGCCGCTTTTTCTGCATCGCGGCGCATAACTGCCACAAGGTTACTTCCCGCCACTTTTTTAAATGCAGGCCCGCTCTTTTTTTCAGTTACGTTGCCGCAGCCTATAATGCCCCAGTTTATCATTGTTAGCCCCTCTAAATCTCCCCTAAAGGGGAGACTTTAATTTTTATTTAAGGAAAGATATTAAAATTACTTGTCGAAAAGAATAGAAATTGGCGCTCCGCCATAGTTCCCCCTTTAGGAGGTTAGGGGGCCAAAATTTCTTCTATCCTTGCTAACTCCTCTGCCGAAAACCGGAGGTTATTCAAAGCTTTTAATGAATCGGATAATTGTTCGGGCCTGCTTGCGCCTATCAATACAGATGTCACGCGGTCATCTTTCAGGATCCAGGCCAGTGCCATTTGGGCCAGCGACTGCCCGCGTTGCACTGCCAGGTTGTTCAACTCCTTGATTTGCCTCAGGCGTTCGTCCGTTATATGGCTTTTTTGAAGGAAGCCTGTTGGTCGCGCAGCCCTTGAATCTTCCGGGATGCCATGAAGGTATTTATCCGTCAATAAACCTTGCGCCAGTGGTGAAAAGGGGATACAGCCTACGCCTTCGTTACCTAAAACATTCAGCAGACTGCCTTCAACCCAGCGCTCAAACATGGAGTATTTAGGCTGATGGATAAGGCACGGTGTGCCAAGCTCTTTGAGTATTTTGATAGCTTTCGAGGCCAGTTCGGCAGGGTAGTTGGAAACACCAACATACAAAGCTTTTCCCTGGCGAACAATGAGATCTAACGCAGCCATGGTTTCCTCAAGTGGCGTGTTTGGATCGGGGCGATGGTGGTAAAAGATATCCACATAATCAAGCCCCATGCGTTTAAGGCTTTGATTAAGACTGGCTACCAGGTATTTCTTCGAGCCCCAGTCACCATATGGGCCCGGCCACATAGTGTAACCGGCTTTACTTGATATAATAAGTTCGTCGCGATAATCGCGGAAATCTTCCTTCAGGATCTTTCCAAAATTCTCTTCGGCCGAGCCGGGAGGCGGGCCATAATTGTTGGCCAGGTCAAAATGGGTAATGCCGCTGTCGAAAGCGAGATGTAATATTTTGCGGTAATTATCGGCAACGTCAACATGACCGAAATTATGCCAAAGGCCTAATGAAATAGCCGGAAGCTTGATGCCACTGTTACCACAGCGGCGATATTGCATTGTTTGATATCTATCGGCAGATGCTATATATGTCATATTTTTAGGTAAGGATCGGGCCGTAAAAATAGAACTTTAGGCAGATTAATAAAGGTATTTTTGACTTTACTGAAATTAAATTATGGCATGGCTACTATATCATTAACCTGCATCTGATGTTTGGCCCAATCGCGTAGTAATTGTAAAAAAGGAAGTAATTCCCGGCCTGTATCGGTAAGAGTATATTCAACCCTTGGAGGTACTTCAACATGCACCTGCCGAAGGATGAGGCGATCATCTTCCAGCTCACGCAGGGCCTGGGTAAGCATTTTAGAGGTTACGCCTGTTACAGTGCGCCGTAACTCGCCATAACGCATGGTACCATTGCGTAAACGCCACAGTATGCGACCTTTATATTTGCCGCCTATTCGCTGAAAAGCGTAGTCGATACCGCATTTTGGGGCTTCGTGTTTTGATTTTTTATCCATCAATTAAAAATAATATAACTGATTTACAGCATGGTAACTTTTTAGTAATCAGGCTACTTTTTTGTGCCTTATTGCTAATGGAATATAGCAAATATAACTTTGCTACATGAAATATAAATCGCTTTTGATCCTGATGCTGGTTACAATATGTACGGCATCGGCACAGAACAAACCCTCTGTTTATAATTTGACCGGAACCTATGAATTGGTAACAGTTGATAATATTGCTGCCGACGGCAGCCGAACCCATCTTTACGGTGATTTGCCGAAGGGGATTCTTGTAATTGATGCTATGGGGCATTACGCTTTACAGATCTATAGCGAAAACCGGCTAAAGTTTGCATCGGGAGATAAAGCTAAGGGTACCGATGATGAGAACAGAGCCGCGATAAAAGGATGTAATGCTCATTACGGTACCTATAAAGTTGAAGGGAATAATATCATTTTCAATATCGAACATGCATCGTTCCCAAACTGGGAGGGCACACAGCAAAAACGCCCCTTTACAATTTCGGGCGATATTTTTAAGTACACTGTACCCGCGCCAACTACCGGAGGAGCGGTAATGGGAGAGGTGGTTTGGAAGAAACTGTCTTAATCAGAATTTACAGGATTTAAGAATTAACAGAATGTTTTACTTCAAGCCCAGATTTAAAGGGTTTGAAGTAACAGGAAACCTCGCCTATTTCTACATCAAAATTTCGAAAATCCTAAAATTCTGTAAATTCTGATTCAGACAACTTCAGCCACCACAAAAGTGCTTCCGCCTACGAAAACAAGATCATCATTAGCCGCATTTTTTTGTGCCGATAGCAGTGCTTCTTTTACCGATGGATATGCATTACCAATTAAACCATGAGCTTCGGCCTGGGCTTTCATGATTTCAGCGTCCAGGCCTCTTGGAATGTCTGGTTTGCAGAAATAATAAGTAGCACCTTTGGGCAGCAGCGGTAATACTTTGCCGGTATCTTTATCATTTACCATCCCTATAACCATGTGCAGGTGCTTGTAATGAAGAGAAGCAATATTTTTCATCACTTCCTCAATGCCATCGGGGTTATGTCCGGTATCGCAAATAGTAAGCGGGTTATGGCTTAAGGTTTCCCAGCGGCCATGTAGGCCGGTGAGATTTTTGACTTGCTTTAAGGCTGTTTCGAGGTGCTCATCGGTAACTACAAAGCCTTGCTCGCGTAATTCATCAACGGCGGATAAAACGGTTTTTACATTTTTAAGCTGATAGCTACCTGTTAGGTCGAGTCCGAAAGTCCGAAAGTCCGAAAGTCCGGAAGAGGTATGGCCCAATGGGTTTCGTTTCGCAATAATTTTAAGTAGCCCTTCGTTTTCTTTCCGACTTTCGGACTTCCCGGCTTCCGGACTTGAAATCGTCCACTCTCCTGATGCAAACCGAATGTTGCTGTTAGTTTGCGCAGCTTTATCGATAAACACGTTTGATACCTCCGGTTGTTGTTCACCAATGATTACCGGGATGCCCGGTTTGATGATGCCTGCCTTTTCGCCGGCTATCAGTTGCAGGGTATTACCCAGCATATTCATGTGGTCCCAACCTATGTTGGTAATTACCGAGAGGAGAGGAGTGATCACATTAGTTGAATCCAGCCGGCCGCCTAAACCTACCTCAATAACGGCGATATCTACCTTTTCTTTGGCGAAAACATCAAAGGCAAGTGCTACGGTCATCTCAAAAAAGGAGGGGGCTATTTCATCAAAGTCGGCCCTATGATCTTCAACAAAGTCAACTACGGTTTGCTCGCTGATCATTTGTCCGTTAATGCGGATCCGCTCGCGAAAATCTTTGAGATGGGGTGAAGTATAAAGCCCTGTTTTGTAACCCGCTGTTTGTAAAATGGCCGCCAGCATGTGCTATGTTGATCCTTTGCCATTAGTGCCGCCTGTGTGCACACTTCTAAATTTATGCTGGGGATTATCCAACCGCCTGCAAAGCTCGAGCGTATTGGTAAGGTCTTTCTTAAATGCCGAAGCCCCGTCCCGTGTAAACATGGGGAGCTGGGTATAGAGGTATTGTAGGGTTTGTTCGTAGTTCATGGTTCATGGTTCATGGTTCATGGTTTGAACCACTACTTTACGAGGCAAAAATAGTACTGAAGCTGATTAAAAGACAACGGGTAATTGTAATATTATTTCGACATCGCTATGAACCATAAACTATGATCCATTCGCTTTCCCCGAATTAATTTACCTTAAACACAAAAACAACGGTACCCTGTTGCTGATCGGGGGCATTATCAAGCGGGTTAAGTTTGGAATTTTTTACAGCATCTTCGCATTTTTGAAGCAAGCCGGCATCTGATATGGTGGTACCACGGGCCCCGGCACGGGCATAAGTAACGTTACCATCTTTATCAACCCGGATATCAACTACTATTTTACCGCTTTGACGGTTATCGTCACTTACAGAGGGGCGGCTTACGAAGTTGCGCTGCGCCATGTTCAGACTGCCGCCATTGCCGGATCCTGTGCCATTATAGTTATTGGTAAGCGTAGTGCCTGTGGTTTTACCCTGGTTGCCCGGCGTTTTGCCTGTGCCATCGCCTTCACCGGTACCGGTTGATGCTTTGCCTTTATATAAAGCATTTTGGTTAACAGTAGGTTTAGCAGGCGGTGTTTTTACAGGAGGGGTAGCGGCTACATTCTGGCTTGGCTTTTTGGTAGGCGCCGCCACTTCTGGGGCGTCCTCATTATTTTGCGTAACCACCGTTTTTTCGCTGCTTTCGGGCGTAGGTTTTTCTTCGGTAGGTTTGCTTTCAGTAACTTTATCGGGTTTGGTGTGATTGGCTTTTTCGGCAACAGAAGGTTCTTCGGTGCTCATGTAATCGTCGCCCATGCCTTCATCAACCGTACCGTAGTTTACCAATATGCCGCCTGTTCCGTTCTCCTCAACCGGCGGATTTTTGAATACGATAAAATAACATGCCGCTATCAGCACAGCCATAATAATGCCTGTTGCTATAAACGCCTTCGGATAGTTATTTTCTTCCCTATACTCCATTTTTAAATTAGTGCAATTTTTTTTAGCAGTATTTTCTTAGTTGCAGTAGCACTTTGCAGTAGCAATACCAGCTGCAAAAGTTAAAAAAATCAAGCAGATAAACTGCTTCCTTGAAACTGCAACTGCTACTTAAAACTGCTACTTTTAAAAAGAGTGGCAGTTTGTTTAAAAGATTACGGTAACTTACTGCAATAATCTACTATAAACTTTAAACTGCAACTGCCACTGTTATCCCTTAGGTTCTGTCGCCAAAACCAGTTTAATGTTCAACTTTTGTGCCACGTCCATCACCTGTACCACATCCTGTATAGCTACAGTTTTATCAACATATAAAACTATGGTAAGTTCGGTAGCCAGGGTTTTGTAACCCGCCAGCGTAGTTTGCAAAGCATCCACCGGGATCTCTTTTTTATCTACGTAGTACTTCAGGTCTTTGGTTACTGAAACGGTTATGGTTTTTTTAGATACCGACTGCCCTGTTGATGATTTAGGCAATACCAGCTTAATAACGTTAGGGTTGGTAACTGTTGAGGCTATAAGGAAAAACAGCAGCAGGAAAAACATAATATCGTTCATTGCCGATGTATGTACCTCTGCCGATGCACCCCTGTGTCGTTTTCTTAAATTCATTTGCTCGGCTCCTCTAACAGGTCAATAAATTCAATGGCATCGGTTTCCAGCTTCAGGATCACCTTATCAACCATCATATTTAAAATGTGGTAGCACACATAAGCTACGATACCTACAAACAAACCTGCGGCTGATGTTACCATTTTTACGTATAAACCTCCAGAGATTACCCCCATGCTGATGTTGTCGGTTTTTGAGATATCATAAAAGATCTTGATTACACCGGCAATGGTACCCAGGAAACCAAACATCGGCGCTATACCGGCTACGATACCTAAAATTCCAATATTTTTTTCCAGTTTGGATACTTCCAGCTTACCAACGTTTTCAATAGCCCCTTCGATATCTTTTATAGGGCGACCAATGCGCAATAAACCTTTTTGCAGCATGCGCCCAAGCGGTGTGTTATTGTTACGGCAAATAGCAATGGCCGATTCCAAATTGCCTGAGTGGATACTTGAACGTACCTGTACCATCAGGTTTGATTCATCACGAGATGCTTTACGGATAGTAAAGTAACGTTCGAAAAATATTACCAGCCCCAGTACAGCTAAAATACCTATCGGGATCATTACCCAGCCACCCTTGATCAGCAGGTCGCCAAAGCGAAGTTCTTCAGTTGGCAGTGCTGCGGTTGTTACGGCGTGGTTTGCGGTATCTGCCAGGTGTTTGGCGGTATCTGTAATTTGCTGAATTAATAATAAAGTCATTTCGTGGAATCAGTAATTTGTTTTGAGTATGTGTCTTTAGTTATTTTTCCTTGTGATATGAGTTTTTTTCTCACGGCTTCTGCTTCCCCAGATGAGGAAAACCCTCCAATTATGATCTTGATCCGCGGACCGGTTCCGGGGCCTTTCAGCAGGCGGGCATCAATCCCCCTGCTTTTATAATCTTTAACCGCCTCATTGCTTTTGGTTATCGTTTTAAACGATCCTAAAAATATCGCAAACTCCGGCTGTGGTACGGTATCTGTTTTAGCTGCCGGATTATTTAACGCTTCAACAGGTTTAGAAATTGCCTTTGCCGTATCAGCAACAGTTGGAGTGGAATCCTTTTGGATACTATCCGGCTTAATTACGGGAGCAGCTTTGGATTTTTCAACCTTTGGTTGTTCTTTAGGGCTGTCATTGTTAAGATGTAATAGTGCGGGGTTATATTTATATACGCCAAAAGCTGCTGCGGCAAGTATAACCACTGCAATTGCTATTATAACCCAAATGCTGATACCCCGCTTAATTTCGGGTTCATCATCAATATACTCAGGCTGCTCAACAAGGGTTGCGTTTGCAGGCGGCGGTGTATAGGTTTGCTGTAGAGATATAGCCGTAGGCAAAGGCGGCGGCGGTGGCGGCGGGGGCACGTAGTTAACCTTGTTAATGGTTACCGGAGTAAGGCCAAAAAACAAAGGATCGCTGCCCGGTGCCTGTTCCTGCGGTCTGAAAGCAATTTTGCCTTCCTGCATATAAAACCAGCCTAATTGGGCAAAAGGTACTTCATGCAGCACCAGCTCCTGCTTAAGGCTGTTGATGTATTTTTCGGTGAAATATTTGGATGATGCCAACGAGATTTTTTTCTTTTCGGCGATATGGCGTGTCAGGATCTCATCGTCTTTAGCCTCCTGGTCAAAATGCAGCTTATGACCGGGCGGATAAAAAGTTGCCTGTACATCATCATAATAGCCATTTATACGCAGGCGCGAAAAGCAGCCCAAGCCAGGTACACTAATTTCGGTGTACCGGCCTAGTAGTTCGCTTAAATAATTGGCTATATCCATCCGGTAAAAATACGGTTAATTTTAAAACATCAAACAGGGCTTAAAACGAGTACCCTACGCCGCCAAAGATATTAAATCCGTAGTTAGGGTAGTATAACCAATTTTGATACGAACTGCTCAGGATATTATTAGCCTGCGCAAATACCGAAAACCTGCTGTTGATCCTGTATTCTACGCTGCCGCTCAGGTCGCCAAAGCCCTTAATAGGCTGTTTAATCTGGTTGTAAACCGGGCTTCCGGGGGTAGAAGTTGGTGCTAATACCAATAACCTGTCGGTTGTTGAACCGCGGATAAGCAATGAACCGGTAACAGTCAATTTGCTGTCGATATGTATTGCGGTACCTGCAGTTAATAAAAATTTAGGCAGGTTCCATGGCTCGCTTTCTTTAGCCATTTGATAGTCTTTTATTTCAACACGGCCGAAAATGTTAAAATCGTCTGTCGCTTTAAAATCCAGCTCACCATTAAAGCCGTTTACGCGGGCTTTGCCATCGTCATAAATAACAGTGAATTTGTTTCCTTCAGCATTGAAGTTACTCACCATTAAAGGCATGTTTTTAATGCTGTTGCGATATACTGATGCTTTGAAGCTTAAGCCTGGTGCAAGGGTGCCTTTTAAACCGGCACCAATATCCAGCTGATCAACCGAGTTTTTAATATTGATGTTTTGGCCAAGGAATGGATTGATCATTGCAAAATCATGCAGCGAAGAACGGTTTACATCGCCCTTAGCTTCAACAAAAAGGCGTACATATTTAGGGATTACCTGTACCTCCAATTTAGCGGCCGGGAAAATGAAAAACTTACCAAAATCGCCAAACTCTTTTACGATGTTAACGCCTGCATCTATTTTATAGTTATCCCCCTGAAATTTGATATAAGGGTTAACCCTTGCAATGTTGTTACCAAGGTTGTAAAGACTGTCTTTCTGACTGGCCAGATCCAACGATCCGCTTAAACCTGCATAAAACTGCTTAACCGTTTGATTTAAAAATCCCGATATAACGACATTGTTTTCACGAGCCTGGTAAGCATTGCTAAAAGCGTAACCTTTTAATTTTACAGCGTAGGTAAAAGCATTTTCAACGTCTTTGTAATTCTTAGCCAGTTCAACTTCACCGCTTATGGTATTGAAGTGCTGTTTTGTCGGCACAAAATTGTTGTCGGGAGCATCCTGGTTGTAACCGTAAAAATAGGTACCTAAACGATTGTAGTTGATACGGCCTGAGATATTGTTATCGCCAATGATGCTTTTGCCGAAAACGCCAACGTCATCGCGGCTTTGGGTTTGTTTTTGCAGTGAGCCAGATTGCGACAAATGTTTAATGAAACCGCCAAATTGTAAAGCCTCATCACGACCGTTGGCAAAATAGCCTTCGCCATAAATGGTTTTCAGGTTGCCAAAACCAACTTTAGCATAATTGTTGGTTAAAACAGAATCCTGTTCTGCCGGCCTTTTCATTGGGTCAAGCTGCCTGATCTCGGAGTTTTGCTCCTGGCGTTTATCAAGCGGGGCATAGGTTAAAGGTGCTTTAAACGGCACTTTATCTTCCAAATCAGGGTTACGACGGATCTTTACCGCATCGGCCAGCACCGGTTTGTAGGCAGTGGTCACTACAATTTCTTCTGATAAGCTACCGCCATTGGCAGCGTTGTTGGGATTATTGCCGCCTCCCTTTTTTGTAGTATCCTGCGCTGTTTTTGCAGCGGCATCACCTAAGCTTTTGCTGTCTGTAGCTTTTTTAGCTATAGGTTTTGGCGCGGTCTTTTTGGGTGCCGGTTTAGCGGCGGGCTTTTTAGTTGCAGTTTTTACTGTTGCTTTTTTGGTAGATTTCTTTGTTTGTGCCTGGGCAGGAACAAAGTATAATGCTATTATTAAGGTAAGCAGCGTATATGTGTATCTTGAGTTCATTGCTTGTCTTTTTTTATATTACTCTTTGTTACTGTTTGTTAGTTGTATCGGGCTGGGCAGTTTCTTTGGTGCCTGCTGCAGGGGCTTTGTTTTTACGGCCGCTCAGTTTATCCAGCTTTTCTTTAGCAGTAGGTAATATGTCGTCATCGGCTTTATAGTTATCAATGATACTTTGCAGGGTTGCCTTGGCCTGGAAGGTATCTTTTAAGCCTACATAGGTGTCAGATAACAAAATGTATGTTTTGGCTACCCAGTAATCATAGTTTGGCATTTCCTTGGCCAGGTCAAAACACATTTTTTGTGCTGTTTTATAACGGCCTTTTTCATACTCAATAAGTGCAAGGTTGTAACGGGCTTCGGCAGC
>Ga0157372_10002039_pt1 | contig 21960 bp, 19 predicted proteins | sample C55metaG_FD_115307 | JGI IMG/M metagenome (GOLD analysis project Ga0157372, IMG submission 115307) | Corn rhizosphere microbial communities from Kellogg Biological Station, Michigan, USA - C5-5 metaG | ecosystem: Host-associated > Plants > Roots > Rhizosphere > Soil | place: USA: Michigan... | reverse complement strand
GATCCCGACGCTGCCGTCGATCGACACATCGGCCGGTATCGCGATCTTATCGCGCGCCGCGACGAACTTCATCGCCCCGAGAAAGCATGCGCTATAGCCCGCGGCGAACAACTGCTCGGGATTCGTGCCGGCGCCGCCCGCGCCGCCAAGCTCGCGCGGTGTCGTCAGCTTCAGGTCGAGATTGCCTTCGGGCACGACCGCCCGGCCGTCGCGACCGCCGGTCGCCGTTGCGTGGGCACGATAGAGAACTTTTTCGATCGACATGATGAATACTCCTTTGAGGTGATGACTGTGGCTATCTACTGAAAGATAGATTAAATAGCTCAAACAAACGCGGGCATGGATCTGCCCGTACTTCATGGCTACTGCACATATTTACTGAACAGCCCCCGACATCAGGACACTTTCTTCCAGACGAGTTCGACGTCTTCGAGCCGGGCCTTCGTATGGAAGAGCCGACTGGCGAGCACGCTGCCCTGAAAGGCGGCGAACAGTGCACGTGCCGCGTTCTGCGGCTTGCCGCTGAACGCCAGCGTGCCTTCCTTCGCACCCTGCGCGAGGACGTTGGCAAGCCACGCCTCGTTCGCTTTGAAGAACGCCTGAACAGCTTCGCGAACATTATCCGGCAACGACTCGATGTCTGCTGCCAGCATCCCGCACAAGCAGATCTGGTTGCCATCGCCGAGTGTCCTGCCGAACAGTTTCGTATAGCGGCTCAACTTCGCATCCGCCTGCAGTGACGGATCGATCGTGTCGAGCGTTTGAAGGACGCTTCGGCTGTATTCGGCAACCGCCTCGAGCACCAGATCGTCTTTCGACGGAAAGTAATAGTGAATGCTCGACGTCTTTACGCCTACCAGTTCCGATAGGTCGCGATAACTAAAGCCATTGAACCCGCGCAACATGATCAGCGTGATGGCGTGGTCCAGCAACTGTTCCCTGACGGTCGATTTCGAGTCCATGGGCGTGAGTTTATCTACGTGTAGATAGATTGTCAAGCGCGAAGCGAACGCGTCGTGTCCGCAGCCGGGTGAGGCCGGTCAAGTCTGTTTCATTTCGGCATCTCGGCCGTCAACCGCCGACGGATGGAGAAGGGATCCACATGTGTGGCGAGAACCACCACGCCACGTGCGTCGTGCTCCATGGCCGTTTGCGCAGGGCGAAGCCCCACGCACAGTAATGCCTTCGCGCGCATACGCACGATGAGGGAGTTTTCGATCTTCGCGGCGAAATCTTCCGGCGTGCCTGCATGAGTCGTCGCGTCGTCGACTCTTGAATGACGCCGAAAATCTTCGTCGGCACGATACGAGCGTGCCAAAGCAACGCGGCGAGCAATCGATGTGCCGTGCCAGGAGGCGCATCGCCCCGTTGTATGTGCCAAATCTCGATGGGCGCGACCGATTGAATGCCGGCATCAGTCTCGACTCGCCTGGCCGACGCGTCCGAGACCACTTCGAGTTCGACGCATGCGTCGGATTGCCCCGCGTCGTCCGGGTCGACACCGTTGGTGGCTACCCATCGATTTCCAGTTTGATGGAAGCGGATACCCAAGTCCCGAACGTAGTTCTGCGCCTCGCGCAGGGCAGACAGATCCAACGCCGACGAGCGGGCTGTGGGCGGACGCAACCCGAGCAATGCGGTATTCGGCGGCACCGGTTCTGCTCTCGGTGCGGGAACCGCCGTGCGATGTCCAGGCGAAATGTTCCCAAGATTGACATCTGGCGGCACGACATGGCTTGCGCCTGTTCGTTTCGGATTCACAAAAGCCTCCTGGTCATCGCCTCACGAGACGGGGAACGCGATGAATGCGTCTGCGGGTCCGGTACCAGATGAATGCGCTTTTCCGTCGCCTTCTCGACGGCGGCGCGCGTATAGAGTAACGGAAAGTACTCGCCGTTCAGCCACATCTGCGTGAGGTCGCGATAGTGTGGACTGTCCGGATCGCCTGATTCGCCGGGCAGGTTCATCGCCCTCGAATTGTCCCAATTGCCCACGTCGACGATCACACGAAACGATGGACCGTTGGTCTGGCGGAAATCGCTAGTGCGATAGGTGGACTGGTTCGGCGTATAAGCGCTGCCACCTTTGCCGATGGGACCGACATCGAGCTTGGCGCGCGTCTTGTCATCGACGAGATCCGCGAATGGATGCGCATTCAGATTGGTCTGGAGCTTCCCCCATTGCCACTTGCCGTTGTCCGGACCTTGCAGCCGCACCATCTCCTCGTACGCCGCACGCAGACTGGTAAGGAGCAGGTCATCGCGTTTCGCCTGCGCGTTGTCGCCAAAACGCGCCTGTGGGTGTTCCAGAGAGTCGAGCATCACCGCTGTGTCGGGTGCGCCGAACGCATCGGCAGCCGCTCGCGGCAACACGGCTCGTTTGAATGCTCGCCCGAGATGGCGACTCAGCCAGACTTCCTCGAGGGCAGCTTGCGCCGAGTCCGCTCGCATTTGCGCATCCCAGCCTGCGAGCATGGACAGTGCGGCATGCGTCGAAGGATCGTTGCTCGACAGCGGAGCGAGCAATGCGACCAGCCGGCGTGCGGGAATCGATTCGATATCGTTTTGCAACCGCTCGCTATCTTCGATCGATACCTTTGGCAACGACCGCAATACTTCGTCGATGCGCTGATGGCGCGAGCCGTTGGTCCACTCGAAGCCCGGTTTGCGTTCCGCGTAGGGAAAATCGGGCGGCAGATTCATTTCGTTGGACGTGGTGAAATAGCCGCTGCTCGGGTCGTAGGCGGACGGCATCGCGTCGCGTGGCCAGAAGCCGGCCCACTCGTAGCGGCCGTCGCCCGGAACGGGCAGGAGCCCGTCCCAGTTCGGACGCTTCGGCGCGAGCCCGCTCGGCACCCATCCGATGTGGCCGCGTATGTCCGCGTAGACTTGGTTGACCGTTGGCGCGCCCCAGCTCGAAAGGGCTCGTTTGAACTGAGCGAAGTTCTTGGCGCGCATGTAGCGCATCGAATCGAAATACGGCGACATACCCGGTTGCAGCCACGCCGTGCGGACCGCGAACGCACGATTTTTGTCGTGCTGCGTGTAGATGACGGGACCGTGGCGCGTGAACGCCAGTTCGGCATCGACAGGCGCCTCCCCCCGCACGGCGATCTTCTCGTGCACGATGCGCATGGGCTCCCAGTGGCCTTTGTAGCGGTACTCGCGTGGGTTGGCGGGATTCGATTGGTAGACGTAGAGGTCTTCCTGATCGATGTTGAAAATCGTGAGGCCATACGCAATCGAGCCGTTGTGTCCGATCGAAATGCCGGGTGCCGATGGTTCGCCGCCGCCGATGATGTCGAGCGTCGGCGTGCTGATCTGTTGGATGTAACGCAGGCTCGGCGCCGCGTAGGCGCGGTGCGGATCGTTGGCCATGATCGCGCGGCCCGTTGCCGACTTGTTCGGTGCAATCACCCAGTTATTGCTGCCTTCGGTGACTTCCTCGGGATTATCGGCTGCGGCGATGACCGTCGTCGCGGCGTCGGCGCTCTGGAGCGAATCCGGCGTGATGCGCACGCTTTGCGTCGCGAGCGTAAAGACCTTGAGCACGTCGTCCGGCAGACATGGATCGAGTCCTTCGGGCACGTGGGTTTGCCATGGAGGCTGCAGACCGAAGCGCACGGAGTCATCGGCAAGCGTACTGACGCAGGCGAGCTTTGCGCGTGCGACTTCGCTCTTCAGATTACGTGTGAGGCCATGGCTGCGAATGCGGACGATGTCTTCCGGACTCCATTTCGCGGGCCAGTAGCCGACTTTGCGAAATTCGTAGGGCAGGCGGTCGGGGTGTGCGGCCAGCCAATCGATGTAGGCGTTGACGCCCGTTGCGAAACGGGTAGCGACGGGCTTCGCATCGGGTCCGTAGCGCTTCCATTCGGCGGACATGTTGCCGCGGTACAGAAAAAGGCGGGTGGCCTTGTCCTGCTCGACGTAGGCGGGGCCGAAGACTTCCGCGAGCTGGCCGAGTCCGCGACGGCGCCATAGGTCGATCTGGAACATGCGGTCGCGGGCGGCATTGAAGCCTTGCACGAAGAAGGCATCGCGCTCGCTGTCCGCGAAGATATGCGGTACGCCCCATTTATCGATGAGGATATCCGCGGGATGGGACAAGCCTTCGACGGTGATCGTTTCGTCGGGAGCGGTCTCGGCGTGTGCGTATCGAAGGAGTAATGCGCCGGCTAGCGCAACGGTGAAAGCGATTGTTTGAATTATCCTTGCCGACACTGCTTTCTCCTTCGGGAAGTAGAAAACAATTGTCGAGGATATGGAGCGTTCCGTCGAGCGCGCCCCTGCGGCCCGGTCTATACGGCGGAGCCGATAGCATGAGCTTGGTTGAGGGCAGGCGGCTATACGCTGCTGCAAGCCTTTGTTCAAAGCGGATCGTTATTGGGGACTGTCTTGACGCAGGCGCTCGCCGCTATTATACGGCCATTGTCCGCACTGAACCCTTTTATTGGGCCGGACGCCAGCGATTGGACGATGGCTGACCAAGAAAATGATGGTTTCCGGAAGCGCATCGACCACGTAGCGCAAGACGACCTTCTCAGCCGCTGCATCGACGGAGTTGAGCGCTTCGTCGAGTATTAACACCTGTGGCCGATGCAGCACTGCACGCACGACGGCGACGAATTGTCTTTCTCCGAGCGAAAGTGACCGCGCGTCCTCGTCTAGCTCAATGCGTCGGTTTCCGCAGATCCCGTCCCACGTATCCAGGCTAGCCCTGATGTCCATGTCCTGAACACAGTCGCTAGCGAGTCGTATGTTCTCCCGAACGGTGCCGTCAATCACCTCAGGAGATGCGGGTACGTACAGGACTGTGCCGCCGCAATCGGTTCTCATTTCGGTATACATATCGGCTAAAAACGTTGATTTCCCCGCGCCCGATCTGCCTGCCACATGAATCCGGTCACCCTTCACAAAATCGGTGATATCGATAGAGGTCGCGTGCTCATCGGTGCAATGCACGGATACGGGGAAGCGTCTCATTCGCCGCGTTGGTGTACGGGGCGCCGTGCCGTCCAGCTGATCGAGCGCATCGTAGCCCGCGCCCATTGAAACCAAACCAGTCTGAAACGAGTTGATGGCGTTAGAAATATTGCCAAGCGGCTGAATTAGGCGATCGAGATAAGTTGCCAGAAGAAAGACCTCGCCTGCGCTGACCTTGTCATCCATCATGCCACGCGATGCCACATACATCACCACTACATACGCGGTACCTGTTGCGACAGTAATCACGATGCCCCTGATACTTTTAACTCGAAACAACGCGTCATGCGTCGTCATCGATATATCGACCGCCTGGGTTAATCCATTCTTGAAATAAGAGAGTGCCTTGTACTCGCAGATAAGTTTCACGTTTGATATTAAACCGCTGTACTGCGCAAAAACGTCGTTATCGGCTTCATTGGCCATAGTCGTTTGGTGCAGCTCGCGTCGCCGGAGAAAATTTATTGCAAGCATCAAGGTGATGATCCCAGCAATAAAGAGGTATGGGAATACGTCGCCGGCCACGGCTGAGACAACAATGACAACGATGACGAGATCACAGAGCGCGGGCAGCAAGCCGGACAACACGCTATAGGCTACATTCATTGAGCCGATCTGCATCTTCGAGACGATCGCCACTCGACGAGTAATTGCTTCCGCGCTCTCGGTCACTCGAACGCTAAAATTTGATTTTTGGCTAATGCCTGCGGCGACTGCTGTCGCGAGATTGTAGGATAATCGATACAAAAATGGGTTAATGATTAACCATCGAAGGTCAGTGAGGATTTGCCCAGAAAATCTTACTGCGATATAGAGGAGCGCGAGTAGCGTAAATGATTGGGGGAGTGGTCCGCTCCCAGATTTGTCAATTACACCAGCTAGAAAAACCGGGGCGATACTGATGGCGGATGAACTGAGAACCAGGCACACAACAATGGCGATAAAACGCAACTGCATGCTACGATCGAGCACAGCGAGCGTGTCAATAACTACTCGATCTACATATTTCGATATCATACAATGCACCTTCCTTCGCGGAGGAAGCGCTGCAGCGTATCGACTAGCATAGGAACGTCGCCGGCCAGGTGAAAGTAGGGAATATCACCGTTCAAAAGGTCGTGCAATTCGCCGGCCCTCGTGTCGACATCCGAAGCCGTGTCAAATGGCGTTAGCTTGAAAAGCTCGCGGAGCAACGCGTGTCGCATCTCATGCCGGTCGGTGCTTGCCGGGGCGAAAAGCAATTCAAGGCAGCACTTGTAGTGAGCTGTTGGGCGGTAGACGTACCGTGTCTCGCATGTCCGATATCGAGCGTCGTACAGTATGTCGGTCAACAGCCGTTGCTTCGCAGCCATCGTTTTGAGTGCCCGCTCAAACCCTTCTGATATCAGATCGATGTGATCCCTTGGGTCGGAGCAGGAACCATCGGCTCGCAGTAGCCGATGCGATTGACTCTGAGTAGGGCGAAGATAGTTAAACTTCCCGTCACGTAAGTGGCCGCCGATCTCTCTCGTCTCCACGTTACCACCGAGAATTGCTGATAGATCGGCATGTGTCGCGACCAGACCTGTCTCGGCCAGCCGTTGTCGTGGCGTTCGGGCGCTACCTAGAAAACCGGAAAACATACATTCCGCGTCTACGATCACTGGCATACAGTCAGCGCTGATTAGATTCTCGCAATGTATGTCGGTGAGATCGAGAAAATATGCCGCGGCAGTCACCGCGCCAAGGCGCAACATGTAATGGCGCTCGTCGTGCTTGTCCTTACATATATTCGGCTCGAGAAATGGGAGGACTTGCCACTGATGCGACGCGTCGCGGACTACCAATCTTGGATATGCGAGCCCGAGGGCAAGTCCCGACTCTACGATTTCAAGCACGTGGCAGAGGAGCTCGTAGGGACGCGGGTCGGCTGGCTTGACGACGAAGCGCCGATCTGATCCCTGAACAAGTACCGGCCGCGCGCCGCCTCGATGTGAATCACCGCTAAGAAACGATAGCTTCATGTCCTTGCAAGCAGCGGCTGTAATAATGGGCGCGGCAAGATGAACTACCCGCTTCAAATAGGTGGCGATGCGGTCCGCGCGGTGCGGCAAAATTATTCGAGAAAACCGGTGTCCACGGGGTCCCACGATCCGCCGCTTCGATCCGGGACGCCGATCTCCGCATGTTCGAAGGGGCGCACGAATGCGCTCAGCTCTGCCTTGACAAGGTCGTGCACGCAGGCGACGCCTCCAATGTCGCCAACGTATGGGCTTGGCTGGTCGACGCGTTGGCCTCGAACGCTTACCAGCGCGTTATCGACAAGTGCTGCAAGCGATCGCTTCATGGGTATCTCCCAAATTTTCGTCACATGGGGAACGGCCCTGGAGCCCTACTACACGCGACCAGTTTGCCCTTAGGTGTTATTCCGACCGCGGAGAAGAGCTTCTCGCTTCCAGAAAAGGCCTCGGTGAAGATCGCCGTCTGCTCAAAACGCTGCACGATGGCCTCCATAAGAGCGGTTCCAATGCCTCGGTTGCGAACGTCCGGATCGACGCAGAGCTCGGCGACATAGGTAACGAATATTTCGTCGCTGAATACTCGCACCATGCCGAGCAGGCGGTTATCGGATTGCGTTGTGGCAAATGCCGCAAACAGATTCGCACCATCCAGGAATCGCTGTCGGAAATCATCAACGGCCAGGTAGTCCTTTGCCAAACCAAATCCGACTCGCTCATAGAGTTGAGCGATGGACTCTGATTCGATCGTTTTCGAATCAAAATGTACGATGACCTTGATTTTGTCACCTCATGTGGTTGGTCGCCCGCCCAGAATTGGGCGGGCAGGGCCTTAGTTGTCTAGGAGCGGATTAGCCAACCCTGCTACATGTTCCTGTAGCACAGCACTTCGTAGTTTTCGGCCCGGAGTAATCGTCAAGCGCATAGGCCGGCTTCTGATAGCCCCTCCATCAGTTCGATTATTTCGTTAGTGCCGTTGATTCGAAAGGAGATATCTCGTAAAGAGACGGCCGATGTCTTTTCTGATATGGAGCAAGCTTGTTGTTGCCAGAATTCGCGTCGATGTTGGGCGCCGATCTGCTGTAGATGGTTCATTTCACCCTCGCGTTAGTGTCGAAGAGAGATGCGCCGACGACTCGTCGCCGGCGCAGGGAAATGCTAGTGAGGAGCTTGAACTCGATCAGCGGTGCGGAATTTTTTCGGACGAACGGAAGTTGACTGAGACGGTGTGCCGCGTAGGGACTACGCTGGCTGGCTCGCCGGCTCCGCGGCCGCCGTTACCGACGCAATCGAAGGTTGGTAACCGAAAGGACTTTGTCTCAGGCTCTGCCCGAGATGCGCCGCTCGCGCAAATTGCGTTGCCCCGGAGGGGATGTCGCTCGGTTTAGCAGCAAGCCCGAGACGGCGGACGAATCGTATCTGATGTGGCAGGAGGCACGGGGCGACGCTGGACGAGGAGGAGCGCTCGCCCCTCAGCCGCCGTCGCCCACTTCCCGAATGGGAATCACCGTCCGGCCGCCGCAATTGCGCAACAGGTCGCGCAATTCATTGATGACAGGGAAGACTTCATGGTTCCAATCGGCCCCCTGCATGTCATGCGCTTCTTGTTCGCGCTCGACGATCCAGCGGTCTTCCTTGAAAATGCGCTCCGTGAACCAGACGAGCAGCGGCCACGCCAGATCCAACGCAAACGGAATGCCGGGCTTGCGAATCGAAAGCACGCCAAACGTTCGATTGGTGCGCTGCGCCGCATCCAGAGGCACATAGACGATCCACAGATCCATCACCAACGTACCGTCGCCCGAGCGTATCTGCAGCGTTTGATACGGATAGAGCGTGCGCACCGTCATCACGTCCTTGTGATTGCGCTCGCTCTCTTTCTTGCTGGCGCCGAACACGAGCGCTTCGCCCACGGGCTGTTTGCCTTCCATGCGTGCAAACGTGTAATCCACTTCCACCCAGTCGTCGCCGCGACGGCGACCCAACGAGCGCGCGCGCATCTGCCCCATCTGCCGCCGGTGCAGAAACTGATGATTCATATCCATCAGGTTTTCATGCATGAACGAGTAGTGGCACTTCACCTCGCGGCCGAAGCGGCGCGTTTTGTACGCTTTGTCCGCCGCGGACGTCAGCTCGGGCAGCGGCCGTTCGTCCGCCAGTGCGGCATCGCCGGGAAACACGAAGATCAGGCCGTGTGCCTCGCGGCAAGGATACGCGCGTACACCGTTGGGCAGCCGCTCGCGCCCGAGATACGGCACGTCGACGCAGCGGCCCGTACAGTCGTAGGTCCAACCGTGATATCCGCAGCGGATGGACTCGCCGTCCACCACGCCCGCATGCAGCGGAACTTGCCGATGTGCACAACGATCTTCGAGCGCGAAGAGCGTGCCGGATTTCGTGCGTGCGAGGACGATCGGATCGCCCGCGAACCGCACCCCGAGTGTTTTACCTCGCTTCAGTTCGCTCGACCACGCGAGCGGATACCAGTGATCGGGATGGATCGGGACACGGCGCAGATCGCGCACCGGAGCGGTTACCGGCGGTTCGATCGCACTGCCATCCTGCAAAGGCACTGCATGCATGCGTGACACCTCCTTCCATAAGGGGAGCCTCCGGGCATCGCCAAGAGCAATGCCATGGCGAACGGGCATTGGGCGCAGTTTACGCGAACTTGGATGAATTGACCGAAATCTCGTCCTATCGCCGCACCGACGCGGGGCCGCCATCGGGCGGCAATGAGGCTGTCAACGCGCTCGGTCCGACCGGCGCTCGTGGCGCAGGCCGATGGCCAATGCGACGAACGCAAGCACGACCAAAATGGCCGCGAAGACGACATCCGCCCACAGGCGCCCGACAAAGCGCGCGAGTACCGCGACGCCGACCGCCGGCAGCGAGTTGCCGCTGTAGCAGCACAGCAGGTAGGCGGACAGCAGTTCCGCGCGGCGTTCGGGGGGCGCCATCCGGTTGGCCTCCTGCAGGCTTCCCCGAAACCCGAAGGCCGATGCGATTCCGCATAGCGCCGTCGCCGATATCAACAGCACCATCGATCCGGCGAACTGTGCCCACAACAGCAACGCGAGGCTAGGCGGCAGCAGCCATAAACCGATGAACATGGTGGTGCGCGAAGCCAGCATCGGCGCGAGCGCGACGGTCGCCGCGCTGACGACGAAGATCTCGGCGACAACCGCCCCGCTCAACGCGGGACTGTGTTCGTGCATGCTGTTGGCCAGCAGATTCGGCAAAAGCGCGGCATAAAAGCCGAGCAACGCAAGCGTCGCGAATGCCGTGACGGCAGGGGGGACAAACGCCGCCCGGGACTCCGGAGGGATCCCGATCCGAGGCTTGTAGGAGACCTCGCCGCCCGAGTGCGCCGAAGATTCGACCGTCTCGCGAGTTCGCGCGGTGAGCACGGCCGTAACGACGAGCACCAGCAGGTAGACCGCATAGACCGTATGTAGCGGCCAAGGCGCGAATTGCGCGAGCAGCCCGGCTGCCAACACGCCGACGGCGAGCCCAGCCAGATTGACGGCAGCAGCGAGACGGCTCGCGTTTGCCTTGTCGGCGGCCCCGTACAGATCGGCGATCCAGGCCGTCGCCGTGGCCGCGCCCACGCCGATTGCGAGGCCGCTTGCCGCACGCCCGAGAAACAGAAGAGCCGGGTGGAAGGCAAAGAGGAACAGCAATGCGCTGACACCGCTCACCGCCAGCACGGTCAAGCTGACGGGCCGGCGACCGGCCTGGTCCGATATCCGTCCGAACACGAACAGGGCAGCCAGATTGCCGACCACGTAAGTCGCATACACGAGCGTGATCGACAGTTCGGACAGACCGAACTCGTGCTGATAGAGCGGATAGAGCGGCGTGACGATCGTGCTGCCCGCATACAGCGCGCCGAGTAGTACGGAAACCGCGACGAGCGATGTCCGGCCGTTCAATGCCACCTTGTGCAAGGTTCGCGTGTGCATCGTTTCCCCCGCGGATTCGAACGCTTCATTGACGGAGCAAGCTTCGTTCCGCGGGAGCCGGCCGGCACAGCATCGATGGCTTATTCTTCCAGCGCCGCCTGCGTGGCGGCCTGGGCCGCTTTCTCAGCGAGGCCCGGCTCGCGGGGCGTGCCGCGGGCCTTGGCGGCGATCTCGGCAAAGAAGTCGATCGTGCCGTTCATGGCATTCACGATGCTGTTGCCGACCGGAAACGTCAGCTCCAGCGGAGGATGTTCGATCGCACGCAACTCTGCCTCGCTGATCTGGACCGTGGCATCGCCATTGCCTGCCGTGGCGTTGTGCAGCCGCTCGATCGTCTTGTTGACGATCAGCTCGGCGATGCGGCGGTTTTTCTCCTGATCCGTCGTCAATAATCCGCCCAGACCGCCAAGGTACTTGCCCGTCAAAATACCGGTGCCAAGGCTCAGAACCTCGGTTGGCGTATTCACCGCGATCATTGCGACCTTTTGCATCATCTCCGAGATCAGGTGTGCGCGCGCCAGCGCGGTCACTGGAGCGAAGGCTGCCAGACTCAGTACCTGACCGATGCCCATCGAGTTGATCGTGTCCCCGACACCGCGAGTCACTTCGAACGCTCCCTGAATCTCATGCCCGACTTCCTTGACCAGCGCCCGAGCCGGCGTGACGTCCGACGAAGACGCGCCGCTCGCCTCGGGTGCGGGGAAAAAGCCGGCCGAGCGCTGTTGAATGACAGCGGCGATCATCTGTTCCCGCGCCTTGGCCACCTCCATCGGGGCCATCGCCGCGGAGGTGGCCGTGGCGAGCACATTGGTGGCGACGTTGCCGGCGATCGCTCCCCCCTTGCGGGTGACCTGCACGAGGTTCGACGGAATCGATCCGATCGCGGCGATCAAGCCGGAAACGGCGGAGTCTTTTACATCGTCCTTGACCTCCTCCATCGATTCCGGCAGCAAGCTGTAGCCTCGGAACCGCCCGATGATTCGCTTGACGAACATCGAGTCGGAGAACTCCGCCGGAGAGGGAACGGTGGAAGACGCGAATGCTTCGACGAAGCGCGTCGCCGTGCTGTCCTTGCCCAGCTTCTTGCCCACCTTCTTGACCATCGCCGAGACCGCTTTCACGTCCAGCAGATAGGCGATGAGTGTGCTGCCTCCGAGGCTCAGCGCCATGGCGGCAAGAAGTTTCCAGTCGAGTGTCTTCTGATTGAGTACGGTGTTGATCGAATGCGCGCCGAGGCGCGCACGAAGTTCGAGCGTAGCGGGCTCTTCGTCGTTGAGCGCTTTTTCGATCAACGCCTTCAGCCCGGGATGATCGGTCTCGACCTCGTACTTCGTGCTTTTGAGGAATTCGAAAGGATGCAAATCGGCTGCACGTCCGTCGCTTGCGGCGCGGCCAGATATCGACGCTTCGCCGGTCGGTTCGGATCCGCTTCGCAGTTGGCGGGCATCGAGGTTCAGACGGGCACCGTCGGCAAAGCCGCTCGGGCCTTTTTTGATCGCCTGTCGGGCACTGTAGGTGGACAGGTCGATATCCACGGACAGCGGCTCTTCGGCGCCGGCCACATCGATGTGCTGGACTTTGCAGCCTTGCTCGAACCGACGCGCGTTGAGCAGGATCGATTTCTCGAGCGGCAGCGAAAGTCTCGTTCCCTTGGGCAAGTCCAGCTGATCGAGTTCGCCGGGGAACTTGGCATCGACGAATTTCAGCACCGCGTTGACGAAACGATCGCTGGATCGCAGCTTGGCGTCGCTGCCGCGTGCGACAGTCCCGCCCATCACGCTCGGCAGCCGCAGGTCGTCCACCGATGGCAACGTTTCGCCAAGCACGTGCGCCTTGTCGATTCCGTGGGCGGCGGCCAACTGCTCGATATCGATCGCGATATCGTCGCGCGAAGAGGCTTGCGAAGATCGCGAGCTGGCGTTGCCTCGACTCCCATCCGACACAATCTCGTCCTGCGAGCCGCCTGTGTGCAGGCCTTGCAGTTTCGCCGTGGTGGCGCTTCTCGGCGCCGTCGTCGAGACACCGGCTCCGTCGGCGGGGCTGCTCGATGCGAACGGCGCGAGCGGCGAGTCGACGAGGCGCTTGTCAGTGCGGGAGCCGGCGTTCGGCGGGTCGATATCGATCGCGATATGCTCGGGCGAGGACGGCGGAGATGCTGGGCTGGATGACGCGATGGACTTCAACATACAAGCAAGCCTCCTTGGAAAACGCGAACGGATAGCCCCGCCATAAGCGTCGCCGCTGAGCATGCCGCCGCGAAAAAAGTCTTCGAGAATACGAACCGCCGCGCCCGCTGTCCTATGCCAGCGGCGAAACGGCGGAGAAGAGGGCGAACACCGGCGGCGCGCGGTTACCCGGCTTGACTGGCGCGCGATGCTATCCTCTCGTCCGATTCAACCCGGCGCGCGTGTCGCGCGACATCATCCATGACCGATCTCATCAAGCGCGCTTCGGCCGAGGCGCGCGCTTTCCGTGGCAAATCCGCCCGTTCATCCCGTCTCGAACGCGAAAGCGCGAGCATCAATGGCAAGCGTGCCGCGGCGCGCCGCGCGGCCGCACTCGACGACGCCCCGCGCATCGATGTGCCGCGCAAACCGCGATTCGCCCCCGTTACGTTCTCGGAAGAGGGCGGCGTCCGTTATCTGCATTTCGGTACTGAGTGGGTGCAAGGCGCAATGCGTATCCGAAAGCCCGATCACATCGAGCTCGAATACGCGCAGCAGATGATGGCGTGGCTGCTTTTTCTCGAAACGCCGAAGCGCATCGTCCAGCTCGGCCTCGGTACCGGCGCGCTCACGAAATTCGCCTATCGCTTCTTGCCGCGCGCGCGCGTCGACGCGGTCGAACTGAATCCCGCCGTCGTGGTTGCGGCCCGCACGATGTTTGCGCTGCCGTCCGACGATGCCCGCCTCTCGGTCCATGAAGCCGATGCCTGGGATTTCGTCAACGATCATGCGAACCGCGGCGACGTCGGCGTCATGCAAATCGATCTTTACGACGCGACGGCCCGCGGTCCGGTGCTCGACAGTGTGGCGTTCTATCGCGCCGTGCGGGCCTGCCTGACGAACGCCGGCATGGCGACGATCAACCTCTTTGGCGATCATCCGAGCTTCGTGCGCAACATGAAGCACTTGAAGGCTGCCTTCGACGGCCGCGTCGTCGCTTTGCCCGAGGTCCACGAAGGTAACCGCATCGTGCTCGCTTTCTCGGGGCCGGAGCTCGCCGTGCCGTTCACGGCGCTCAAATCGCGTGCCCGGCTGATCGAAGACAAGCTGGGCCTGCCGGCGCGCAAGTGGGTGAACGCGCTCGAAGCCGTCCAGCCGGAGCGCACGCCCGTCTTCTCCATCTGAGCCCGTGGCGGGGCGCTCGCTTGCCAGGGTCCTCCCCGCTTGACCGGCTGCGCGGCGCTCCTATACTCTTGCGAAGCTTTATAAGATGCCCGGGAACGCACCCGCGGGGGAGGCGGACCGGTCACGATACGGGTAGCAGCTTCGATAAAGAGTAAAAGAGGAGACGTCATGGCTCACAATGCCGACGCCAATCGAGCCGCCAAACACTGGCTCTGGCTGTTAGTCATCCCCTGGATCGCCATGATCTGGGTGCCGTCGTACAACAAGGTCGACCCACAGCTGTGGGGTTTCCCGTTCTTTTACTGGTATCAGCTCTTCTGGGTGCTCGTGAGCGCTGTCATCACGGCCTTCGTTTATCTGAAAACCAAGAATATCTCCAAGGCGAGCGCCGGAAACGGGGGCGCGCGATGAACGCCACCGCAACTATCGTCTTCGTTCTGTTTTTCGTCGGTGTCACGATTCTCGGTTTCTTCGCCGCGAACTGGCGTCGCGGCGACCTCGCTCATCTCGAGGAGTGGGGCCTGGGCGGCCGGCGCTTCGGCACGATCGTCACCTGGTTCCTGCTGGGCGGCGATCTCTATACGGCCTATACGTTCGTCGCCGTCCCGGCACTCGTGTTCGGCGCCGGCGCCATGGGCTTTTTTGCGCTGCCCTATACGATTCTCATCTATCCGTTCGCCTTCGTCGTGTTCCCGAAGCTCTGGGCCGTCGCGAAGCGCCATGGCTACGTGACCTCGGCCGACTTCGTGAGTGCGCGCTACGGCAGCCGGATGCTGGCGCTCGCTATCGCGGTGACCGGCATTCTCGCGACGATGCCCTACATCGCGCTGCAGCTCGTGGGCATCGAAGTCGTGATCGGTGCGCTCGGCTTCAATACGTCGGGCTTCGTGGGCGATCTGCCGCTCATCATCGCATTCGCGATCCTCGCAGCCTATACGTACACGTCTGGCTTGCGCGCGCCCGCAATGATCGCCGTCGTGAAGGATTTGCTGATCTACATCACGATCGCGGTAGCCATCGTGGTGATTCCGATGCAGTTGGGGGGCTTCTCGCACATCTTCGGCGCTGTGCCTCCGGCGAAACTGCTGCTCAAGGCACCGGATACCGCAAGCTTGAACGGCTACAGTGCCTACGCCTCGCTCGCGGTCGGTTCGGCGCTCGCGCTCTTTCTTTACCCGCACTCGATCACGGCGATTCTGTCGTCGTCCTCCGGCAACACGATTCGCCGCAACATGGCGATGCTGCCGGCGTACTCGCTCGTGCTCGGGCTGCTCGCGCTGCTGGGCTTCATGGCACTGGCGTCGGGCGTGAAGGACATGCCGGAATTCGCGCCTTACTTCAAGGCTTTTGGCCCGAACTTCGCGGTTCCGGCGCTCTTCCTGCATTTCTTCCCGTCGTGGTTCGTCGGTGTCGCGTTCGCGGCAATCGGCATCGGGGCGCTCGTGCCGGCGGCGATCATGTCGATTGCGGCCGCCAATCTGTACACGCGCAACATCCACCGCGAGTTCGTCAACCGCAACATGACGCACGAGCAGGAGACGAATGTCGCGAAGCTGGTTTCGCTGATCGTGAAGATTGGCGCCGTGGCATTCATCCTGGGCTTGCCGTTGACTTACGCGATCCAGCTGCAGCTGCTCGGCGGAATCTGGATCATCCAGACGCTGCCGGCCATCGTGCTCGGCCTTTACACGCGTAAGCTCGACCACCGGGGCCTGCTCGCGGGCTGGGCGGTCGGCATCGGCATCGGTACCTGGATGGCGGCCTCGCAGAGTCTCAAGAGCTCGATCTTCACGCTGCACCTGGGCGGCATGGCGATTCCCGGCTACGCCGCACTCTGGTCGCTGATCGCGAATGTCGTCGTCGCTGTGGTCGTGAGCGTCATCGTTCGCGCGATTGGGATGAGCCTCGCCGAAGACCGCACGCGTCCCGAAGACTACCTCGACGCCATCGAAAGCTGAGCACGATCCCGCGCGCACCGCAGAGGTGAGCGGTGCGCGCGGCGCTACAATGTGGCGCCATGCTCACTCACCTCCGTCCGCGCACGCTCGTCGCGCGCCTCGCGCGCGCCGTCTCGTCCCCGTACTACCGCTATCGCTATGCGCGTGCTTTGCACGCCGTGCGCGTGGGGCTGGCGATGCTCGCCTCCATTCTCGTCACGACAGGCATTCATATCCCGAACGGAATCTGGGCGTCAGTGACCGTGCTCGTCGTGATCGGCGGCCTTCAGCATCACGGCAACATCCGCAAGCGTGCGGTCGAACGCGCGCTGGGCACCGTGCTTGGGGCCGGCGTCGGCCTCTTGTTGCTGGTTCAGTTGCACCTGATCGGCTCGATGCCGCTCATGTATGTGCTCATGTCGCTCGCGGCCGGCATCTGCGGCTATTTCGCGATCGGACGGCCCGGCTATATCGCGTTGCTGGCGGCGATCACGATCTGCATCGTCGCCGGTCATGGCGAGAGCACCATCGATACCGGCCTGTGGCGCACGCTCAACGTGTTGATCGGCATCGCCGTCGCACTCGCATTCTCGTTCGCGCTGCCGCTTTACGCGACTTACTCGTGGCGCTATCTGCTGGCGCGCAATCTGCGCGAATGCGCGCGTCTTTACACGCGTGTCGTTACCGGTGCGCCTGTCGATCCGGGCGAGCAACTAGCCGCGTTCGCCGCGCTGGGGCAGCGGCTCGTCAAACTGCGCTCGCTCATGCCGTCGGTGGCCAAGGAGATCGATGTGCCGCTCAAGGAGCTCGAGTCGATCCAGCGGCTGCACCGTTCGATTTTGAGCGCGCTGGAAATGATGGCGACGGCGCTGCGCGCCGAGCCGCGCAGCGCGGCAACGACCGCCCGCGACGATCGGCGCACCCCCAATATTTACGCGGTCCGCACGACGCTGATCGCGATCGCCCGCGCGTTGCGTTTCGGCTCGAATACCCGGAAGTGGCTGCCGGTCACCGGCGCCTGGCCGCCCGACGCGTTGCCTATCGTGGTGAGCGGCTCCGAAGCGCTAAACGGCCCGCAGTGGCTCGCCGAGCGCTTCGCCGCGCAGGTGGACGAACTACGCGTGCTGCTCGCGCGCACCGAGAGCCACTGGAATATCGAGCGGCGATCCGCTGTGGTGGCTCAGCACTGACCCGCTGCCTATCCCCGGACGCGGCGCCGCTGGCCGCTGCCGGGTGAGAGCGTCAGGCCGCCGCGCCTTCGGTCATCGGCTTTGCCGCCATGACCATCCACGGGATCCCGAACTTATCGGTCACCATGCCGAAGCCATTGGCAAAGAAAGTCGGTTGCCATTCGAGCCTGATTTGGCCGCCTTCGGCCAGCGCATCGAAGCGCGCCTTCGCTTCGGCCGGATCGTCTAGCGAAAGCGACAGGCTGAACCCCGTGTGGGACTCGGGCTGCTGACCGGGGTGGCCGTCGCTTGCCATCAGCACCGCCTCGCCGACCCGGAAACTCGTGTGCATGATCTGATCGCCGTGTTCTCCCTGAGCCGCATCGGCGCCGGGGGCCTCGTTGTTGCGCAACATGAACAGCACTTCGGCGCCCAGCTTGTCCCGGTAGAAGGCGAGTGCCTCCTCGCAGCGACCATAAAAGAAGAGATAGCTCTGGACCTGCATGATCGTCTCCTTGGGTGATGTTCGGTGGGGGCAACTCCGGGCCTGTCGCGCGGGCCGGCCTTCAGCGCAGCGTCTCGATCAGCTTTTCGAGCTTGATCGCGTCGGCTGCGAAGACACGGATGCCTTCGGCGAGCTTTTCGGTCGCCATCGCGTCGTCGTTGAGCTGAAAGCGGAACGACGGCTCGTCAACCGCGATACGCTCGATGGACGGGTCCGTTTCCATTTGCGGCGAAAGCTTGCGCTCGACCGGCTCCTTGCTGTCCTGCAGTTTTTGCAGCAGATCCGGGCTGATCGTCAACAAATCGCAGCCCGCGAGTTCGAGGATCTGGCTCGTCGTGCGAAAGCTCGCGCCCATGACTTCCGTCGGAAAGCCGAACTTCTTGAAATAAGCATAGATGCGCCGGACCGATTGGACGCCCGGATCGTTGGCGCCGCCCATCGTCGCTTCGTTCCAGTCGCTGCCGGCTTGTTTCTTGTACCAGTCGTAGATGCGACCGACGAACGGCGAGATCAGCTTCGCCCCGGCCTCGGCGGAGGCCGCCGCCTGCACGGGCGAAAAGAGCAGCGTCATGTTGCAGTTCACGCCTTCTTTTTGCAGCGCCTCGGCCGCGCGCACGCCTTCCCAGGTCGAAGCGAGCTTGATCAGGACGCGCTCGCGGTCGACGCCGGCGGCCTTGTACAGCGCGATGAGTTCGTGGGCTTTGTCGATCGAAGCTTGCGTGTCGAAGGAGAGCCGGGCATCGACTTCCGTCGATACGCGCCCGGGAATGATCTTGAGGATCTCGGTTCCGAACGCGATGAGCAGATTGTCGATGATAGCCTTGGCCGGCCTGTCGGCGTGATCGCGCACGGTTTTTTCGAGCAGCGGCTTGTAGGCGTCTTTTTGCACGGCCTTGAGCACCAGCGACGGGTTCGTGGTCGCGTCGCGCGGCTTGTACTGCACGAACTGCTGGAAATCGCCCGTGTCGGCGACGACGGTCGTGTATTGCTTCAGTTGGTCGAGGGCAGTGGTCATGGCGGATGAGCGGGCCCGTAGCCCGTGCTGGAAGACGGTGAAAGGGTCGGGCACCGCGTCCGGCGCGCCGACGACAACTCTATTTTAGCGGCAGCGGCGAGCGGCGGTGTTTCTAAAGCCCGCGGGCACGGTTACTTACTGAGCGCGCGCATGGCCGTCTCGAGTCCGGCCAGCGTCAGCGGGTACATGCGCTCCCCGAGCAATTGCCTGATGATCGCGACCGACTGGCGGTACTCCCACAGTCCCTGCGGTTCGGGGTTCAGCCAGGCATGGTGCGGGAACTGGTCGGCCAGGCGGCGCAGCCAGACGGCCCCTGCCTCGGGATTGTTGTATTCGACGGAGCCGCCCGCTTGCAGCACCTCGTAGGGGCTCATGGTGGCGTCGCCGACGAAGACGAGCTTGTAGTCGGGCGTGAACTTGTGCAGTACGTCCCATGTGGCGATGCGTTCGAGATGCCGGCGGCGATTGTTTTTCCACAGGAAGTCATAGACGCAATTGTGGAAGTAGTAGAACTCGAGATGCTTGAATTCGGCCTTCGCCGCCGAAAAAAGCTCCTCGGTGCGCAGGATGTGATCGTCCATCGAGCCGCCGACATCGAGCAGCATCAGCACCTTCACCGTGTTGTGCCGCTCCGGCACCATCTTGAGGTCGAGCCAGCCGGCGTTGGCCGCCGTGCTGCGGATCGTATCGGGCAAGTCGAGCTCTTCGGCCGCGCCCTCGCGCGCGAAGCGGCGCAGCCGGCGCAGCGCCACCTTGATATTGCGCGTGCCGATTTCCACCTGATCGTCGTAGTCGCGATAGCCGCGCGCTTCCCAAACCTTGACCGCTGTGCGGTGGCCGGCGGATTCTCCACCGATGCGGACACCTTCGGGGTGATAGCCGCCATTGCCGAACGGCGAGGTGCCGCCCGTGCCGATCCACTTGTTGCCGCCTTCGTGGCGCGCTTTTTGTTCATCGAAGAGCGCCTTCAGGCGCTCCATCAACTTGTCGAGGCCACCCATCGCCTCGACCGCCGCCTTTTCCTCGGGCGTGAACTCGCGTTCGAGGCGTCGTTTCAGCCATTCAGGCGGCACGGCGACCATCGCCTCGGCAAGCTTCTCGGCACCGCGGAAATAGGCCGCGAAGGCCTGATCGAACTTGTCGAAATAGCGCTCGTCTTTCACGAGTGTGAGGCGGGCCAGGAAGTAGAACTCATCGAGCGACGGCGCAATCACGCGCGCGCGCAACGCCTCGACGAGCGTCAGATACTCCTTGACCGAGACGGGCAGGCGCGCCGCGCGCAACGTATAGAAGAAGTCGATGAGCATGGCGGACTGATCCGAAAAACGCGGCCGAACTCGCGGCTTACCGGTTATGCCGGTTCATGAAGACGAGCCGCTCGAGAAGGCTCACGTCCTGTTCGTTTTTCAGCAGCGCGCCGGCAAGCGGCGGCACGACTTGCTTGCCGTCGGGCGCGTGCAGCGCCTCGGGGGCGATGTCTTCGGCGAGCAGCAGTTTGAGCCAGTCGAGCAGCTCCGAGGTGGACGGTTTTTTCTTCAAGCCCGATACGCTGCGTAGCGAAAAGAAGCTTTCGAGCGCGGCATGCAGCAGATCCTCGCGGACGTTGGGATAGTGCACTTCGACGATCTTTTGCATCGTCGCCGGGTCGGGGAACTGGATGTAGTGAAAGAAGCAGCGGCGCAGGAATGCGTCGGGCAGCTCCTTTTCGTTGTTCGAGGTGATGACGACGAGCGGACGGTGGCGGGCACGTACGATCTCGCGTGTTTCATAGACGTGGAACTCCATGCGATCGAGTTCGCGCAGCAAGTCGTTCGGGAATTCGATGTCGGCCTTGTCGATTTCGTCGATGAGCAGCACGGCCGGCTCGTCCGATTCGAAGGCTTGCCAGAGCACGCCCTTGACGATGTAATTGGCAATGTCGCGCACGCGCGCGTCGCCGAGCTGCGAATCGCGCAGACGCGAGACGGCGTCGTACTCGTACAGGCCTTGCTGGGCTTTCGTCGTCGATTTGATGTGCCACTGAAAGAGCGGCATGCCGAGCGAGGCAGCGACCTCTTCCGCGAGCATCGTCTTGCCCGTGCCAGGCTCGCCCTTGATCAGCAGCGGCCTTTTGAGCGTCATGGCGGCGTTGACGGCGAGCTTGAGATCGTCTGTGGCGACGTATTGCGACGAACCTTCGAAACGCATGGCGACCGCTCTCGCGAAAAGAATCCAGTATATGCCAGAAGGCGCCCCCGCCTGCGGCACGATGTCGCAGGCCTATGCGCGAGCCTTTGCGGGCGGGGCCGGCGGGGGGTATTGCCGATGTGGACCGCGGCCATCCGTCGCGGTACAATTGCCGCGATTTTTTGGCCTCTTGGCCATTCCATAATGAAGCGCGGCGCGATACGATCTGTGCCGCCGCCCGGCAGCAGGTGTGCGGGCGCTCGTTTCCCCTCAGCCAGGTTACAAGCTATGAACTCTTTCGTCGGCAAACATGTCGTGACCGCAGCGCTTGCCGCGCTCGCGGGGTTCGCGCTGAACGCCCAGGCGGCCGATATCGTCGGCAATGCGAAGGCGGCTCAGGGCAAGGTCGCGATGTGTATCGGCTGCCACGGCATTGCCGATTACCGCACGGCTTATCCCGAGGTCTACAAGGTTCCGATGCTGGGCGGCCAGAACGCGCAATACCTGGCGAACGCATTGCACGGGTACAAGAAGGGCGATCGCCACTTCGACACGATGCATGCAATCGCGAGTTCGCTGACCGATCAGGACATCGCCGATATCGCCGCTTATTACGCGGCGCAGACGGCTTCGTCGCCGAACAATCCCGAAAAGTAACTGCGCGGTCGCTTCCAGCTCTTTCAGGCACTCTCATTTCGCGGGATAGGAGAATTCATGTACAAGCCCGATCAGGCACTTCGGACAATCGCCATGGTTGCGGGGGCGGCGATGGCCATCGGCGCGCTTGCCGTATCGAATCCGGCGGCCGCTGCGAGCGCATCGAATGGCAAGGCGCTCGTCGAGAGCCATAACTGCGCGGCGTGTCACGGTC
>Ga0157372_10002035_pt1 | contig 21994 bp, 21 predicted proteins | sample C55metaG_FD_115307 | JGI IMG/M metagenome (GOLD analysis project Ga0157372, IMG submission 115307) | Corn rhizosphere microbial communities from Kellogg Biological Station, Michigan, USA - C5-5 metaG | ecosystem: Host-associated > Plants > Roots > Rhizosphere > Soil | place: USA: Michigan... | reverse complement strand
GGAGCTGTGCAAGCTCTATGGCGCCATTTTCCATTCGGATACGGTGCAGACGGTGGGGCATTTCCCGTTCGATCTCCGGAATACGCCGGTGCATTTCATAACGGGGGCGGGTCATAAGTTCCACGGGCCGAAGGGCGTTGGGCTGTTGTACATCAACGAGAACGTACGGATAAACCCTTATATCCACGGCGGCTCGCAGGAGCGGAACATGCGGGCGGGGACGGAGAATGTTTATGGCGTTGTAGGATTTGCCAGGGCGTTGGAGCTTGCGACGGCCGGCTATGAAGCCGACAGCGCATATATAAAGGGGTTGAAGGTGTATATGATGGAGCAGCTGAAGAAACAGCTGAAGGGCATCTCCTTCAATGGCGATCCGCTGGGACGCAGTCTCTACACTGTGCTGAGCGTGTCGTTCCCCAAGACGGAGAAGTCCGAGATGTTGCTCTTCAATCTGGATATTCATCATATTTGCGCCTCGGGCGGCAGCGCGTGTACCAGTGGAGTCGAGCAGGGTTCGCATGTTATCCGGGCGATCAACAATAACCCCAACCAGGTCACCGTCCGGTTCTCTTTCTGCAAGCATAATACGAAGGAGGAGATCGACGCGGTAGTCAAACAGCTTAAGGACCTGATATAATTTCTTTTGATGAGGGTTGTCATCGGTATCGATATCGGCACGACAAATACGAAGGCTGTGTCCTTTACGGACGGCGGCATGGTGCTTGGCGTCGCCAATGCGTCGTATCCCGTGTATACGGATGCGGCCGGGCGTCATGAGCTGGATCCCGACCAGCTTTTGGCGGCGGTTGTGGCCTCTTTACGGGAGGTGGTCGAGAAGCTGGTAGCGGCGGGGCTGGCGGGCCGGGAGGTGAAAGGAAAGGGTCTTGCGGGGATCAGTTTCAGCTGCGCCATGCACAGTCTTATTGCCGTGGATGCCGATGGGCATCCGCTGACCCGGGCGATGACCTGGGCCGATACGCGAAGCGAATCGTATGCGCATGCTTTGAAGGGCAGCGAGGTGGGAAAACGCATCTATGCGGCTACGGGAACGCCGATCCATGCGATGTCCCCGTTGTGCAAATTACTTTGGATGAGGGATGAGCAGCCGCTGGTGTTTGAACGGGCGGCGCGGTTCATTTCCATCAAGGAATATATCTGGCGGCGGCTTTTCGGAAAATATGTTGTGGATCATTCCCTTGCTTCGGCGACGGGCTTGTTCGATATCCGGCGCAAGGTCTGGAATCCGGACTCGCTGCTGTTGGCGGGTATCGATGCGGGGCGATTGTCGGAATTGGTTCCTTGTACCTATTGGGAGGCGGGGCTTTTGCCTGGTTGGGCGTCATTGGGACTGCCGGCCGATCTGCCTTTTGTCATCGGCAGCAGCGACGGCTGCCTGGCGAACCTGGGAACCGGCGCGGTGAGGCGTGGAGATACGGCGCTGACGATTGGTACGAGCGGGGCGATACGGATGACCACGACGACACCTGAGACCGATCCGCGGGAGCGGATCTTCAGCTATGTGCTGGCCGATGGTTATTATGTTTGCGGCGGCGCGACCAATAACGGCGGCAATGTCCTGCAGTGGTATTCCGAGCAGGTGTTGGGTCGCCGGGGGGGAGATGCCACCGAGGTGGAGCGGCTGGTGGCCGAGGCCGATACGGTTGTTGCCGGTTGCGAGGGGCTTGTCTTTCTACCTTATCTGCTGGGTGAGCGGGCGCCTGTCTGGGATGCTCATGCAAAGGGTGTTTTCTTCGGCGTCCGATCGATCCATGACCAGCGATATTTTTTGCGCGCGATCCTTGAAGGGGTCAGTTATTCGCTGCGCCAGATCGGCGCCTCGCTGGAGGAGACCATCGGGCCGATAGACCGGATCTATGCCAGCGGCGGATTCTCCAGGAGTCCGATCTGGTTGCAGTTGATGGCCGATATCTTCCAGAAGAAGGTGGTGGTCACGGGTTCGGCGGATGCGTCGGCTGTTGGAGCGGCGCAGCTGGGGTTCTACGCGTTGGGTGTACTGCCGGGACTGGATGCGGCGGCCTCGCTTGTGAAGGTGGAGTCCGTCTATGAGCCGGATGCGGGCCGGGCGGCGGTGTATGCGGACAATTACGGCGTATTCACGGAACTGTATAGCCGATTGAAGGATTTAATGTAAAAAGCGGGAGATGCACTGGTGCATCCCCCGCTTAGGTACGTTTGACTGAATGATGAAGAATTGACTAGGATGATTGGACCAAAAACGGGCTTGATTCGAACTCTAAAAATAATCGTTGTTAAAACGATTTAGTAGCGCTAAAAGGCCAATTTATGCCTCTATTAGCGTCCTTTTACGAGGTCCCTTGGTAAAATTCCAAACTCTTTACGGAATGCTTTTGCGAAGTGGCTCAGGTTGCTGAAACCGATCTCGCTGCCGGCCTGCTTGATGCTGCACTGACCGGTCAACAGAAGGTCCTTTGCTCTTTGCAGACGGCTCTTGTTGTAGTAATCATAGAGTGTGTGGCCGTATACCTGCTTGAAGAGGTTCTTCAGCTTGCTGGTGCTCATGAACACTTCCTGTGCCAGTGATTCCAGCGAGGGGAAGCCCTCGAGGCGGCTGCTGAGGATCTGTTCGACATGCTGCATACTTTCCAGATCGTTCTTCTTTACGGTACGGGGCAGAGCTGCCTGTTCTTGCCGAAGGAAGGAGTGCAGGAATTTTTCCATGAGGTGGATGATGCCGGACAGGCGGCGGATGGGCATCAGCACATCGTTCTCTTTCAGCTCGAACAGCTCTTTTAGCATGGTCCGGTGAGAGAGATTGATGAATAACGGATTATCATTTATACCGTTCTCCCGGGCAAATACCGCCAGCTTGTCAAACAACTCTTGTGGAAGGTATTGCTGAGCCAGTTCATGGGAACAGAAGATGAGCAATCTCCTTACCGTCGAGCCGGCAGCCATACGGATGAAGGCACTGTCGCGGGCGTCGGTGAGGAAGATGTCGTTACGGAATGGACGCTTATCGCTGACGATCTGTTGACGGTGACCGACGAGCAGTTCTTTTTGCACTTCCACAAGGTTGAAGGAGATGACGAACCCGGGGGCGCCGCTCTCGCGATGCAGCTCCAGGTCGCTGTCGAGCTTGAAGTTCATGACAGCGTACGAGAGGTGCGAATTAATGTTGTGCGCTTGAATGGTTCCAGAGCCAAGCTGTGCGGGAAGGACCAGAGTCCGGTCGCTGACCGTGGTGTTGAGCCGGGACGCAAAGCCGGTCAACCATTGCTCAAAATCCTCCAATTGAAAAGAGTACATTACCATATTCACCTGTTTTAGACACGTTTACACAATTCTTTCTCAATGGCATTAGTCGTGATAGCAGGGTTGCGCGGGGATTTAATTCAACCGGATCTTTGGTCCGGTGCGGCGCTGATGTTGGGCCTTCGGCCAGTGGACCCGTGGTCCATTCGGGCGGAACAAGGCCGCAAAATTAAGACATTATTCTTACCCTGACAGGCTATAAACTTCCTTTTAATAGCTGTAAAGGCTATTTAACAGAACTTTCAGGAGTCTTTAGGGACTATTACTTAGTGAATTTTAAACCTGCTATTTATTCTTAAGAACTTCCTTGGGTAAAATGCCAAATTCTTTTTTGAAGGCCTTCGCAAAGTTGCTGAGGTTGGAGAAGCCGATGTTTGTGCCCACCTCCTTGACGGAGAAATCGCCGGTGCGCAACATTTCACGAGCTTGTTCGAGCCGGTTCCGGTTGTAGAACTCATAGAGCTTCATGCCGTAGATCTGCTTGAAGCGCGTCTTCAGTTTGGTAGAGCTCATCATGGCCGTCCTGGAGAGAGATTCGATGGAAGGGAATTTGCTGAGCTGGGTGTCGCTGAGGATCTGTACGATGCTCTTCAGCGCGTCGAGGTCTTTTTCCTTTCCTTTTATCCAGGCTTTGCCATCGGGGAGTGAGTAGCTGGCCTTGGTGAGAAAGGAGCTGAGGAATTTCTCTGCCAGCAGGAGGATACGGTTATGGAGGATGAGCCGGGTGAGAATGGATTTCGGATCGACGGAATGGATGTCGTCGATGATGGACCGGTATTCAAAGGGCGCTGGTTCACGGGAAGGAGGCACGCAGTGGCTGTCGGTATAGCGGAAGAGATCGCCGAGAATGTCTTTGCGTACATGCCGGTGGAGGAATTCGTCGGGAAAGAAGAGGCCGATGCGTTTGACGAGCGTATTCTTCGGGAAGTCGACCTCCTGCTCGCGTGCGGTCGAGGAGAGAAAAGGGGCGGGGTTAAAGAACAGGCAAAGGCCCCTGGGGGTGGACTCGCGGCGGAACAGGATGAGGTCATCCTTGAGGGTGAAGTTCATGATAACATAGGAGAAGCCGGCCGGGAGATGGGCGGCATGGATCATGCCTTCGCCGAGGTGTTCGGGGAATTCCAGGCAATTCCCTTTTACAGGTAGTTGGAGGAGGGTGCTGAATTCGGTTAGCCAGTGACGCAGGTCATGCAGCTGATACGAAAATTGGATCATATTAGGAAAATAGTAAACGAACCGATTCCTAACATTTTCAGGGACATAGAGTGATGGTCAGAGGATAAAGCCTTTTTGCAAGCGGATGGAAAGAGCCACGCGGTTGGGACCGGGCCGGGCCTAGTGGAGCATGCCTTTGATCTCCTGGAGTTTCAGGAGCGCCTCGACGGGGGTGAGGCGGTTGATATCGGTGTCTTGCAGGAGTTGCCGGATGCGATCGAAGGTCTCGGTGTGGGCGTCGAAGATGGAGAGCTGGAGCTTTGGGGCGTTGACCTTTTTAAGGCGTTCTTCGATGGGGGCGCCGACGGGTTTGTCTTCCAGCTGCCGAAGGATCTCTTCGGCCCGCTGGATGAGAGCGGAAGGCATGCCGGCCATTTTGGCGACGTGGATACCGAAGCTGTGTGTGCTGCCGCCGGGAGCGAGCTTTCGGAGGAAGACCACCTTATTTCCTACCTCTTTATTGGTAATATGGTAATTGCGGATGCGGGGCATCTTGAATTCCAGTTCGTTTAGCTCGTGATAGTGTGTGGCGAACAGCGTTTTTGGCGTATCGGGAGAATTGTGGAGGTATTCGGCGATGCTCCAGGCGATGGAGATGCCGTCATAGGTGCTTGTTCCCCGGCCGATCTCGTCGAGGAGGATGAGGCTGGCGTCGGAGATATTGTTGATGATGCTGGCTGTTTCGTTCATCTCCACCATGAAGGTCGATTCGCCGCCGCTGAGATTGTCGGAGGCCCCTACGCGGGTGAAGATCCTGTCGGTAAGGGGGATCTGCGCCGAATCGCAGGGTACGAAGCTGCCCATATGCGTCATCAGGGTAATGAGGGCCGTCTGCCGAAGGAGGGCGCTTTTGCCGCTCATGTTGGGACCGGTGAGGATGATGATCTGCTGGGTCGCAGGATCGAGCAGGACGTCGTTGGCGATATAGGTCTCGCCGGCGGGCAGCTGTCTTTCGATGACGGGATGGCGGCTGGCCTTGAGGTCCAGCTCTCTGCCGTCGTGGAGGACCGGCTTCTTATAGTTGTATTGCAGGGCGTTGCCGGCAAAACAAAGCAGGCAATCGAGTTCGGCCAGGCGATGGCTGTTAGCCTGCATCGGGGCGATGTACTCCTGCAGAAAGGCCACCAGCTGTTCGTAGAGACCACCTTCGAGGGCCTGGATCTTCTCGTCGGCGCCGGTGATCTTCTCTTCGTATTCTTTTAGTTCCGGGGTGATATATCGTTCGGCGTTGGCCAGGGTCTGTTTGCGCATCCATTCCTTTGGGACGCGGTCCTTGTGCGTGTTGGTGACCTCGAGATAATAGCCGAAAACATTGTTATAAGCGACCTTCAGCGAATTGATCCCGGTATTCCTTGCTTCCTGGTCCTGTAGCCGGAGAAGGTAGTTCCTGCCGTTGTTGGCGATATTGCGCAGCTCATCGAGGTCATCGCTTATGCCTTCGCGGATGACGCCTCCTTTGGCAGCAACGGCGGGCGGGTTATCGGTGAGGGTAGCGAGGATGCGGTCGCGAACGGCGGGGCAGGGGTCCAGCTGTTGGAGGGTATCGCGGAGCCAGCCTTCGGGGCAGCCGGCCGCGGCATTCTTTATCTGGGCGATATGTTCCAGTCCCCGGGCCAGCTGGAGGATCTCACGGGGGCCGATCCGGCGGGTGGGGATCTTGCTGACAAGCCTTTCGATATCCCCGCATTGCTGGACATGGCCTACGAGGGTGTTGCGCAGGTCGGGGTGAATTAAAAGGAATTCCACCGTGTCGAGCCGTTCGCGGATGCGCCGGGCGTCTTTCAGCGGCATGAGGAGCCAGCGTTTGAGCAGGCGGGCGCCCATGGGGGAGACGGTGTTGTTCAATACCTTCAGGAGGCTTTGACCCTGTTCGTCGTTGGCGGGGCCGAGCAGCTCGAGGTTGCGGATGGTGAACTTATCCATCCAGAGGTAGTCCTCGCGGTCGATCCGCTGGATGCTGGCGATATGTTGCAGGCGTGTGTTCTGCGTTTCGTTGAGATAGTAGATGACGGCCCCGGCGGCGATGATGCCTGCGGGCATATCGTCCACGCCAAATCCTTTGAGGGATCGGGTCTCGAAATGCTTCAGGAGCGTATCCGTCGCGTAGGACGCTTCGAAGAGCCAGCTATCCAGCGTATAGGTGTGAAGCCTGCTGCCGAAGACCTCTTTGAAATGTTTCTGGAAGCTGCGCTGAAAGATGACCTCGGCGGGACGCATTGCCTGTAGCAGCTTATCGACGTATTCGGTGCTGCCTTCAGCGACGAAGAACTCGCCGGTAGAAATGTCGAGCAGGGAGAGGCCGAGAGCGGCGTTGGTTAAGGGCCAGTCGTCGGGAAAGTAGATGCCGGCGAGAAAGTTATTGTTGTTGCCTTCGAGCAGTTTGTCGTGGGTGGCGATACCTGGCGTGACCATTTCGGTAACGCCTCTTTTTACGATGCCTTTTACGGATTTGGGGTCTTCCAGCTGGTCGCAGACGGCGACGCGATGGCCTGCTTTTACGAGCTTGTGGAGATAGGCGTCGAGTGCGTGATGCGGGAAGCCGGCGAGCTCCGAGGAGGCGGCGGCCCCGTTGTTGCGTTTTGTGAGTGTGATGCCGAGGACTTTGGAGGCGACGATGGCGTCTTCGCCAAAGGTCTCGTAGAAGTCACCGACCCGGAATAGCAGGATGGCATCGGGGTATCGTTGTTTGATCGCCCGGTGTTGTTGCATGAGGGGGGTATCGGTGCCTTTGGCCGCCATAGGCCGACAAATGTAACAGAAAGCCCCGACAATTGGATTGTCGGGGCTTTTGGGTGGGGATAAGTTGTTATCAGAAGCCGCGGCCGCCGGGGCGGGGCTTCGGAAGTTCTTTTCTGGGCAGTTTTTCATCGCGTTGGGCGGTATTGTAAACGAAGGCCGCGACGATGGTGGCGATTTGTTTGAGGTCGTCCTCGCGAAGGTGTGCGTAGGAGTCCATGTTGGTATGATGGGTGCGCGTGTTGTATTCGATCTCGTCCTGGATGAACTGGAAGCCGGGCAGACCGACGGCGTCGAAGGACTGGTGATCGGTGCCGCCGGTGTTGCTGATGGTGACGGTCGTGGCGCCGAGGTCATGGAAGGGTTCCAGCCATTTGGTGAAGATGGGGCGGCAGGCTTCGTTGCCTTGCAGGTAAATGCCGCGAACCTTGCCCGTGCCGTTGTCGATGTTGAAATAACCGGCAAATTTCTCATGAGCGGGCAGCAGCTGCATGGTGGCCGGATCGGCAAAGGTCTTTTTCACATATCCCCGGCTTCCGAGCAGGCCTTCTTCCTCGCCGCTCCAAAGGGCGATGCGGATGGTGCGGCGGGGTTGGATGCCGAGGGTTTTGAGGATGCGGACGACTTCCATCATTACCGTGCAACCGGCGGCATTGTCCGTCGCGCCGGTGGCGCTGTGCCAGGAGTCGAGGTGACCGCCGAGCATGACGACCTCGTCCTTCAGCTTCTTGTCGGCGCCTTTTATTTCGGCGACGACGTTATAGCCTTTGGTGTCGTCGGTCTGGAATTTTGTTATGACATCGGCGTCGAGTGTAACGGGGATGCCTGCCTTCAGGAGCCGGACGATGGTTCCATAATCTTCGAGGGTGATGACCATATCGAGGAAGTTGGCGGGTGCGGCTGGCTGATAGGAGCCGCCGCCCTGCACGAAGATGGTGCCGTCGTGACCGCGATTGGACTGGCTGAGGATGGCTACGGCGCCTTCTTTGAGGGCTTCATTGCGCAGCGTGTTGAGGAAGGCGAGGGCGCCGCGGTTGAAGCCGGCGCGGCGGCGGCGCAGCTCGGCCGTATCGACGGGCTTCATTACGACCTTCGACATCGAGTCCAGCTGTTGGTCGGTCCAGCGGTCGGCATCCGGTCTGAAGCTTTGTTGATAGACATCGTTTATCTCGGGGATCAGGATCTTGCCGGCCAGCTGGCCTTTATATTTTTCAAGCCCGGCGGAGTCGGTGGCGCTGATGAGGAGAACGGAGGCCGATTTGGGACCTTCGGTGCCCTCGCACCAGGCTTTTGGATAGGCGATCAGGGGTTTATAGTAGGGAGCGGTCATGGCGAGGTAGGACTTTTGCAGTTCCCAGCCTTTGCCGAACTCGCCCCAGGGATCGAGGGTTGCGCCGACGAGGCCCCAATCGGTGAGCTGTTGCTTTGCCCAATTGGCGGCCCGCATAAAACCGGGGGAGGCGGTAAGGCGGTTGCCGCTGGCATCGGTAAGGTGGAAGGCGATGTCCATGACGTGGGAGTGGTTGAGTCCTTCTTCACGGATCTTTTGGATGGTAGCGAGGTCTACTTTCTCTTCCTGGGCTGTGACGCCGGCGGAAAGGAGCATCAGGCCGGTGAATGTAAAGGCAGCAATCCATGCCGGGGTGCGGCTGGAGGTAGGTTTTCTCATGAGCGATTTTTTTGTTTAAAGGTAGTTACCTTTGCGAATGCGCAAACTGGGGATGGATGAACTGAACCGGAAATCGGTGAATGGCTTCCGGGAATCGGAAAAGACGCCGATCGTGGTCGTGCTGGACAATATCCGGAGCATGCACAATGTGGGAAGTGTGTTCCGGACGGCCGATGCCTTTCTGATCGAGGCGATCTATCTTTGCGGTTATACGCCGCAGCCGCCTCACCGGGATATCCATAAGACGGCGCTTGGGGCGACCGAGACCGTGGACTGGAGCTATTTTGCTTCGGCGGCGGAGGCGGTTCGGGGGCTTACGGCGCGGGGGTATGCGGTGTTTGCGGTGGAGCAGACGGAGGGGAGTGTTCCTTTGCCGGAGTTCTCCGCGCGTTTTTCGGGGCCTATGGCAGTGGTTTTTGGCAATGAGGTGAGTGGAGTCAATGAAGAGGTACTGGCTTTGTGCAACGGGGGGATCGAGATCCCGCAGTGGGGGATGAAACATTCGTTGAATATTTCTATTGCGGCGGGGATCGTGTTGTGGGAGTTGGTCCGCACAAAAAAATAATATGAGCAAGGTAAAGAGCTATTTGAGTTTGATCCGGTTCTCGCATACCATTTTTGCGATGCCGTTTGCGATGATCGGGTTTGCGTTGGGGGCCTTTGGGCCCCACGATCATTTGCGGCCCCTTTGGATGCGTTTTCTGCTTGTCATCGGGTGTATGATCTTCGCAAGGAGCGCGGCGATGGCGTTCAACCGCTGGCTGGACGTGGAGTTCGATGCGAAGAATCCGCGTACGGCTATCCGGGAGATACCCAGGGGGATCATCTCGAAGAGCAGCGCACTGCGGTTCGTGATCTTCAGCTGTATGGCGTTTGTGGTTTGTACCTGGTTCATCAATCCGCTGTGTTTTTGGCTGTCGTTCGTGGCATTGGCGGTGGTGTTGGGATATAGCTATACCAAGCGGTTCACTCCTTTTTGCCACCTGGTGCTTGGGCTGGGGCTGTCGCTGGCGCCGATCGGGGCGTACCTGGCGGTGACCGGACGGTTTGCGGTATTGCCGATCCTGTTCTCTTTTACGGTGATCTTTTGGGTCAGCGGGTTCGATATCATCTATGCGTTGCAGGATGAGGAGTTCGACAAGTCGCAGCAATTGTACTCCATGCCGAGCTGGTTGGGAAAGGCGAAGGCGCTGCGGGTTTCCGAGGGATTGCATGTGTCAAGCACCGCCTGTGTGGTGGTGGCAGGGTGGTTCGGAGGGTTTGGCCCCTGGTATTGGGTTGGGGTGGCCGTTTTTATGGGAATGCTTGTGTATCAGCATCTTCTGGTCAAGCCTAATGATCTTAGCCGGGTCAATCTCGCCTTTATGACCGCCAATGGAATTGCGAGCGTGGTGTTTGCGGTTTTTGTGATCGCGGATCTTTTTTTGGGGGGTATGCGCATCTTTTAAAAAATGCGTATATTTGGTAAATTTTTGGCGAGATGAAAGAGCGCTTAAATCTTACTATCGACGGTGACCTTTTAAATTCCATGAAGACATACGCTTCCAAGAAGCAAATGAGCGTTTCGGAATTGGTGGAGGGGTATTTCCGGACGGTAACGAAGCCGGTGAAAAAAAAGAATATCCTGGAGTTGATGCGGGAGTTGCCGAAACCTGTCAATAAGTACGAGGGAGATATTACGGAGATGTATTATAAAGAGAGGGCTTCGAAGTATGGCTTTTAAGGTGCTGCTGGATGTCAATATTCTCCTTGATTTTGTTCTGCAACGCGAGGAATACCAAAGGGCCTATACCTTGATCGAGTGGGCGACCACCGGCAAGATACAGGCTTTTATAACGCCGTCGACCGTCCATATGGTTGCGTACTTTGTCGGAAAGGAATTCGGCGACTGGCAGACGAAGGAGATCCTGCTGACCCTGATCGGGGATGTCCGCGTAATCGACATTGGGCAGGATGTCACGATCAGTGCGCTGCATTCGCAAATGGTGGATGTTGAAGATTCCCTGCAATATTATACGGCGCTGCATCATCGGTTGGACTATGTCATTACGAGGGACCGGGGTCTGATCCAATCGGCGATCGCTATTTTGCCGGCATGTACCCCGGAAGAATTCATAAAAAGTAATACGTAATAATTGATTTATGATGGCGCGGATCATGGCGATAGATTATGGGCTCAAGCGTACGGGGATCGCGGTTACCGATCCGCTGCAGATCATCGCCACGGGGCTGACGACGGTGGAGTCGCCGAAGCTGATCGCGTTCCTGAAGGAGTATTTCAAGACGGAGGTGGTGGAGCTGATCCTGATCGGCGAGCCGAAGAACTGGGATGACAGCGACACACATGGGACTCAGCCGGCGCGGGAGGCGATGGCGCGGTTGAAGAAGGAGTTTCCGTCGATACCGGTCCAGGCGGTGGATGAGCGGTTTACTTCAAAGCTTGCTTCCCGGGCGATGGTGGAGATGGGGATGAAGAAGAAACAACGGCAGAATAAGGCTTTGGTGGACGAGATCGCGGCGACGATCCTGCTGCAGGAGTGGCTGGGGCGGGTCCAATGATCTTTTGGGCAATGATCTTTTGGGCAATAATTTTTATATAAAACGTGTATTGATATGATCTTACCAATTGTGGCATACGGAACGCCTATACTTCGGGTGGTCGGCAAAGACATTACGCCTGACTATCCCGAATTGCCCAAGTTGATCGAGGATATGTGGGAGACGATGTACTCGAGCAACGGGGTTGGGCTGGCCGCGCCGCAGATCAACCGGGATATCCGGCTTTTCGTCGTGGATTCGCGGCAAATATTCAACAACCTGGAGGAGGATGAGAAGGATAAATATCCCGATGGTCCGGGGATAAAACAGGTGTTCATCAATGCGCATATCACGGAGCTGAACGGCGAGGAGTGGTCGTACAATGAGGGATGCCTGAGCATACCGAAGATCAGGGAAGATATCTTCCGCAGCGAGCAGGTGACGATCGAGTATGTGGATGAGAACTTCGAGCCGCATGTTTCCACCTTCAATGGGATCTCCGCGCGGATCATTCTGCATGAGTACGATCATATCGAAGGCAAGCTCTTCATCGACTATCTGAAGCCGCTGAAGCGAAAGCTTTTGAAGGGCAAGCTGGATGATATTACCAAGGGTAAGATCAATGTGGATTACAAGATGAGCTTTCCGCGTTAGCCGGTGAACTGGACCGAATAGATCATCGGCAGATAATTGTTCAGGGTCTGCCAGCTATCGCCGCGATCCGGTGAGAAGAAGAGATTTCCGGTCGTGGTGCCGAAGGCAAGCGCATCTCCCGAGGTGGCCAGCGCGTGGCGATAGACGATATCGAAGCAATTCTCCTGTGGCAATCCCTTTCTGCATTCCTTCCAATGCTTTCCCCCGTCGTCCGTGCGGCAGATACAGAGTGCGCCTTTGATCGCCGTGCGGACCATATCGCTATCTGCGGGGGCGACCCAGGCCTGATGCGGATCGTCATCCGCGACGGCGATGGCAAAGCCAAAACGCGCGGGACCTTCTGTTTGGCTTATCTCTTCCCAGGTCTGGGCCCCATTAGTGGAGCGGAAGATGCCGACGTGGTTCTGTTGCCAGAGGATATCGGGATCGGTCGGCGCCGCCACGAGGATATGGGGATCGTGGCCCACCTCGGCTTCGGGGTCGGGCAGCCATTCGGCTCTCATACCTTTATTTCGGATGGCCCAGCTGCTTCCGCCGTCGAGCGTTTCGAATACGCCTGCGCAGCTGATCCCGATGTAAATATGGTCTTCATTGCGGGGATCTACCAGGATGGAATGAATGCCTGGTTGGTCCCGTCCGCCGCCGAACCAACCTGTCTTCCGGGTTGGATGCTGCCAAAGGGATTCGACCAGCCGGAAGTTATTTCCCCCGTCTTCGCTCATGAACAGGCCTCCGGGGTCCGTGCCGAGCCAGATCTTCGATCCGTATCGTGTGCCGCCGTGCGCCATCGACCAGATATAACGGGTGGCGGCCGGTGTCCCATCCTTTACTTCTTCTCCTTCGGGGTATGCGGGAGCCGGTATTTCTTCCCAACTGGCGCCACGATCGGCCGACCGGTGCAGCTTGACGCCCCAGTGACCGTGATCGAGGCAGGCCCACCAGGTGCCGTTCCGCGGATCGGAATAGGCGATGGAGACGGGTTGTCCTTCGAAGGAGAGGTTTTCGACCTCCCAGCGGCGGCCGTTGAAATGGTAGGCGATGAGACCCTTGCGGGTCCCGAGAAGGAGAGTGGGTTGCATATCGTTAGGTTTTTTATCCTATGCTTGACCTTGGGACGAGCCGCCGATCGTTATCCGCCGGACAGGGCCTGCATGATGTAGATTTCGCACTGGTCGGGGAATGGATCGCTCAGGGTAGTCCGGTCTTTTATCATTACGCCGTCGATGAAAATGTTCACATGTTTGCGCAGGCTGCCCTGTTCGTCGAGGATATAGCTTCGGACGCCGGGGTAGCGAGTCTCCATTTCGCCAAGGATATCGGCGAGGGTGGCCCCACCGGCGGAGGTGTCCTGCAAACCTGGGAAGAACCTTTTTAGCGCGTATGTGAATTTTATCGTGGGCATACTATCGTTTTACCGCAGGCCTGTCGCATCAGCGGCGGATCAGGTTGTTACTGGTATAGGCCCGCCACCTGGCGATCACCTCTCTCATATCATCGGGCAGCTCGCTTTCGAAAAGCATATCGTTTCCCGTTGCCGGGTGTACGAAGCCGATAGTCTTGGCATGCAGGGCATGCCGCGGGCAGATGGCGAAGCAGTTATCGACGAATTGCCGGTATTTGCTGAAGACGGTGCCTTTTACGATCTTGTCGCCGCCATAGGTCTCGTCGTTAAAGAGCGGATGGCCGATGTGCTGCATATGCACGCGGATCTGGTGGGTGCGGCCCGTTTCCAGCACGCATTGTACGAGGGTGACATAGCCAAACCGTTCCAGTACTTTATAGTGGGTAATCGCTTCCTTGCCGTGATCGCCTTCGGGATAGGCGTCGAAGAGTTTGCGAAAGCGGAGGTGGCGGCCGACGTGTGCGACGATGGTGCCGCTGTCTTCGACGAGGTCGCCCCACACCAGGGCCATATACTGGCGTTTGACGGTGTGGTCGAAGAATTGTTTTGCGAGGCTGCGGACGGCTTTTTCCGTTTTTGCCAGCACCATGAGTCCGCTGGTGTTCTTGTCTATGCGATGCACCAGGCCGAAGCGGGGCAGGGATTGTTCGGTGATGGTGCTGTTCTTTTGAAGGAGGTACCATGCGACCCCATTGATCAGGGTGCCGGTATAGTTGCCGCTGGCCGGATGGACGACGAGGCCCGGAGGTTTATTGATGATCATCACCTCTTGATCCTCGTATTGGATGTTGAGGGGCATCTGTTCGGGAATGATCTCTTCGCCATGGGCCTCTTTGTCCGAATAGCAAACGATCTCGTCGAGGGGCCGGATCTTGTAGTTGGCGGCCACGGGTTTGTTGTTGACCAGGACCATGCCGGCCGTGAGGGCTTTCTGGATCTTGTTGCGGGAGGCGTTCTCGATCCGCTGGACCAGGAATTTGTCGATGCGCATTGGTTCCTGTCCCTTATCTATTTTGAGATTCAGGCGTTCATACAGTTCGTCGCCGGTTTCGGAGGCGGGACTGTCGTCCAATTCTTTTTCGTCTTCAGGACCGGGATGCATAGAGGACATTTTGGCAAAGGTACGTAACTTTGCGTCGCATGGAAACAGTCATCTTCGAAGACCTGGGCCGGATGGACTACCAGCGGGCTTGGGACTACCAGGAGCAGTTGTTGAAAGAGAACGTCCGGCTGAAGACGGAGGCGCGCGCCGACAATGGTGTAGCGCCGACGACGCACCGGCTTTTGTTTGTCGAACATCCCCCGGTATATACGCTTGGCAAGAGCGGGCATATGGAAAACGTGCTGCTGGATGACGCCGCGATGGAGGAGAAGGGCGCCCACTTTTTTCGCACTAATCGGGGCGGGGACATCACCTTTCACGGTCCGGGGCAGCTCGTCGGCTACCCGATCCTCGATCTCGAGCGGTTTCGCACCGACCTGGGGTGGTATTTGCGGAGCCTGGAAGAGGTGGGTATCCGGGTGTTGGCCGACTATGGCATCGTGGGCGATCGTTCGCCCGGGGAAACGGGTATCTGGATCGATCCGGGGGCGAAGGGCCGGGAGCGCAAGATCTGTGCGTTGGGCGTCCGGTGCAGCCGCTGGATCACGATGCATGGCTTTGCGCTGAATGTCAATACCGATCTGTCGTGGTTTGGGAATATCGTCCCCTGCGGCATTGCGGATAAGCAGGTGACCTCATTGGAGAAAGAGCTAGGACGACGTGTCGATCCGGAAGAGGTGAAGACAAAATGGAAGGACCGGTTCGAGGAAGTTTTTGATGCTAGAATTCTTTTGGGATAAAGAGTTTGTTCTTTTCTTTCAGCTGGTCGCCGTCATACAATTCGAAGCGAAACCAGCCTGAGTGGCGGAAGTTCGTTTTGTCGAGCGTGAGGTTGGGATCCCTGATCTCCGAAAGCTCGAACAGCAGCTTATCATCCTCATCGAAGAATTTCACTGCATAGTGTCTTTTTGGCGCCTCGGGAAGGCTGACCTGGATATTGCCGTATTTACCCGTATAAATATATTGTGACGCCCGGTAGACCTCTTTGGCGACAAAAGGTTTTATCATCAGCGTATCGCCGTCGATGAAGACGAGCGTATCTTTTGTCTTTCGCAAGAGGGAATCGCGGAAGCTTTGGATCCTTGTGCCGGATATCTGTCCAAGCAGCATATCGCCTTTCCGGACATAGACTGTGTTCGACAGGGTCAGTTCGGGGAGGCTGTGAATTGCTGTTGGCGTTCTGATCTTCGATCGTTCGGAGGCGGTGGCGGGTGGCATCATGAGGAGGCGGTTGGTGGCCCGGACGACCGATTCTTCGGCTTCTTCGTCTTTTTCTGCGACTTGTGTGACTTGTTTGACGGCGGGTGTCGCTTCGGATTGCGAATGCGGGCGGTGCGAAGGAGTGAAGATGTATTTGCCGTTGTCCAGGACGATGAACAGCCGGTAATAGAAATTCGGATGGACGGCGTTGTTGTCCATGGCGCCGTTCTCGGGGAGACGAGGATCGGGTACTGTGAGCAGGGTGATAAAATTCCTGAGGCTGTCCGTCGAGCGTTGGATACTGATCTGAGTCACTACAGGGTACTTGTTATGCCAGCTGATGAGGATCTTGCCTGGACCCCGGGCCGCGGCCGAGAACCGGGGCAATGTGTCCTGGGCCCGGAGGATGGTGGTGAGAAGAAGGCAGAGGATGACAGAGCCTGCAGAGCGATGCATAGGTGGGATGAAAATACAAAATCCGGGCCTAAAATTCCAATTTTCCGGGCTGGAGAGAGCGGTTGCCTTGTAATCCACCGCTGTGGATGATCAATAGACGGGATTGGGTGGGGAAGAATTCCTGGCGGATGCTTTGAGTGAGGGCATAGAAAAGTTTCCCGGTGTACACGATGTCGGTGGGGATGGAGGTCTCACGATAGAACCCGTTCATGAAATCGAGGAGGGTTTGTGGATGCCGGGCATAGCCTCCGAAATGATATTGAGGAAGTAGGATGGTATTGGGACCTTGCAGGGGCGAGGTGTCGAATCCTTTCAGGACGGGCACCCCGACGATGACCTGGTGCGGCGCGGCGGCGCGGAGCAGTCCCTGAAAGGTGGCGCCTGTGCCGATGGCGCAGGCAATATGTGTATAGGCAGTGGTATCGGCAATGCGGAGGATCGCTTCGCTGCCTGTGATGCCCGGGAGGCCGCCGCCGCCTTCCGGAATGATGTATGCGCCGGGGTAGCGGTGCAATAATTCCCCCAGGAAGACGGGGTCTTCTTTTTGCAGGTAACGTTGCCGGGAAATAAATTCCAACTGCATCCCGTAGGCCGCTGCTTCTTCCAGCGTGGCGGATGGAGCAGCGGGTCTTTCACCCCGAATGACGCCGATCGCGGCGATGCCGGCTTGTCGGGCTGCGTATGCGGTGGCGACGAGATGATTGGACCAGGCGCCGCCGAAAGTGAGGATCGGTTTGCCGGGTGTGGCGAGGGCGAGATGTTCTTTCAGCTTGAACCATTTGTTACCGGAGATGACGGGGTGTAATTTGTCCAGGCGCAATACATCCACGGGCAGGGACCGGTTAGTGTCGTCGGGCCAATGCAAACGTTCGATCAGGGATGATGGATGATTCACCTTTATGTTTTATTTTCGTGTCCAAATATAAAAATAGTATAATGCAACCTACGCTTTTGATCTTAGCCGCCGGCATGGCCTCCCGGTATGGGAGTATGAAACAGATACAGGGTTTTGGGCCCAACGGAGAAACGATCATGGACTATTCCATTTATGATGCGATCCGCGCCGGGTTCACAAAAGTAGTGTTCATTATCCGGAAAGATTTTGCAGAAGACTTCAAGAATATCTTTGAGCCGAAGCTGAAGGGAAAGATCGCGATCGACTATGTTTACCAGGACCTGCGTAGTTTCACGGGGGATTATCCTGTTCCTGCGGAGCGGACCAAGCCCTGGGGAACGGCCCATGCCGTACTTTGTGCGAAGGATGCGATCAAGGAGCCTTTTGCGGTGATCAATGCGGATGATTTTTATGGCCGGGATGCGTTTGAGAAGGCCTATGGCTTTCTGACGAAACAGGTGAATCCCAGCACCTATTGCATCATCGGGTATGAGCTGGCCAAGACCTTGTCGGACAATGGGACGGTGAGCCGGGGGGTCTGCCAGGTGGATGCCGCGGGTAACCTGGTCTCCATTGCCGAGCGCACGAAGATATATGAGGAGAATGGGAAGATCACTTATGAGGAGAACGACAAGAAGTTCGAAGTTCCTTTTGATTCCAAGGTATCGATGAATTTCTGGGCTTTCGATCCGTCGGTGTTTGGGTATACGGAGAAGATGTTCCATGAGTTTTTGCGGGAGCAGGGGGCGAATCCGAAGGCGGAGTTTTTTATCCCGATCATCGGGGATAAGTTCATCAAGAATGGGGATGGGAAGATCAAGGTGATACCGACGGGGGCGAAATGGTTTGGGGTGACGTATAAGGAAGATGCGCCGGAGGTGCAGGCGAGTTTGAATGCGTTGATCGATAAGGGAGAATATCCGAAGAGTCTTTGGAAATAGGTTTTCGCCCTACGGTTCAGTGGAAATATAACCTCCGGGCGAAAACGGCTTATGACGCCGCGGAGCCGGTGGCCCGCAATGTGAAGGCCCGCTGATGCGGGCCTTTTGATTAGTTGGACTTTACTATGAAGATATAGTCGCGGAGTCGTTTGATCTGGGTCTTTCGGTCGAGGCCCTTTATCACGGAATTTGAGGGGATGCGGAGGGAGCTGAGCGTGCTATCGGTTCTTTGCAGCGTGCTGTCGGTCCGCATGGAATCAAGAGCGCTGTAGATGTTCCTGGAGCGGACGGCAAAGACCATTCCTTCGGCGTTTGCCTGGCTGGAGGTAACGATGCCGATCACTTCGCCGTCGTTGTTGAGAACGGGGGTACCGCTGTTGCCGGGGTTGGCGGCGATGGTCAGCTGAAAGGCGGTGGTATCGCCCTGGAAGCCGGTCTCGGCGCTGAGGTATCCCTTCCCATACACGATGGTGGGGCGGGGATAGCCGAGGGTGAACAGATCGTCGCCGAGATCGGCGCCCGTCTTGCTGATGCCATAGGGGAGGCCGTTAAAGGCATGATAGGTCGTGTCTTCGATCTTGAGCAGGGCGAGGTCGGCCTGACGGTCGAGCTGGATGATGCGGGCCTGGTATTCGCCAAGGGTATTTTGCACGGCTACGACTGTGGCATTTTTCACGATATGAGCATTCGTGAGCAGGTAACCTCTGCCATCGACCAGGAAGCCTGTGCCGCCACGGTTGAATATGGTATTCTTTTGGGCTTCTACAGAATTGAGCTTGTTGATGACATTGTTAACGATATGCTGTTGGTTGGTCAACTGGCGGCTTAGGAGATCGATCCTGGCCTGGCTGACCTTTGGTGTCACCAGGGAGATAAGCCCGCTGATAAAGAGCGCCGTGATACCGGCGATGGACGCGGCAACGAAAACGGTGCGTTTGTATTTGTTCCAAAGGGTGATCACTTTGGCGGCCGGGGTGGGCTGTTCGATGTCGCCGCTACGGGACAGCTGTTCGTATACGTCCGACAGCTGGTTCTTCAACCGGCGGTTTTCGCCGTATTGGTCGAGTTGGTTGAGGAATGCGGCATGTTCGACCACGCGTTGGTCGACTTCCGGGTTTGTTTCCCGGATATGTTCGAAGAACAGCTTTTCCTCGGGGAGCATTTCCCCGCGGAGGTAGCGTTCGATGGCGTCTAATAGGGTGGTGTCTTGCATCTTACTCACTTTATTTTATTCTTTCGAGTCTTTTTTACTGTTAAAGATCTTTTTCAATCGCATCAGGCATTTGTACTTCTGGTTCTTGGCGTTGTCGGCGTTCGTGTAGCCAAAATCCGCGGCGATGTCCACCATGCTTTTCTTTTGCAGGTAGTAGGCCTCGAGCAGGCTTTTGCAGGGTTCGCCGAGGTTCTTCAGGGATTTTTCCATCACCAGGAAGTCCTTGTTGCGCTGTTCATGCCGCTCCACGTCTTCTTCTACCGGTACGGTCTCTTCGAGATTGTCCACTTCGGGCGAGAATCTTTGCTGCTGGTTGAGGCGTTTGAGCCAGAGCCGGCGGCATACGGAATAGAGGTAGGTCTTCAGTTGACTGTTCAGTTCGAAAGAGCCGGACCTGGCTTTTTCATACAGGACGATCATGGCTTCCTGGAAGATGTCGCGGGCATCGTCGGGGAAGCCGTTGTTGTTGAGGATCAAAGACTGCACCATATTAAAGTGCTGTTTATAGATCGCTTCGATCGCCTTGCGGTCGTTGTGTGCCAGTCCTTCGAGTAATTTCTGTTCGTTGGTCTCGGTCCTCACGCTTGTGCTATGTTTAATACCCAAATTAACCATTCGTAACCCAAAGGAATGGGAAAAAATTCAAAAAAAGCATTTTTGTCGCTCAAAAACCAGTCACTATGCATTGTAAAAATAAATATGTAAAAAACGTTGATTATTGAGGGTTACTTTTCGGCGCTGCTGGTATTAACCCCGAAACCATTCAATTAACGCAAAATCAAAAAATCAAATGAAAAAGTTCTTTTTTGTAGCCGCTATCGCCGCTTTCGCCGCTTGTAACAACTCCGGTGCTGATTCCAAACCCGCTGATTCCACTGTAGTTAAGGCTGACAGCACCAAGATGGCTGCTGATTCTACGAAGATGGCAGCTGATTCCACGAAGATGGCAGCTGACACTACGAAGAAAGACACGACTACGAAGAAATAAGTCTTTATATGGCAAGCAATCGTTAGAGGCCGCCCTGGTTACAGGGTGGCCTTGACGTTTTGGAGCTTTTTTGGGTCTGATGCGCGCGCATCAGGCTTTTTTGTTTTTAGGGGTAGTATCTGGTAAAAAACCTGTGAGCAGTCCGAGGAGGGGCAGGAAGGAGCAGAGGTGGAAGACGTGGTGGATACTGGTGTGGTCGGCGAGGCGGCCGAGGACGGCGGCGCCGATGCCGCCCATGCCGAAGGCGAGGCCGAAGAACAGGCCGGCGATGAGGCCGACCTTACCGGGAACCAGTTCCTGGGCGTATACGAGGATGGCGGAGAAGGCCGAAGCCAGGATAAGACCGATGAAGACGGAAAGCACGGCGGTGAAGAACAGGCTGGCATAGGGCAGCAGGAGGGTGAAGGGGGCGACCCCGAGGATGGAGAACCAGATGACGTATTTGCGGCCGAAGCGATCCCCGATGGGGCCGCCGATCATGGTACCGGCCGCCACGGCGAAGAGGAAAACGAAGAGCAGGATCTGGGCGTGCTGATCGGAGACGTGGAACTTGTCGATGAGGAAGAACATATAGTAGCTGCTCATGCTGGCCATGTAGAAGTATTTGGAGAAGATGAGCACCAGCAGAATGGAAAGGGATGCGGCCACCCGTCCTTTGGACAGGCCGGGGTCGGATTCGTAGATGATCGACACGGCTTTTTTCCGTCGCATTGCCAGGTTGCGGCGATACCAGCCGCCGGTCTTCAGCAGAACGCCGATGGCGATGAGTGCGAAGACTCCGAACCAGATGATATTCGACTGGCCATAGGGAGAGACGATCCGGGCCGCCAGCAGGGGTCCGAGGGAGGCGCCGGCGTTGCCGCCCAGTTGGAAGATGGATTGGGCCAGGCCGCGTTTTCCGCCGGAGGCCAGGTAGGCCAGGCGGGAGGCTTCAGGGTGGAAGATGGAGCTACCCACGCCGACGAGGGACACGGCTACGAGCACGAGGGGGAAGCTGCCGGCCCGTGAGAGCAGGAGCAGGCCTGCGAGGGTGAAGCACATCCCGGCGGCGAGCGAATAAGGTTGCGGCCGTTTGTCCGTATAGAGTCCGACAAAGGGTTGCAGGAGAGAGGCGGTGAGCTGGAAGCAGAAGGTGATCAGGCCGAGCTGGCTGAAGTTCAGGTTAAGCGATCGTTTCAGCAGCGGATAGGTGGAGGGGATCAGCGACTGCATGGTATCGTTCAGCAGATGCGAGAAGCTGATCGCGAGGAGGATCGAAAATATGGTCTTTTGCACGACGGCGCCGGCTTGTTCATTGGTGTTGGCGGCGGCCGATGACGGTGATGAGGTCAATGTGTCGGACATGGTGTGTACATTAATGCGTGGCGATCTTTTCCGCGTATTGCCAGGCTTTTTTCGGGTCCTGGTCAATAATGGCTTGCAGCAGCTGTTCGTGGAGCTGCTGGGATTCGATAAATTTTTGGGTCGTCAGGTGGGTCTGATGAAAATGACGGGTCATCTGTTCGGCTACGGTGCGGTACAGGTCGGCAAGGATATCGTTTCGGGAAGCTACGGCGATGGCGATGTGGAACTGGATATCGCTTCGGATGGCGCCTTCGATATCGCGGGCCATTGCCGCCGTGTTCCGCTCGTCCAGCAGGGCTTTCATTTTCGTAATGTCCTTGCGGGTGCGGAGAAGGGCGGCTTTCTCG
>Ga0157372_10002034_pt1 | contig 21997 bp, 18 predicted proteins | sample C55metaG_FD_115307 | JGI IMG/M metagenome (GOLD analysis project Ga0157372, IMG submission 115307) | Corn rhizosphere microbial communities from Kellogg Biological Station, Michigan, USA - C5-5 metaG | ecosystem: Host-associated > Plants > Roots > Rhizosphere > Soil | place: USA: Michigan... | reverse complement strand
GGAACTGGCAGACGCACCAGACTTAGGATCTGGCGCCGAAAGGCTTGGGGGTTCGAGTCCCCCCGCTCGCACTAGAACGGGGCACGAGATGTTGGCATCTCGTGCCCCGTTTTCGTGGCCTTTCCCGCGCGTCTACTTCTCGATCTGGATGCTGACCGCGGCTGTCTGACAGCCGCCCGTGGGCAGCGGCGAGCATTTCTTGAACTCGACCACATCGCCCGGCTTGAGCGATGAGACGGCGGCCTGCAGATCCTCGACCGTCTTGATCTGTCGTTGCTGCGGATAGAGCTCGGCCAGGATGATGTCGTCCTGGAAGATGTTGCGGTATGCCGGTCCACGGCCGGCGACCGTGGTCACGCGAAGCCCGGTTCGGAACTGGCTGGGCAGCTTGACCTGCTGCGCGAACTCGTTCGACACCGGCTCGACGCTGATTCCAAGCCGCTCGTTCGCACGGCCCATGTCGGTGGCGCGCGCCGCGGGCGCCGAGTCGTCGTTAGCCGCGATCTGCGCGACGTCGGCAGGCGGTTCACCGAGCTTGACGTGGAAGGTCTTCTTCTGGCCGAAGCGCATCGCTTCGAGGTCCACGACATCACCGGGCTTATGGCCGCGGATGATGCGCTGGAGGGTGCTTACCTGGTCGACCGGCTTGCCGTCCGCCGTGATGATGATGTCACCAATCTCGAGACCGGCTCTTTGGCCCGGGCTGTCATTCTCCGGGTTGAAGCCCTGCACCTTCGCGCCGCCCGGCTGGGCCATACCGGCCGCCTTGGCGTCGGCGGGTGTGGGATCGAGCAGTGAAACGCCAACCACCGCGCGGCGGATCTTTCCGAACTTGATCAGGTCATCCATGACCTGCTTGGCGAGCGTGATCGGAATGGCGAAGCCGTAGCCGGCATAGTACCCCGTGCCGCTGGCGATCGCGCTGTTGATCCCGATGACTTCACCGTGGATGTTGAGCAACGGACCACCCGAGTTGCCGGGGTTGATCGCGGCGTCCGTCTGGATGTAATCGGTGATCGCGTACGGATTGCGTCCCTGCGGATTGAGCAGGCCCGGTGCGGTACGTCCCTTGGCGCTGACGATGCCCGCGGTGACGGTAAAGTTGAGCTGCAACGGATTCCCGATCGCGAGCACCCATTGGCCAACCCGCGCACGCGCGTCGTCGCCGAGGCTGAGCGTGGGCAGATTGGTGCCGTCGATCTTGATGACGGCGACGTCGGTCGTCGAATCGCGGCCGACGACTTTGGCGCTGAACGAGCGCTTGTCGAACAGGGTGACGTTCACACGATCGGCGTCGGCAACGACGTGATTGTTCGTGAGGATATAGCCGTCGTTCGAAACGATGAAGCCGGATCCGCTCGCCTCTTCGGGTGTGTCATCCGGCCGCAGATCGCGGCCGTTGCCGCCGTCGAACTGGCGGAAGAGATCTTCGAGGCCTGGCGGCAGCTGACCACCACCGCTACGACCACGCAGGCGCGTGTTGGCGCGAGGTCTGGCGAAGCGCTCCGTCTCGATGGAGACCACGGCGGGTCGCGCGTGATCGGCGACTGCCTCGAAGGCGGATTCCATGTCGGCGGCCGGAGCAACCTGCGCCGCCGTCGGTTTGGTGGCGTTGGTCGAGCCGACGCGACTCTGTGCCCAACCGAACCGAGTCAGGTCGAAGCCCGAAGCGAAAACAAGTCCGCAGAGGAAGGCGACGACGATCGCGGCGCCGAACCGTGCCCGTGAATAACGAATGGACATAGAGGGTGTTTCCTGCTCGATGAAGTTGACTCTGCCGTCGTACCCGGGGCCTACGCGCAAGTTTCGCGCGCCCAGGCCGCCGGCACAACACCTAGCGCGACACTACAATATGTCACGCATGAGCCGGCCCATGGTTTCTCCACGGCCGGTTCACTACGAATTCTTTACGAAAGGCGGTTGCGCGGCAGCTCGGCTGCTCGGCTGCTCGGCTACTCGGCAGCTCGGCTACTCGGCTGCTCGGCTGCTCGGCTACTCGGCTACTCGGCTACTCGGCTACTCGGCCTCCGTTGTTGCCGAGAAGCCGAGTAGCCGAGTAGCCATCAACTCACTTCTTGTTCTCGTCAACGATTTCGTAGTCGGCTTCGACGACGTCCTCGTTTGGCGCCTGGCCAGTGGCGCCCGGTTGCCCAGGTTGTCCGCCGGTTGGGCCAGGCTCGGCCCCCGGAGGAGCGCCGGCGCCCTGGCTCTGCGCATAGAACGATTGGCCAGCCTCGCTGAACGTGCGGTTGAGGTCTTCCTGCGCGGCGCGGATCTCGTTCATGTCGTCGCCGCGGAGCGCCTTGCGTGCGCGCTCGACCGACGCTTCGAGCTTTGCCTTGAGCTCAGGCGACAGCTTGTCCGACCACTCCTTCGAGTTCTTCTCGACCTCGTACGTCATGCTGTCGAGACGATTTCGCGTATCGATCTCCTCGCGGCGCGCCTTGTCGGCGGTCGCGTTCTTCTCGGCGTCCTTGACCATGCGGTCGATGTCGGAATCCGAGAGACCGCTCGAAGCCTCGATGCGGATCTTCTGCTCCTTGCTCGTCGCCTTGTCTTTGGCCGACACGTGCAGAATGCCATTCGCATCGATGTCGAAGGTCACTTCGATCTGCGGCATGCCGCGCGGAGCGGGCGGAATCCCCGTGAGCTGGAACTTGCCGATCGTGCGATTGTCGCGCGCCATGTCGCGCTCACCCTGCAAGACGTGAATCTCGACCGTCGTCTGATTGTCGTCGGCGGTGGAGAAGGTCTCCGACTTTTTGGTGGGAATCGTCGTGTTGCGCGGAATGAGCACGGTGGTGACTCCACCGAGCGTCTCGATGCCGAGCGAGAGCGGCGTGACGTCGAGCAAGAGCACGTCCTTTTGCTCGCCCGTGAGGACCGCGCCCTGGATTGCCGCGCCGATGGCGACGACTTCGTCCGGGTTGACGGAGCGATTCGGCTCTTTGCCGAAGTAGCCTTTGACGATCTCCTGGATCTTCGGAATGCGTGTCGAGCCGCCGACGAGAATGACCTCGTCGATGTCCTTCGGCTCCATGCCGGCATCCTTGAGCGCCTTCTTCATCGGCTCGAGGGTGCGCTGGATCAGATCGTCCACCAGCTGCTCGAATTTCGAGCGGCTGAGGGTGTAGTTGAGGTGCTTCGGGCCACTCTGATCGGCCGTGATGAAGGGAAGGTTGATGTCCGTCGACATCGTGCTCGACAGCTCCATCTTCGCCTTCTCGGCGGCTTCCTTGAGGCGCTGGAGTGCCATCGGGTCCTTCGAAAGGTCGATGCCCTGGTCGCGCTTGAACTCGCCGACGATCCAGTCGATGACGCGCTGGTCGAAGTCGTCGCCACCCAGGTGTGTGTCGCCGTTCGTCGACTTCACCTCGAACTGGCGTGAGCCTTCGACATCATAGAGCTCGAGGACGGAAATGTCGTACGTGCCGCCGCCGAGGTCGAAGACGGCGACTTTCTCGTCCTTCTTTTTGTCGAGGCCGTAGGCGAGAGCCGCGGCCGTCGGCTCGTTGATGATGCGCAATACGTCGAGGCCGGCAATCTTGCCAGCGTCCTTCGTGGCCTGCCTCTGGGCGTCGTTGAAGTACGCCGGAACGGTGACGACCGCCTTCGAGACGGTGTGTCCGAGGTAATCCTCGGCCGTCTGCTTCATCTTCTGGAGGATCATCGCCGAGATCTCGGGGGCCGTGTAGCGCTTGCCCTGGACCTCCACCGTGGCGAGGTCACCCTGGCCGGCCACAACTTTATATGGAACGCGCTTGATCTCGTCCGGGACTTCGCTGAGGCGGCGTCCCATGAAGCGCTTGATGGAAAAGACGGTGTTCTGCGGATTGGTGACAGCCTGCCGCTTGGCGACCTGGCCGACGAGCCGCTCGCCGTCCCGGGTAAAGCCAACGACAGATGGGGTTGTTCGCCCGCCCTCGGCGTTCGGGATCACGACCGGATCGCCGCCTTCCATGACGGCGACGACGGAATTCGTGGTACCGAGATCGATACCGATGACTTTGTCGGCCATTGCTTCCTCTAATTGGGTGTGAGCGCCGGGCTGGCCGGCTTCGCCGGAGAGGGAGGCAAGAGAAGGACCGGGTTTTTGCGCCAAGTTGGCAGGAAAGATTCGGCGTTGAGGGGCGTGGGAAGTCACTGTGTCGGGTCCCGGCTCATGGTCAGCGGAGTTCTACTCGCCAAGCGGAGCCCCTCCGCGTCTCTGCGCCTCCGCGTTGAGTAGCTCAATCAGTGCGTCCCGCTAGGGACCACGTTGCTCACCCAGTCTATGCAAACTGGTGACATCTCATCATGAACGACATTTCGCTTCGGCGCACTGACGTGTGACGGCGTGGCGGAAGAGGCGGCCGCCGATTAGCGTCACGGCACGGCATCAAGCTTGATTATCTCGACAATCCGTGATTCCGCTCTCCGACGAAAATCCGACGCTTCGTACGCCGATCATGACCTGGCTCATCCTCGGCGCGATGTTCGCAGTGTGGTTTGTCGTGCAGGGCGGCGGGTTGCCGGGGACCGATATCGAGCTGGCGAAGAGCGTGTGCAACCTGGGGATGGTTCCGGGAGAGCTCACTCACAAGGCGCGCGTCGGCGAGGGATTCTGGATCATCCCCGGGCAGTTGGCGTGCGTGGTCGACGACGCGCGGATCAATTATCTCACGCCGCTCATCTCGATGTTCCTGCACGGCGGGTGGGGACACATTCTCGGGAATGCGCTGTTCTTCTGGGTCTTCGGAAACAACATCGAAGACAGCATGGGTCCCGGGCGCTTTTGCGTGTTCTACATCCTGTGCGGATTGATCGCGGCGGGGACGCACGTACTGATGCAACCCGCGTCGCCCATCCCGACCGTCGGCGCGTCGGGAGCGATCTCCGGCGTGCTTGGCGCCTACCTCGTGCTGTACCCGCGAGTGCGCGTCAACATGCTGTTCATCTTCATCATCTTCTTCAAGGTGTTCGCGATACCGGCCTGGATCGTGTTGATCTACTGGTTCGGGCTTCAGGTGCTCAGTGCGTACGCGACGCCGCTGAATCCCGAGGTGTCGAGCGGGGTCGCCGTCTGGGCCCACATCGGCGGCTTCGTTGCTGGGATGTTGCTGATCAAAGTGTTCGAGAACCCCCAGTTGGTCGCGCAACGGAAAGCCATTGGAGAACAGCGCCAATGGGCTCAGGTCGGCGCCTGATTCGCGACTTTGCCGCCCCGTCGTGGGTGCGGTAGCTTTGATCGCGTTACACCAGGTGTAACGGACTCACCAGAAAACCGGAGTGATATGCTCGGCCGTCTTCTCCCACGCGACGACCAGTTCTTCACGCTCTTCGACCAACTGGCGGGGCATCTCGCGACGACCGCGAAGATGCTGGACACCTTGTTCGGGGACGCCGGGCATGTTTCGGAGCATGTCCGAGCGATCAAGGACATCGAGCATAAAGCCGATCTGCTCACGACGACCGTCAATCAGCGGATCGACAAGAGCTTCATCACACCGATCGATCGCGAGGACATTCACACGCTGGCCTCGCGGCTCGACGACGTGATCGACCTCCTCGACGGGACCGCGCGCCGCTTCGAGATGCTGCACATCACCGAGGTGCTGCCTCCCGCGAAACAATTGAGCGGCGTTCTCTGTCGCGCCGCGAACGAGATCCAGGCGGCAGTCGGGGAGATGCGGCAGCCGCGCGAAGTGAACGAGCACGTGGCGCTGATCAAGCATCTCGAGGAAGAGGGCGACGCGATTTACCACGAGGCGGTCGGCGCGCTGTTCGCCGGTCGGCCGGACCCGCTCGACGTGATTCGGTGGAAAGAGATGTACGACACTCTCGAGCGCGCGATCGACAGCTGCATGGGCGTCGCGCAGGTATTGCAGAGCATCTCCCTCAAGAACGCATAACGGCGCGACCACGTGATCGCTTACGTCGTCGCGATCGTCCTCGTCGCGTTCATATTCGATTTCAGCAACGGGTTCCACGATTCGGCGAACTCGATCGCCACGATTGTGGGAACGAGGGTTCTCAGCCCACTTGCCGCCGTGATGTGGGCGGCTGTGTTCAACTTTGCCGCGGCGTTCACCGGCTCGCTCGCCGTCGCGAAGGCGGTCGGCGGCGGAATGATCGAGCAAAGCATCGTCAATCCGAACGTCATTCTCGGCGGATTGCGCGGGGCGATCGCGTGGAATGTCATCACCTGGTACTTCGGCATTCCCTCGAGCTCGTCGCACGCGCTGATCGGTGGGTACGCGGGGGCGGCTGTCGCTCGCGCGGGGCTGGGGGCGATCACCTGGGGAACGAAGTGGATCCAAATGCTTTCGTTCATCGTGTTGTCGCCGCTCATCGGGATGGCGGCCGGTTACATCCTGATGGTCATCGTGTTCTGGCTATTCTATAGAACGTCGGCGGCGCGCGTCGATCGTTTCTTTCGGCCGGCGCAGCTCGCGAGCTCGGCGCTCCTCTCGTATTCGCATGGCGGCAATGACGCGCAGAAGACGATGGGCGTCGTCGTGGGCCTACTCGTTTCGGTGAACGGGGTGTTTGCCGACCAGCAGGGTTGGCTCCACGCCCTGTACCTGCCGGACAACAACTCGGTGCCGCGTTGGCTGGAGATTGGGGCGTATTCCGCGATCTCTCTCGGCACGTTGTTCGGCGGGTGGCGGATCGTGCAAACGATGGGTCAGCGGATCACCAAACTGCGACCGGTGGGAGGATTCTGCGCCGAAACCGGCGGCGCGGCGGCGATTCTGATCGCGACACATTTTGGGATTCCCGTGAGCACCACGCACACGATCACGGGGTCGATCGTCGGCGTCGGCGCGACACAGCGTGCATCCGCGGTGCGGTGGGGGATCGCCGGCCGAATCGTCTGGGCGTGGATCCTCACCATTCCCGCATCGGCAATCATGGCGGCGATTGCTTACTTCATCCTGTCGCGGATCGTTCGGATCTGAGCGTCAGCTGCGAGATTCCTTCAGCGAACTGCACGATAAAGGAATCTTCACGCACCGCTTCGATGGCGGCCGCGTCGAGCTGGAAGGACCGCAGCTGCCAACTCTGCTCCACCCACACCGGCCCGTAGTAGACGAGCGCCGCGCGCTCCTCGATGAGACGACGGAGGCGGTGCGCATTCGCCGCGCTCAGTCGAATTTTGCCTCGGTGTTCACCCGTCACGTCGTCCGACGGCGCCTCGGCGAATCCAACTCCGGGGATGCCGTTGATGGATGCAAAGACCATCTCCCGTCCCGTGGGAAGCAGTTCAGCTCCGCACTTTCGCAGCCGTGATCGGCGGGCTCTAGTTGCAACAGGTGTGCCTCTACCGAAAGGTCGGCTTAGACGATCTTGAGTCCGACGATCGCGGCGGCAACGGCGAGGATGGCGGCGGTGAGCAGCGCGGCGCGAAATGCCGTTGTGAACGACAAGTCGATGGCTGAACGGACGATTGTTTTCTGCGACGGCGTCAGTGATGGAAGTGTCGCGATCTCGGCGCCCGCCAGCTTGGGGAGCTGCTCCTCGACCTGCGACCGTGCCTCGACGGAGAGCGAGAGCTGATCCAGTCGGTTCGCGACCCGGGCGTTGAACATGCCCGAGATCATGACACCAAACACGGCGATGGCGATAAGGCCGGCGACGCGCGCCACGGCGTTGTTCACACCGCTCGCCACGCCGGAGTGTTCGCTCGACACCGACTCCATGACGGTCGTCGTGAGCGGAGCGACGGTGATGGCCATGCCCGTTCCCAGAATCACAAGGGCGAGTAGCGTCGTCGCCACAACGAAGGACTCGCGGATGGGAAGGGCAAGCGCGCCAAACCCGATCGCGGCGATGAACGGACCGATGGTCAACGGCAACCGATGTCCGACGCGGCGAATCAGTCCTCCCGACCAGCGCGACAGCGCGAACATGATGATCGGGAAGGGGAGGAGCATCGCGCCCGCGGCCGTCGCCGTAAATCGCTGTACCTGGATCAGCTCGAGCGGGACGAGAAAGAGCACCTCGGTCAACGCGCCGTAGAGAAAAAAGGTGAGTACGTTGCTCGGAGCGAAGCAGCGCGACCTGAATAGATCGAGCGGCAGCATGGGGTTTTTGACGCGAGCCTCGACGGCGACGAGCGCGATCAACGCGCCGACGCCGACGACCAATGTCGCGAGGACGAGTGGGTGGCGCGGCCCGAGCGGCGGCCACTCCAGCAAGCCGAAGACGATCCCGCTCAGGCCGATGACGGCGAGCGCCGCGCCGGTCCAGTCGATGGCGCCTTCGCGCGAGGGATCCTTCGTCTCCTCGATCGAGCGCAGTGACAACATCACCACAATCGCGGCGAGCGGGACATTCATGAAGAACACGGCTCTCCACGACGCGTGCTCGACGAGCCAGCCGCCAAGCACGGGACCGATCGCGGTCATGATCGCCGTGAAGCCGGACCACGTTCCGATCGCGCGGCCGCGTTCATCGTCGTCGAACGTCGTCGTGATGATCGCGAGACTTCCCGGTACGAGGAACGCGGCGCCAATGCCTTGGACGGCGCGCCCCACAATCAGCGACAGCGACGACGGTGCGATGCCGCAAAACAAGGACGCGATGGTGAACACGAACACGCCGGAGAGAAATACGCGCCGGCGTCCCAGTTGATCGCCGAGCGATCCGCCGACAAGGATCAGTGATCCGAGAAAGAGTGCGTAGGCTTCGATCACCCACTGCAGGTCGGTGATGTTCGCGCCGAGGTCGCGCTGGAGCGCGGGAAGCGCGACGTTCACCACGGTCCCGTCGATGAAGGTCATGCTCGACGCGAGAATCGTCGCGATCAACGTTCCGCGCTTTGACGCAGTCGAGGAACTGCGCGCGAGCGAAGTCGTGGTGGTCATGATAGGGAACGAATTGATGGCCGTCGGGCCATAGCGGCAAGCGCCGCCGCCTTGCCCTCTCGTCGATGTTTCAGACATGGCCACCTCCACCCCGGTCGGGACCGATACCGCGAAGCGCGCCACTCGAGTCGTCGCACTGACGCTACTTCGTGAGGTCATAGCGGCTCGCGGCCGGCTCGACGATCCGGCGGATCGCAAGGCGCTCCACGATTTTCGCGTCGCCCTTCGCCGTCTCCGAACATGGATCCGAGCTTTTCGCCCGGTACTGCGCGACACCCTGCGCGGCAAAGTAGTGCGCCGCCTGGCGCGGATCGCGGACGCGACCGGGGCCAGTCGGGACATCGAGGTCCGCATCGAGTGGGCCGATCGCGCGCGGCGCCACCTGCGCGGGGACGAGCGGAAGGGAGCGACCTGGCTGATCAAGCGTCTGAAAGCGGACAAGCTGACGTACGACGCCGAGCTGCGCCAAGTTCTCGATGACGAATTCGACAAGACGACGCGGCGGGTCGAGAAGGCGATGGCGAGGTACGAGGCGCGCGTAGATGGTGAGCCAACGTTTGGCGAGATGGCGAGCGAGATCGTCACGCGGCATCTCGATGCACTGTCGACCGCAATGGCCGGCGTTGCCGACGTGAACGACCGGACGCAGGGACATGCGGCGCGTATTGCCGCGAAGCGCCTTCGGTACGTCCTCGAGATAGTCGCCCCGAGCGATTCCGATCAGGCGCGGGCGCTGGTTTCACTCAAGGAGCTGCAGGACCGGCTCGGCGATCTCCACGATGCGCAAATGCTCGGGAGCCAACTCGCGTCGCTCGTCGCCGAGCTCTCCGCCGCGAAAGCGGAAGACGGAGCGTCGGGGACAACGCGAGCGGCCGCGCGTGTCGATCCCATTCCGGGCCTGCAGGCGTTGCTCGGACGACTACGCGCGCGTGAGGAGGAATCGTTCCGGCTGATGATTCCCGTCTGGCACGCAACGGTGAGCGGACTTCATTTGGAGTAGTAGTGGGGCGCGTCACGCACTGGTCACGTTTCGCACGACTCCTTCTCCGCTCGGCAGACTCAGAAATTCACGACCCAGTGAAAGAAGAAGACGCTCGACTCGGGTGTCGGCCTGACATTCGTACCGACGGGGGCCGGGAAGTTGGTGGGCGATTGGTTTTGCCAATCCGCCGTGAGCGTCATTCGCTGGTTCAGATCGTACGAGGCGCCGAACACCCAGAAGTTGTACGCCGGCGTCGATCCGGCGTAGTTGACCGCGCCGGGGATACTCGAGCTCGGGTTGGTCTGCGGAGTCAAGTGGTCATAGCGCGCGACGACGCTGAATGCCGACTTGTGCGACTCGTTGAACACCTCGAGCGGGCGAAAGAGAATAAAGCCGTCGAACAGTCGCCCGGTGGAATCGTGGACGACGCGCGGGTTCGTCGCCGTGTTGCCACCGTTGTCGCTCGCATCGTTGCGCTGGGCGTACTCGAATCCCGCGCTGAGGCGGCACCGACCGCCGTTGCGGAAGTCGCAGCTGTTGGTATCGCGAACAGCGACGAAGAGGCCGGCCCGGTTGCGCTTCATGCCTTCCGTGATCGCGCCGTTGGTTCCCGGCCCAATTTGGCCGGTGCCGCCCGACTGAAACGCGCTTCCGTTAGAGCCGAGGTACGCCCACGGCGAGATCGACAGATAGCGGACGTAGTGGTTGATCGACGGGTTGTTGGCGAACGGTGTGAGCGAGACGCGAAGACCAAGATCCTTGAAACGATTCGATGTGACCGGTTGTCCCGTCGTGCCCGGGTTGTCGTACGAGGTGTAGCCGCTGCCATTGTCGACAATCCCATAGATCTCGCCCCAACGATTGCCGAGGGTAGCGAGGCCCGCGATACCGACATCGGAGGACGAGAAGAAGCCGTTCTTTTCCAGAGCCACTTGCTGCAGGTAGCGTGGCCAGTACAGCTCCTCGTAGTCGATCGTGACGGTGTGCAGCATGCCGATCCGTCCGATGAGGTTCGAGCCGGAACCCATCGAGTTCCGCGCGCCGGTGTATTGCAGGTATCCGTACTTGAGCCTCACCACCCAGCCAGCGTAGTAAGCGTTTTGTGCGGGATTGGTGTTCTGGAAAATGTCCGTGGTGACGCGAATGGCGCCGTTGTCGCCGGCGGGCATTCTGAACGTGAGATAGGCGCGTCCCAGATCGAACAGATTTGGGCTCTTGCCACCCAGGTTCGCCTTCGAGGCGGAATCGGACTTGTTCTGCCAATTGCCGAAAAGCTGTCCCGAAAACTCGAAGGCCGGGACGGCAGCCGGCGTTTGCTGGGCGCCGGCGATTGACGTGGTAAGTATCGGGCAGGACGCAAGGATGACACAGACTTGTCGTGTGTTCACGGGCGATGTCCGGGTGAAGTTGTCGTGCAACGGTCGAGTGGGGACTCCGTTCGCGGATCAGTTACATCCACTTGCAACGGGGAAAGGCTGCCGGAATCGCGTTGCCAGAATTTCACGGACGCGTAACGTCGAGGTAACGCGTTACATGAACTGTCACAAAGGAAGATGAGCGCGCCCTTTCAGACGCGCTCATCGATTTGGTGGGACCAAAGACCTACTTGGAGGCGAGCAGCTTTACCGTGGTCAATCGCTTGTCGAGGATCGTGACGATGTTCTTCGGGAGCGGCGCGTAGTCGAGTCGTCCCGCGGCTGCCTGGCCGTCATGGAGCGCCCACCTGAGGAAGTCGACCAGCTTCTTGCCTTTCGCGGCATCCGTCTGATTCTGATAGAGCAGAATGAAGGTCATCGCGGAGATCGGGTATGCATCCGTGCCCGGCGAGTTGACGAGTGAAACGCGAAGGTCCGAAGTCGCGGGCAGCTTGGCGGCGATGCCGGCGCCGGACGCGGTGATCGATTCGATCGTCGGCGCGACGAAGATTCCCGCCGAGTTCTTGATCGACGCAACGGGCAGCTTGTTCTGCCGTGCGTATGCCAGCTCGACGTATCCAATCGAGCCCGGCGTCTGCTTGACCTGTGCGGTGATACCGTCGTTCTTCGCTCCACCCAGACCCACTGGCCACTGGAGCTCCTTCCCGCGTCCGGGGCCGCTTTTCCACGCCACGCTCGCCGAAGCGAGATAGTCGGAGAAGACGTACGTCGTGCCGCTGCCGTCGGTGCGGTGCACGACGAGAATATCCTTGTTCGGAAGTACGACGCCCGCGTTCAGCGTTTTGATCTCCGGCGCATTCCACTTCGTGATCTTGCCGAGATAGATATTGGCGATGACGTCGCCGGTGAGATTCAGCGGCTTGGTCAGCTCGGCGAGGTTGTAGGTGATGACGACGGCGCCGAGCACGGTCGGAACGTGGAGGACCGGACCCTTCGCCTTTGCGATCTCGGCGTCGGTCATCGGCGCGTCGGAGGCGCCGAAGTCGACGGTCTGCTCCTGTAGCTGCTTGATGCCGCCACCGGAGCCGATTGCCTGATAGTTGATCTTCACGCCCGTCTTCGCGGCGTAGTCGCTGAACCACTTCTTGTAAATCGGATCGGGGAACGTCGCGCCCGCGCCAGTCAGATCCTGCGCGACAGCGGCCGACGCCGCGATCAGCGCTCCGGCGCTGACCAGTCCAGCCAATCTCGAAAGTCGAGAGAACACGAAATACTCCTCAGTGATGGTGTGTTGGCCGGAAGTCTTTGGAAAGCACGTAAAGGCGGGGCGGGTGCCGTGTAACGATTCGGGCACGGGCGGCGCCAGCGTGGCATCCGATACCGGTCGCTCATCCAGACATCGCGCCCCTCCACGTCCACCGTTACACGCCCGTTACACGACGTTACCTCCACGTTTGCACGGTTGGGCGAGCGTTCGGCATGAAAAAAAGCGCTGTCCCGCTGGAGGTTCTCATGCGAAGACCCCCACTCGCGGTCGTCGCGCCGGGAGCGGCGAGGTGAGCGAAGACGTCGCCCCTTTCGTTGGCCCGATACGCGCTACGCCGGCGATCGCGCCGCCGCAAATCGAAGGCACGTCGTTTGGTGATCGCCTATACCGCTGGGCGACGACAGGGTTCGCTCTCGTCATTCCCGGGCTCTTGCTGCTCATCGCGTGGGAGGTGATTCACGCGGGTTGGCCCGCACTGAGCAAATTCGGGTTCAGCTTCTTCACGAGCAGTGATTGGGATGCGGTCAAGGGAAACTTCGGTGCAGCTCCGGCGGTGTACGGTACGATCGTCTCGTCGCTGCTGGCGCTGTTGCTCGCGACGCCGCTTGCCGTCGGAGTGGCAATCTTCCTCTCGGAATTCGCGCCGAGTTGGATTCGCAGTCCGGTGGCCTTCCTCGTCGATCTACTCGCCGCCATCCCGAGTGTGGTCTACGGGCTTTGGGGCGTGCTCGTGATGGTGCCGTTCATTCGCGAACACGTCATGCCCTTCGTGAAGGACACGCTCCACCTTGGCGACTTCCCGTTCTTCTCGGGCGCGGCGTACGGGCCGAGCATGTTCGCCGCGGGCTGTATTCTCGCCATCATGATCCTGCCATACATCTCCGCGGTGACGCGGGAGGTGTTGCGCGCCGTTCCGCGTTCGCAGCGAGAGGCTGCGCTCGCCCTCGGCGCGACGCGCTGGGAGATGATTTGGGACGCGGTGCTGCCATACGCGCGATCCGGCATTGTCGGCGGCGTAATACTGGGCTTGGGCCGCGCGCTCGGGGAGACGATGGCCGTGACGATGGTGATTGGAAATCGGCACGAGATTTCGGCGTCGATCTTTCAACCGGCCTACACGATGGCGTCGCTCATCGCCAACGAGTTCGCCGAGGCGACGAACGACTTGCATGTGTCGTCGCTGATGGCGGTCGGCGCGGGGCTGTTCGTCGTGACGATCATCGTCAACGTCATCGCGCGCTGGTTGGTGTGGCGCACAGCAAGATCGGGAACATGACGACGCAGTCATTCACGGCGCAGCGCCGGGCGACGTGGCGTTCGTATCGCGATCAACTCGCCGCGAGCACCGCTCGGACGCTCAACCGCCGTCGCGCGGTCAGCCAGATCATGATCGCGCTGACGTTCGTCGCGGCGCTGGTTGCCATCCTGCCGCTCTTGCTCATTCTGTGGCATCTCATTCGACAAGGTGCGGGCTCGGTCGGTTGGGCGTTCTTCACGCACATACCGAAGCCGGCGGGCGAATCCGGCGGCGGTATGGCCAACGCGATTGTCGGCACGGGAATCATCGTGGCGATCGCGTCGGCGATCGGACTGCCGGTCGGCATCTTCGCGGGTTTGTATCTCGCCGAGCAGCGGACGGCGCGCCTCGCGACGACCGTTCGCTTTCTCTCTGACGTACTGAACGGACTGCCGTCGATCGTGCTCGGCATTTTCGCCTGGGGGATGCTCGTCCGGCCGTTCAAACACTACTCGGCGCTCGCCGGCGGAATGGCCCTGGCGGCGATGATGATTCCGCTGGTCACACGCGCGACCGAGGAGATGATTCGCCTCGTGCCCGTCTCGATGCGCGAGGCGGCGCTGGCACTCGGCTACACGAACTGGCGCACGTCGCTGAGCATCGTGCTCCGCACGGCGTTGCCCGGGATCGTCACCGGCGCGCTGATCGCGGTCGCGCGAATCGCCGGCGAGACGGCGCCGCTCATTTTCACGGCATTCGGCAACAGCTTCTGGTCGGTGTCGCCGACGCAGCCGATCGCCGCACTTCCCATGCAGATCTACAACTATGCGACATCCCCTTATGACGACTGGCACGCGCAGGCCTGGGCCGGGGCGCTCGTCCTCCTCGGTCTCGTCCTCGTCATCAGCCTCGCGGCTCGATTCGCCACGCGATCCGGCGCCGGCATCGGCAGCGATTGAGAGCGAAGTTCCATTGGCGGTCGCGTTCGCGGACGTCGTTCCGGTGAGCGAGCTTTCGTCGCCGCCCATGCAGCCCCCGGAGCTGCTCGGGCTGGATGGCCTGGACGCGTACTTCGGCGCCGTCCGGGTCGTACGCGACGTGTCGTTCACGGTACAGAGTGGGCAAGTGACCGCGATCATCGGTCCTTCCGGATGCGGCAAATCCACGCTGCTCCGGTGCCTCAATCGAATGCACGAGACGGTACCCGGTGCGCGGGTGGAAGGGGAAGTGCGCTTCCAGGGGAAAGACATCTACGGACCGAGTGTCAGCGCGATCGGCGTGCGCCGGCATATCGGGATGGTGTTTCAGCGACCGACTCCATTCCCGACGATGTCCATTCGCGACAACGTCTCCGCCGGCCTCAAGATCCTGCCGCGGAACGAACGTCCGTCGCGACGCGAGACGGACGAGATCGTGGAGCGAGCGCTTCGCCGCGCCGCGCTCTGGGACGAAGTGCAAGATCGCCTCAGCGCGAACGCCACGGCATTGTCGGGCGGACAGCAGCAGCGCCTCTGCGTCGCGCGTGCTTTGGCAACCTCTCCCACGGTGTTGCTGCTCGATGAACCGACGGCGTCACTCGACCCAATCAGCACGCAACGCATCGAGGAGCTGGTGTACGAGCTGCGGTCCGAGGTCACGATCATCATCGTCACGCACAACATGCAGCAGGCTGCGCGAATCTCCGACCGAACGGCGTTCATGCTGGGCGGTGAGCTCGTTGAATACGCGCCGACGGAGGTGCTGTTCACGACCCCGCGCGATCCGCGGACCGACGCCTATGTGACGGGGAGATTCGGATGAGCGCGTCGATCGCCGTCGAGCCAAGGGTCGTCGTCGAGCGAGCGATCGTCGCAGCCGAGCACTTCTCGTTCTGGTACGGCGAGAAGCAGGCGCTGCACGACATCAACTTATCGATTGCGCCGCGAACGGTAACGGCTCTCATCGGTCCGTCCGGCTGCGGCAAATCGACCTTCTTGCGGTCAATCAATCGCATGAACGCGCTTCTGCCCGGCGTGCGACACGAGGGAACGATCCGGTTGGACGATACGGACGTGTACAGCAGGGAAATGCCGTCGGTGGTGCTGCGTCGGCGGGTCGGTATGGTGTTCCAACGATGGAATCCGTTTCCGAAGTCGATCTACGACAACGTGGCATACGGGCCGCAGATCAACGGGATCAGCCACCGGAAGGATCTCGACGCGATCGTCGAATCCGCGTTGCAGCGTTCGGCGCTATGGGACGAAGTAAAGGATCGTCTTCGACAGAGCGCGCTTGGACTTTCGGGTGGGCAACAGCAACGGCTATGCATCGCGCGAGCGCTGGCCAACGAGCCGGAAGTTCTTCTGCTCGATGAGCCGGCGAGCGCGCTCGATCCGATCGCGACCCAAAAGATCGAGGAATTGGTGTATGAGCTCAAGCGTGAGCTGACGGTCATCATCGTGACGCACAACTTGCAGCAGGCGGCGCGCGTTTCCGACACGACCGCCTTCTTTTATCTCGGGCAGCTCGTGGAGGACGGTTCGACTGACCGCATGTTCACAAAACCGTCCAACGAGCGCACGGAAGCGTACATCACGGGACGGTTCGGATGACCCCCACGGAAACGTCGCCGACCATCGGTTTCAGACACTTTCACGACCAGCTGGCGCACCTCAAGCAGCGCCTGTTGGACATGTCGGATCTCGCAACATCCCTTCTCGACGTCGCGGTCGATGCGTTGCTCAGTCGCGACAGTACGATGGCCGAAGCGGTGTTGGCGGGCGACAAGGAGTTGGACGCGCTCGAGATCGAGATCGAGGACCAGGCGATTGGGCTGCTCGCGCTCCAGCAGCCGATGGCGCGCGACCTCCGGTTCATCATCGCCGCGATCAAGGTGTCGAATGATTTGGAGCGTGTGGGCGACCACGCCGTCAACATCGCGCAAGGATCGATTCGTTTGGCCTCGACCAGCACCGTGATCACGCCGGACCCGGAGATCGGCGAGATGGCGCGCCGCGCGCGTCGAATGCTGCGGGACGGACTGACGGCGTTCGTACGCGAAGACGGAGCGCTGGGTCGCGAGGTCTGCCGAGCGGACGACGAGGTCGATGCGATGCACAACTCCATCTTCCGCATCCTCGTGACGCACATGATGGAAGACGCCCGGACGATCACTCCGTCGCTCGAGCTCCTATTGGTGAGCCGGAATCTCGAGCGGGTCGCCGACCTGGCGACGAACATCGGCGAGGTCGCCGTCTTCCTGGCGGAAGGGAAGCAGATCAAGCATCACCTCGAACACACCGATTCCAAGCGCGAGCCCCGCTTGTAGCGGGTCGAGTCCGGTCGACGACTCGCTTTCTCGCCCCTTCGCCTACGCGGTTCGTTGCGCGCACTGGAGGACACCTGGTCCGGTGTCGTCGCGGCTTTCTTTGACGCCGGGCTCGAAGATGCTCAACTTTGGTCGATGACTTCATTCGACATCACCGGGCGGTGCGGGTGACCGGCGGCTTCGGCGTGTTCGGCGGATCTGATAGGTGACGGACTCGCTGTTTCTCGGCCTTGATGTCGGAACCAGTGGCGTGAAAGCGGTGCTCGTGACGCAGTCGGGCGAGGTGTGCGCGTCGGCCACGACGCCACTCACGCTCTCGACGCCGCGGCCGGGTTGGGCGGAGCAGGATCCGCTCGATTGGTGGGAAGCCAGCATCGCGTCGATTCGCGCGGTGCGTTCGCAGGCTCCGGGCGTTGCCATTGATGGCGTCGGGATTTCGGGACAGATGCACTCGTCGGTGTTTCTCGACCGCTCCGGCGACGTGGTTCGGCCCGCCCTGCTCTGGTGCGACGGCCGTACCACCGACGAATGCCGAGAGATCGAGCGCCGAGTCGGTGGAGAGAGCCGCTTGAGGGATCTGGTCTCCAACCCAGCGCTCGAGGGGTTCACTCTGCCGAAAGTGCTTTGGCTTCGCAACCACGAGCCGGAGGCATTCCGCCTGGTCGCGACGGTGCTGCTCGCCAAGGATTACATTCGGTACCGTTTGACGGGCGACTTGGCAACGGAGCCGTCGGATGCATCGGCGACGTTGATGTACGATACGGCACGGATGTGCTGGAGCAGAGAGATTTTGGAGGCGATGGAGTTGAACCGATCGCTGCTGCCGGAGGTTGGAGGTTCGTCGCAGGTCCTCGGTCGTGTCCACGACGCGGGTGCCGCGGCGTGTGGACTTCTCACGGGAACACCGGTCGTCGGCGGCGGGGCGGACAATGCGTGCGGCGCGGCGGGCGTCGGTGTCGTCACGCCCGGCGAAGCAGTCGCGAGTTGGGGCACCTCGGGGACGTTGTTGGCACCGATGGCTGAGCCGCGAGTCGATCCCGCGCTACGGGCCCACACCTTTTGCCACGTCGTCCCCAACACCTGGTATCTCATGGGGGTGGTGTTGAGCGCCGGCGGGGCATTCGCGTGGTACCGCGATCAGTTGGTGCGCGAGCTCGCCGGCGATCCGAACATCGATCGAAAGCTCGATGCGGAAGCGGCGTCCGTTCCACGGGGGGCGGAGGGCATTTCCTTCCTTCCATATTTACAGGGCGAGCGCACGCCGCACCGCAACGCCAACGCGCGCGGCGCTTTTCTCGGCTTGAGTTTGGCCCACACACGGGCTCATGTGACCCGCGCCGTGATCGAAGGCGTGTGTTTCGCGCTGCGCGATTCGTTGGAGATTCTTCGCGGCCTGGGTTTCTCGGCGGAGGAGATTTTATTCACGGGCGGCGGCGCACGGAGCCCGGTCGTGCGCACCATCCTTGGCGAGGTATTGGGAATTCCAGTAGCGACGGTGAATCGCGAAGAAGGTCCGGCGTACGGTGCCGCATTGCTCGCCGCCGTCGGGGTCGGCGCGTTTCCCGATCTCCGGATTGCCGCTCTGTCGACGCTTCAACGTCAAGCCAGCGAAGTGCCGGTGGAAGGAGCGCACGCGGAGTACGACACGCCCTACGCGCGCTTTCGCGAGAGCTACCGCGCGTGACGTCGCCAACGGCGCTTGCTCGCCGCGTGCTCGCTTCGCAGGAGACGGGCTTGGTGATAGTCGTCGCGCTCGTCGTCGTTACCCTGAGCGCGCTCGCCGGGAGCCACACCGACCGCCTCAGTGGGGCCACAGTCAACAACTTTCTGAACTCGAACACTCTCATTCAGGTTGCTACCGACGCGAGCTTCTTCGCGATCATGGCGATTGGAGCGACCATCGTCATCATCTCGGGCGGAATCGACCTCTCGGTCGGTTCGATCTACGCGCTGGCCGGCGTGAGCATGGCCCTCGCGCTCCGTGCGCTGGGAGAAGCGAGTCCGTCGACGGTCGCGATCGTCGGATTGGTGACATGCGTTGGTGTCGGGCTGTTGTGCGGGGTGCTCAATGGGTTGCTGGTGGTCGGCCTCCGCGTGCATCCCTTCATCATCACACTCGGCACAATGTGGGTGCTCCGAGGCATCGCGTTCGTGGCGACGAAGGCGGAGAGCATCCTCGTTCCGTTCTCTCTGACCAGCGTGACCAAAGCATCGCTCGGGCTGCGCGGCGGTCTGTACCCCGTTCCGATGCTCGTGATGATTGCCGTGACGATTCTTGGAACGCTGTACCTGACGCGAACGGTGATGGGCCGCCATATCTTCGCGTTTGGCGGTAACATCGAGGCGAGTCGCTTCGCCGGATTGGCGTTGGGTCGCATCCAGCTTGGCGTGTTTGCCGTCTCGGGACTCACCGCGGGGCTCGCGGCATTCCTCGGCGCCAGTTTGTATGGGTCGGCCTCGTCGGGTGATGCGCAGGGGTACGAGCTCTATGTTATCGCGTCGGCCGTCGTCGGCGGCGCGAGCTTGATCGGCGGGAAGGGGAGCGCGGTCGGCGCAATGCTTGGCGCGCTGCTGATCGTACTGATCCGCCAGTCGATCCGAACGTTGCACTTCGATCAGAACTACGAATGGATCGTCATCGGCTGCGCGATCATCGTCGCGGTCGTCGTCGATCGTTGGAGCGCCGGGGTCACTTCGCGACGGCTGAGTCGCACCGCGGTTGATCCGGCCGGTATCAACACGTGATGGAACCTTCGACTTCACTGGAGATGACATGCGCGTTCGATTGACGAGTGCAGCGCTGTTCCTGCTCGGCAGTGCACTCGCCTGTGGCAAGGGTGGTGAGACCCCGAAAGATTCCGTCAAGATGGCCGCCACCGGCGGAGGCGCGCCCGTGGCGCACAGCGACAGCGTTCTTCGTATCGCGATGATCGCCAAGAGCTCGACGAACCCTGTGTTTCTCGCGGCCCGCACCGGCGCCGAAGCCGCCGCGAAGGATCTGAGCGAGAAGAATCACATGAGGGTCGAGGTACTCTGGCTCACGCCCCCGCAGGAAGACGGCCAGGTTCAGGCGCAGCGCATCCAGCAAGCGGTGAACGACGGCGTCGACGCCGTTCTCATCTCGTGCTCGGATGCCGGTAAAGTCACCGGCGCGATCAACGACGCCGTGGATCGTGGCGTGCCCGTCATGACCTTCGACAGCGACGCGCCGCAATCGAAGCGCTTCGCGTACTACGGCGTCGACGACAACAAGACGGGCCAACAAACGATGGCAGAGCTGGCGACGCTGATGGGCGGCAAGGGAAAGGTCGCCATTCTCGCCGGCAATCAGAACGCCCCGAACCTTCAGCATCGCGTGCAAGGCGCGAAGGAAGAAGCCGCGAAACATCCCGGAATGCAGATCATCGGCGTGTTCAACCATGTCGAGACTGCGCAAGACGCGTCCGCCGAGGTGGTGCGGGTCGACAACGCGTATCCCGACATTCAAGGGTGGGCGTTCATCGGCGGATGGCCGCTCTTCGCGCAGTCGCTGCTCACCGACCAGACGTTCACGAAGCTGAAGACCGCGTCGGTCGACGCGCTGCCGGCGCAACTGGCGTATGTCGAGAAGGGCGTCGTGCCTGTTCTGCTCGCGCAGTCGGTTTACGAGTGGGGGAACATCGGCGTCAGGACAATCTTCGACAAAGTTCACCTGAAGAAAGACGTTCCCCAGACGATCCCGATGGAGCTCGTGCGCGTGTCGAAGGAGAACCTCGGCCAGTGGGCGAAGCAGTTGCAGGCGTGGGGCTTCACCGACGTGGACCCAAAATATCTGAAGATGTGACTCCGATGAGCGAGCCTGTCGTTCGCTTCGAGCAGATCACCAAGCGATTCGTCGGCGTTCAAGCGCTCGACGGGGTCACGCTCGAGGTCGCGGCTGGCTCGTGTCACGCGCTGTGCGGCGAGAACGGCGCCGGAAAGAGCACGCTCGGGAAAGTCCTCGCCGGCATCCACAGCCCGGACGCCGGGAAGCTTTTTGTGCGGGGGGATGAAGTCCGCTTCGACTCGCCGCGCGATGCGTTCGCCGCGGGCGTGGGGATGGTGCACCAGGAGCTGGCCTACTGCGGCAACATGACCGTTGCCGAGAATCTGCTCTTGGGCAAGCTGCCGCGCCGGCGCGGATTTGTCGACCGTGTGTCGCTCGAGCGCCGGGCCGACGAGATGCTGGCCGAGATCGGGGCCGACTTGGACGTTCGCGCGCCGATGTGTGATCTGCGCATCGCGCAGCAGCAACTCGTGCAGATCGCGACCGCCGTCGGCGCCGGCGCCGACATCGTAGTTTTCGACGAACCAACGAGTAGCTTGAGCCAGGCCGACGCTGATCGGCTATACGAGCTGATCGAGCGGCTCAAGGCGGGCGGCGTGACGTGCATCTACGTTTCGCACCGCATGCCGGAGATCTATCGGCTCTGCGACACCATCAGTGTGCTGCGCGATGGCCGTCATGTCGCGACACGGCCGGCGGCGGCACTGTCCGAGTCCGAGCTGGTGACGCTGATGATCGGCCGCGAGCTGGGCGAGTATCTGCCGCAGACTGACGAGCGTGCCGCGGGCCGGGAACTGTTGCGCGTCGAGTCGATGACCGTGCCGGGCAAATGTCGCGACGTGAGCTTTTCGCTCCGCGAGGGCGAGATCGTCGGGCTGGCGGGGCTCGTCGGCGCCGGGCGGTCGGAGGTGGCCCAGGCGATCTTTGGGCTGGAATCCGCGGCGAGCGGACGGGTGTTCGTAGACGGGAAGCCGGTACGAATCGACGGACCCAAAGATGCCATCGCGCTCGGTATGGGTCTGGTCCCCGAGGATCGAAAGCGCCAGGGGCTGGTGCTCGGCGAGAGCGGGTTGCACAACACGACGTTGCCGATTCTCGATCGGCTGTCGCGGTTGCTCTTCGTTCGTCGCCGCGAAGAAGAAGCGGTCGCGTCGCGATTGTTTGCGACGTTGCG
>Ga0157372_10002033_pt1 | contig 22002 bp, 12 predicted proteins | sample C55metaG_FD_115307 | JGI IMG/M metagenome (GOLD analysis project Ga0157372, IMG submission 115307) | Corn rhizosphere microbial communities from Kellogg Biological Station, Michigan, USA - C5-5 metaG | ecosystem: Host-associated > Plants > Roots > Rhizosphere > Soil | place: USA: Michigan... | reverse complement strand
GAATTCAATAAGGACGGCGCCCCCGATCCCGCCAGCTGGAGTTTCGAAGAAGGCTTTGTACGCAATCATGCGCTGCAATGGTACCAGCCCGAAAATGCTTACTGTAAGGACGGCATCCTGGTCATCGAGGCCAGGCGCGAGCAGAAACCCAATCCCAACTATGTCGAAGGCAGCAACGACTGGCGGAAGGAACGTAAGACCATCGACTATACCTCGGCTTGTATGGTCACCAGGGACAAACAGCAATGGCTCTACGGCCGTTGGGAAATGCGCGCCCGCATAGACGTCAGTCCCGGCTGCTGGCCTGCGTGGTGGGCGCTCGGCGTATCGAAACCATGGCCTTCCAATGGAGAGATCGATATGATGGAATATTATAGGGACAGCCTGCTGGCAAACATCGCGGTAGGCACAAGCACGCCTCATAAAGCATATTGGTATACTAAAAAGAAGCCCGTAGACACTACATGGGCATCAAAATTCCACATCTGGCGAATGGACTGGGATTCCACCGGCATCGCCTTATACGTGGACGACCTTCTCCTGAACCAGGTCCCCATGACATCTCTTGTCAACAAGGATGGCACCGGCTTCAATCCCTTCAAACAGCCGCAATATATGCTGTTGAACTTCGCCATCGGCGGCGACAGCGGCGGCGACCCCGCGAACAGCAGGTTCCCCGGCAAATTTGAAGTTGATTATGTGAGGGTGTATCAGCGCAAATGATTTTTACCGTCACTGAATATCCACGCGCCGCAGTTCCAGCAGATTAAGCGCATTAGGCCGTAATCCCTTCACTCGTGGATCTACCAGCCGTATGACCTCGTCATACCATAAAGGCACCACAGGCGAGGCATCCATCACCAGCTGATCCATCTTACGGTACAGTACATACCGGGCCGAGTCGTTATTTTCCAGCAACGCCTGCTCATACAGGTGGTCGAACGTCGGGTCATTGAATCTCGTATAGTTGGGCGGCGCGGGGTTCTTCGAATAAAAGACGCTGAGATAATTTTCGGCGTCGGGATAATCCGCGATCCAGCTGCCGCGGAAGAACAAGGCCTGGCTACGGGCCGTCTGCTCCAGCAGCAGACTTTTCTGCACCACCTCCACCTGTATCTTTATTCCGACGTCCTCCAGCTCACGCGCGATCCAGCTGGCAAAATCCGAATAGTCCGATATGGTCAGCAGATGTATGGGCGGCAGTCCCTTCCCCTCCGGATAGCCCGCCTCCGCCAGCAGCTGCCGCGCGCGGGCAGGATCATAATGATATCCCTTCACCACCGACGAGTCGAAGCCAGGCATCCCGGCCGGTACAAAACCGCTCTCCGCGGGCGTTCCCAGAGAGTTGCGGAGGTATAACATCATTTTCCTTCTGTCAAAACCATAGTTGATCGCCTGCCGCACGGCTCGAAACCTCAACGGAGAGCTCTTCACCAGCGGATTGGTCGTGTCGATGAGGATACCCAGGTATTCCGTGTTGAGATAAGGATGGGTGGAAAGGGTGATCTTTCCCTGCCACTGCGGCTTCAATTGCCCCTTTTTGCTCAGCACTTCATCTTTGAACGTGGGATCGATCTCGTTCATAAAGTCCAGCAGCCCCTGACGGAAGAGAAGGAACTCGGTCGCCTTCTCCTCATAAAAGCTCACCTGCACGGCATCTAAATACGGCAGTTGCCGGCCTGTACTGTCCTTCTCGAAATAGTGCTCATTCTTTAATAATATCAGCGACTCCCCCTCTTCCCAGGATTTAAATTTGAATGGCCCTGTACCACAGGGATGGCTCCGGAAATCCTTGCCATAGAATTGCACCACTTCTTTCGGCACCACGGAACAATATTCCATGCTGAGAATGCCTAATATGGGGTTGAAGGGAGCGATCAGCTTCAATTGAAAAGTGCTGTCATCCACTGCCGTAAAAGGCAACGAAGGGTCTATCCTGTCGTTGAAGATCCAGGCCCCGCTGCTGGCCGTCCGGGGATCCATGATCCGGTGAAAGCTGTATACCACATCCCCCGCCACCATACGACGGCCCTTGCCGCCGGGGAAAGCTTCATTGTCGTGAAAAAAAACGTCTGTGCGAAGATGAAAGGTCCAGGTCTTCTTATCCGCCGATACATCCCAGCTCCGGGCCAGGGCAGGCACGATATGCAGCTCGTCATTCGTCTCGACCAGGGTATTGTACAGCTGGTGGATAGGCCACATCGTGCTGCGGTTTTTGGCAAAGGCCGGGTCCAGGGAGGCAATGCCATCCTTTTCATTATACCGGAAAACCTTCTTTGAATCATGACGGGGAGACGAACAACCGGCCAACAAGAATAACAGAGCTGTTAACAAATCTTTTTTTATCTTCATTTTCGAGCCCATTTAACGGGCCAAAGGCCCGTTGGCCGGAGGCCAGACATTGGGGTAAAAATAAAATTAATCAATGAAACCCGTAATCCTGCTGGCGCTGGTATGTTACTTTTTTAATCCGCCCCCGACCTCGGCGCAATTAGCCGCCGGTGAAAAACAGAAATTTACACACGCCGACACCCTGCGAGGCACCATCAACCCCGAACGCGCCTGGTGGAACGTCCTTTACTACGACATTCATGTCACTCCCGACTACGAAAAAAAATTTATAAAGGGCGTTAACAACATAAGGTTGGAAGCCGTCAAGGCAGGTGACAAGCTGCAAATAGACCTCCAGGAGCCCATGAAGATCGTCGCCATCACCTTGGATAATAAACCCCTCAAGTATAAAAGGGAAGGCAATGCCTTCCATGTCAGCCTGCCTCATGAAATAAAAAAAGGCAGGATAGAAACGTTATCTATAAAGTTTGAAGGCAATCCCCGGGCAGCCATCCGCCCACCCTGGGATGGCGGCTGGATCTGGACAAAGGACAGGGACGGCCGGCCATGGATGAGCGTAGCCTGTCAGGGACTGGGCGCCAGTGTATGGTATCCCTGTAAAGATCATCAGAGCGACGAGCCCGACAGCGGCGCCTCCCTCCATATCACCGTGCCGGATACCCTCGTAGCCGTCGGCAACGGACGTTTGAAGGACAAGAAGGACAATGGTAATGGGACAACTACCTACACATGGTCCGTCGTCAACCCCATCAATAATTATGATATCATTCCCTATATAGGCAAATACGTCAGCTTCCACCGGGACTTCCAGGGTGAGAAAGGTCATCTCGACTGTGACTATTGGGTGCTGGACTATAACCTCGACAAGGCGCAGGAGCAGTTCAAGCAGGCGGACAGCATGCTCCGCTGCTTCGAATACTGGATGGGCCCCTATCCTTTTTACGAGGACGGCTATAAGCTCGTAGACGCCCCGCACCTGGGAATGGAGCATCAGAGCGCTGTAGCTTACGGGAATCATTACGGCAATGGCTACCTGGGACGCGACCTGTCCGGTACGGGATGGGGTATGAAATGGGATTTTATCATCATACATGAGAGTGGACACGAATGGTTCGGCAACAACATCACCACCAACGACCTGGCCGATATGTGGGTCCATGAAGGATTCACCAACTATACCGAAACCTTGTATACTACCTGCCAGGACGGTGTGGAGGCCGGAAACGACTACTGCATCGGCACCCGCAAGAACATCCGCAATGACAAACCCATCATTGGAGTCTATGGCGTCAATAACGAAGGCTCGGGAGACATGTATTACAAAGGCGGCAATATGCTTCATATCATCCGTCAGATCATGGGCGACTCCAGCTTCCGGGCGCTATTGCATGGACTGACGGCCACCTTCTATCACAAGACAGTGACTTCCGCGCAGATCGAGACCTATATCAGCCAGTTCGCCAAAAAAAATCTCTCCAAAATCTTCGATCAATACCTTCGCACGACAAAGATCCCCGAGCTGGAATACAAGTTCAACAGCAGCAGCCTGCTCTCCTACCGGTGGACAAATTCGGTGGATGGATTTGATATGCCCATAAAAATTTCGGTGGGAGGACAGCCTGAACAGTGGATAGAGCCCACCACGGAATGGAAAACATTGGACGCCGACAACGGCAATACTTTCACCGTCGATCGGAACTTCTACATCACCACAAAAAAATTGAATTAAAAGTCCGGGAATTGGTCTTGTAAGAAATATAGCCCAATTCCCGCATATCGCTAATGTCTGACCTTCGGACGAACCGCCTCCGGCGGTTCATTGCCGGCGCGTCAAAGATAGCTGGATCACAGCACCCGCCCCGCCCCTATGAAGTGTTTGTTGTAGTATCCATCATTCATATCGCTGATCATCACCCCCGATATGCTGGCATGGATAAATTTATTATTCCGGAGGTAGACGCCCACGTGCGTGACCTTTCTCCTTTTACCCAACGTATGGAAAAAGACCAGGTCCCCTTCCTTCAGCTCGTCCCGGCGGATATGCCGGCAGGCATCATACTGCTCCTTCGAGGTCCGGGGCAGCGTAGCAACCCCATAGACAGAGGACATCAGTAAAAAGGCAAAGGCGGAACAGTCGATGCCATCCCGGGTCGTCCCCCCGTAATGATAGGGAGCTCCGTACCAATAATCCATGAAAGTCAATAATTTAGAGTTATCCAGCTCTTCTACGGACGCATTTTCCAGGATGGAATATTTGAATTGAAGGGCTGACAGGTTCTCGATTGCCTCACTCGAAGCATAGCTGGCGGCGCCGCTGTGCGCATCGCTGACATTGGTAGTAGTAATGGAGCTACCCGTCTTATCCTGCTGTGCATCCGGATGGATAGCAATATTGCTGATAAATTGAATGGAATTGCCGGAATCGTCATGTATCGTGGAAGTGGTCCTGCTGACGGGTGTAGTATTCTGTGAAGCACTGTGTTTCAAGGTGCTGCAGCTGGTGGCTACGCAGGCAAGGACGATTATGAATAAGAGATTTTTCAACATATTGTCCACTTTTATGGATATTGGCACAGGTAAAGGTAAGTAAAAATGTCAAAAAATTTGCCAGAAATGTAAGACTGGCCATGCGAAAGAATTTAGTATATTTGGATATGGAAGATGAAAAGCCATATACGGGAGAGGAACAACCTGTCACGCAAGTGTCCGATCTTGACTTTTCGGGGACCTACACGTACGCCAGCTACCTGAAATGGACCTTTGAAGAGCGTTTGGAACTGATCAAGGGGAAGCTGTTCAAAATGAGCCCGGCGTCAAACAGGATACATCAGGAATTGACCGTGAACGTTGTTACAGAATTGTCCGTCTACCTTAAAGGAAAATCCTGCAAGGTATATGTGGCTCCATTTGATGTCCGCCTGCCCCGTAATTCCAGGAATGATCAGGATATTATCACCGTCATTCAGCCCGACGTATGCGTTATCTGCGACCCTGCCAAGCTGGATGATAAAGGCTGTCTCGGCGCCCCGGAAATTGTGGTAGAGATACTTTCCCCGGGAAATAACAGAAAGGAAATGCGGAACAAATTCGAAGTTTACCAGGAGTCCGGCGTTCGGGAATATTGGGTGGTACTGCCGGCGGAAAAAATATTACTACAATATATTCTCAACGAACAAGGCAAGTATTCGGAATCACTCCCCTTAACACCCGGAGATACTTTAACTACTCCTATTCTTCCGGGATTTACTCTTGACCTGGAGGAGCTTTTTGCGCCGGTGCCTTAGAGGCAGGGTATATTTTGTGGAAAGATAACCCCGACCGCCAACCAACTTATATTCATTTTGTTAGTTAATTGCGGGTCCTATGAGCAAATTCTCTCATTTACATACACATACGCAGTTTTCCCTCCTGGATGGCGCCGCTTCGATACAAAGCCTTTATAAGAAAGCCATCAAGGATGGAATGCCAGCCCTGGCCATCACCGACCACGGCAACATGTTCGGCGCGTTTGAGTTCGTCACCGAAGCCTACAAGCACAAAAATGAGGACGGCACCCTCAAGGTCAAACCCATCGTAGGCTGTGAATTCTATGTCGTAGAGGACCGCCACCGGAAGACCTTCAGCAAGGAACAAAAGGATGAACGCTATCACCAGGTGCTTCTGGCCAAAAACAAGGTGGGTTACCAAAATCTCATCAAGCTCACTTCCCTGGGCTATACGGAAGGGCTTTATAGCAAATACCCCCGGATCGATAAGGAACTCATTGAAAAATATCACGAAGGGCTCATCGCCACCACCTGCTGCATCGGGGCCTATGTTCCCCAAACCATCCTCCACGATGGCGAGGACAAGGCCGAAAAAGAATTCAAATGGTGGCTCGATATCTTCGGCGACGACTATTTCATCGAGCTGCAGCGGCATAATATAAAGGAACAGGAGATCATCAACCAGGTCCTCCTCAAGTTCGCCGCCAAATTCAATGTACCCGTCATCGCCACCAACGACAGCCACTATACGGACAGGGAGGATTACAACGCCCACGATATCCTCCTTTGTATCAATACGGGTGAAAAACAAAGCACTCCCGGCTTCGACGACTTCGTCAACGACGACGCCAACGTCAAGAACAGACGCTTCAAGTTCCCGAACGACCAGTTCTATTTCAAGACGACGGAGGAGATGAAGACCCTCTTTAAGGATATCCCCGAGTCCATCGACAATACCAACATGGTCATCGACAAAGTGGAGATCCTCAATCTGAAAAAGGATATTCTTCTCCCCGCCTTCCCTATTCCAAAGGAATTTCAGGTACACAACGACAGCAACCTCGATCAGTGGGAATACCTCAAATACCTCACGTATGAAGGGGCCAAGCTGCGTTACAGCGATCTTACTCCTGATATCCAGGAAAGAATAGACTTCGAGCTGTTCACCATCAAGACGATGGGATTCGCCGGCTACTTCCTCATCGTGAGCGACTTCATCAAGGCAGGAAGGGACATGGGCGTATTCATCGGTCCCGGCCGCGGATCAGCGGCGGGCAGCGTGGTCGCCTATTGCATCGGTATCACCAATATCGACCCGGTGAAATACAACCTGCTGTTCGAACGGTTCCTCAATCCGGACCGTAAGTCGATGCCCGACATCGACACCGACTTCGACGATGAAGGCCGTCAGCGGGTAATAGAATATGTAGTGCAGAAGTACGGTAAGAACCAGGTAGCCCAGATCGTCACCTATGGTACGATGGCCGCCAAAATGAGCATCAAGGACGTAGCCCGCGCCCTCGACCTTCCCCTGCCGGAATCCAATGCCCTCGCCAAGCTTGTCCCTGAAAAGCCCGGCATCGAGCTCCGCCGGGTATTGAAGGCCCCCATGACGCCAAAAGAGGGAGAAAAATCCCTGGAAGAAAAGGACGGTCTGGGACCCGACGACATGGAGAACGTAAAAAGGATCCGGGAGATCTACAACGGCGACGACCTCCGCAGCAAGGTCCTCCACGAGGCGGAAAGGCTGGAAGGCTCCGTCCGCAATACGGGATTACACGCAGCAGGTATCATCATCGCCCCGGACGATCTGATGAATATTATCCCCGTCTGCACCGCCAGGGACTCGGACCTCCTGGTGACACAGATAGAAGGCAGCATCATCGAGGATGCAGGTGTTATCAAAATGGACTTCCTCGGTCTGAAGACCCTCAACATCCTGAAGACTGGCCTGGAACTCATCAAGGAGAATTACGGTGTCGAGATCGACCTCGACACGATACCGCTGGATGATCAAAAGACCTACGAATTATATCAAAAGGCCGAGACCATCGGTACGTTCCAGTTTGAAAGTCCCGGCATGCAAAAATATCTCCGTGACCTCAAGCCGGACAAGTTCGATGACCTCATTGCCATGAACGCACTTTATCGCCCCGGCCCCATCGCTTATATCCCCAACTACATCGACCGCAAGCACGGCCGGGAAGAGATCATCTTCGACCTGCCCGAGATGGAAGAATACCTCAAGGACACCTATGGCATCACCGTCTACCAGGAACAGGTAATGCTCCTGGCCCAAAAGCTGGCCGGCTTTAGCAAAGGTGACGCCGACGTGCTCCGTAAGGCCATGGGTAAAAAACAAAAGGCCGTACTGGATAAGATGAAGAGCCAGTTCATCAAGGGCGCCACCGCCAAAGGCCTGCCCCAGGACAAGCTGGAGAAAGTATGGACGGACTGGGAAGCCTTTGCACAATACGCGTTCAATAAGTCTCACTCTACCTGCTATGCCTATGTGGCCTACCAGACGGCTTACCTGAAAGCCCACTACCCCGCTGAATACATGGCCGGCGTACTGAATCATGCGGGCAGCATCGAAAAGATCACCTTCTTTATGGAGGAATGCAAACGGATGGGATTAAAGGTACTGGGCCCCGATATCAACGAATCGAAAAAAGGGTTTTCGCCGAATAAAAATAGCGAGATCCGCGTGGGATTGGGGGGCCTCAAAGGCGTAGGTGAAGCCGCCGTGGAAGGCATCATTGCCGAGCGTACAAAGAATGGCCCCTTCACCACCATCTTCGACATGATCAAAAGGATCAATCAACGTACGGTCAACAAAAAGACATTGGAAAGTCTTGCCTATGCGGGCGCCTTCGATTGCTTCACAGGCATTCACCGGGCACAGTATTTTTTCATGCCGCCGGGCGATACCTCCACAGGACTGGAAAAGATCATCAAGTTCGGCAACGTTTATCAGACCAACTCCACCCAAAACAGCAACAGCCTCTTCGGAGAGCTGACCATGCCCGAGATCGCCGTTCCTAAGCTGCCCACCTGCGAACCCTGGACGCTCACCGAGCTGCTGGAGCATGAGAAGGATGTGACAGGCATGTTCATGAGCGGTCATCCCCTCGACCACTTTAAGTTCGAGATCACACACTATGGCATCACCCGGCTGGGCGAATACAACGAAATAAAGGACGCTCTTGGCCTGCAGGCCAACCCCGGCAAATCCTACAGACTGGCCGGGCTGGTGGTGGATGCACAGCACAGGGTCAGCAAAACAGGCAAACAATTCGGCTCCTTCACCATAGAAGACTATACCGGCAAGACGGAGTTTATGCTTTGGAGCGAAGACTATGCCCGCTATTCCAATTACCTGGAGAAGGGCAAGAACCTCTTTATCACGGGCGCATTCCGCCTTCGCTTCAATAAGACCGAATACGAGTTCAAGATCGAAAGAATGATGCTCCTGGAAAGCATAAAACCTATTCTTACAAAGCAGGTGATCATGGATGTGGAGGCCCGCCATATCAGCGAGGAGATGGTCCTGTTCATGGAGAAGAACGTCAAAAAATACCCTGGCAAATCGCTACTGAAATTCAATGTATTAGAACCCAAATCCCACTCGAAGGTCAGCATGTATACCATGGGAACGGGTTTTGAAATGAATGACGAAATGGCGGCTTTTTTAGCTGAAAAGCCAGAATTGGAAGTACAAGTTGTCACTTAACGGTCCTGGAAGGCTTTTTGCTTCAGTCTATTAACTATGTAGATTAAAAAGCTTATAGATGTCGGGACGGCGACCAAAAAACTGGAAAACTATCCGGACATTTGTAATAGGAAAACAAACAACTCACATAAAAAACACTAATTATGGCTTTAGAATTAACAGATACCAACTTCCAGGACAAAGTAATTTCTTCCGATAAATTGACGGTAGTAGACTTTTGGGCGGAATGGTGTGGTCCCTGCCGCGCCATCGGACCGGTGATCGAAGAATTGTCAAAAGAATACGCTGACAAGATCAATGTAGGCAAAGTGAATGTCGACCACAATCCCCAGCTGTCCGTTAACTACGGCATTACCAGCATTCCCGCCATTCTTTTTATCAAGGATGGGAAGGTAGTAGACAAGCTGGTTGGCGCTCAGCCCAAGTCTAACTTCGTAAAAAAGATCGAATCTCATATATAAACACACGATCATACGTATTTTTAAAATCCCGGACAGCTATGTCCGGGATTTTCTTTTTATTATCTTGGGCCGATGGTGCGTAGCCTTATACTTTGCCTTTATACCCTTCTAACCTTTTCCGCTGGCGCCCAGTCACTGGATAGTAAAGCCACCGATGCTTTCCTCATCTCCCGGATGGTGGAGAAATTCCACGTACAGCCAAGAGCTCTGGACAAGACAATGTCCTCCGCCATCTATGCTCATCTGCTGCAGGAGCTGGACGACGAGCGCATCTTCTTTACACAGGACGATATCAACAAGCTGTCTGTCTGGCGCTATAAGCTGGATGAAGAGATACTGGGACGGCACACCGCTTTTTTACAACTATTGATCGATCTCTATCAGCAACGGCTCACCCAGGTGGACACCATGATCGATCACATCGCGGCCACGCCCTTTAAATTTTCAGGCCCGGAAAAGCTGACGGCGTATGAGGACACTTCCTATGCCGCCAACCTCCCCGCTCTGCACATCAAGATCTATAAGCTGATGAAATTGTCCGTAGGTTCCCTCATCGCAGACAGAGTCATCTCCAGTTCCGACGCCAGGCTTATAAACAGTCTCGAACCTCCCATACGAAAAAAAACAGCGACAGCCTTTCACCGGAGCATCCGGCGGCTGCTGCAAAGTCCTACTGGCATCGGGCCTCTCATCGGCATCATTTACTGCCAGAGCATTGCCGAATGTTATGATCCTCATACCGCTTATTTTTCGCCTGATGAAAAAGCCGGGTTCGAGAGCGAGCTGGGTAATAAATCCAAATCCTATGGTCTTACGTTTCGCAGCGACGACGACAAACATGCCGTTGTGGGGCATCTCGAGCCCGGCGGTCCCGCTTTCCAGGCAGGCAGCGTGAACGAAGGGGACAGGGTCCTCTCTCTTCGCTGGGACAACAAGGACTCCATCGACGTATCCGATGCATCCGCGGCCGAGCTGAATCAGATGCTCAGCGACGAAGGCGGAAATAAGCTCACCCTGGATGTTAAAAAGGCCGACGGCACCGTCCGGCAGATCAGCCTTCAAAAAGCCCTGATCAATCCCACCGCTGCTGACGATGAAGAGAATAAAGTCAAGGGTTTTTTGCTCAAGGGCGTCCGAACAGTAGGATATATCGCATTGCCGGGCTTCTATTCGGATTGGGAGGATAACAATGGCGTGAAAGGCTGTGCCAACGACGTGGCGAAAGAGATACTAAAGTTAAAAAAAGAAAATATCGAAGCCCTCGTCCTCGACCTCCGATATAATGGCGGTGGCTCCATGAATGAAGCAGTGGAGCTGTCCGGCCTCTTCATCGACGCGGGACCCGTCGGTCAGATCAAGTCGAGGGAGGAGAAGATCTATACGTTGAAAGACGTCTCCCGCGGGACAGTATGGGATGGCCCTCTGCTGGTGCTGGTCAACGGCAGCAGCGCCTCCGCCTCGGAGATGGTCGCAGGCACTTTGCAGGATTACAACAGGGCATTGATCCTTGGCTCGCCCACTTATGGGAAAGCCACCGCACAGGTGGTGCTGCCCATGGACACGACCATCAGCCTTACCAGCGCCGATGCAAAAACAGAGGCTTCCAGCTATCTCAAGGTCACCATCTCCAGGCTCTACAGGGTCAATGGCAGGACTGCGCAGATCACCGGAGTCGTCCCGGATATATTATTGCCCGACCCTCCGGACGCCATGGCACAACGGGAATCCAGCGAGCCGTTCGCACTTCCGCCGGTGACCATCGCGGCCAATAAATATTATCGCCCGCTGCCATCCCTACCTATAGCCGCAGAACAGGCAATGGCGGCAAAAATAACAGATGCCAGCCCTTATTTCCGGCATGCCCGCGAGGCGCAGAAGCTGGCGGGGTCGGCAGTTAAAGATTACTCGCTCGACATCAATGATATCATTGCAGCGAAGAAAGGCCGGCAAAAAACCGACGATGTCACGGACAAGAATGCCATTTTCACCGTCGCCAATCCGGCATATGAGATCCAGCGCCTGCAATCCGACAAAGCCATGAAGGAGATGAATGAGGAAAGAAAAAAGGATGTGCTGGAAGATCCCTACCTGATAGCAGCCTATCAGCTGGCGTTGGGAATGATCAAATAAAAAAACAACTGATATATGAGCCCTAAACTTCGACCATTACCCTTATTAGGTTTTCTCTTTCTTTCACTGGCCTTATCCATCCGCACATCCGCCCAGGACTTTAACAACCCCGGCGATTATATGGGCGCTATCAACAAAGCCAGAGGAGATATGGATGCCAAGTACATGCAGTATCTCAGCGCCGCCGCACACGGACGCCGGGCGCGCAAGGTGGAAAAGCTTCGCCAGGAAGTGCTGGACAACATCACCCAGAGCCGCTATAAGACCACCGACCTGCCCTATTACAAGGGCGATAAATCCTTGCGCCAGGCCAGCATCGACTATATACAGATGTGCTACACAGTGTTCAGCGAAGACTATAAAAAGATCGTCAATATCGAAGAGCTGGCCGAACAGTCGGTGGATGAAATGCAGGCCTATCTCCTGCTGCAGGACAAGGTCAACGAGACGCTGGAGGGAGCCTTTGCAAAGCTCGACCGCGCTACCAGGGACTTTGCCGCCAAATACAATGTCACACTGGTAGAGGACGTCACCAAGCTGGGAACAAAAATGGATGTCGCAAGCCGTCTCAGTAAATATACCAATACGGTATACATCTTCTTCTTCAAATGCAACTGGGAGGACAACCAGATGGTCAAGGCCATGAATGACAAGAAGGTGAATGAAATGGAACAGGCCCGCACAGCCCTGCTCAACTTTGCCAACGAAGGCCTGAAAGGGCTGGATACGGTGAAACCTTTCGATGGCGATGCATCCCTGGTCGTCGCCTGCCGGAATGCATTGAAATACTACCAGCAGATGGCTACCAATGATATTCCCAAACTGGCTGATTTTTATGTAAAGGAGGAAGAGTTCGACAAGCTGAAGAAGGCCATGGAATCAAAAGGCTCGTCTGACCGGAGCAAGGCCGATGTGGATGCCTATAACAAGGCGGTCAACGACATCAATGCAGCCGTAAAGGGGTTTAATCAAACCAATCAAAAGGTAAATACTTCACGCACACAGCAGATAAATGCATGGAACGACACGGAGCGGAAATTCAATGATGAGCATATGCCGCACTACCGGTAATATATTCGCCCGCCCTGCCGTCGCGCCAGGCGGGCCTTTCACTCCGTTCGCAACGTCGTATTTTGCGGGTCGGGTCCTCACAGAAAAATAGCCCCTCCCGCAAAATGTCTAATGATTGAGACCTTCGGCGGAGCTGCTTCGACACGCTCCTTCTCGGTCGTAACCTTTGCGATGCTCGGTTATGGCCGAAGACGTTGTTCACTCCGTTCGCAACGTCGTATTTTGCGGGTCGGGTCCTCACAGAAAAATAGCCCCTCCCGCAAAATGTCTAATGATTGGCCTATGGCCGAAGACGTTGTTCACTCCGTTCGCAACGTCTTCACTGGATTGGCCCTGGCCGCCCGCAACGTATTCACGCCAACGGTAAGAAGAATAAGTCCAATAAGAACGACTGCCGTCCCCGCCGGAATGGTCCAGGAAAAAGGAACTCTATAGACAAAATTCTTCATCCATTGATGAATAAAGATAGCTGCCAGCGCCCATCCTGCGACGACAGCCCAGAATGTCATCTTTAAGAACGACCGGCCCAGCAGCCCCAATATATCCTGATTGGAGGCGCCCAGCACCTTCCGTATCCCAATCTCCTTTGTTCGCAGCTCGCTGAGATAGGCTGACAATCCCAGCAGACCCAGCACGGCCAGACAAACATTCACCAGCAGGAGCACCTTGTTCAGGAAAAAGAGCTTTTCCTCCTTGTCATACAGCCTGTTCAATCCTTCGTCCAGGAATTCAGGCGTCAGCGGCGTGTCGGGAATAATAGCCTGTGTCTTCTCCCGGATAAACGCCAGCGTTTCCTTCAGTCCCGACATTTTCATGGCAACGAGGATATTGTTGGAGATACCTCCTCCATATGGCCGCACCGTGATCAGCATGGGAGGCATGGGGTGATGAAAGGAAGAGAAATGAAAATCCCTGAACACACCGTCGATGGTCGCGACCGACTCCCCTTTTCCGGGTTCGATGACCACCCGCTTGCCGATGGGATCCTTATACCCTATCTGCCGGACCAGGGTTTCATTTACCAGCACCACCCGCCGGGGGCTTTCTTTCGACAAGTCCTGGAAGCTGCTTCGCAGCAGCTTTACCCCCAGCGTCTTCAGGTAATCATAGTCGGTGCCAAAGCTTATCACGCCATGGCGCACCTCGGTACCGTCCTCCGCCCGGAAAGTAAATCCAAACTCTTCATCACCCGGGACCAGTCCCTGCGATACTTCCCGGATAGCGCTGTTACGGAGCAATTCATTTTTCAGGGTATAGAATTGAGCAGAGTCCACCATTCCCGCTCCTTTCAGCTTCAATACTCCCTGCCGTGTGAACCCCAGGTCCGTCTCCTGCATATATTGCAGCTGATTCCGTATCATCCAGCTGCTGCTGATCATAACCACCAGCACCGTCACCTGAAAACCCACCAGCACCTGTCTCAGGCTCAGTCCGCCACGACCCAGAAAAGTTTGCTTCTTAAAGAGTGAGATGGCCTTGATCCTGGGCAGCACCAGGGCGGGATAGGCCCCGGACAATACTCCGATGAGGAGGGTAGCGCCAGCCAGCAGCCCGAATCCCTGCCAGGACCTTACCAGCTCATTGTCCATACGAATGTTCATAAAACTATTGAAGGAGGGCAGCACCAGCTCTACCAGCGCGTTGGTCAGCGGCAGACAGATCAATGCCAGCACGACGGATTCCACCAGGAACTGGAGCGCCAGCTGTATGCTCCCCGCCCCTACCACCTTCCGCACGGCAATCTCTTTTTTGCGTTCCGCATACAGCGCAATGGACAGGTTCATATAATTCGCGCAGGTCAGTAAAATGATCAGCCCTCCGGTGAGCAGGAACAAATAAAAATAAAGCTTGTTGCCGGGTGGCTTCATCTCATATTGGAAGCTGCTCTTGAAATGAATATCCTTCAAGGGCATGATCACCGCGTCTTCCAGTGCGGACCAGCGATTCGCCGGCCTGGGAAGGGAAAGCAGCTTTTGCCGCAACGCACCAATGTTTACTTCCGGCCGCAACGCACAATAGGTGAACATGGCCGTAGCTTTTTTCATGGGCCCTTCTTCGGCGATGAGCATATTGAACTGAAAATGCGTATTGGAAGGAAGGTCTTTTATTACACCCGTCACCACCAGCGGGAAACTATCATACAACAAAGGCTGTCCCAGCACATCCTCCCTGCCAAAAAGCTTCATGGCCAGGCTGGAGGTCAGCACTACGGAATGAGGAGCCGACAAGGCCGTTGCTGGATTGCCTTCTACAAAAGGGAAGTCGAAAAAATTAAAAAAGGTCGAACCTGTATCGGTAAAGAAGGTGTTGGGTTCGTAGAATTTATCTTCTCCGCGACGGATAAACCGCGGCGGCCAGCGTCGGATCCGGACCACCTTCTCCACTTCCGGAAAAGGCTGCTGACAAAGGGCCGAGGCATAAGGCGCCGACAGGGCGGCGAACCAGACCCCATCCTGCCTGCCTGACACTCTATAGATACGATCGGCCTGCCGGTGAAAACCATCGTAGCTGAGCTCATGCCTTGTGTAAAGGATGACAATGGCGGCCGCGGAAAGTCCCAGCGTCAGCCCGATAATATTTACCGCGCTGTACCACCGGCGCTTTTTCAGATGGCGAAGCGTTGATATGAAGAAGGAATACAGCATATCCGGAACACCCGGATAGGAGTACGAAAAAAGTGCCAGCCTGCTGGTGCATTGAAAGTCAATCAGGACTCATCGCCCTTATCTAAAGGATTGTACGTTAATGATACACCGGCTGTCCGGTCTGGGGAACATGTCTGTATTTGAACACCAGCGGGAAGACAATACCCAGCACCAGCGCATAGCTGGAAAAGACAAACCAGATGCTCGTCCAGTCCTTGATGCCACCCGTTGTGAAATGATCGACGACCCAGCCTGCCCCTAATGTACCTAACCATGCGCCAAAACCATTGGTCATGATCATGAACAGGCCCTGCGCACTGGCGCGGATGGTGATCGGCGTTTCCTTTTCGATAAAAAGAGCTCCCGAGATATTGAAGAAGTCGAAGGCCATGCCATAGACGATCATGGAAAGAAGAAGGAATATAAATCCGCTGCCAGGATTGCCGATCGCAAACAGTCCAAAACGTAATACCCAGGCAAAAATGCTCATCAGCATCACCCGCTTGATACCAAATTTTCCAAGGAAGAAGGGAATCGTAAGGATAAATAAGGTCTCCGAGATCTGTGATACGGAAGTCAGCAGATTGGGATGCCTGACGGCAAACGTATCCGCATATTTACTGGAAAAATCATTCAGGAACGGAAGCCCGAACGCATTGGTGATCTGCAGGGCGCCGCCCAGGAACATGGAGAAGATAAAGAATATCGCCATCCTGCTCTTTTTAAAGAGAACAAAAGCATCCAGCCCAATGGAAGACGCCAGGCTTTTCTTTTCCTTTGTCTGTACAGGAGGACAATCCGGGATGGTAAAGGCATACAAGCCTAACAGAATACCCGAACCGGCGCTGACATAAAGTTGGAAAGGACTCAGGGTCCATCCGGCCAGGTCCACCGTCCACATGGCAGCGATAAATCCTATCGTCCCCCATACACGGATTGGAGGGAATATTTTGACGACGTCAAAACCTTTGTTTGACAATACGATAAAGGAGACAGTATTGTTCAGGGCAATGGTGGGCATATAAAAGATGGCATTGAAAAGCATGATCATTTTCAACGTCTCGTAATCTGTCACACTGGACGCCCATATCAAACACGCCGCGCCAAGTAGATGACAGAGGCCCAGCAACCGCTGGGCGCTGATATACCGGTCGGCCAAAAAACCCATCACGCCCGGTGCGAACAAAGACGCAATGCCCATACGCCCATAGATATCTCCTACCTGCGTGCCCTTGAAATGCAACGTCACGAACATATATCCCCCCATGGAGATCAACCAGGACCCCCAGACGAAAAACTCCAGGAAGTTCATCAGAATAAGCCGAAACTTTATGCCCATTCTGGAAAGATAAACAAATATCCTACAATCCGTACCTTTACATCCTGAATAAAACGCACGTCATGAGCACCATCACTCCGATAGAGGCTATCCTGAAGACCACCAGCAGGGAACTGGAACAAATAGGCGAAAAAATACTCGCCGAGCAAAGGATCACACCTGAAGAAGGGCTGCTGCTATTCGAAAAAGGCACGCTCTCCTATCTTGGAGCCCTGGCCAATCACGTCCGCGAACGCCGTCATGGCAATAAAACCTATTTCAACCGCAATTTTCATATCGAGCCCACCAATGTCTGCGTCTTCACGTGCCAGTTCTGCTCCTATTCCCGTGTCTATGCCCATCGGGACGAAGGCTGGGAGCTGAGCCAGCAGCAGATGCTCGACATCGTAAAAAGCTACGATAATAAGCCCGTGACGGAGGTCCACATCGTGGGAGGCGTACACCCTAAAATGAACATGGAGTTCTTTGTGGAATTGCTGAAAAAGATAAAGGCTCACCGGCCCGGCCTGCACATCAAAGGTTTCACCGCAGTGGAGCTGGACTATATGTTCCGCAAGGCAAAGCTCACCGTCGAAGAAGGGATGCACCGGCTGCATGAGGCAGGTCTCGACTCCATGCCCGGAGGCGGCGCCGAAATATTTCACCCCGATGTACGGAATGTCATTTGTGCGGACAAGGTGGATGCGGACGGTTGGCTGAAGATCCATGAGACGGCCCACCGGGAGGGTATGCATACGAACGCTACCATGCTCTACGGACACATCGAAACCTATGCTCATCGCATCGACCATATGCAACGGCTACGCGACCTCCAGGATCGCACCGGCGGATTCAATACCTTCATCCCGCTGAAATTCAGGAATAAGGACAACGACATGAGTAATGTACCGGAATCGTCCATCGTAGAGGATATGAAGCTCTATGCCGTCGCACGGCTGTATATGGACAATTTCCCGCATCTGAAAGCCTACTGGCCCATGCTTGGCAGACAGAATGCGCAGCTGACCCTCTCCTTTGGGGTCAATGACCTGGATGGCACTATCGACGATACGACAAAGATCTATTCCATGGCAGGCAGCGAAGAGCAGACGCCCAGCCTGTCTACCGCACAGCTGGTATCCCTTATTCGCCAGGTGGGAAGGGAGCCTGTGGAAAGGGACACCCTCTATAAGGAAATAAAGAATTACAAGGATGTCGATTTGAATACCATCAATGCTGATCCATCATTGAACTAGGGCCGGCCAGGTCATTCGGATCGCAACGATTTCACTGGATTAGCCAATGCCGCCCGCACAGCCTGATAGCTGACCGTCGCGAGCGCCAGCAGCAGCGCTCCCATTCCCACCACCAGGAACAGCATCCACGAGATACTGATCCTGTATTCGAATTGCTGCAGCCAGCTATCCAGGAAATGCCAGGTCAGCGGTATGGCGATACAACAGGATACCACTACCAGCAGGACAAACTCCCTCGACAGCATTCGCCAAAGAATAAAAACCGTGGCTCCCAGCACTTTTCTTATCCCTATTTCTTTCGTCCGCTGTTCCGCCAGAAAGGAAGCCAGCCCGAAGAGACCCAGGCAGCTGATAAGAATGGCCAGGGTCGCAAAGATTGCCGCCAGCCGGGCAATACGCTCCTCATCCCCGAACTTTTTCGCAAAATCCTCGTCTGCGAATGTATACATAAAAGGGGCCGCGGGATTATACCGCTCGAAGGTGGATTGTATCTTCTTCATGGCCGCGCTGGCGCTCACGTTGGGAGCTATTTTCACGATGACAAAATTCCCCGGCTCCGCCAGCACATAAAAGATGGTAGGCGGTATCGCCTGATAAGGCGACTGCATGATGACATCCTTTACGACGCCCAGCACCGTAAAATCTTTCTTGCCATGCAGACGCACCGTCATTCCTATCGGATCTTTGACCCCGAAAACCTTTGCGGCCGCCTGGTTTATAATGATCTTATTGCTGTCAGTCGCGTATTGCGTAGAGAAATCCCTTCCCGCCACTATTTGCCAGCCAATGGCTTTTCCATATCCAATGGTAGCGCCTACTTCTGCAAATCCATGCTTTTCGTTGACATTCATTCCCGTCCATTGCACGTCGTCCGTCCCGACCCAATTGGCCGTGAGGGGGCCCTGCGATTCCGACACCTCAGTCACCATCCGGCTCGTCAGCAGCTCCGTGCGTGCCGCATCGTAATTTTTATAAATATCGCCCGTTGTCATGGGGATGGATAAGAGTCCCTTACGGTCAAATCCCACCGGCCTGTCCTTCGCATATTGTATCTGCTGGAAGACGATCACCGTGCCGCCGACCAGCAATACCGACACCGTAAACTGCACTATCACCAATACCCGCCGGGGATAAGCGGCAAACCTGCCCGCGTTGAACTCCCCTTTCAGGACCTTCACCGGACGGAAGGACGAAAGGTAAAAGGCAGGATAGCTGCCCGCAATGACACCCGTCACCAGGCTGAACCCGAGGCCCGCCGTCCAGAACCAGGGATTATTCCATAAGATATGCATCTCTTTCCCCGCCAGCTGATTGAACAGGGGCAGCGCCATCTGCACCAGCAACAGGGATATGACAAAAGCCAGCAACGCCACCACCGTCGACTCGCTGAGAAACTGAAAGATCAATTGCTGCCGTACAGAACCGATGGCCTTCCGGATACCTACCTCCCTGGCCCGCTTCTCGCTCCGGGCCGTGCTGAGATTCATAAAGTTGATACAGGCCAGCAGCAGCACAAAGATCCCGATGGCCCCGAACAATCGCACATATTTTATCTGCCCTCCATTATTTATTCCCTGGTCGTTGAAGTTGTCATAGAGATGCCAGCGCGACATGGGAAAAAGGAACAGCTCCCCGTATTTTTCCTTTGCTCCCGGATCAGCTTCGTTCTTCAGATTGCGTATCTCACGGGACACTTTGCCGATGTCCTCACGGGGCGCCAGCTGCACCATCGCCATAAAGGCATTGAAATCCCAATGGTCTTTGCCATCCTTCACCCATTTCCATTCGGATGTAAAAAGGTCCCAGGGTAGTATAAAAGCCGTTTTGGAAAACTCGGAATTCACAGGAATATCCTCGTATACACCCGTCACTTTTACTCCCACCCGATTGTCGATCATCACTGTCTTTCCCATGGGATCCGCATCCCCAAACAACGACCGCGCCAGCCGCGAAGACAGCAGTATGGAATGCCGCTCCTGCAACCCATTATGCGCCCCCCTCTCCATCCGTAAGGACAGCATGTCGGGAGCCTCTTCTCCCATAAAGCTCCCCAGTTGAAAAAATTTCTTGTCGCCGAAAGATATGTTGTGGTTCCCATCTCCCGAGCTCATCACGATATGCGCGAATCTGCTCCCATAGCTCCGCCGGAGACCATCTCCCAATATGGCCGGCTGTGAGCCGCCCACATATACATGCCCGTTCGCTACATCCCGCTGCAGCACCATGGCTATATCCTTATAATTACTATGATAATGGTTAAAGGACAATTCATCCCAGACCCAAAGCCCTATCAGCAGTGTCACGGCCATGCCCATGGACAGACCCAGAATATTTATAAAGGAATATATCCTGTTCTTACGCAAATGACGACCCGCGATCTTGATATAGCTGCCTAGCATGGAGATGAGTTTGAGAGAGAGGTGTTAAAAATAATGCCGGAGTCCTAACAAAATGTATATCAAGAGCATACGGACCGCCATGAAGGTCGGTCTGTCCGTTTATGATACATCCGGTGTCCGCTGTGTCCTAGCATTCCTTTAACCCCAGCGGTATCTGCATAGCCAGCCCACCGTCCGAAGTTTCCTTATACTTGCTGTTCATGTCCTGCGCCGTGCTCCACATGGTGCTGATCACCGCATCCAACGACACTTTGGCAAAATCAGGCGTGCTTTGCAATGCCAGCTGCGATGCGGTAATAGCTTTGATGGCCCCCATCGTATTACGCTCGATACAGGGTATCTGCACCAATCCTCCGATAGGATCACAGGTGAGCCCAAGATGATGCTCCATCGCTATCTCGGCCGCCATCATCGCCTGCCGCTGGCTCCCTCCGACAGACTCCGTAAGCGCTGCGGCGGCCATGGCAGAAGAAACTCCGATCTCAGCCTGACATCCTCCCATCGCCGCAGAAATAGTAGCTCCTTTTTTAAAGATGCTGCCTATCTCCGAGGCGGTAAGTATGAATTGAAATATATTTTCCTCCTTTAGTCCGTCACAAAAGACGACATAATACTGCAGCACTGCCGGTATTACCCCCGCCGCCCCATTGGTAGGCGCCGTCACCACCCTTCCAAAAGAAGCATTCTCCTCATTTACGGCCAGGGCAAAACAGCTCACCCAGTCCAATATATATTTAAAGTCACTCCCACCGGCACGAATAGCCGCTACCCATGAATCAAAATCCTGATAGCTCCTTCCCCCGATGAGCTTTTTATTCAGCGCCGCAGCCCTTCTTTTTACATTGAGCCCGCCCGGAAGCATTCCCTCCGCATGACAGCCCCTGTATATACATTCACGCATCACCCGCCAGATGTTCATTATGCCCTGGCGTGTATCCTTCTCCGGCCTCCAGGCAGCCTCATTTTCCAGTACCACCTCATAGATGCTCATCCCCGTCTTGCGGCACCAGTGCAGCAGATCATCGGCCACATCGATAGGGAAAGGCAGCTGCGCCGCCGAGCTGCCACCCGGCTCCTCGCCCTCTTTTTTCACAAAGCCTCCGCCGATGGAATACCAGGTTTCGGCCAACTGCTCTCCATTCCGCAGACGGGCCATAAAGGTCATCGCATTGGGATGAAAAGGCAGGGTCTCGGTAAAAAGAAAGAAAATATCCTCCGCCGGATCGAAGTCGATCACCTGCCGGCCCCCGACACGCAGCTTCCTGTCGCGGGCAATGCCTTCAATAGTGGGGGCGATCTGCCCTACATCAAAGGTCACCGGATCCTCCCCCGCCAGCCCCAGCTGGATGGCAATGTCCGTGCCATGGCCTT
>Ga0157372_10002027_pt1 | contig 22019 bp, 22 predicted proteins | sample C55metaG_FD_115307 | JGI IMG/M metagenome (GOLD analysis project Ga0157372, IMG submission 115307) | Corn rhizosphere microbial communities from Kellogg Biological Station, Michigan, USA - C5-5 metaG | ecosystem: Host-associated > Plants > Roots > Rhizosphere > Soil | place: USA: Michigan... | reverse complement strand
GAACTCGGGCACGCCGATGGGCCCGAACTTCGACACCGAGGGGGCCAGCATCTGCACGGAGCCCAGCTGCAGCGCCTCCATCTCCTCGCCGTCGCTCAGCAGCGAGCTGTTGGGATAGACCTCGACGCGAATGCGCCCGCCCGTGCGCTCCTCCGCGAGCTTCTTGAAGTACGCGGCCGCCTTGCCCTTGGGCGTATCCACTGCCACGACGTGGCTGAACTTGATGACGATGACGGGCGGTTGCGCCGCGGAGGGCAACGAGAGCAGCGCGAAGGCGCAAAGCGCGATGAGCAGGATGCGGCACATGGACCGGGAGGGATCGCGGTTCGCGGCACAGGACCACCCCATGCGCTGGAGCGCACCCGCGATCGGTGTTCGGGGATTGGACTTGGGGCACGCTGGAGCCGCCGTCCTGATGTTACCGCCGCCATTTCACGTCCTCAAGGCGGCCTCGCGCAATGTGGAAATCCGAGGGTTGCCGGGAGGGGGGTGCGGAAGGTCTACTTCTGGCGGTACGCTACAGGCGGACGCTCCAGCGACAAAGAGGGCGCCGCAGGCATGAATGGCCCGCCAGCACGGCTCGTGCGGCCGGCACAAGAGGAGAGAGTCGCTTCCCATGACGGTGCGTCGACGCCGCGCGCAACCCATGCGCTGGGCCTGTATCTTTGCGGGATCGCTCGCGGTCGGCCTCGTCGGCTGCGACGGAGGCGACGGCAGCGCGCCCGGGCCGGCGCAGCGCCACGCCGAGCGCGCCGCGGCACCCGCTCCCCAGCCGGTCGCGGCATCGGCGCAGCCGAAAATCATCCAGTCCGCCGCGCAGCCGCCGAGCGCGACCGCGGTCGTCGATCCCGCGGCGCCCGGGCCGGGCGAGAACGGAACGCCCCCTACGGGCCCGGTGTACGTCGGGCCGATCACCCAGGGCATCAATACAGACCAGTCTTTGCCCGCGCACCCGGTGCGCGGACCCACGGCATCGCTGCCGGAAGGCACGAGGCAGATCGGGCATTGAAGCAGCACCCAACACCGAGGAGGAGGATCGCAGTGAATCGAAAACGCAGAATGTTCGGACACCGTTTCCAACTGGCGGGCGCGGCGGTTGCCGCGGCCGTCGCCGGCGCGCTCGCGCCCACCGCCGCGAGCGCGGCCACCGCATGCGTGCCGGGTCCCAACGACCGTCCCGAGATCCTCCAGGGCGCGGCGACGGCCGAGGAGCGCAATGTGCCGGGCGGCTACCAGGGCGCATGGTGCGGCGCGCGGCTCGTGGGCGAGAACCAGCTCTTCGACCGCGGCAGCTACGGCAACACCGCGATCATCGGCAAGTGCATCTACTCGAGCATGCGCGACCCGTCGGACCTCACCGCGCTCACGACGGGCACGGCGGTGGTCGACAACAGCGTGCCGTCCAACCCGACGATCGTCGGCATGCTGCGCACGCCCGCGATGATCCGCGCGTACTCGACGCTCTACATCAAGCAGGGCAAGCTCGTGGGCGCGTTCAAGGATTTCGGGCCCAACGGCACCAACCCGCTCGACATCTATGACGTCTCGGGCGATTGCCTGCATCCCGCGCTCCTTTCCAGCATCAGCGTGGCGGGCGGCAACCACGACGGCTGGGTCACGAACGACGCGAAGACGTATTACGGCATCCCCTTCGGCGGCGTGCGCCTCCTCTCGGGCCCCGCCAACGCCATGGTGCTCAATCCGGCGCGCATCGACATGCACGTGACGGACCTCACCGATCCGGGCAACCCGAAGCCCATGTTCACGTGGAACCGGCTGCAAATGCCGGCCGACGTCCAGGCGCTGCCCACGCGTCCGCTCGCCGCGACCAACTTCCACGACGTGAGCTCCAACGCCGACGGCACGCGCCTCTACATGGCGCTCTACGGCGGCAACAACTCGCTCGGCGGCAACAACAACAACCCGATTCCCGAGGAGAACCAGCGCTGCAGCAACGGCATGGTGATCCTGGACTCGACCGACGTGCAGAATCGTGTCCCGGGTGCGAAGCTCAAGTTCGTGAGCTTCACCTCGTGGTGCGACGCGAACCAGCAGATCGACCCGGACTTCGGCGACGGCTCGACGGCCTCGGCGCACGCGACGGAATGGATCACGCACGAGAACGGCAAGCAGTACGTGCTGACCACCGACGAGTCCGGCGGCGGCCTCGATGGCGGTCCGTCGGGTGTCTGCGCGCAGCGCACGTACGCGCGCATGATCGACATCACCGACGAGCTGCATCCGCAGGTCGTGGGCACGTTCAAGCCCGACGTGAACAAGCCGGAGAACTGCGCCTCGAACCTCGCCAACGACACCAACGGCGGGATGGTGCACTACATCGGCATCGACGATCGCAACCATGCGCGCATCGTCTACTACGCGGCGGCCAACTCGGGCGTGCGCGTCGTCGACTGGCGCGATCCGGCGAACCCGAAGGAGATCGCGTACTACCACGCGGCGAACGATACCAAGACCAAGGTGGGCGAGACCGACTTCACGCGTCCGGACATCCAGTACGATCCGACGAACTGCCTGATCTACACCGGCTGGAACCAGGGCGGGCTGAAGACCCTCGAGCTCACCAACCCCGAGTACAACGCCTGCATGCGGCGCGCGGGCTCGGGCGGCGGCTTCCTCCTCGACGGCAAGGGGCAGAAGAAGGCGCAGGTCGACCTCCTCGCGCAGCGCGTCGGCAACGGCGGGATGGTGGGCAAGCTCTCGGTCAACGACCGGCAGACGGGTGACAAGCTCGCGATGGACACGCTCACGATGATCGGCAGCGTGCGCGACAGCTGCGGCAGCGTCCCGTCGCAGAGCTACGCGTCGATGCAGTTCGAGGGCACCGGCACGTTCAACGGCGCTCCCGCGAGCTTCCGCGTGTGCCTGCAGCAGAACGCCAACGGCGCCCAGGGCTCGTCGGACCTGCTGCACGTCTCCTGCACGAGTGGTTGCTCGTACGAGGCGGACGGAGTGGTGCAAGGCAGCCTCAAGGTCAACCAGCAGTAATCGTCCGCGGCACAGCAGGCCGATCGCCCGAGGCGGTCGGCCTCTTTTTTGGGAGCTCGCGCGCCGCACGCGGGAATAGACGCGCGCTCGCGCGAGTTAATATCCACGCCATGCACCCGCGCCGCCGCCTCGTCGCCGTCCTCGCGCTCCTCGCGATCACGTGGACGTCGTTGTGGCCGCTGGTGTCGGCGGCGCACGCGGCGATGGCCCACGAAGCCATGCCGTTCTGCCACCAGGCCGGCATGATGGTCGCGATGGACGAGGCGCCCGCGCAGGACGCGGGGTCGCACGGCCATCCGCAGGCGCGCTTCCACTGCCCGCTGTGCGTCATGGCGTTCTACGCCGGGTTCGCGCCGCAGGTCCACGTCGTCCCGCCCGTCTTCCGCTGCATCGTCGCGTTCGGCGACGCGCACTGCGCGCCGACCCCCGACGACCTCTCCCTCGCGCTTCCGCAGAGCCGCGGTCCCCCGGCGCACGCGTAGTCCTTTTCGTTTGTCGCTCAACGCTACGCGCGAGCAGGCGCGGGCGTCCGTTCGCCTTCACGAAGGAGCACGTGTGCTTACCGTACGTTTTCGCCTCGCGGCCGCGGCCGCGGGAATGCTGTGCCTGCCCGCGGCCGCCAGTTGCGGCTCGGCCTTCTGCCTCGTCAACACCGACTGGTCGGTCCAGGGCACCTGGGTCGACACCGGCGTGCGCGGCGACCTGCGCTACGAATACATCGACCTCGACCAGCCCCGCACCGGCACCCACGACGTGGGCGTGGGCGACATCCCGCGCGACCACGACGAGGTCGAGACGCGCAACCGCAACCTCGTCGCGTCGTTCGACTTCGGGCTCGCCCACCACTGGGGCCTGAATCTCGCGATTCCCTACGTCGACCGCTATCACCTCCACATCCATCACGATGTCGAGGGCGATGCCGGCGAGCCCGAGACCTGGAACTTTCGCGGCCTCGGGGACGCGAGCCTGCGTGCGCGCTATCAGGCCTACGAGAAGCTCGACGATCCCGACGCGATCCAGTCGGCGGGCCTCGTCTTCGGCGTGAAGCTGCCCACGGGCCGCATCGACGTCGCGAACGCGCAGGGCGAGCAGGCCGAGCGCACCCTGCAGCCGGGCACCGGCACCACCGACCTCGTCCTCGGCGGCTTCTGGCACTCCGACTATCGCACCGGACACTCCGTCTTCGCCTCCGCCACGGCGCAGCTGCCCACCAACGAGCGCGACGGATACAAGCCGGGCAAGCGCCTGCAGGTCGATGCGGGTTATCGATACGCGTGGGGACCGCAGACGGGACTCCTGCTGCAGGTGAACTACCTCGCCAAGGGACGCGACAGCGGGGAGAACGCGGAGCCCGAGGACAGCGGCCAGCGCATGCTCTACGCGAGCCCGGGCATCACGTACAACGTGGGACCCCGGGCGCAGCTCTACGCCTTCGTGCAGGTGCCGCTCTACCAGAGCGTGAACGGCGTGCAGCTCGTGGCGGACTGGTCCGCCGCGGCGGGCGTGAGCTGGAAGTTCTAGCCGCCGGGCGCCGGCGCGGCTTGCAGTAGAATCGACGGTCCATGAAGCGTTGGCGCCATATCCTCGTCGCCGCATGGCTCGCGCTGGCCCTCGTCGCGGGCCAGCAGCTGGTCGTGCTGCATGCGCTCGGCCACGCGGCCGATCGCATCGCGCACAAGGACACCGACGCCACGGCGACGTGCAAGGTGCACTTCGCCTGCTCGCAGCTCGCGAGCGTGGTGAGCGCCAAGCCGTTGCCCGTGCTGCCGGTCTCGCTCGGCGTGAATGCGCTCCACGGCGCGCGCCACCGGGCCTTCGCGGTCGCGGAGCGCTTCGCCTTCCTCTCGCGAGGTCCCCCGCCGCCCTCCGTGTGACGTTGGTCCTTCTTTGACGTTGACATGGAGGTTGCATGCGCAAGCCCATCGCATGGGCCGGTGCGTTCGCACTGGTGCTTTCCCACGTGCCCGGCGCCTACGCCGCGGCAAGCGACAAGGATCTCGAGGAGATCCGCGCGCAGATCAAGGAGCTGAAATCCTCGTACGAGGCCCGCATCCAGGCGCTCGAGCAGCGCCTGAAGGAAGCGGAGCAGAAGGCCTCGCAGGCGCAAGCGGAGGCGAAGAAGGCGAACGACACCGCGCAGGAAGTGGCGAACGCGCCGCTTCCGGTGCCCGCGCCCGCGGCGCCCGCCGCGGGTGCCAGCGGCATCGCGGCGTTCAATCCCGCGATCTCGGCGGTGCTGCAGGGGACCTACGCGAATCTTTCGCGGGATCCGAAGCAGTTCGCCATCGCGGGCTATCCGCTGGGCGGCGACGCGGGGCCCGGCAAGCGCGGCTTCTCGCTCGGGGAGTCGGAGCTCGCGATCTTCGCCAACGTCGACCCGATCTTCAGCGGCACGCTCATCGCGTCCATCACCCCGGAGGACACGATCGGGGTCGAGGAAGCCTACGGCATCGTGAACGGAGCGCCCTACGGCATCGTGCCCAAGTTCGGGCGCTTCTTCTCGGGCATCGGCTATCTCAACGAGCAGCACCAGCACGTGTGGGACTTCGTCGACGCGCCGCTCGCGTACCAGGCGTTCCTCGGCGGGCAATACCCGCAGGACGGCTTGCAGGCGAAGTGGGTGGCGCCGCTCGACCAATACCTCGAGCTCGGCGCCGAGGCCGGCAATGGCGCCCACTTCCCGGGCACCGAGCGCAACCACAACGGCGTGGGCTCATGGGCGCTCTACGCGCATACGGGCGGCGACATCGGCGACAGCCACAACTGGCGCGCCGGACTCTCGTACCTGTCGACGCGCGCGGAGGATCGCGAGTATTCGCAGCCCGATGCGTTCGGCCGCGACGCGAGCCTCGCATTCACCGGCCCCAGCCATCTCGCGATCGCGGACTTCATCTGGAAGTACGCGCCGCATGGCAACACGCTCGCCAACACGTTCAAGCTGCAGGGCGAGTATTTCTACCGCAAGGAGTCGGGCGACCTCACGTACAACCCGGCGAGCGTCCTCGAGTCGAGCGCCCGCTATTCGGCGCGGCAGAGCGGCTGGTACCTGCAGGGCGTCTATCAGTTCATCCCGACGTGGCGCGCGGGCCTGAGATACGACCGGCTCGCGAGCGGCGGCCAGGATTACGGGGCCAACTCGGCGTTCCTCGCGTCCACCGGCTTCGCCCCGCGGCGTTACTCGGCCATGGTGGACTGGACCCCGTCGGAGTTCAGCCGCATCCGCCTGCAGTACGCCAGGAGCGAGACCGTTCCGGGAATCACCGACAACGAGTGGTTCCTCCAATACATCCTCAGCATCGGCGCGCACGGCGCGCACAAGTACTAGGAGCTTCCATGAGAGCGTTCCTGCGCTTCTTCCTCGCGGCATCGTTCGCCGCATTCCTCGCGCCCGCCCACGCGGCGCTCAATGTCCTCGCGACCGTGCCGGAATGGGGCGCCCTCGTGCAGGAGATCGGCGGCGGCAAGGTGAAGGTCTACACCGCCACCAACGGGCTGCAGGATCCGCACCACGTCGAGGCGAAGCCGAGCCTCATCGCGCGGGCGCGTTCGGCGGACCTCGTCGTGGCGACCGGGGCGGAGCTCGAGGTGGGGTGGCTCCCGCTCGTGCTGCAGCAGTCGGGCAACTCGCGCGTGCAGCCCGGCACGCAAGGCTACTTCGAGGCCGCGTCCGCCGTGAGCCTGCTCGGCAAGCCCACGCGGCTCGATCGCGCGGAGGGCGACGTGCATCCGTTCGGGGACCCGCACATCCAGACGGATCCGCGCAACATCGGGCGCGTCGCCACCGCGCTCGTCGAGCGCATGGCGCAGCTGGACCCCGCCGATGCATCGGCCTTCCGCGCGAACTACCAGCAGTTCATCGGCAAATGGAACGCCGCGGTGGCCCGCTGGACCGAGCAGGCGGCGCCGCTGAAAGGCGCGCCCATCGTCGTGCAGCACAAGGCTTTCACCTATCTCGAGAACTGGCTCGGGTTGAAGGAGGTCGCGGCGCTCGAGCCGAAGCCCGGCATGGAGCCCACGACCTCGCACCTCGCGCAGGTGCTCGAGACGCTCAAGGGCCAGCCCGCGAAGATGGTGCTGCGCGCGGCCTACCTCTCCGACCGGCCCTCGCAATGGCTCTCGGAGCGGGCGCACATCCCGGTGGTGACGTTGCCGTTCACCGTGGGCGGAGACGACCAGGCGAAGGATCTCTTCAGCCTTTTCGACGACACGGTCCAACGCCTGCTCAAGGCGCAGTCCTGATGTCCGCGCTCGACTTCTCGATCCTCTGGCCCGCGCTCATCGCGGGCCTCCTCGTCACCGCCACCCACGTGCCGCTCGGGACACAGGTCCTGGCGCGCGGCATCGTCTTCATCGACATCGCCATCGCGCAGATCGCGGGCTGCGGCGTGCTCATCGCCGATCGCCTCGGATTCCCCGGCGCGGGACTCGCGGTGCAGGTCGCCGCGTTCATCGCCGCGCTCGCGGGCGCGCTGCTCCTCACGTGGACCGAGCGCGTCTGGCCCGACGTGCAGGAAGCGGTCATCGGCGTGACCTTCGTGCTGGGCGCCACGGGCAGCATCATGCTGCTCGCCTCCAATCCGCACGGCAGCGAGCACCTGCAGGATCTCCTCGTCGGACAGATCCTCTGGGCGCAGGCCTCGCAGCTCGTCGCGGCCGCCGTGCTGTATGCGATCGTCCTCGCGGCGTGGTTCGGCGCGCGCGAGCGCATCGGGCGCGTCGGGTTCTACGTGCTCTTCGCGCTCTCGGTCACGGTGTCGGTGCAGCTGGTCGGCCTCTACCTCGTCTTCGCCACCCTCATCGTGCCGCCGCTCGCGACGCGCCGCATGGGACGCGCGCGGCTCGCCGCGGCCTGGGCGATCGGGGCGGCGGGATACGCCGCGGGGCTGGTCGTCTCGACCGTGTACGACCTGCCGAGCGGGGCCGTGATCGTCTGGACCCTCGTCGTGGCGGGGCTCGCGTGGTACGCCGCCACGGCCGCCGCCGTAGGGGCTGGCACGAAGGGGCCGGCGGCGAGCAAGGTTTGAAGGCTAGACTTTCAGGGTGATCCGTTTCCGCCGCCGTCCCGATGGCCGCTACCGGCTTGCCCTGACGCTTTCGCTCGACCGCCGCCAGGGCCGGATGGCGCTCGCCTTCGCGGCCTCGGTCCTGTTCCACATCCTCCTCTTTTCCTTCGGGCCGCATCGCCCGCCGCCTCCGCTCGACTTCAAGAATCCGGGCCCCCTCGACGTGACCATCGTGGAGCCGACGCCGCCGGCGGCGCCGCGCGAGGAGGTCGCCACGGCCACGCCCGCCCCCGTGCCGCCCGCGCCGCGCCCGGTGCCCCCACAACGCATCGCGCGCGCCCATCCCACACCGGCGCCGCGCGTCGTCGTGCCCACGCCGCAGCCGGAGCCCGTGCCCGCCCCCGTGCCCTCGCCCGCGCCGCCCGCGGTGGACATGCTCGCGATGATCAATGCGCGGCGCCAGCGGCGCGAGGCGCAGCAGGCCGCCGCCGGGCCGAGCGCGCCCTCGCAGGCGCAGCAGAACGCGCCGGAAAGCGCGGAGCAGCGCTCGCTCGCAGCGCTCAACCGCAACCTCAAGTCCCTCTCCGGCGGGCAGGAGGGCGTGGGCGGCATCTTCGAGATCCTGAGGATCGGCGAGCGCACGGGCGAGTTCGCGTTCAACGGCTGGTTCCCCGACCGGCATCGCGAGTGGCGCGAGGTCATCGAGGTGGACGCGGGCGACCGCGGGGACATCCAGCGCGCGATGGTCGACCGCATGATCGACCTGATCCGCCAGCACTACCAGGGCGACTTCAACTGGAGGTCGCAGCGCCAGGGCAAGGTCGTCGTGCTCTCCGCGCGCCCGCAGGACCACGCCGAGCTCGAGAGCTACCTGATGCGCGAGTTCTTCGGCACGCCGCTCGTGAAGCGCCAGTAGCTTTTCGCCACGGCCGTCACCGACCGTAACGCGCGGGCGCCCGCCCGGTGCGCACAATGCGCCCATGCGAAGCCTCGTTGCCGCTGGGCTCCTTCCCGCTGCCGCCCTCGCGGCGAGCGCGCAATCGCCGGTTGCCCGCTGCGCTTCACCCGAGTCGCACCAACTCGACTTCTGGGTGGGCGAGTGGAATCTCGCGTACATGCAGGACGGGAAGGCGGCGACGAGCCGCAACCGGATCACGAAGACGCTCGACGGCTGCGCGATCCTCGAGGAGTTCGACGGCGCGCCGGGCAATCCGCTCGTGGGACGCAGCATGTCGATGTACGACGCCCGCGCGAAGCTCTGGAAGCAGGTGTGGGTCGACAACAGCGGCGCCTGGCTCGACTTCACCGGCGGCCTCGAGGACGGCCGCATGGTGTTCGCGCGCGACGCCGAACGCGACGGCAGGCGCTTCCGGCAGCGCATGGTGTTCGATGACGTCACGCGCGACGCCCTCACCTGGCGCTGGCAGCGCTCCGACGACGCGGGCCGCACGTGGAAGACGCTCTGGGAGATCGCCTACCGGCGCACGCCGTGATGTCCTCTAGAATGCCGGTTTCGCCCCCGAATCGAGACCGATGAGCGTCGTCACCGACAAGAAGGCCTTCGAAAAGGCCGCGATCCCGATCCTCGCAACCGATCGCAGGAAGCTGCCTAAGCTGCTCGAATCGCTGGCACCGGCCGAGCGGCGGTGGGCCGGGTCCGCGGGATTCGAAGGTGCTCCCCATACGCATCACCTGGTGGTCGACGCAAAGGGTGCGCTCACGCGCGTGCTCGCCGGCGTGCGCGACGGCGACGATCCGTGGGCGCTCGCCTCCCTCCCGCTCAAGCTGCCGCCCGGCCGCTATGCGCTCGGAAAGGGACCGGTGGGACTCGATGCGGCGAAGGCCGCGTTCGCGTGGGACCTCGGGTCCTACCAGTTCACGCGCTATCGCAAGGCGAAGCGCAAGGCAGCCGACCTGCAGGTGGAGGCCTCCGCGGCCGTGACCGAGGCGCTGCAGGAGGCGCAGGCCACGCGCCTGGTGCGCGACCTGGTGAATACGCCCGCGGAGGACATGGGCCCGGAGCAACTCTCCGACGCGGTGCGCGAGCAGGCCGAGCTCTTCGGCGCGGAGTTCGACGAATGGATCGGCGACGAGCTGCTCGCGCAGAACTTCCCGGCCATCCACGCCGTGGGCCGCGCGTCCGCTCGCGCGCCGCGCCTGATCGAGCTGCGCTGGGGCAAGGCCAGGCATCCGCGCATCGCGATCGTGGGCAAGGGCGTGTGCTTCGACTCGGGCGGCCTCGACATCAAGGGCGCCGAGGGCATGCGCCTCATGAAGAAGGACATGGGTGGGGCGGCCCACGCGCTCGCGCTCGCGCGCCTCGTCATGGAGCGCAAGCTGCCGGTGAACCTGCAGCTGCTCATTCCCGCGGTCGAGAACGCGATCTCGGGCAACGCGTTCCGGCCGGGCGACGTGGTGCGCACGCGCAAGGGCCTCACGGTCGAGATCGGCAACACCGATGCCGAGGGCCGCGTGATCCTGTGCGACGCGCTCGCCTACGCCGCGGAATCGCACCCGCAGGCGATCGTGGACTTCGCGACCCTCACGGGAGCCGCACGGGTGGCGCTGGGCCCGGAGCTTCCCGTGGCCTACTGCAACGACGAGACGATGGCCGCGAAGCTGCTCGCGGCCTCGGACGCGGTGGAGGACCCGATGTGGCGCCTGCCGCTGTGGCGCAATTACCGCCGGCTCTTCGATACCGAGATCGCCGACATCAACAACAGCGGGCGCAGCGGGTTCGCCGGATCGATCGTGGCCGCGCTCTTCCTCGAATACTTCGTGCCCGACGAGATTCCGTGGGTGCACTTCGACGTGTACTCGTGGAACGATGTCTCGCGCCCGGGCCGTCCCGCGGGCGGCGAGGCGCAGGGCCTGCGCGCGACACTCGCCGCGCTCGCGTGAAGAAACGCTACATTCTCGCCACGGCGCTCGTCGCCAGCGCGATCGCCCTCTACGTGGGCTATCGCGCGATCGACGTGCTCGTGGTCTACGCCTTCGAGCACTACGGACCGGAAATCCTCGGCGTGCCGGTGAAGGTGCACGGCGCGCACATCTCGGTCTTCGACGGCGAGGGCCGCGTGAGCGGCATCGACATCGGCAACGCGCCCGGCTTCGGCGCGGCGTATGCGGTGCGCGTGGGCGAGATCCGCGTGTCGCTCGATCCCGCGAGTGTGAAGGGTCCGGTGGTGCACGTGCGCGATCTCGCGGTGACCAACGCGCAGGTCACGTACGAGCGCGGCGACAACGGCGCGAACCTCGACGCGATCCGGCATCACATCCGCGAGTACGTCGAGCGCCAATCGGCAAGAGCGGCCGGGAGCGGCGGTGGCGCCGGATCGCCGCGGCATCGCTACATCGTCGACCGGCTCTCCATCTCCGGCGTGCACGTCACGGTGACGACCCCGGCGCTGCGCGGGCAGGGGCTCACGTTCGACATTCCCGACGTGGAGCTGCGCGACGTGGGGCGTGACAAGGGCGGCGCCACCGCGGGCGAGATCGCCAACGAGGTCTCGGGCACGCTCGAGCAGAAGATCGCGCAGAAGCTCCTCACGCGCATGGACCTGCTGCGCCAGGGCGGCGTGCAGGGCGCCATCGACGCGCTGCGCGGGCTCATCAAGAAATAAATCCCGACGGCTCGCCGGCCGGACCGGGCTTTCCCCGCACCGTCACTCTTTGGCGACAGGACATGTCGCCATTGTGACGGCGCGCGTGTCGCATCCGGCCCATCGCCCCGGTAGGAATCGGGGGAACTACCGATCCCGCCCGGGAGTCTCTGGTCCATGAGAGCGCGGCCCATCGACCGCGCGATGGACAACGATGATGAAATCCCTGCTCCGATCCCTTGCTTTCTCGCTTGTCGCGGCCTTCGGCATCGCGATGCCGGCCGCGGCCTCGACCGCCTCCGTCGATTACACCGACCTCTGGTACATCCCGAGCGAGAGCGGCTGGGGCCTGAATCTCATCCAGCAGAACAACGTGATCTTCGCGACGATGTTCGTGTACGGCACGGACAACACGCCGCGCTGGTACGTGGCCTCCGACCTCGAGAGCTCCAACGGCACGAACTTCAGCGGGGCGCTGTTCAAGACCACGGGCTCCTACTTCGGTGCCGCGTGGAATCCGGGCCAGGCCACGGCCACGCCCGCCGGGTCCATGTCGATCGTGTTCAACAGCCCCACGTCGGCGACGCTCACGTACACCGCCGACGGCGCGACGGTGACCAAGAGCGTGCAGCGCCAGACGTGGAAGGGCGAGAACCTGAGCGGGAATTACCTCGGCGGCCTCACCGCGAACACGTCGCAATGCACGAGCGGCAGCAACCAGCCCGTGCTGATCTTCGGCACCTCCATGACGGTGCAGCACAACACGTCGAGCCAGGCCGTCACGATCATCCTCAACGCCCCGAGCAGCAGCGGCTCGACCGCGACCTGCACCTTCAGCGGCACCTACGGCCAGTCGGGCAAGCTCGGCACCATCTCGGGCAACTGGTCGTGCGTGGTCGGCGGCACCCCGTCCAACAGCGGCATCTTCACCATGTCCGAGCTGCAGGCGACCATTCGCGGCTTCAATGCCCGTTTCACGGGGCAGGACCAGTTCTGCCAGTACACGGGCAACTTCGGCGTCGTGCGCGACGTCCAGTAGCCGTCCGTCCGTTCGTCCCTTCGGAGTAGCGGCGCCCGCGCGGCGCCGCTATGCTTTGGGCCACGCCGTGCTCCGGGGAGGGACGATGCGTTCGCTGAATACGACGATACTGGCCGCCGCGGCCGCGATCACGATGGCGCCCGCGTGGGCGCAGCCGCAGGCCTTCGATGCCTGCCAGGTGTTCACCCAGGCCGATGCCGAGGCCGCGCTGGGCGGCCCGGCGCAGCCGCCGGTGGAGAATCCGAAGGCGCGCAAGCCGAAGGTCATCCCGGCGTGCACCTATACCGGCACGCACGACGGCAAGCCCGCGACCGCTACGGCGCATTTCCGCTTCGGCCATAACGACGACGAGACCATGCGCGCCTTCGAGGACAACCGCCTCAAGTTCCAGACCAAGCCGCTGCTGATCCGCGGCGTCGATGGCGCCTTCTGGAGCGGCCGCACGGGCGAGATGAACATCCGCAAGGGGCGCACGTGGGTCACGCTCGCCATCGGGCCGCAGAAGCCCGCCGAGCGCGACATGGAAGCCGCGCGCAAGGCGGCGGAGTCGCTCGCGAAGAAACTGTGACGGCGCTGGCCTGACCCTGCGGGCTCTTCCTTCCTCGCGTAGAATCGCGCGGAAACCGCAAGAGAGAGGCTAGTGGCATGACTGCGATCGTCGAAGTCGTCGCGCGGGAGATCCTGGACTCGCGCGGCAATCCCACCGTCGAAGCCGATGTGCTCGTGGAGTCCGGCGCCATGGGGCGCGCGGCCGTCCCCTCGGGCGCGTCCACCGGCTCGCGCGAGGCGATCGAGCTGCGCGACGGCGATGCGCAGCGCTTCTTCGGCAAGGGCGTGCAGAGGGCGGTCGACAACGTGAACACCGAGATCACCGAGGCGATCCTCGGCCTCGACGTGTCCGAGCAGTCGCACATCGACGAGGTGCTGATCGACCTCGACGGCACCGAGAACAAGTCGCGCCTGGGCGCGAACGCCATCCTCGCCGTGTCGCTCGCGTGCGCGAAGGCCGCGGCCGAGGAATCGGGCCTGCCGCTGTACCGCTATCTCGGGGGGAGCGGCCCCAAGCGCATGCCCGTGCCGATGATGAACGTGATCAACGGCGGCGCGCACGCCAACAACTCGCTCGACCTGCAGGAATTCATGATCATCCCGGCGGGGCGGCCCACGTTCCGCGATGCATTGAGGTGCGGCGCGGAGATCTTCCAGACGCTGAAGAAGATGCTCGACAAGGAGGGACTCTCGACCACCGTCGGCGACGAGGGCGGCTTCGCCCCGAGCCTCGCGAACAACGAGGCGGCGCTCACGTGGATCCTGCGCGCCATCGAGGAGGCGGGCTACCTCGCCGGCAGCGACGTGCTGATCGGGCTCGACTGCGCCGCGAGCGAGTTCTTCGAGGACGGCAAGTACCGCTTCGAGAGCGAGCGCCTCACCTACAGCAACGCGCAGTTCGTGGACCTCCTCGCGGGCTGGTGCGACAAGTATCCGATCATCTCGATCGAGGACGGCATGGGCGAGCAGGACTGGGACGGCTGGGAGCTCCTCACGGACCGGCTCGGCGATCGCGTGCAGCTCGTGGGCGACGACATCTTCGTCACCAACCCGAAGATCCTCGCCGAGGGCATCGATCGCGGCATCGCGAATTCCATCCTCGTGAAGATCAACCAGATCGGCACGCTCTCGGAGACGTTCGAGGCGATCGACATGGCGAAGCGCGCCGGATACACCGCGGTGATCTCGCACCGCTCGGGCGAGACCGAGGACTCGACGATCGCGGACATCGCCGTCGGCACCAACGCGATGCAGATCAAGACGGGTTCGCTTTCCCGCTCGGATCGTACCGCCAAGTACAACCAGCTCCTGCGCATCGAGGAGGAGCTGGGCGAGGGCGCGCGCTACGCGGGCCAGGATGCCTTCTACCAGTTGAGATGAAGATCCTGGCCGTCGCGCTCGCCACGATGCTCGTGGCGCTCCAGTACCCGCTGTGGATCGGCAAGGGCAGCTGGATGCGCGTGTGGGAGCTCGACCGCCAGGTCGCCGCGCAGCGCGAGATCAACGTGCGCCTCAAGGCGCGCAACGACGCCCTCGATGCCGAGGTGCGCGACCTCAAGCAGGGCCAGGACGCGATCGAGGAGCGCGCGCGCCTCGAGCTCGGCATGATCAAGAACGACGAGATCTTCTACCAGATCGTGAAATAGGGTACGTCCCCATTTAAATACGATTCAACTCCCCCGCTTCGCGAGCCAGATTCCCGCCAGCACGATCGCCGCTCCGGTGAACTGCGCGGCGGTGACGGCCTCGTGGAAGAGGATCCACGCGTAGAGCGCGGCCATCACGGGCTGGATCAGGAGCGAGACCGACGAGATCGATGCCGGCAGGTGCGCGAAGGCGTAGGCGATGAGCCCCTGCCCGAGGATCTGCGAGATGACCGCGAGGCCCACGAGCACCATCCAGCCGCCGAAGCTGCGGGGCAGGAAGGGCTGCGGAAACCCGAGCGCGACGGGCAGCAGCACGATCGCCGTGATGGTGGTGCTCCACGCCATCAATCGCGCCGTCGACATGTTGCGATCGCGCGCCACCTTCACCGCGAGCATGTAGCCGCCGTAGAAGGCGCCCGTGAGCGCGCCGAGCAGGTCGCCCAGCAGCGGCTGCCCGCCCTGGCGGAACTCGGGACCCACGAGCACGAACATCCCCACGATCGCGGCCACCATCCCCACGAGGAACATGCCCGTCACGCGCGTCTTCCACACGAGCCAGCCGAAGAGCGTCACGAAGATCGGCGCCAGGTTCGCGAGCACGGTCGAGGTGGCGACCGACGTGAAGAGGATGGAGAAGTGCCACACGCCCAGGTCGCCCGCGAAGAAGAGGCCGGCGAGGATGAGGGCGCCCCATTGCTTGTGACCTTCGCCCGGGCCCGCTCCCGGGGGAGACGGTGATTCGCGCCACGCCCAGATCCACAGCAGCGGCGTTGCCAGCGCGCAGCGCCAGAACGCACTCGCGACGGGGCCGGTCTCGGAGAGTCGTACGAAAATGGGCGCGAAGGCGATCGCGCAGCCCCCGGCGAGGAGGCAGAGAAAGGCAGCCCGTTTCATGGAGGCACGTATCATAGCGCCCCATGACGACCGAAATGCTCTCGACGGTGATCCTGCTCGCCTTCGTGATCGATCCGTTCGGCAACGTGCCGGTCGTGAACGCGATGCTCGCGGGCTTCCCGCCGCGGCGCCGGCGCGCGATCGTCGTGCGGGAGTGCGCGATCGCCTTCGTGATCCTTCTCGCCTTCATGCTGGGCGGCAAGCAGGTGCTCGACGTGATGCACCTCACCGCCTCGTCCTTGTCGATCGCGGGCGGTGTTATCCTTTTCATGATCGCGATCCGCATGGTGTTCGCGCATCCGGAGGGCGTCTTCGGGATGCCGGCGCGCTCCGGCGGTGGCGAGCCGCTCATCGTGCCGCTCGCGGTGCCGCTGATCGCGGGCCCCTCGGCGCTCGCCACCGTGATGCTGATGGCCTCGCGCGAGCCGGGGCACCTCCCGATGTATGCGGGCGCCCTCACGGTGACGATGCTCTTCGCGACGATCGTGCTCGTGGCCGGCGACCGCCTGCAGCGGTGGATGGGCGAGAGGGTCATGCAGGCGATCGAGCGCCTGATGGGCCTCGTGCTCACGGCCATGGCGGTGGAGATGCTGCTCTCGGGCATCCGGATGTTCGTCGAGGGTTTGAAGTGACAGCCGTTTGAGGACATGAGCAAAGCGTTCACCCGCGAAGACGACGCGCCCGAAGACGACTTCGACGGCGACGACGAGCAGAACCCGATTCCCGCGGGCTCGAAGAACTACATGACGCCGCACGGCTGGCGCCGCATGCGCGACGAGCTCACCTGGCTCGTGAAGACCGAGCGGCCCGGGGTGACCTCGATCGTCTCGTGGGCCGCGAAGCTCGGCGACCGCTCCGAGAACGCGGACTACCAGTACGGCAAGAAGCGACTGCGCGAGATCGACCGCCGCATCCGCTACCTCACCAAGCGCCTCGAGGCCGCCGAGATCGTGGACCCGGCGACGCGCGAGGCCACCGACCAGGTCTTCTTCGGCGCCACGGTCGAATACGTGGACGCGGCGGGCGCCTCGCACACCGTGCGCATCGTCGGCCTCGACGAGATGGACCCGTCGAGGAACTACGTGAGCTGGATCTCGCCCGTCGCGCGCGCGCTCATCAAGGCGCGCGAAGGCGACACGGTCACGCTGCATACCCCCGGCGGCGACGAGCAGGTCGACATCGTCGAGGTCCGCTACGAGGAGATCCCGATGCCCAGGTTCGAACCCGTGGAGAGCACATGGCGGCCCAACGCCCGATGAAGATCCTGGCCCGCGCGGCCACCCTGTTCGCCGTCGCGGCCGCCCTCGCGCTGCCCGCGGGCGCGAAGGAATACCTGTGGGAGGTGCAGGGCCTCACCAACCGCGTCTACCTCTATGGCACGGTGCACGCGGGCAAGAAGGACTGGTTCCCGCTGCCGAAGGCCGTCGAGGACGCATTCGCCGACTCGAAGGTGCTCGTGGTCGAGGCGGACGTCACCGACAAGAAGGCGCTGCAAGCCGACAGCACGGGACTCGTCTACCAGCCTCCCGACTCGCTCAAGGACCATGTCTCCAAGGAAGACTACGAGCGCTTCATCAAGCTGCTTCCGCGCTACAAGTATCCCGAGGAGGAAGTGACCCAGATGAAGCCCTTCATGGCGGTGTCGATGCTCGTATTCTCCGAGTGGGCGCGCCAGGGGTACTACGCCGAGTTCGGCATCGACGGCTACCTCATCGCCAAGGCGAAGGCGGAAGCGAAGCCGGTCGAGGAGCTCGAGGGCGTGGCGGCACAGATGCAGCTCATGGGCTCCCTCACGGAGCGCGAGAACGAGCTCATCTTCTCGGGCACCGTGACGGCGCTCGAGAGCGGACTCACGGACCGCCAGATCAACGGCCTCGTGCGCGCGTGGAAGGACGGCGATCCGGACGACCTGCTCGCGGTCGCTCGCGACTACAACGCGCAGGTCAAGGGCGCCGCGGAGTTCGAGGACAAGTTCATCTGGTCGCGGCATCCGGAGATGATGAAGAAGATCGAGGGCTACCTGAACGACACGCGCGACCGGCACTTCATCGCCGTCGGCGCGCTGCACCTCGCGGGCCCGCGCGGGCTGGTCGAGCTGCTGAAGAAGCGCGGCTACGTGGTGAAGCAGCTATGAAGCGTCACGGCGGGAAGATGCTCGTCGACCAGCTCGTGGTCCACGGCACCGATCGCGCCTTCACCGTGCCGGGCGAGAGCTTCCTCGCCGCGCTCGACGGCTTCTACGACGTGCGCGACAAGCTGCAGCTCGTCGTGTGCCGCCACGAGGCCTCGGCGGCGAACATGGCCGAAGCCCATGGCAAGCTCACGAACCGGCCGGGCATCTGCTTCGTGACGCGCGGGCCGGGCGCCACGCACGCCGCGGTCGGCGTGCACACCGCGTTCCAGGATTCGACGCCGATGATCCTGTTCATCGGCGACGTCGGCCGGGACTTCCGCGATCGCGAGGCATTCCAGGAGGTCGACTTCGGCGCGATGTTCCGCCCGCTCGCGAAGTGGGTCGAGCGCATCGACGACGTGAAGCGGATTCCCGAGTACGTGGCGCGCGCGTTCCAGGTCGCCACCTCGGGCCGGCGCGGTCCCGTGGTGCTGGCGCTGCCCGAGGACATGCTCGCGGAAGAGGCGGACGTGCCGGACGCGCATCGCTACGTGCCGTCGGAGTCGCATCCGGGGCGCGAGGCGATGGACAGGTTCGCGCAGCTCCTCGCCCAGGCGCGGCGCCCGCTCGTGGTGCTGGGCGGCGGCGGCTGGACGCGCGAGGCGTGCAACGACATGCAGCGCTTCGCCGAGGCGAACCATCTCCCGGTGGCGTGCGCGTTCCGTTTCCAGGACCTCTTCGACAATCGCCATCCGAACTACGTGGGCGACGTGGGCATCGGCATCAATCCCGTGCTCGCGGAGCGCGTGAGGATGTCGGACCTGCTGGTCGCGATCGGCCCTCGCCTGGGCGAGATGACGACGAGCGGCTACACGCTGCTCGATTCGCCCGTGCCGCGCCAGAAGCTCGTCCACGTGCACGCCGGGGCCGAGGAGATCGGGCGCGTGTTCCAGCCCGAGCTGGGCATCCTTTCCGCGATGCCGCACTTCGTTCGCGCCTGCGCGGCGATGCCGCCGATCGCCGATCCGGCATGGAAGGGCAGCGCCGCCGAGGCGCGCGCCGACCTCGAGGCGTGGCGCTCGCGCCGCGAGATCCCGGGCCGCGTGCAGATGTGGGACGTGATCGACCACCTCAATCGCGTGCTGCCCGAGGATGCGATCTGGTGCAACGGCGCCGGGAACTATGCGACGTGGCTGCACCGCTTCCACGCCTATACCGGCTGGCGCACGCAGCTGGCACCCACCTCCGGCGCGATGGGCTACGGCGTGCCGGCCGCGATCGCCGCGAAGCTCGCCCGCCCCGAACGCACGGTCGTGTGCTTCGCCGGCGACGGCTGCTTCCTCATGGCGGGCAGCGAGCTCGCGACCGCCGTGCAGTACAACGCGCCGGTCATCTTCATCGTGGTGAACAACGGCATGTACGGCACCATCCGCATGCACCAGGAGAAGCATTATCCGGGGCGCATCTCGGGCACCGAGCTCGCCAACCCCCACTTCGCCGCGTATGCGCGTTCCTTCGGCGCGCTGGGCGAGATCGTCGAGGACACCGCGCAGTTCGGTCCTGCCTTCGATCGCTGTGTCGCCGCCAACAGGCCGGCGTTGATCGAGGTGCGCATCGACCCGCAGGCCATCACGCCGAACACCACGCTCGACAAGATCCGCGCCGCGGCCGCCAAGAAATAGCCGGGCTTACGAAGGCACTAAACCTTTTGGAACACGGATGAACACGGATTAAGGCGGATAAAAAGCGGATAAAGCGAACGAGGGTTTCGTGCCCGCGGATCCGCCAGCCGCGAATACCCATCGCTTTCATCCGTGTTCCAAAGGTTTAGTGCCCGCATCACTCCCCGGCGCGAGCCAGAGGCACAGCGCAACCACGAGCGGCAGCCAGCCGAGCATGAGGACGGTGAGCGTCGCGCCGGGGATGCCGAGCAGGTCGAAAGCCTGCGCGAGCGGGCGCGAGAGCATGACGCACGAGAGCGCCACCCATCCGGAGGTGGCGTCTCGCGGCCCGCGGCCGAAGAGGAAGAAGATCGGCAGCAGCGCCAGCACTTCGTAGTGCGGCCAGAGGAGCGGCGACATCGCGAAGGTGAAGAGCACGCCGATGCTCGCCATCGCCTCCGCATCGCCGAGCATCCGGCCCAGGCGCGCACGTCCGCGAGCGACATCCTTTCCGCGCGAGGTGATCGCGGCCGCCGCGAAGAGCGCGATCGCGGCTCCGAGCAATGCCCCCGCCACATACGGCTGCACGCCCCACCGCTCCGAGAGCAGCTTCGCGAGAGAGGCGTTGCCGATGCCCACGGGATAGAGCAGTGTCCCGCCGTTCGCATCGTGCAGCGACGACCACCATTGGCCCCACACGCGGGCCGAATGGAAGTACAGGCTGGAGGCGGCGAAGCCGAGCCCCAGCGCACCGGTGCTCCAGAGCGCCCCGCGGATCGTGGCGGGGATTCCGCGTACGCACGCGAAATTCGCCACGAGCGCCGCGGCCACGAGCGCGATGCTCGGCTTGAACATCACCAGGAGGGCGAGCGCCGGCAAATAGAGCTCCTGCGCGAGTCCGCGATGGCCGTCGCGCCAGCGCCGGGCCGCATAGATGAAGGCGACGATCGCGGCCAGCTGCAGCGCGTTCACGTTGCCCACGCGCAGGTCCACTTCGAACGGCAGGTAGAGGAGCGCCGCGCACGCGGCGAGGGCGGCGGCCGCCCAGCCCGAGAGCCCGCGCAGGCGCGACAAGGCCGCGACCGAGCCCAGCAGCGCGGCGAGGAGTGCCGCCGCCACGATGCCGTAGCCGAGCTCGAAGCTTTCCGGCAGCCATGCGAAAGCCGTGTAGTAGAGCGGCGTGCCGGTGGGATCGATGACGCGGCGCTCCGCGTTGGTCGCGCGCAGCGCCGCATTTCCGCCCGTATCGGCGACCAGGTTCGCGAGCCGCGAGTACGCGTCGCCGTCGGCGTACGGATTGCCGCCCAGCGCTCGATGCCCGAGCGTCACGGTCCATGGGTTGTAGAAGTCGATGTAGCGCTGGCCTGCGAGGTGATGCCACGTCGACACCAGCAATGCGGCGACGAGCGCCGAGGCAACGAGCGGCAGCAGCGCGCGCAACTTCGGCTACTGGAGCGCGTGGGTGAGGTCGCCCGCCTTCGCACGCACGCCCGGCAGCGGCTCGAGTCCGAAGCGCTCCGTGATGAGCTTCAGGATGGAGGTCGTGTCGTACGAGGTATGGTCGACGAAGCCGCGCTTGACCGTCGGGCCCACCACGAGTGTCGGCACGCGCGACGCCGGGCCCCAGCGGTCGCCCGTCGGCGGCGGCACGTGATCCCAGTACCCGCCGTTCTCGTCGTACGTCACGATCACCAGCATGTGCGGCCACTGCGGGCTTTTCTCGAGGCGCTCGAGGAGGTCGGCGATGTGCATGTCGCCCGCCTGGATGTTGGTGTAGCTCGGATGCTGCGTGAGCCGCCCGGCGGGCTTGTAGAAAGTGACTTGCGGCAGCGTGCCGCGATCGATGGCGGCGAAGAAGTCCTCGCCGTCCTTCAGGTGCTCGGCGCGGTCGCTCGTGCCCGGCGCGAAGCGCTTGAAGTAGTTGAACGGCTGGTGATGCGGCTGGAAGATGGGGCTGCCGGGCTGCGCGTTGTAGATCACCTGGCGCTTCGACGCCGGCGGCTGCATGCCGTCCTTGAGCGCCTGGTTCCATCCGCCCGAATACCACGCCCACGAGACGTTCTTCGCGGAGAGCGTGTCGCCGATCGTCTTCGCCTCCTGCGGCGGGACCGGGTGCTTCGCCGGATCGGCGTACGCGGGGTCGCCCCCGGCCGCCGGCGGGATCGCGCCGGGCTGGTACGCCGGCTGCGACGTATTCACGACGTAACCATCGGGCGTCACCTGCCCGTCGAACACCTGGACCGGCCCGTCGAGCACCGAAGCGGGAGAGGCCGGCTTGCGCACGAGGTGCCTGTTCGCATCGACCTTCGCGCGCATCGACTCGGGCGCATCGCGGAAGACCGGCGTGCACGCACAGATGAGCCACTGGTGGTTCAGGAACGAGCCGCCGAAGGCGCCCATGAAGAAGTGGTCGGCGAGCGTGTAGCGCTTCGCCCATTGCCACATGCGCAGCGGCGAGCCGTCGTAATAGCCCATCGTCCACGCGCCCACGGTCGTCATCGCCACG
>Ga0157372_10002026_pt1 | contig 22020 bp, 10 predicted proteins | sample C55metaG_FD_115307 | JGI IMG/M metagenome (GOLD analysis project Ga0157372, IMG submission 115307) | Corn rhizosphere microbial communities from Kellogg Biological Station, Michigan, USA - C5-5 metaG | ecosystem: Host-associated > Plants > Roots > Rhizosphere > Soil | place: USA: Michigan... | reverse complement strand
TCAGCAGACCCGAAAGATTGTTCTTGTTCTCGTAGTTGACGGTGCTATACCCCACCTGGAAGGCCCTGTTGATATCGTATTCGTCGCGTTCCCTGTCCGATACGGCGCGGCCGGTGCCGTATCCAAGACTGAAGATGGCGCCCAGCTTTCGCCCGTTGGACAACAGCCGGGTATTCCCGCCGGTGTACTGGACGCTGACGGCCGGCAGGCTTTGTCTCGCCGCCTCGAACCCAAAACTGTTAGGGAATAGCTTTGTCACCGCCCGTTTGTACGCATCGGTATTGTTGATAAAGTCCGCGCCGCGCTGGCGATAGTAAGGACCGGGGATCAGTCGGGAGTTGTCCAGGTACCCCAGCCAATCGTATTTTCCGTTCGGCTGTCCCTTATAGAAATTCTTCCCGGTGGTCTTTGAGTTGACGCCGGCCGAGACCGAAAGCTCGCTGATCGGCTGCGCCGGGAAATCTTTTGTCTGCACCTTCACCGCACCACCCGAAAAATCCCCGGGCAGATCGGGCGTGCCTGCCTTATAGATCACGAGGTTGTCTACCAGCGAGGCCGGCAGGATATTAAAGGCAAAGGCCTTTTTGTCTGCCTCCGTGCTGGGCAACGGCGCGTTGTTCAGCAGGGCGACATTGTACCGCTCGTTCATCCCGCGGATGACCACGAACTTGTTCTCCTGTACCGAAGCGCCGCTCACCCGCTTGAGCACATCCCCGGTGTTCTTGTCGGGACTCCGCCGGATGACATCCGCGCTGATCCCGTCCGAAATGGCGGAGCTGTTCTTCTGGATCGCATATAATGACGCCACCGAAGCCCTGCGGACGCTGGTACTGACGACGACCTGCTCCAGGCTCTTCGGGTTGGTCGAGACCATAATATGTAAAGGAGTCCCGTTCTCGTTCACGGTCACGCTGTCGAGCCGCCGGGTTACCAGGCCGACCCCCGAGATCGTCAGGCTATAGAACCGGCCTTTCTGCGCCGGAAGGAAGAACTGCCCCTCCACATCCGTGCTTGCACCGCGTGAACCCGTCGCCGCCGATGCACCTAACTCCATCACTGCGACCGAAGCCCCCGGCACCGGGGTATTCGTTTCGGCATTCCACACTTTGCCCGTGATGCGGGCGGTCTGGGCGTTTACATGGATACCGATGAGCAATAGAATAGTGGCAAGGAAGGGGGATTTTGCTTGGTTCATGGGCCAAAACTACCCCGGCTTTGTTAACGCGTCGTTAACCGGTCATTAACGAGCGGTTAACAACAAGGCGTAAAAAAAATCCGCAGTTACTCACCTGCGGATTTTCCGGAAAGTATCTAAAAGTGACTATACGCCCAGGGACCAGCCCTGGCGGTAGGTCCGTTTGACAAACTGGTTCGCCTCGTCGAAGTTGGTGATCTTCATGTTCTGTGCATCCCAGAGCAGCTTTTTGCGCCCCGGGAATTCCCCTTTCGCATCCTTTAACATATACGACCGCAGCGCCAGGTTGCCCATGAGGATCGTCTCGGTCAACGGTCCGGCGTATTCGAAAGGCGAGCTGAGCTCCTTCTGGCCGTAGCCCGCGATGCAGGCATTCACCCATTGTACATAATGCCCCTCCGGCACCCGTGCAAGCGTCTTCGGAATATCAGCCACTTCCGACATCCGCGATGTAGGCAACAGCGTAGGCTTTGTCCCGTAGCATCCGCACATGATCTTACCCTTTGTTCCGGTAATGATCGCCCCTCCATCCCAGTCGCCCATCGGCTCATCGGCCCCCAACTCATCAGGGCGCACCGGCCGCAAGCCACCATCCATCCAATGTAAGGCGACATCCGGCTTACCCGGCTTGCCGGGGAAGTTCATCTTCACGTACGAAGAAACGGGACAACTGTCGGGATGATAGGTCGGGTTCCACATGACCTCATAGGTGGAAGCGATACTGCACTCCACGGCATTGGGATAACCCAGACCCACCGTCTTGAACGGCGGATCGATCAGGTGGCAACCCATATCGCCAAGGGCGCCCGTACCGTACGCCCACCAGCCCCGCCAGTTGAAGGGCAGATACTCTTTATGATAGTCATCGGCCTGCGCAGGCCCCTGCCAGAGGTCCCAGTTCAACTCTTTCGGGATCTCTTCCTTCCCCGTGGGCTTGGCCAGCCCTTGCGGCCATACCGGCCGGTTGGTCCATACATGTATCGCCGTGGCATCGCCGATCAGCCCGGCATTGTACCACTCCTGCATCAACCGGACGCCATCCCCGGATGAGCCCTGGTTCCCCATCTGGGCGACCACCTTATAGCGTTTGGCCGCCTCGGTGAGCATGCGGGCCTCATAGATATCGTGGGTCATCGGCTTCTGGCAATAGACATGCTTGCCGAGCTGCATGGCGGCCATCGCCGCCACGGCATGGATATTATCCGGGGTAGACACGGAAACGGCGTCGAAATGCTTGTGCTCCTTGTCGAGCAGCTCACGGAAATCCTTGTAATATTTAGCTTTCGGATACTCCTTGACGGAAGCCGCCGCCTGGCGATCGTCAACATCGCAGAGATAGGCGACATCCACCTTTCCACTGCCATAAAAATGTTTCAGATCATCGTGTCCTTTGCCGCCGGCGCCGATCGCGGCGACGGTCAACCGGTCACTGGGAGCAAGGAATCCGCGGCCTAATACATGGCGCGGAACGATAAAAAAGCCGGTGGCGGCCATCGCGGTGCCGCGCAGGAATTCGCGGCGGGAGTTTTTCTTAGACATGAGGCTAATATATCAACAAAAAAGCACCCAACGGGTGCTAAAATTCAAAATTAATTTTGCTCTAATGTCGGCTTACAACAATGTCGCCTGCGAGGTAATCTCACACTTCAGCACCCGGCTCACCGGACAGCCTTGTTCAGCGGCCTTGACCAGCTCCTGGAACTTCTCATTCGCGATACCCGGCACCTTGCCCTTGATCACCAGCGCCGATTGCGTGATGGTGGGAGGTTGCATAGCGATATCAAAATTGAGCGTGGCAGTAGTTTCCAGGATCTCCGGAGTGAATCCTGCCCCCTGCAGTTGGAAGGCAAGGGCCATCGTGAAGCAGCCGGCATGGGCCGCGGCGATCAGCTCCTCGGGATTGGTCCCGACGCCTTCCTCGAAACGCGTCTTGTAAGAATACTGTGCATTGTTCAGGGTCGTGCTTTGTGTCGTTAAATGGCCGTTACCGTCTTTTCCAGAGCCGCTCCACGCAGCTGTTGCTGTACGTTTCATAAAATTGTATATTTAAATTAAAAGAACCAGAACTATGCCGACCATCCAATGGCCCGAATTTGAGAAGTTAGATATCCGGGCCGGAACGATCCTTGAAGTTAAGGAATTTCCCAATGCAACGAAAGCCGCTTATAAATTGACCATCGATTTCGGGGACCTGGGCATAAGAAAATCTTCCGCTCAAATAACCGACCTGTATGACATGCAAGAGCTTGTGGGAAAGCAGGTCGTTGCAATCCTAAACTTCCCACCCAAACAGATCGCTAATTTCTTCAGCGAATGCCTCGTCCTGGGTGTGTACACAGATAAAAAAGAAGTAGTTTTATTGACCCCGGATAAACAGGTGATCAATGGCGGCAAGGTAGGATGAATTAAAGGAATGGAAATGCAATAAAATTATTTTCTCCATATTCATTTTATTTGTACTTTGGGTCATCCCATTGTTCGAAGGTAAGGTAAAGATTCGGTCCTTGTAGTAAGTATGTTTTGTCTCTTACCATAGCGGTAGCTGTACCCGCCCGACGACCCCTGCAACCCCGCCTCTCAGCATTAACCAATCGTTCGTTATCCAATTTATTAGTAGGATGGTATTGCCTGCAACCGACGAGTGTCTGCATCGACGAATTGTTCCTCCGGATGGAAGTGATCCTTAAACGATATTTTCGACTGATAAATCGGTTGATCACCTGTCAAAAAGAAGATGTTTTAAGTACTGTTTTACAATAATTCTTCCGATGATCAAAAGTTTTTTGAAGACAGCTTTGCGGTATATGGCCAGGAATAAAGTCTACTCGTTTATTAATATCGTTGGGCTTTCGGTAGGCATGTCGGTTGCCGTCCTGATCGGCCTTTGGCTGCAGGATGAGCTTGCATACAACAGAGGCTTTGAACATTATCACCGTGTCGCCGAAGTGATCCGGCAATTCAATTATAATTCAATCCGTATCTCCCTTCCCGGCTCTCCCTATGTGCTGCGTAACGAATTACTGACGAAATATTCCGATGATTTCAAGTATGTCGTCCGTTCAACGTTTAACTCGGATCACAAACTGGTATACAACACCAGGAATTATTTGAAGAAAGGCAACTTCATGGACCCAGAGGCCGCCGAGTTGCTCAGTCTGCATATGCTCCGCGGAAGGAGGGCTGGGTTGCGGCAACCTTCGGGTATCCTCTTGTCCGAATCCCTGGCCGCGGCCGTCTTCGGCAAGGAAGATCCCATGGGTAAAACGCTGGATATAGACGGAACATCGAATGCCCAGGTGGCGGGCGTTTACGAAGACTTGCCGGATAATTCCGATTTTAAAGACCTGTCCTTTATCGCCTCCATCGAACTTTACCTGGCGAGCAATCCGGACATCAAGACGGCTTCCAACCCCTGGCTCTACCAGGACCGCTTCGTCGCGTACGTCCAACTCACCGATCAGGCGGATATGGAGAAAGCCTCACTCAAGATCAGGGACATCCGCCGGGGGAAAATACCTGATGCCAATTATAAGACCGATCAACCCATCGATTTCCTGCATCCAATGTCTAAATGGCATTTGTATTCGGATTTCGAAAGCAATACAGGCTATAAAGTACGCGAAAAGATCGAATATGTCCGTCTCCTGGGTATCATCGGCTTCTTCGTCCTCCTGCTTGCCTGCATTAACTTCATTAATCTGAGCACCGCAAGATCGGAAAAGCGCGCAAGGGAAGTGGGCATCCGGAAAACGATCGGCTCCCTTCGCCTGCAATTGATGAATCAATTCCTCCTGGAATCTATGCTGGCTGTTTCTTTTGCTTTTGTTTTGTCCATGATTTGGGTCCTGCTTGCCCTCCCATCCTTCAACTCCATAGCGGCCAAGCATATCTCCTTCCCCTGGAACTCGCTGTCCTTTTGGGCGGAATGCATAGTCTTTATATTCTTTACGGGATTGATATCGGGCCTTTACCCGGCACTCTATCTCTCCGCTTTCCACCCGGTAAAGGTATTGAAGGGCACGTTCCGGGCAGGTCCTCTGGCTGCCATCCCCCGTAAAGTGCTGGTTGTTTTCCAATTTACCGTCTCCGTAGCTCTCATCATCTCTACCATCGTCATTTACCGGCAGATTCAGTATGCGTACGATCGCCCCCTTGGCTACAACCGGAATGGCCTGGTCATGATCAATATGACGGCAGATATCGATAAGAATTTCAGGGCGATCAGCGACGAATTAAAAAGGTCGCGGACCATACTGGACATGGCGGCATCCCAAAACAGCACCACCGATTATAATGTCGATGATAACCGGCTCAATTGGGAAGGAAAGGATCCGAATACCAATGCGGATATGGCCATGAGCAGTGCCACCTATGACTATGGCAAGACGATCGGCTGGCAGATCAAGGAGGGACGCGATTTTTCTCCGGAACATCTTACCGATTCAACGGCTTTTATATTGAATGAGGCAGCCGCGAAACAAATAGGTTTCGCAAATCCCATCGGAAAGATCATCGAATGGAAAGGAATGCCCTACCATGTTATCGGCGTGATCAGGAATATCATCTTTGAATCACCCTATACCATTGCGAGCAGTCCTTCTATTTTTCACCTGTCGGCGGGGGGCGATACATACATCGTCACCATCAAACTCAACCCTGAGCTGAACCCACATACGGCCATGGCCCAGGTTCGATCGGTATTTACCCACTACAACCCCGGCTATCCGTTCGATTACCGGTTTGTAGATCTCGAATATGCCAGGAAATTCAGCGAGGAAGAACAGATCGGAAGAATATCCGGCCTTTTTACCCTTCTGGCGATCTTTGTCAGTTGCCTTGGCCTTTTCGGCATGGTTTCCTTTATGGCAGAGCAGCGGAAAAGAGAGATTGCTGTCCGAAAAGTGTTGGGTGCTTCCACTTTCAATCTCTGGCGCTTGCTATCCAGGGACTTCCTGGTGCTGGTGATGGTCTCCCTCGTCATCGCCGCCCCCATATCTTATTTCCTGATGTACAGATGGCTGCAACAATATGAATATCGATATAGCATCTCCTGGTGGATATTTATAGTGGCCGGTATCGGCGCATTGACGATCACCCTTCTGACCATCAGCTATCAATCCCTGAAGACAGCTGCCTCTAATCCCGTGAGGAGCTTACGCAGCGAGTAGTGGTTGAATTTCCCCGATCTCGAAATCTTTAATATTTCTTTAATGGCGATCGACAAGACCGTCAACCTGGTGGGTATTCTCGCCGGGTTGGATACCAGCACTACGCTATTCCTCGAGTCCCTGCGGGGGGATAGACTGAAAGTGCTGTTGGAATCACAGAACGAACTATATACTCCGCCGGATCACGTCGTTGAACGGGTGACAAAACTCTATTTCGATTCGCCGGAACTCCCTCTTCTGTATTGTAGAAGCTCATTGAACAGGATCGCACTGAAAACGGAGGAATATGAGTGCCTGGCCGGCGGGATATTGCCCATAGGGGTCGTTTTTCATCAATTCAACGACGGCGCATCCATAAAAAAGAAGAAGATCACCGTCAGCAAAGTGATTAGCCCGGAACTTGCCCTGTCGCTGAAGGTATGCTTTGACCTTGTCTATCAAAAGACATACGAATACTGGATAGGTGACCGGCACATCGGTTTCATTCGCGAATTTTACAACGAAGAATCTCTCGGAAGGATATGAATCTTACTGCAGATACCGCCGGGATCCTCCACCGGCCCGGCGCCGGTTTCCTCTGTGACGACGGGGGAACCATTCCCTATTCGGCCATACCGAAAATAATGGCCGCTACCGACCTTTACTTCAACGATTGCGGCAAAAAAAATATGTTCTGTCTGGCCGTATTAGCCGATAATACCGTTGCACAGGCCATTCTTGTCCTCTACCTGTTGACCCAAAAAGTCAACTTTCTCCTGATGGGTAACTATCCGCAGACCGGGCAAAAGATTCCGGCCTTCTGCGACTATATTTTGAAGATATCCAGCCGGCCGGCGCAGGAATTGCAACTGCCCGCCGATATAGAATTGACCGTCAATCCCGGCTATATCGGCGGCCCCGGGCCATGCGATCTGGAAAGACATTCCCGTTCGGTCCTCTTTATGTCCTCCGGAACCACCGGTGAACCGAAATACATCCAGTTCAAACAAAAAAAACTATTCGGGAATGCCCACAACTGTATAAGGAGGCTGGCCATCGATCGCCGGTGCCGGGTTCTGATCCCCGTGCCCGTCCACCATATGTACGGCATGGGCGTCGGACTCTTGCCGGCGCTGCTTTCAGGCGCCAGTGTCTGCCTTATCCAAAAAAATAATATTATCAAGCTGCTGGATAAAATTGCCGGTTTCAAGCCTGACGTTACGCTTCTCACCCCTACCCTTGTCAAAATGATCCTTTTGTCGAAGCAAAAGATAGACAGACAAGGCATCTATGTCTCCGCAGGGGAAAAATTGGCGGGCGGTCCATTCGCGGATTTTGAAAGCCGCTATGGCGAACTGCTTAATCTCTACGGATGCACCGAACTGGGCGCCGTCGCCGTGTCGCCTGGTGGATCGGCTCATTCCCGTTCCAGGGCAGAAGGACTGGTCATGCCCCTGAAAAAGGTGGCTATCAAGATCAGCAGGAAAGAGAACGGACAGATCTATTGCAGGCACCCTGCCGGTTTCGAAGGTTATCTCGACAAAAGAGGGTTCCGGCTCCCTCTAAGCCCCACGCGGCAGACATGGCATGCCACCAAAGATACCGGCGTACGAATCGGCCGGACCGGATTTGCCGTCACGGGAAGATCGGACAATTGCATCAACCGGAGCGGATTTCTCGTCTCCCTCGATGAGATAGCCTCCTTCCTGGAAAATCTCGTTCCGGAGATCAATAAGGCCATCGTCTTCGAAGGGAAATCCGACGGATTGTTGGCCAAATTGATCGCAGTTTGTGAATTGACAAACGGCTGCAGCCTGGATCCGGCCGAGCTAAAGCGCCTCTGCAAAGCCAAGACCCAGCGACACCTGGTACCGGACGAATTCTTCTTTGTCAGGGAAATTCCAAGATTGAACAACGGCAAGCCCGACCGGGCACTGCTTGCCGACATCTGTAGATTAACAATAAAATAAAATCGCATGAAAGAGTTAACCGCTGCCGAGGTAAAATCCAGGCTGAAGGAGATCATCGTGAACGACCTGGACGCAAATATCAACATAAGTGACATAAAGGACGACACGCCCCTCTATGACGAAGGCCTCGGACTTGACTCGATAGCCATAATCAACCTGATCGTTCTCATCGAGAACAGGTTCGATATGACCTTTGATGAGAATGAGATCAGTTCAGCCTTATTCAGCAATATCGATTCCCTGGCTGGATTCGTTCGATCAAAAGTGGCTCATAAGCCAACGATGAACAATGCTTAAAGGCCTCTTTTTTTGTGTTCCATCGGTTAGCGTTGACCGTACGCTGACACCCGTTATAGATGCCTTCTGCGGCCGGGACCTGGAGATCGTGTATTATAATACGGTTGACTTTCGGTCTCCGGGTGACCATCCTTTTCGCTTCATCGCCTATCCCAACGACTTCGACGGCTACTATTCCGATCGCATCGATGAAAACACATCTTACTTCGAGTTTAGCGAGATCCTTATCGAGACGGCGTCCCAACTGATGGATTTTCTCCTGTCGGAAGTCGAAAGGGAAAAACCTGATTTTATCCTGCATTCTCATCTGGCTGTGTGGGGAAAATTGATCTCCCGGCACTTTCGGCTCCCAGGGATAACGCTGTATACCACATTTGTATTGGATCAGCGGATCATGCTCCCTTTCTTTCGGAAAATGATCCCTGCAAAAAACGCCGGTCTGCAGAATGTGCATGCGGCGGTAGATTTTTACAGGAAGAGCCATGCGCTGTATTCCCGTTTGCAATTACCGGGAAAACCGGATCCCTGGGATGCTTATATCAATTCCGGAGACCTGAACCTGTCTTTTATTCTGCCGGCATTCCAACCCCAAAGGCAGCTTTTTGATAAGAGCTATGCTTTTCTTGGCTATCCCGTTACCCCGGAAGAACACCCTGGCCCCAAAGATCACATTTATGTGGCCATGGGCACCATCCTGAATAAGGATGTAGGATTTTACCGGTTGTGTATCGACGTCCTGGGAAGTTCCGGCTGTCCCTGTATTCTTTCCCTGGGTTCGGCCGAACACTGCACCCAATTTGACCAGGTTCCGCCAAATATCCGGGTCGTTTCATTTGCCGATCAACGGGCCATTCTAAAGAAAACCCGGCTATTCATTACCCGCGGCGGAATGGCCAGCATCCATGAGGCTATCCATACGCTCACACCGATGATCGTCATTCCGGTGATACCCGAACAGCAGATAACCGCACAACGGATCGGCGAATTGGGGATCGGCCTGGTCCTGCCGGCAGCGAACGTGTCAAAGGAGTCCCTGGCCGCCGCCGTCAAAGAGGTCCTGTCCAATTCGCAGCGGTTTGTAAGGAACATCGAGAGTCTTCTGGCCGATATGCCGTCTTTAGCCCCACAAGCCAGCGCAGGAAGGATCTTGCGATCCTTCCTGCGGGAACACTCGAATGCCTCTGAAACCCTGGTCGATCTTTTTATCCGGCAGGCGGAAACGCATCCACATGTCATTGCGGGCAGGGATCGTACCGGAGAACTCAATTTTGGCCAGTTGTACGAGAAGGCCGTCCATTTGTCGCATATCCTGGAAAACGCCGGCGTCGGCCCGGACGTTCCCGTCGGAGTGCTTATGGAGCCCTGTATCGACATCCTCGTCGCTATCGTTGGAATCCTGATGGCAGGGGGATGCTACATTCCGATCGATCCGGAATTTCCACCCGGGAGGATCGGTTATATTCTGAATGACAGCGCCTGCCCTGTCCTCCTCTGCAACAAAACGTCACTGGGTTTGTGCCCCCAAACCGGTGACCGTATCCGGTTTTGCGTCGACGCGCTGGCGGACCCGATCGGTGAATCATCCATTCCCGATAGATGCCACACCGCGGCGCCCGAGGACCTTGCCTATATCATCTACACTTCCGGCTCGACAGGAAAGCCAAAAGGTGTCATGGTGGAGCACGCACAGATCTACCGGTATATTCTGGAGGTCCGCCGGCGTCTTGACCTGGATGAATGCAACAGCCTGGCCATCCTGGGCACCTTTTCGGCGGATGCGGGGCTGACTGCCGTCTTTGAAGCCCTTTGCTTTGGAAAGACGCTGAATATCCTGAACATAAAGGCCTTTAGCCATTTCGGGGACCTCGTCGCGTTTTTCCGGCAACATCCGGTGGATGCTTACAAGACAACGCCTTCTCTTCTTTTCCAGCTATTGCAGAATGAGGCGGGACCGGCGATCCTGCCCCTGAAGCGGCTGATCCTGGGTGGAGAATCCTGCCCCGAGACGCTGGCTAACAGGGTCGCAGGGATACTGCCCGACAAATGCCGGCTCTTCAATCACTACGGTCCAACGGAGACCACGGTCGGGGTAACCACCTATGCCATGGGCAGGCAAACCTTGCCTTCGCTCATCCCGGTGGGCCAACCACTTCCATCGGTACAGGCACATATCCTGGATCGGAATGGAGCGCCCACACCGGCCGGAGAGATCGGTGAATTGTATATCGGGGGAGCCCTTGTCGCCAGAGGGTACCTCAATAACCCCGAACTTACAAACGACAGATTCCCCACGCTGACCGTCAATGATCGGGCAACACGACTGTACAATACCGGGGATATGGTGAGACAACTGCCGGATGGAAACATCGAGTTCCATGGAAGGCGGGATCACCAGTTGAAGATTCGCGGGAACAGGATCGAGCCGGGGGAGATTGAGGCGGCGATCCTTGCCAGCGGCCTCGTCCGCCAATGCCTTGTACAGGCTAAGCCTAATCGGCGGGGAGCTATCTGCCTCACCGCCTACTTTCAGCCAAAAGGGACGGCAGCGAAGGAGGACATCCTCCGATTTGTAAGGGCCAGCTTGCCCGCTTTTATGATCCCCGGTACCTGGGTGCCCCTGGAAGAATGGCCTTTGACCGTCAATAACAAGACCGACAGGCTGGCGTTACCCGATCCGGAAAGCGAAGTTGCTGTTACGACCGCGTCGACCCACTCATCGGGGGATGGGATTACCGACACCCTTACTACCATATGGGCGGCCCTTTTGGAAAAGAAAACGATCGGTGCGGGAGACGACTTTTTCGACCTTGGCGGCGATTCGCTGCTATTGATGCAATTGAGCTTCGAGATCCATAACCGTCTCGCTATCGAATTTCCTGCCAACGAACTATTTGAATACAGCACCATCGGGAGACTGGCAGCCCGGCTTTCTCAATTGGCTGCCTCAAAAGCCGCCGACGGCGAAGCAACATCGGGCAACGGGGAGGCTTCACTTGCCCAACGAAACCTCTTTATCCAAAGTAAGCTGTATCCGCACGATGCCTTCCCTAATTCATCACTCACTTTCGAGATCCACGGAGATCCGGATCTTATGAGGCTGGAAAAGGCATTTAGCCGGGTCATCCAGGAGAACGAAAGCCTCAGGGCTTATTATCATTTTGTGAAGGGCATTCTCTACCAGCGCACGGCCGATGTGGTTCCTTTTCGGCTGGAACACCGCCCATTCGAAACAGGAGAGATCGACAAGGCAATAGCGAACGCCGTTATGCCTTTCGATCTCACGGCCCCTCCGCTCATAAGGGCGATCCTGTTTGCATGTGCCGATGGCCAGCGGTACCTGCATCTGTATCTGCCGCATATCAATTCGGACGGCGAATCCATGAAGATGATCATGAAGGACATCGAAGCCATATATAATGGCTCTCCCCGGATGGAAAAGAGACCGCCCTTCAGCGAATTCCTGCGTCAGGGCAGGGCCTATCGCCACTCCGAACAATTTGCAGAGGATGAGGAATTTTGGAAGAAACAACTCTTCAGCGACATGCCGCCGCTGAAATTCAACTTCTCCGGTGCAAGGTCAAGCGGTTCATACGGTAAATTAGACGGATGTTTTGCCGTTGTACCCTTTCCCGATGAACTCGGGACAGCCATGGAACACGATCTCCCCGGAAAAAAAATAACGACCTTCCAACTCCTGTTCATTTCCTTCGCGATCTTATTATACAAGATCACCGGATCCGTCGACTTTGCCATCCTGCTGCCGGTGCATGGCAGGAACAAGGCCGGTCATGAGCATATCATCGGATTGCTTTCCAATGTTGTTGCGGTCAGACTGCACCCTGCTCCGGACCTGACCCTGATCGATTTTGTCGGCCGCAGCAGGAAAACCATTCTCGAGGCCATCCGCCATCAGCAATATCCTTTTGAACTGACGCAGGGCCTATGGAAACAGCAGGGACGGAAGTTGCAAACATTGGCTCAATGCTTTTTCGGCTATCACCGGCATAAGGGCGAATATCGCCTCGGCGATGCCGCGCTGAACCTGTATATTCCCGAAAAAGACAAGGAAAATTTACCGATCTCGGCGGCTGTATTCGATACAGAAACAGGCAAGACCCTTCGTCTGTCTTCTACCGCCGGCGGATTCGATCACAGCGAACTGCGGGAGTTGGCCAAAGACTATTTTGCCATCGTCCATGGTTTGATTCACAATAGTGAGACCGACACACTCAAAAAATGTATACAATTATGGCAACAGTTTCCTGGTTTACAAAGGAAGAAGATTGGCTCTTAAAGCGGCCGATAATATTCAATAAGAATCTGGTAAAGCTGACATTCATAGAGGTCGGCAGACTCCTCAGGCTGCTCGGCCGGCTGGATGGCAATCGATTGCTGGACCTCTGTTGCGGCATCGGCCGGCATTCCCTGGAATTTGCAAGGCACGGCTTCCAGGTCACCGGGGTGGATATTACCAGGGCTTATCTGGACATCGCCGCGGCCAATGCGCAAAAGCAGGATCAATCGATCGAATTCGTACATAGTGACATGAAAGATTTTTGCCGGAAGGAGAGCTTTGATGTCATCGTCAATCTTTGTACATCCTTTGGTTATTTTGACGAGATCGATGACGACATCCAGGTCCTCCGGAATATCTACCAATCACTGGCAAAAAAAGGGAAATTCGTGATCGAGATACTCGGAAAGGAAGTCATCGCCTCGGCTTTCCGCCCTGTCGAAGAGTTGGAGTTCGAGGGCTATAAAGTAAGGGCCATTAGCCGGATATTGGATGACTGGAGCCGGCTTGAGTGCCGTCGCATCATCACCCGGAACGGTCTTGAGAGCGAGATCGTCGCCTATCATCGGCTCTACTCGGCCACGGAGCTTCGGACGCACCTCACAAAGACCGGTTTTACAAACATCCGCGTATACGGGGATTTTGCCGGTTCACCCTACGACAACGAAGCCAAATCCATGATCATGATCGCTGAAAAATAACTCTTTAAAAAATTTGAAACGTGGGAAAGTTCAATGTTATACAAACGCCGGAAAAAAAGCCCCTCGATCTTTCCGCCATTGCGGTGACGCTGCAGGGAGAGAGCGAACTGCCTACCAGGGAAGAGTTTTATACCAACTATCCCTTTTATAAATACTGGAATGCGGCAAATAATAAAAAGCTGCTCTCGGGGGAGGGCATCAACCTCTATATCCACATCCCGTTTTGCATCCAGATCTGCGACTACTGCTTCTACATGAAAGAGTTGATCAAGTCCAGGGACCAGGTGGACGAATATGTCAATTCCTTGTGCGCGGAGATCAGGATGGTGAGCGAACAATTCGGTCTCCGTAATAAAAAGGTGCATTCCATTTATATCGGGGGAGGCACCCCCTCGGTATTGACCGAAAGGCAATTCCGGCAACTGATCGAAGCGATCCGCCAATCTCACCGGATCGAGGATCCGGAGTTTGCGTTCGAAGCCGAACCGGGCACCTTCAATAAAGCCAAACTGCTTTGGCTGAAGGAGTGTGGAGTAAACAGGATCAGTATGGGAGTCCAGTCCTTCGATGATGAGGTTATCCGGCTTAGCAGCAGGAAGCATACGGCGGCACAGGCTATCAGTTCCATCCGCACGCTGCGGGAAGTTGGAGGCTTCGAGGTGAATATCGATCTGTTGAGCGGCCTGGCGGGCGAAAATATGGACACATGGGATGCATCGGTCAGGACGGCTATCTTGCAGGAAACGGATATGCTGACGGTGTATAAGATGAAAACCTATGCGAATACCAATTTTTTTAAAAAAGGGGTCCACACGGGAGAGATCGAACTTCCTTCGCACATCCAGGAGATCGCCTTTATGGAAAAGGCCATCGAAACGGCGCTTGCCGCGGGATATGATCTGTGGAGCACCTTCGCCTTTACAAAAAATGGCTGCCAGAGCAAATATATCGAGCATACCTGGCGCGGCGAGGATATGATCGGCTACGGAGCGTCCGCCTTTGGAAAAATAGGAAATCTGAACTACCAGAATGTCAATAACATTCAGCAATACACCGCTAAGATCGGGAATAATACCATGCCCGTTTACCGGACATTCGGCATGTCTTATAAAGACATGATCGTAAAGGAACTGCTCCTTTGCGCAGCCCGGTTGGTCTCCTACCAAAAAGCGGAGTTTATCGCAAAATTCGGATTTGATTATTTCGACCTGATCCCCGGGGTGATCGAAGATCTCGCGGAAAAAGGATATACGACGGGCGACAAAGAGGAACTCGTCCTTACCCGCCAGGGGATCTTATTCGGGGATTTCGTATCGAAGGTCATCGCCTCTTCCGTCAAGGACGCTCTCTCCAGGGATGCCATTGGATTCATCTATTAATTGCATTGTCGCATTCGTGTATGATCAACTATCCTAAGGAAAAGGAAAAGATAGCGCCTGCCTCCTATCAACAGGAAGGTATATGGTTTTACGCGCTCATTCGCGGGTCTTCCTATTGGAATTTCATTCATAAGCGGTATTATAATGGGTCGTTCGCCGTCGACGTACTGAAGGAGGCGGTTAGCCGCATCGTGCGCCGGCATTCCTCCCTTCGGACAACCTTCAGGTTGTATAACGACAAGCTTTACCAGGTATGCAATGACTCCTTCCGCATCGACGATATCTTCCATCATAGGCCGTATGAGGCCATCGCGGCGGGCGAGATCTCCGAGATCGTCCGGCAGGAATCGGCGATGGAGGAAAAGTACAATTTCCTCCTGGAAAATGAACCGTTGATCCGCGTAAAGTTGTTGGCGTTCCCCACGACCAGCTTTCTTATCCTGACCATGAATCACATCATCACGGATGTTCTGTCCATGCAGATATTCCGGAACGAACTGGTCGGTTGCTACAATGCACTTGTATGTGGTGACCCTGTCGGGCAACTCCCGGGTGACGACCGATACCTGGAGTATGCCGCCGGACAGCAGGAATTTGCAAGGACGCCTGAATATGCGCAGCAGGAGAACTATTGGCAAAACAAACTTTCGGTGGAATTGCCGGCTTTGGAATTGAACTTTTACAAAGGTGCCGATGCGGCGATCCACAACGAGGAGATTGAGATCCCGGCAGGCCTCGTCGCGGAAATAAGGACCCTCTCGTTAAAAAAGAGGATCGTGTATTCGTCGATATTTCAAACGGCCTATTATCTTCTTTTGCACAAATACACGGGCAATAAGACCCTGGCGGTGGCAAATACGGTCCATGGCCGCGGGTTCGGGAAAAAAAGCCACCAGGAAGTGATCGGCCTCTTTGCAAAAAGACTGATCAATACCCTTCAACTGGAAGAGACTGATAGGATTGCAGATGTATTGAACAAGGTCAGTTCGGACATGGTTGCCAGTTTTCAGAACAGCGATTTCCCGTACGAAGCAATTGTAAGATATGTCGGCAGGGAGCGAAAAACCAGGGCAACGCCACTGGTTCAAACTGCCTTTAATATGGTCAAAGAGGGGAAGGATCCCGTGCCGTTCAAAGGATTGGAAGAATCCCCGGATCTGCAGGATAAGAATATCCAGGTAGGCGACCAACAATATGATATCGCGATCTCGCTCTTTGAGAAACGCGATGCTCTTCTTGTCCGGCTGGATGTAAAGTGCGACGATCCTCTTCGGTTGCTGCCCGGATTTTTGGCCCGGGCATATATCCGGATATTAAGGGAATGCGTCGGGCACCCGGAAAAAAGGATAGGCGAGATCGATATTCTGACGGGTGAGCAACTGGATTTACTGTCAAGATTCAACGATTCGACCACTGACTATCCCGCAGGCGGAACGATCCCGGGACTCCTGACCGGGCAGGCGGCGGCTACCCCCAAAAACATCGCGATAGCTTTTGAAGGGGAAAAGATGACCTATGAGGAATTGGAGCACAGAACTAACAGGCTGGGACATTATCTCCGCGAACAGGGAGTGAAAGAAGAGACTCTTGTCGGCATTTGCATGGAACGAAGCCTGGAAATGATGGTGGGCATCCTTGGGATCATGAAGGCCGGCGGCGCCTACGTACCCATCGATCCGGAAAATCCTTCCGATAGGATAGACTATCTGCTGCGAGATACCGCTACCCCGCTGGTAGTGGCAGGTTCGAATACTCATGGGGCTTTACCTTTGTCATTCGAAGGAAAGCTGGTTTTGCCCGACGTAGAATGGGAAAAGATCGAAGGATGTCCTCCGACTTCCCCCGTTACGCAACTGCGGCCGGATCATCTGGCCTATGTGATCTATACCTCTGGTTCTACCGGCAGACCGAAAGGGGTCATGGTCGAACACCGGTCGGTGACCAACCTGATAACCTGTCAACGGAAATATTTTGGGATCCAACCTGGGGAAAAGATCCTTCAGTTCTCCGTATATCATTTCGATGCATCGGTGGAGCAGTTCTTCCTGGCCCTGTTCAGCGGGGCGACGCTGGTCCTGGTGCCTTCAGACGTACGGCTGGATCCATACAGGTTCGAGGACTTCCTGCGCGAACAGGAAATTTCCCATCTGCATGCGACGCCGGCATTTTTGAACAGTCTTACGATCAGCGCCATGCCGCACCTGCGCCGTGTCATAGCGGGGGGAGAACTTTGCAAGCCGGACCTGCCGAAAAAGTTTGCCGGCATCGATTTTTATAACGAATATGGCCCTACGGAAACGACAGTCACGGCAACGGAATACCATTGTCCGGGCGATGGCTGGGACGAAGAGCTGCTCCCTATTGGGAAGCCATTGGGCAATACCCGGGTCTATATAACGGGCAAGGCCGGCGATCGGGTGCTGTTGGGGATGCAGGGAGAGCTTGTGATCGGCGGCATACAGATAGCCCGCGGATACCTGAACCAACCGGAGCTGACAAGGGAGCGATTCATCGACGATACCTTCGACGGGACGGCAGGATCCCGGCTATATCGAACGGGCGACCTGGGCCGTTGGTTGCCGGATGGCAATATCGAGTACCTCGGCCGGATGGACGAGCAGGTGAAGATCCGGGGCTACCGCATCGAGCCAGGCGAGATTGAAAGCATGGTCCGGCGAAGCGGGCTGGTAAGCCAGTGCGTGGTGGCGGCGAGACCTGACGGGACAGGCGCCCTCCGGTTGGTGGGGTATGTGGTCGCCGGGAGAGATTGGCACCGGGAGGGGCTATTGGTATTTCTGCGGGACCGGCTTCCGGCCTATATGATACCTGGGCTTTGGGTAAGCGTGGAGTCGATCTCTTTGACCAGCAACGGCAAGATCGACAGGCGTGCGCTGCCGGACCCGGTGGCAAGTGCGCAGGAACGTTACGAAGCTCCGCGCGATGCCGTCGAAGCTGCCCTGGCAGCCATGTGGCAGCAACTGCTGGGGATAAGGCAGGTAGGCATACGAGACAATTTCTTCGAGTTGGGCGGAGACTCCATTATCACGATCCAATTAGTCAGCCGTGCGAGACAGGCGGGATATGAATTAAGGCCAAAGGATGTTTTTTTACACCCTACCATCGAGCAGCTGGTTGCTGTGTTGCTATCGGCCGACCGTCTTTCGTCTACAAGGGCTGAGCAAGGCATACTGGAGGGCTTGTCCGGTCTGCTGCCCATCCAGCAGTGGTGGCTGAAACACGCCTGCGATCACCGTCATCTTTCTCACTTTAACCAGAGCCGGTTCATCGGTATAGATAAAAGCGTCACTGCGGCGGAGCTTTCTTCGGCCCTGGCCGACCTGGCGAGGCGTCATGACGCCCTTCGTTTTCGGTTTGAGCAAGACCAGTCGGGCTGGAACCAGCTCTATGGCAACGCTATTCCAACACTGGACCACTGTGATCTTCGACAAGTGTCCGAACATGACCTGCCCGCCCTCCTGGAAAGAAATGCCGATGATTTTCAACGGAGCCTGGATATCACCGCGGGGGTCGCGTTTCGGGCACTTTGGATTCAAACTCCGGCCGGCCATGACCACAACCGCCTGTTGCTCGTCATCCATCATCTTTGTGTTGATGGGGTCTCCTGGCGGATACTGCTGGAAGATCTGCAACTATTATTGAAAGGAAACCGGCTGGGTATCGATCTTCTGCCGGCAGCGAAGACCAGTTCCTGCCGGGATTGGTATAAGGCCCTTCGTCAATATGCAAAAAGCGCGAGTCTTTTGGCCCAGACAAATTACTGGAACCAACTGGCGGCATTCCATTTGCCCCTCCGCACCGACAGCGTTTATGAAGGCCGCATCACTGGAAACGATCAGGCAACCGTTTCGGTCTCGTTGTCTTTGGACCAGACGCGGATGTTGTTGCAGGAAGCACCTTCAGCCTATCACACGGAGATCAATGACTTGCTCCTGGCGGCTCTTGCCAGGGTGCTTTGTATCCACAACGAACAACCAGGAGTCGTCATCGCCTTGGAAGGCCATGGCCGCGAAGAATCCATTTCCACCGGTATTGACCTCAGCCGGACCGTCGGATGGTTCACCACCGTATTTCCCGTCTTGCTGGACGGACACCCGGCAGCGCCGGCCGATCAACTGGTCAAATCAGTGAAAGAGACCCTGCGTCGTATACCGGACAAAGGACTGGGTCATGGCGTCATTCGCTGTTTCAGTGAAATAGCCGGGCCTACCCCGCCGGAATGCTGGGAAGTCCTGTTTAATTACCTCGGACAGCCGGATAATGTCTTTAGCAATACCGAGTGGTTCCATCCCTGTCCGGAGTACGGGGGACAACCTGTCAGCGAAAGACATAATCTTGTGGCAAAGCTGTCGGTCCTGGCTTGGGTCACCGGGGGGCGATTGCATCTTAACTTCGACTATAGCCAGCCGCATTTTCATCCCTGGACGATCCGAAAATTAGCGAACGCCTATCTTGAATGCCTCCTCTCGCTGATCGGCCAGTGCCTGCGGCAATTGGAGGAAGGACCGGTATATACCCCTTCGGACTTTGGATTGGGAAAGGTTATCACGTGTGGGGAGCTTGACTGCTTTCTGAAGGAAAAAAAAGAAATCGTAGATCTCTACCGGTTGAGCGGTCTTCAGGAGGGCATGCTCTTCCATAGCCTTTATGAAGATATGGGACAGGCATATATCGATCAGTTCGCCTGTCAGTTGCCTGGTGTCTCGCCCGATTTACTGGTCAGCAGCTGGAAGATACTGCTGCAGCGGCATAGCATCCTGCGAAGCGCTTTTTTCAACGAACCATTCTCCATTCCCACACAGGCCGTATTCCAAAATGTAGACTTGCCGGTGGAGGTCCTGGACTACCGACACCTCCCGGGACCCCAACGACAGGCGGCTATCGACGCCTATGAGAAGGCCGACCGGAACAAAGGGCTCCACTTGGACAAAGCGCCTCTTATGCGGATCGCCCTTATTCGTACCGGTGACGACGAATACCGCATGATCTGGACCAAACACCATATGCTGTTGGATGGCTGGTCACTGTTCCTGTTGTTGTCCGAGCTGCAGGAATCGTATGCACAGCTGGAAAAAGGCAGAGAGGTACAGTCGGGGAGAGAAGATCGCTACCACGATTATATCCGTTATATAGAAAGCCAGGATAAGGAAGAGGAGGAGAAATTCTGGCGCAAATACCTTTCCGGAGCCACAAGACCCATCCTGCTGCCTTTTGTCGTTTCCTCGGAGGACCGAAACAAGGGAATTGGCCGGTACGCCGAGGAAAGCATACAACTCGACAGGCCCTTCACCGCCAGGCTGCAGCGTTTCGCGCAGCATCATCAGATAACGGTGAATACGGTCATGCAGGGTGTATGGGCGTACTTGCTTCACCGGTATACGGACGAGGAAGATATCACATATGGAGTAACCGTCTCCGACCGGCCGCCGGAGCTGTCTGATATAGAACGACGCGTCGGCATGTACATAAATACCCTGCCACTGCATATACACCTGGAACCATCGGCTTCGGTGTTGGACTGGCTTGGCGAGCTGCAGTCGGGGCAAGTGGCCTGCCGTCAGCATCAATACAGCAGGTTGTCCGATCTGCAAAAATGGACAGGTGTTGCCGGCGATTGGTTTGATAGCCTTCTCGTTTTCGAGAATTATCCGAAACACCAAGCCGCCGATGCCGGCCCCCTCCGTCTCCGGATAACGGAGGTCCGGATGAACGAACAGACGAACTATCCACTCACCATCCTTATCGGCGGCAGCGAAGAACTGTGGATAGGATTTAACTACAATACCCGGCTGCTGGAAAGCAGAAGCGTGCGTCGGATGGCAGGTCATTTCCGGGAAGTCTTGCGTCAGCTCGTGGATGATAACCCTGGCCGGATCGGCGATCTGTCAATTCTGACGAAGCAGGAACGCCGCGTGTTGCTGGAGGAATTCAGCGGCACGACTATGGAATATTCGACAGACAAAACGCTTCCGGATCTTTTCTCGCAGCAGGCAAAGCGGTCGCCGGAGCGGGTGGCGGTGGCGTTCGAAGACAAGACGATCACCTATGGAGAATTGGAGGACCGGTCGAACCGACTGGGATATTATTTGCGTGAGCAGGGGGTGAAGGAAGACAGCCTGGTCCCGATCTGTGTGGAACGGGGCCTGGAGATGATTGTTGGGATACTGGGAATTTTAAAGGCCGGGGGAGCATATGTGCCGATAGACACGAATTGTCCGGCGGAGCGGATCGCCTTTATACTGGAGGATACGGCAGCGCCATGGGTTGTCGGGCATGCCGGGCGCCTGGCTGACCTGGCGGCTGTACAAGACCGGCAGCTTATCGACGTCGCCGAATGGCAGGCCATCGGCGGGGCGGAGAGCGCTCCGGTGCAGCGATCGTTACGGCCGCATCACCTGGCGTATATGATCTACATGTCAGGGTCGACGGCGAAGCCAAAGGGGGTGTTGGTAGAGCATCGCAGTGTGGTGAATCTTTTATCGGGCATGGCGGCGAACATCGGATTCGACAGGGAGAGCGCCATGCTTTCAGTGACGACATATGACGTTGATATTTTTTACCTGGAACTGTATCTGCCGCTGACCCGCGGCGGCCGGGTGATCATGGCCAGCAGGGAGGAAGCGATGGATGGGGAGCGGTTGTCGAAGATCCTTGCCCATCATCGTCCAACCCATATGCAGGCGACTCCCTCAGGTTGGCAGGTGTTGTTGGATTGTCAATGGCAGAACCGGGAAGGTGTGAAAATGCTGGTGGGCGGCGAAACGCTGCATGAGGGGATGAAAAAGGCGTTGACCGAAATAGGGGTAGTATGGAACGTTTATGGGCCGATGGAGACGACGATCTGGGCTTCGATCGGGAGATTATCGGCTGATGAGCGGGTAACGATCGGCCGGCCCATCGGCAATACACGGATGTATGTGGTTGATAGCCGCGGTAACCTGTGTCCGGTCGGTGTGGCCGGGGAACTATGGATCGGTGGGGTACAGGTGGTGAGAGGGTATTGGCGTAGGCCGGAGTTA